>Ga0182740_1001244_pt1 | contig 18028 bp, 11 predicted proteins | sample eDN5th37CKraftBY_FD_128872 | JGI IMG/M metagenome (GOLD analysis project Ga0182740, IMG submission 128872) | Enriched backyard soil microbial communities from Emeryville, California, USA - eDNA 5th pass 37_C Kraft BY (version 2) (version 2) | ecosystem: Environmental > Terrestrial > Soil >...
CAGCAGATGCGGCGGCCGCTCGGCCTTGGAGGCGAGCATCAGGCGCTGGGCGACGCCGAAGCGGTGCTGTTCGTCGACCACCGCGAGGCCGAGATTGCGGTACGAGACCCCGTCCTGAAAGATCGCGTGGGTGCCGACCAGAATCTGGATCGAACCGTCCGCGAGACCCATCAGGGTCGATTCACGCGCGCGGCCCTTCTCGCGCCCGGTCAGGATCGCGACATTCACCGGCAACCCGGCGAGCTGGCGGCCGAGCGTCTCGAAATGCTGGCGGGCGAGGATTTCGGTCGGCGCGAGCAGCGCGCCCTGCATCCCGGCCTCGACCGCGATCAACAGCGCATGGAGCGCCACCAGCGTCTTGCCCGAGCCGACATCGCCCTGGAGCAGCCGCAGCATCGGCACCGCCTGCCGGACATCGTCCTCGATCTCGCGGATCGCCTGCGTCTGCGCCCCGGTCGGCGCATAAGGCAGGCGCAACGCCGTCCGCAGCCGCCCGTCGCCGATCAGCGGCTGGCCGCGCCGCCGGCGCGAGGAGGCGCGCACCAGCATCAGCGCGAGCTGATTGGCGAACACCTCGTCATAGGCCAGCCGCTCGCGGGCCGTGTCGTCGGCGGGATCGGCGTGAACCCGCGCCACCGCCTCTCGCCAGCCAGGCCAGCCGCGTTGGCCCCTGAGGCTGGGCTCGATCCATTCGGGCAGATCTGGCGCGCGCGCCATCGCCTGCTCGACCAATCCGGCCAACCGGCGCCCGGTCAGCCCCTCCGAGAGCGGATAGACCGGCTCGCGCGCCGGCAGGCTCGCCGCCTCGTCCACGGTCACGACATGATCGGGATGCACCATCTGGAGCCAGCGATCGTAAAGTTCGAGCTTGCCCGAGACGATCCGGGGCTCGCCCAGCGGCAGCAGCTTCTTCGCCCAGCCCGCGCCGCCGCCGAAAAAGACCAGGCTGAGCACGGTGCCGGCCGCATCCGCCGCCTGCACCCGGAACGGGCTGCGCGGCCCGCCGCCGCTGCGATACTCGGTCGGCGTGACCGCAACCGTGACGACCGCGCCGACATCGTCCGGATCGAGCGCCTCCACCCGCTTGCGATCGACCCAGCCGACCGGCAGATGGAATAACAGGTCGATCGCGCGCAGCAGGCCGAGCCGGTGGAGCGGGCGGGCCAGCGCCGTGCCGACCCCCTTCATCGCCTCCACCTCGGCGAACAATGGATTGAGTATCTCCGGTCGCATCACTAGACCGGCCGTTCATATCCTCAGCCGGCAGGCGCCGCCAGCGCCCGTCGGCCAATCCGACATGGGCCGAGCATGAACCGCGACATCCGCCTCAAACGCCTCCGCTTCCGCGCGTGGCATCGCGGCACCAAGGAAGCCGACCTCCTGATCGGCGGCTTTTTCGATCGGCTGTCGGCCGGCTGGGACGAGGCCGCGCTCGCCTGGTTCGAGGCGCTGATCGAGGAGCAGGACGCCGACATCATGGCCTGGGCGCTCGGCGCGCAGCCGGTGCCGGTGCGCTGGCAGGGGCCGATGATGGATCGGATGCAGCGCCTCGATTACATCGCGGTCGCGCGATGAGCGCGGCGGCCGCGCTCGCATCGCTGCTCGAGGCCGATCGGCCGTTCACCCTCGCCGGCACCCCGGCGGGTTTCCTGCCGTGGCTGCTCGCCGATCTCGCGCGGGCGGCGGCCGCGCTCGACGGCGGCGGCCGCGCGATATTCATCGCGCCCGACGAAGCCGGGATGGAAAGCGTCGCCGATACCGCCGCTTATTTCGCGCCCGAGCTTGAGATCTTGCGGTTCCCGGCCTGGGACTGCCTGCCCTACGATCGCGCGTCGCCGTCGCTGCGCGTCGCCTCGCGCCGGCTCGCGACGCTCCACGCGCTCCAGCGCCGCCGCGAGGGACCGCAGCTTCTCGTCACCACGGTCAACGCCGTCAGCCAGCGCACGCTCACCCCGTTCCGTATCCGCCAGCTCACCGCGCGGCTCGCGCCGGGCGAGCGGATCGACCGCGACCGGCTCGCCGCGCTGCTCCAGGCGAACGGCTATATGCGGACCGATACCGTCGCCGAGCCGGGCGAATATGCGGTGCGCGGCGGGCTGGTCGATCTGTTCCCGGCCGGAGAGGAGCTGGCGCTGCGCCTCGATTTCTTCGGTGACGAGATCGAGAGCGTCCGCCGTTTCGACCCCGCCGACCAGCGCACCGTCGACCGGATCGACGGCTTCACCCTGCTGCCCGCCTCCGAAGCCTTGCTCGACCCGGAGAGCATCAAGCGGTTCCGCGCGCGCTATCGCGCGGCGTTCGGCGCGACCGCGACCGGCGACCCGCTCTATCAGGCGGTATCCGAGGGCCGCCGGCTGGCCGGCATGGAGCATTGGCTGCCGTTCCTCGAGGACAAGCTGGCCAGCCCGTTCGACCATTTCGGTGAGCCGGATCTGATCGTGCGCGACAGCGGGGCCGATAGCGCCGCCGAAGCCCGGTTCGAGGCGATCGCCGATTATCATGCCAACCGCGTCCGCGCCCAGTCGCCCGAGCCGGGCAGCTATCGCCCGCTCGATCCGGCGATGCTCTACGTCACCGCCGACGAGTGGCGCGCGTCGATCACGACCCAGCCGATCCACCTCGTCACCGCGTTCCACGAGCCCGAAAGCGCGGCCGTGGTCGATTTCGCGGTGGGCGCCCCACGCGATTTCGCGCCCGAGCGGACCGGCGGCGCCAATATCTACGAGGCGGTTGGCAGCCATGCCCGCGCGCTCCAGCGCGACGGCCGCGCCGTCGTGCTCGCGAGCTATTCGGTAGGTTCGCGCGAGCGGCTCGCCGGATTGCTCCGCGACCACGGGCTCGATCGGCTGGCCCTCGTCGAAAGCTGGCAGGAGGCGCAGGGCGTCGCGCCCCAGACCGTCGCGCTCGCGGTGGTGCCGCTCGACCACGGCTTCACCGCGCCCGGCGTCGCCGTCCTGACCGAGCAGGACATGCTCGGCGACCGTCTCGTCCGCCGGGCGAAGCGCCGCAAGTCGGCCGACGCCTTCCTCGCCGAACTGGCGACGCTCACGCCCGGCGATTTCGTCGTTCACGCCGAACACGGCATCGGCCGTTACGAGGGGCTGACCTCGATCCCGGTCGGCCAGGCGCCCCACGATTGCGTCGCGCTCTCCTACCTGGGCGGCGACAAGCTTTACGTGCCGGTCGAGAATATCGACGTGCTGTCGCGCTACGGCGCCGGGAACGACGGCGTCCAGCTCGACAAGCTTGGCGGCGAGGCGTGGCAGCGCCGCAAGGCGCGGATGAAGGAACGGATTCGCGAAATCGCGGGCGACCTGATCCGCACCGCCGCCGAGCGCGCGCTGCGCGAAGCCGAGGTCGCCGAGCCCGACGCCGGCGGCTACCCCGCCTTTGCCGATCGTTTCCCCTATCAGGAGACCGACGATCAGGACCGCGCGATCGGCGACGTGCTCGCCGATCTTGCCAAGGGTACGCCGATGGATCGGCTGGTCTGCGGCGATGTCGGCTTCGGCAAGACCGAGGTGGCGTTACGCGCCGCGTTCGTCGCGGCGATGGCCGGCATGCAGGTCGCGTTGGTCTGCCCGACGACGCTGCTCGCCCGCCAGCACTTCGCCACGTTCGTCGAGCGCTTCCAGGGGTTCCCGCTCAATATCGGCCGGCTCTCGCGGCTGGTACCCGCCGCCGAGGCCAAGGCGACGCGCGAGGCGCTGGCGCAGGGCGGAATCGATATCGTGATCGGCACCCACGCCGTCCTCGCCAAGAGCGTCGCCTTCAAGCGGCTCGGCCTCGTCATCGTCGATGAGGAGCAGCATTTCGGCGTCACCCACAAGGAAAAGCTCAAGGCGCTCAAGACCAACGTCCACATGCTGACGCTGACCGCGACCCCGATCCCGCGCACGTTGCAGATGGCGATGTCGGGCCTGCGCGAACTGTCGGTGATCCAGACGCCGCCGGTCGATCGGCTCGCGGTTCGGACCTACATCATGCCGTGGGATCCGGTGGTGCTGCGCGAGGCGCTGCTGCGCGAACATTATCGCGGCGGCCAGAGCTTTTTCGTGGTGCCGCGCATCAAGGATCTGCCCGACGTCGAAGCCTATCTGCGCGCCGAGGTGCCCGAAGTCCGCTACGTGGTGGCGCACGGCCAGATGACGCCGTCCGAGGTCGATGAGCGGATGTCCGCTTTCTACGATCACAAGTTCGACGCGCTGGTGTCGACGACGATCGTCGAAAGCGGGCTCGACATCCCGAGCGCGAACACCCTCATCATCCACCGCGCCGACCGTTTCGGCCTCGCCCAGCTCTATCAGTTGCGCGGCCGCGTCGGCCGCTCCAAGACCCGGGCCTATGCCTATATGACGACGCCGGCCGACCGGATCGTCACCGAGACGGCGGCCAAGCGGCTCCAGGTGCTGTCCGATCTCGATTCGCTCGGCGCCGGCTTCCAGCTCGCCAGCCACGATCTCGACATTCGCGGCGCCGGCAACCTGCTCGGCGACGAGCAATCCGGGCATATCAAGGAGGTCGGCTTCGAACTCTATCAGGCGATGCTCGAGGAGGCGATTCTCGACGCCAAGGCCGGCGGGCTCGCCGCCGCGGCCGCGCGTGCGCGCGACCTCTCACCGCAGATCACGGTCGACGCGCCGATTCTGATCCCGGAGACCTACGTTCCCGATCTCGATCTGCGGATGGGCCTCTACCGCCGGATGAACGAGATCGAGGACGCCGCCGGCATCGAGGCGTTCGCCGCCGAGATGATCGACCGCTTCGGCCCGCTTCCCGAGGCGACCGAGAACCTGCTCACCGTCATCCAGATCAAGCTCAACTGCCATCGGGCGCACGTCGCCAAGCTCGACCTCGGGCCGCGCGGCGCGCTCGTCGGCTTCCATAATGACGAGTTCCCCGATCTGCCGGGGCTGATCGCCTATGTGCAGCGGCTCAAGGGCACGGCGCGGCTGCGGCCGGACAGCAAGCTGGTGATCCAGCGCGGCTGGCCCGACCCCAAGGCACGCCTCCACGGCGCGCTCCAGCTTTCGCGAGGGTTGGCGAAGATTCTCGAGTAGCGTTGCGGGCAGAGGACTCCCTCCGCCGCCTCGGCAATCACGGCAAACAGAAACCAGGAGTCGATCCGATTCAATCTGAAGCGGATCAACTCTGGAGGCCGCTTCCACCAGCGTGGGCCAGCCTCCAAAGAAAAGCGCGGCCGGTCCCGAGGACCGACCGCGCAAAATCCGATGACGCCTCGCCGTTCAGGCGGCGGCGTACGTGGCCGCCGGACGCCGCCGGCGCATCGCCGCACCGACCAGGCCGAAGCCGGCGATCATCATCGCCCACGTCGCCGGTTCCGGCACCGCTGGCGGTGGCGGCAGCGTCGACAGGCCGAGCGCGCCGAGCTTGAAGCCATCGTTGCGGTTTTTATGCTTCTTGCTGTCCTGCTGATCGAAACCTGCGCCGATGAACAGCAGGTTCCCCGTCAGACTGTCGAGATCGGCCGTGTACGTCGTACCGCTCTTGATCGTTTTCGTGCTGATGTCGTCGCTGTGGATGTTAGTGTAGGGCGCCGTCAGCAACGCCGAGATCGCCGACAGCGGCAGAACGCTGTTCCACGCGAGATCGGTGGTGGCTGCGCCGATGCTGAAATCAATGTCCGTCGACAGATTGCTGCCGAGATTGAAGGCGGTCAGCGTCGCGCTGTCGAACTGTACGACCTGATCGAACTGGAACACCACGAAATCGTAGCTGCCCTTGTTATCGATCGTGTGGCCGTTGGTGTGATTGTCGCTATCGGCGATCCTGTTATTGCTCTTGCGTGTCTCGACGCCGAGACCCTTGTCCCACAGCCCGAGTACCGCGCTGTTGCTGATCGAGTTGATATTGCTGCCGTTCCAGGTCCACGCGGTCGCGGTCACATTCACGGTCTGGCTGCCCAGCGTGACCACGAAATCTTCGGACTGCCCGACATAGCCCGATCCGTAGCCGGTCCGCGTCAAATCGAGCGTACCGGTCTCCGGCACGGCCGCCATCGCCGGCACCGCGCCCATCAATAGCGCCGCACCCAGCGCCGCTCCAACCCTGTTACGCATGGCTCCATGCTCCCGTCTGCGTTGTCGGACACACGGGGAAGCAAGAAGCCGGCCAATTTCAGAAACGCGCCGAAACGATCGCGGAAAATTGGTTAACGACGGCCGGGCGATCGTCGACTCTGTAAACTGTGGCGACAGTGCGTCGCGTCGTGCGCGCTACAGCGCGTCGTGCCGATAGCCCTCGTCGGCGATATCGGAGAAGCGGGTGATCTTGCTTTCGAACTTCAGGCGCACCTTGCCGGTCGCGCCATGACGCTGCTTGGCGATGACGACCTCGGAGAGGCCGAAAACGCGCTCCATGTCGCGCGCCCACTGATCGTGCGATTCGAAGGTCTTGGCGTCGTCGCCCTCGATCGGCCGCTTGGGCTCGCGCGCAGCGATATAATATTCCTCGCGATAGACGAAGAGGACGATGTCGGCGTCCTGCTCGATCGAGCCCGATTCGCGCAGGTCCGAAAGCTGGGGGCGTTTGTCCTCGCGCTGCTCGACCGCGCGGCTGAGCTGCGACAGCGCCAGCACCGGGACATGCAGTTCCTTCGCCAGTTGCTTGAGGCCACGGCTGATCTCGGAGATTTCCTGCACCCGGTTCGCTTCGGAACTGCGCCCCGATCCCTGGAGGAGCTGGAGATAATCGACCACGATCAGGTCGATACCGCGCTGCCGCTTGAGCCGCCGCGCCCGCGTCCGCAGCGCGGCGATAGTGAGGCCGGGGGTGTCGTCAATGTAGAGCGGCAGATTGGCGAGATCGGAGGCCGCGCGGGCGAGATGGCGGAAATCCTGCTGGCTGATCTTGCCCATCCGCAGATTTTCGGAGCTGATCCCGGACTGCTCCGAAAGGATGCGGGTGGCGAGCTGATCCGCCGACATTTCGAGACTGAAGAAGGCGACGCCAGCGCCGACCGACTGGGCGTCGTCGATCCCGTCCTCCTGATCGCGCACGCGCCGGCGGGCGGCATTGAACGCGATGTTGGTGGCGAGCGCGGTCTTGCCCATGCCGGGACGGCCGGCGAGGATCACGAGATCGGAGCGGTGGAGCCCGCCGAGCCGGCCGTTGAGGCTTTCGAGGCCGGTGGTGATCCCCGACAGGTGCCCGCCCGAATTGAGCGCGCGCTCGGCCTGCCGGACCGCCGCCGTCGTTGCCGCCGCGAAGCTCTTGACGCCGCCCTGCTCGCCGCCCTCCTCGGCGACCTTATAGAGCGCGACCTCGGCTTCCTCGATCTGGGCTCGGGGATCGACCGCATCGGAGGTGTCGGCGGCTCTTTCGACCATTTGCCGGCCGACGCCGATCAGCTCGCGCAACAGCGCCAGATCGTAAATCTGCGCCGCGAAATCGCGCGCGCCGATCAGCGCCGCCCCCGATCCGGTCAATTGCGCGAGATAGGCCGGGCCGCCCAGCGCCCGCATCGCTTCGTCGGTTTCGAACAGCGGACGCAGCGTCACCGGATTGGCGACCATGCCGCGCCCGATCAGCTTCATGATCTGATCGTAGATCCGGCCGTGGAGCGGATCGAAGAAATGCTCGGCGCGCAACGTGAGTTCGACGGCTTCGGCGACCCGATTGTCGATCATCAGCGCGCCGAGCAGCGCCGCCTCCGCCGCCACGTTGGACGGCAGGGCAGCCACGCCGTCCTCGACGGCGGGCATGATTCGAACCGGCTCAGCCATGCCCCGTCATCGCGCGGTATCGCCGCCGCCTCAACCACCAATCCCGATTGATCCACGATTATCGGCCGTGCTTGTGGATAAGCAACGGATACCGCCCGGCCGCTATTGAAATCGTAACCATAAGGGCTGATAATGTAAGCATGGATACAGATAACAACGATCCGATAGGCTTTCTGATGCACGACGTGTCCCGCCTGATTCGCCAGCGGTTCGACGCGCGCTCGCGCAAGCTGGGGGTGACGCGGCCGCAGTGGCGGGCGCTGCTCAATCTCGCCCACGATCCGGGCATGACCCAGGCCGAGCTGGCCGAGCGGATCGAAGTGGAGCGGATCACCGCCTGCCGGATGGTCGACCGGCTGGCCGAGGCCGGATTCGTCGAGCGTCGGGCCGACCCCGCCGACCGCCGTGTCTGGCGGCTCCACCTGCTGCCGCCGGCGCGCGCGATCGTCGACAAGCTCGCAACGATCGGCTCCGCGATCGAGGCGGAAGCACTGTCCCATATCGGCGACGAGGAGGCCCGTCAGCTCACCGCCAGTCTCACCCGGATTCGCGACGGCTTACGCGCTGAAAGCCGGAAAGACGTGGCATGAACGAGATGACCCGCGTCGAGGCCGGGCAACGGGCGGATGTCGCGCCGGCCGCCCCCGGGCCACCGCGCCGGCGCCGGATCGCGCTGATGCTTTCGCTGCCGATCCTGCTCGCGGCAGCCGGGCTCTATGCGTGGCTGACCAGCGGCGTCACGGTCTCGACCGACAACGCCCAGGTCGGCGCGCCGGTAGTCAATATCGCCCCCGAGGTCAGCGGCCGTGTGCTCGCGGTCTACGTCACCGAAAACCAGCGCGTGAAGAAAGGCGATCTGCTCTATCGGGTCGACCCGGAGCCCTATCGCATCGCCTTGCTCCAGGCCGATGCGGCATTGGGTCAGGCGCGGCTTCAGTTCGCCCAGATGCAGAGCACCTACGCCTCGCGCACCGCCGACATCGGCTCCTCGGCGTCGGACGTCGCGCTCGCCGAGGAGAATTTCCGGCGCCAGCAGGAACTGCTCGCCAAGGGCTTCACCACCCGCGCCAGCTACGATGCGGCGCATGCCGCGCTCCGCTCCGCGCAAGCCAAGCGCGCCGTCGCCGCCGCCGATGCCGAGGCGGCGCGGGCGATGCTCGGCGCGTCGGGGCGCGGCGGCCATCCCCAGATCGAGGCCGCGATCGCCACGCGCGATCAGGCCGCGCTCGACCTGCGGCGCACCGAGGTCCGCGCGCCGATCGACGGCATCGTCGCCCAGACCGACAAGCTCCAGCCGGGATCGCAGGCGGTGCCGCTGCTCAGCAACATCAGCGTGGTCGGCACCAAGGGCTATTGGATCGACGCCAATTTCAAGGAAACCCAGCTCGAGAAGATCCGGATCGGCCAGCCCGCCGAGGTCCGGATCGATGCGCTACCGGGCAAGCGCTACGAGGCGCACGTCACCGGGATCGGCGCCGGCACCGGGGCCGAATTCTCGCTGCTCCCGGCACAGAACGCCACGGGCAACTGGGTGAAAGTCACGCAACGCGTGCCGGTTCGCCTGGTGCTCGACGACACGCCCGACCGCCCGCTCGTATCGGGCTGGAGCGCCCACGTCACGGTGCGCGTCGCCCCCTGACCTCCCCCCTGCCCCCCACCCCTTACCGGGCGGGGGGCTTGTTTTGCCTATTGCCGCCGCCTCCGATAACAGCGGGGCGAGCCATGGCCGACCCGCGCATCATCACCGTCGATCTCGACGAGAGGACGATTCTCTGGCGCAACGCCGATGTCGAGCAGGAGCGGCGGATCGCGATCTTCGATCTGCTGGAGAACAATCATTTCGAGCCGCGCCGGCGCTACCCGGCGGGCTATGACGGCCCGTACCGGATCAGCCTCCGGGTCGAGGACGGGCGGCTCGCGATCGACATTGCCGGAGACGACAATCGGCGCCTCGAGACGGTCCTCCTCAGCCTCGCGCCGTTCCGACGGACGATCCGGGACTATTTCGCGATCTGCGACAGCTATTTCCAGGCGATCCGCCAGGCGACACCACAGCAGATCGAGACGGTCGACATGGCGCGCCGCGCGATCCACAATGAAGCCGCGACGCTGCTCGTCGAGCGCCTGCGCGGCAAAATCGCCGTCGACTTCGACACCGCGCGCCGACTGTTCACGCTGATCTGCGTCCTCCACATCCGCGGCTGAGGCGCCCCGCCGCCGGGGTGTGATCGACGTTCGCGGCAGCGGGCCCTGGCCGTCAGGAGGTCGCCGGCGCCAGCATGCGCATGCCCTTGCCGAACAGCTCGCCGAACGGATCGTCGGGCGCGGCCGGCGGCTCGCCCTCGCGCACCGTGGTCCGGCGCATGTCGCGCCGATAGCGATGCGCGTCATACTCGCCACCGCGATGCATCGAGGCGAGATTGTCCCAGACCACGAGATCGCCAGGCCGCCACGTCACCGAGAACACATATTGCGGCTGGGTTGCCCATTCGATCAGTTCGCGGATCAGCGCGCGGCCGGCCTCGCGCTCCATGCCGACGATGTCACGGGCATGGGCCGCGACATACAGCGTCTTACGGCCCGACCCGGCATGGACGTGGACCAGCGGGTGGCGGGCCTTGCTGCGGGCGTCAATCTCCTCCTCGCTCAGCGGCACGCCCGCCAATTTGCGCGACCACCACAGCGAATGCTCGGCTTCGAGCCCCTCGATCCGGTCTTTCATCGCCTGCGGCAGATCCTCATAGGCCGAGCGCGTGTCGGCGAACCAGGTCTGCCCGCCCTCGGGCGGCACCTCGTGCGCGAGCAGCAGCGAATAGGCCGAGCGCAGCGCCATGAAGGATGAGTCGGTATGCCACAGCCGGTCGCCCTTCTTGTGCTGGAGGAGCGCGTCGTCCTGAATGATCTGGCCATCGGCGTCGAGATTGCCGGCGTCGAACAATTCGCGGTGGCCATATTTGGGCGGCCGGCCCGGCCGGCTCGGCGCCAGTTCGAGGTGGCCGAAAATCCGGCTGAAGGCGATATGGCTCTCATTGTCGAGGCCGGTGTCACGATAGACGCACACGCCCCAGCGATCCATCGCCGCGAGAACCTGCCCGCGCGTCGCCTCATCGAGCGGCCTGCTGATGTCCACGCCGGAAATCTCCGCGCCGAATCGCGGCAATATCGGTTCTGCCTTAAATGTCATCTCGCTCTCCCGAGCCCTTCACATGGCCTGCCCGCCACGCGCATCCTATCGCGTATTGTTGTCCCGCGAAACAGACTGGCGCGCGCTTTTTATTTCATGTAAGCGAATCATTCGTATCTATGAAATATAAAGTTAGCGACGGCAGCCGGCCGCGTTCCAAGCGGCGGCGCCCTTTCCACGGCACAGGAGACGACGATATGACCGCGAAGAATTTGGAAGAGCGTTTGCAGGGCGTCGGCAACATCGCCGATTTTCTCCGCAACCAGCAGGTCGGCCCGAACGTCTATCCCGGGGTGCCCGCGGAATATACCAACTGGCGGGACGAGCAGCGCGCCTGGCAGGAAACCTGCGTGCTCTACAACCAGTCCTACCATATGGCGGATCTGGAAGTGTCGGGGCCGGACGCGCTGAAACTGCTCTCTTACCTCGGCGTCAACAGCTTCAAGGGCTTCACTGTCGACAAGGCGAAGCAGTTCGTGCCGTGCACCTATGACGGCTACGTCATCGGCGACGTGATTCTGTTCTATCTGGCGGAGAACCGCTTCAACCTGGTCGGGCGCGCGCCGACGCTGAACTGGGTGCGCTATCACGCCGAGACCGGCGACTACGACGTCAAGGCGGAGATGGACGAGCGGACCGCGAAGCGGACGGACGGACGGCGCAAATCGTATCGGTTCCAGATTCAGGGGCCGAACGCGATGAAGCTGATCGAACGGGCGCTGGGGCAAACCCCGCCCGATCTCAAATTCTTCAACATGACGACGGTGACGATCGCCGGCCGCCAGGTGCGCGCGCTGCGCCACGGGATGGCCGGGCAGCCGGGTTTCGAGCTGTTCGGGCCGTGGGACGACGGCGAGGCGGTGCGGCAGGCGCTGATCGAGGCGGGGCACGAGTTCGGGCTGCGGCTGGTCGGCGGCCGGGCCTATTCCTCGAACACGCTCGAATCGGGCTGGATTCCCTCGCCGCTGCCGGCAATCTATACCGGCGACGAGCGGATGAAGGCGTATCGCGAATGGCTGCCGGCGGACAGCTACGAAGGCACCTGCTCGCTCGGCGGCAGCTTCGCCTCGGATAATATCGAGGATTATTATCTGACGCCGTGGGATCTCGGCTACGGGCTGTTCGTCAAGTTCGACCATGATTTCATCGGGCGCGAGGCGCTGGAGAAGATGGCGGCCGGGCCGAAGCGCCACAAGGTGACGCTGGCGCTCGACAGCGAAGATGCGCTGCGGGTGATGAGCTCGATGTTCCACAAGGGCGAGCGGGCGAAAGCGATCGAGTTCCCCTCGGCGGTCTACGCGATGCATCCGTTCGACACGGTGCTGGCTGACGGCAAGCCGGTGGGGGTGTCGACCTGGATCGGCTACAGCTCGAACGAAGGCAAGATGCTGACGCTCGCGATCGTCGACGAGGCGCACGCCAAGCCGGGGACACGAATTTCGCTGCTGTGGGGGGAGGCCAATGGCGGCTCGCGCAAGCCGACCGTCGAGCGCCACGTCCAGACCGAGATCAGCGGCGTCGTCGCCCCGGTGCCCTATGCCGAGGTCGCGCGCGATTCCTATGCCGACAGCTGGCGCACCCGCCAGAGCCTCTGACGCCGGACCGGGCACGGCCCCGCTGGAGCCCCCGAGGGGGCTTCGCCGGGGCCGTTGCTATCGGAGGCCGCCGCCGAACGCGCGGTACAGTTCCACCATGTTGGCGCCCGCGGTCAGCTCGATCGCGGCGCGATTTTGCCGGGCCGCGTAAAGCGTCTGCTGCGCGGTCAGCGTCGCGAGATAGCTGTCCGTGCCGAGCCGGTAGCGCCCTTCGGCGATACGCAGGCTTTCCGCCGCCGCCCTCTCCAGCGCGCGCTGCGCCGCCACCTGCTCGCCGATCGTCGCATGCCGGGCGAGCGCGTCGGCGACCTCGCGGAACGCGGTCTGGATCGCTTTCTCATAGCCGGCGAGCGCGGCGTCGCGCGCCGCCTCAGCGGAGCGGAGCCCGGCCCGGTTGGCGCCGCCGTCGAAGATCGGCTGGACGATCGAGGGCGCGACCGACCAGGTTCCGGTGCCCGCCCCGAACAGGCCGGAAAGCCCCGCGCTGACCGTTCCCAACGCGGCGGTCAGCGATATGTTCGGGAAGAAGGCGGCGCGGGCGGCGCCGATATTGGCGTTCTGCGCGATCAGCAGGTGCTCGGCGGCCTGCACGTCAGGCCGGCCCAGCAGCACGGTGGAACTCACGCCCACCGGCAGCGCGGTCTGCGTCACCGGCGCGATCCCGTCGGGAAGCCAGGTGTCGGCCACCGTCGCGCCGACGAGGAGATCAAGCGCGTTCCGGTCCTGATCGACGGCGGTAGTGAAAGCGGCGATATCCGCGCGGGCCTGTTCGTAGCTGGTCCGCGCCTGCCGGGTGTCGAGCCCCGAGGCGACCCCGACCCGCTGGCGCGCCTGCGTCAGATCGAGCATCGCCTCCTGCGCCGCCAGCGTCTCGCGGGCGATGCGCAGATGCTCGCGATCGGCCGCGAGCGCGAGATAGGCGGTCGCCACCTCGGCGATCAGGCTGATCCGCACCGTCTTGCGAGCTTCCTCGGTCGCCAGATAGGTTTCGAGCGCCGCCTTGCTCAGATTGCGCGTCCGCCCGAACAGATCGATTTCGAACGCGGACAGACCGACGCCGGCGGTATAGCGCTCGCTGATCTCGCGGCCCGTGGTGGATGCGCCGGCGACGGACGGCTGGCGCTGATAGACCAGGCCGCCGCTGGCCGACAGGGCGGGGAACAGGTCCGCGCGGCGAATCCTATACTGGGCGCGCGCCTGCTCGACATTGGCGAGCGCGATCCGCAGATCCCGGTTGTTGGCGAGCGCGAGCGCGATCACGTCGCGCAGCTTCGAATCGGTGAAGAAATCGCGCCAGCCGATCCCGGCGATGCTTCCGGCCTCCTCGCCGCCGCCAGCCGCCAGCGGCAGGGTGGCGGGAATCGGCGGCTGCGGCCGGCTGTAGGACGGCGCGAGATTGCAGCCGGCGAGGAGCAGCGCCGCGAGCGGAATCAGGCGCGGCGCGGCGGTCATGCGGTGGCCTCTTCGCTGGGCCCGGCGGCTTTCGCGCGGCCGAACAGGCGGTTCACCAGCACGAAGAAAAGCGGCACGAAGAAAAGCGCGAGGACCGTCGCCGACAGCATCCCGCCGATCACGCCGGTGCCGATGTCGCGGCGACTGGCGGCGCCCGCCCCGGCCGAGAACGCCAGCGGTGCGACGCCGGCGATGAACGCGAGCGACGTCATCAGGATCGGCCGCAGCCGGATTCGCGCCGCCTCGAGCGCAGCGTTGAGCGCCGACTGGCCCTCGCGGCGCGCGGTCTCGGCAAATTCGACGATCAGAATCGCGTTCTTGGCCGAAAGCCCGATCGTGGTGAGCAGGCCCACCTGAAAGAAGATGTCGTTGTTGAGCCCGCGCAGCGTGGCCGCGAGCAGCGCCCCGATCACCCCGAGCGGTATCACGAGCATGACCGCCGTCGGAATCGACCAGCTCTCGTACAGCGCCGCGAGGCACAGGAAGATGAAGAAGATCGAGACGGCGTACAGCAGCGGCGCCTGCCCCGACGACAGCTGTTCCTGATAGGAAAGCCCGCTCCAGGCCAGACTGAAGCCGGGGAGCTGATCGACGAGCCTGGCCATTTCGTCCATCGCCGTGCCCGAACTGGTTCGTCCGCTGCCGGTGCCCTGAATCTGGGTCGACGGGAGGCCATTGAAGCGCTGGAGCACCTGCGGCCCGATCGTCCAGACCGGCCTCGTGAAAGCCGAGAACGGCGCCATCGTCCCGCTCGCCCCGCGCACGAACCACGAGCCGATATCCTCGGGCTGCGCGCGATACGGGGCGTCGCCCTGGATATAGACCCGCTTCACCCGGCCACGATCAATGAAATCATTGACATACCGACCACCCCAGGCCGAGGCGAGGGTGGCGTTGATGTCGGTCTGGCGCAAGCCGAACGCGCTTGCCGCCGCCTGATCGATGTCGATGTGAAGCTCGGTCTTGTCCTCCAGACTGTTGATCCGCACCGATGTGAGCTTGGGATTGTTGCGGGCGGCCCTCACCAGCTGGGTCTGTGCCTCGACGAGCTTATCGCGGCCGGCTCCGCTGGCATCCTGCAACCAGAATTCGAAGCCGCTCGACTGACCCAGGCCACGGACCGGGGCGGGGGCGAGGAAATTGACGCGCGCGGCGGGCAGCCCCCGGAACGCCTTGTTCGCTCGCTCGATCACCGCGGCGGCGCTGTTGTCTCGCCCGGGCCTTTGATCCCAGGGCTTGAGCTGGATGAACCCCTGGCCGACATTCTGGCCGCGGCCGGCATTGCTGTTGCCGACGACGACGAAGACGCCGTCCACCGTGGCCTTCTCCTTCTCAAGGAAATAGCGGGAGATCTGATCGCCGACCTCGCGTGTGCGCGATTCCGGTGTACCGGCGGGGAGCGAATATTGGATGCCGATCTGGCCCTGGTCTTCCTCGGGAAGGAAACTGGTGGGCATGACGTGAAACAGCAGCAGGACGGCCACGACAATCATGGCAAAGCCGATGAGCCAGCCGCGAGGACGGTCGAGAACGATTGTCAGCCGGCTCTGATATCGCCCGCGCATGTTCGCGAACTCGCGGTTGAACCAGGCGAAGAAGCCGCCTCGGGTCTCCTCGGGCGCCGCCGGCTTCAGGAAGGTCGCGCATAAAGCGGGCGTCAGGGTCAGCGCGACAAGCACCGATAGCGCCATCGCGGCCGCGATCGTGATCGAAAACTGCTTGTAGATGATCCCGGTCGAGCCTCCGAAGAACGCCATCGGCACGAACACCGCGCCCAGCACCATCGCGACACCGATCAGCGCGCCGCTGATCTCCCCCATCGAGCGGATCGTCGCCTGCCGGGCGCCGAGCCCCTCCTCGCGCATCACCCGCTCGACATTCTCGACGACGACGATCGCATCGTCGACGAGCAGACCGATCGCGAGCACCATGCCGAACAGGGTGAGTGTGTTGATCGAGAATCCGGCGATAGCGATGACCCCGAAGGTGCCGAGCAGCACCACCGGCACCGCGATGGCGGGGATCAACGTCGCTCGCCAGCTCTGAAGGAACAGGAACATGACCGCGACGACAAGAACGATCGCCTCGATCAGGGTTTTGACCACCTCGGACACCGAAATCTTGACGAACGGCGTCATGTCGCGGGGGTAGGCGACTTTCAGGCCGGGCGGGAAATTACGGGAAAGACTGGTGACGATGGCGCGAACATCCTCGGACGTCTGCAGCGCATTGGCGCCCGAGGCGAGCTGGATCGAGATGCCGGTGGCCGGGTGGCCGTTGAAGGTGTCGCTGACGCTGTAATCCTGGGCGCCCAACTCGACCCGCGCGACATCGCGTATCCGCACAGACGAACCGTCGGGCTGGGTCTTGAGAATGATATTCTTGAACTGTTCCGGGGTGTGGAGCTGCGACAGCGCCGTCACCGTCGCGGTGAGCGCCTGGCCGGGCATCGCGGGCAGATCGCCCAGCTCGCCGGCCGCCACCTGCGTGTTCTGGGACTGGATCGCCGTCTCGACGTCCGACGGCATCAGCTGATAGGCGTTGAGCTTGTGCGGATCGAGCCAGATCCGCATCGCGTAGGGCGCGCCGAACACGTTGACCTCGCCGACGCCGTTGATCCGGCTGACCGGATCCTGGATCGTGCTGACGAGATAATCGGAGATGTCGTAGGAGGAGCGGGTGTCGGTCTCGTCATAAACGGCGATGACCATGAGCTGGTCGGCGCTGCTCTTGCGGACCGTGACCCCCTGCTGCTGCACCTCCTGCGGCAGCCGCCGCATCGCCTGATTGATGCGATCCTGCACCTGCACCTGCGCCGTGTCGGGATCGGTGCCCTTGGCAAAAGTGATCGAAATCCGGATCTGGCCCGCCGAACTGCTCGTCGAGGAGAAATAGAGCATGTTGTCGATCCCGCTGAGCTGCTGCTCGAGGATCTGGGTGACGCTGTCCTCGGCGGTCTGGGCCGACGCGCCGTTATAGTTGGTGTAGACGTTGACCGTCGGCGGCGCGATGTCGGGATATTGCGCGACCGGCAGGGTGAAGACGGCGGCGAGGCCGAGCGACATCACCATGATCGCCAGTACCCACGCGAAGATCGGCCTATCTATGAAATAGCGGGCGAGCATCTCAGCGCGGAGCGATCGCGGTGGCGGCCGCCGGCTCCGGCTTCACGGCCCGGCCCGCCGAGAGATTCTGCAACCCTTCGACGATGAGGCGATCCCCCGCCTTCAGCCCGTCCGCGACCAGCCAGCGATTGCCGATCGCGCGAACCGTGGTCAGCGTCCGCGACTCGGCCTTGTTGTCGCGGCCGACGACGAACGCCGTCGCCTGGCCGGTCGGCTTGCGGCTGATGGCGGTCTGGGGCGCCAGGATCGCATTCTCCTTGACGCCCTGGGTGACGATCGCACGGACATACATGCCGGGCAGCAGCATCCCGTCGGGATTGGGGAAGGTCGCGCGCAGCGTCACCGCCCCGGTCGTCTCGTCGACGTCGACATCGGTGAAGGCGAGCCGGCCGGTGCGGGGATAGAGCGTGCCGTCGTTGAACCTGAGCCGCACCCGCGCCGGCGACGGCGCGACGCCGCCGCTGGAGAGCGCGCGCCGCAGCGCCAGATACTCATCGCCCGATTGCGTGAGATCGACATAGATCGGGTCCAGCTTCTGGATCTTGGCGAGCGGCTCGGCCTGGCTCGCCGTCACCAGCGCGCCCCGGGTGACGCTCGACCGGCCGACCCGGCCCGAGATCGGCGCGCTCACCACCGTATAGCCGAGATTGGTCCGCGCGGCGTCAAGCGCGGCCCGGCTCGCCGCGATCTGGGCGACCGATTGCCGATAGGCGGCGCGCGCATCGTCCAGCTCCTGCTGGCTGACGCCTTCGATCCGGATCAGCTCGGCATAGCGCTCCGCCTTCTGGCGATTGGCGGAGAGCGTGGCCTCGGCCGTCCCGACATTGGCCTCGGCCTGTGCCGCCGCCGCCCGGTAGAGCGACGGATCGATCCGGTAGAGGGGTTGCCCGGCGCGGACGAACGACCCTTCCTCGAACAGGCGCTGGG
>Ga0182740_1001245_pt1 | contig 18027 bp, 16 predicted proteins | sample eDN5th37CKraftBY_FD_128872 | JGI IMG/M metagenome (GOLD analysis project Ga0182740, IMG submission 128872) | Enriched backyard soil microbial communities from Emeryville, California, USA - eDNA 5th pass 37_C Kraft BY (version 2) (version 2) | ecosystem: Environmental > Terrestrial > Soil >...
CGCCAACGTGCTGCTGCTCGACGAGCCGACCAACGACCTCGACGTCGATACGCTGCGGGCACTGGAGGAGGCGCTGGAGGATTTCGCCGGCTGCGCCGTCATCATCAGCCACGATCGCTGGTTCCTCGACCGCATCGCGACCCACATCCTCGCTTTCGAGGGCGACAGCCATGTCGAGTGGTTCGAGGGCAACTTCCAGGATTACGAGGCCGACAAGATGCGCCGGCTCGGCACCGACTCCACCATTCCGCACCGGATCAAATACAAGAAGTTCTCGCGCTGAACCGGCGCCCGGCAGGGCGCGGCATTGGGAGCCAGACGAACATGAGCCGCGCAACAGCCTGGGACGCCGCGCAATATCTCAAGTTCGAGGATCAGCGCACGCGCCCGGCGCGCGACCTGCTCGCCCGCGTGCCGCTCGCCACGGCGGAGCGCGTGTTCGATCTCGGCTGCGGCCCCGGCAACTCCACCGAGCTGTTGTGGGAGCGCTATCCCGAGGCCGAGATCACCGGCGTCGATTCCTCGCCGGACATGCTGCGTCAGGCCCGCGAGCGGCTGCCGGACATCGACTTCGAGGATGCGGACCTTGCGGCCTGGACGCCGCCGGACGGCGTCGATCTCCTGTTCGCCAACGCCACCTTCCAGTGGGTGCCGGATCATCTCTCCGTGCTGGCGCGGCTGCTTGAGGCGCTGCCGGAAGGCGGCGTGCTCGCGGTGCAGATGCCGGACAACATGGCCGAGCCCTCGCACCGGCTGATGCGCGAGGTCGCGGCGGAGGGGCCGTGGGCGGACGATCTCGCCGCCGCGCGGGTCTCGCGCGATCCGCTGCCGCCGGTCGGCACTTACTATGACCGGTTGCGCCCGCTCTGCGCCACGCTCGATCTCTGGCACACGGCCTATCAGCATCCGCTGCCCGGCGCGGAAGCCATTCTCGAATGGGTGAAGGGCACCGGCCTGCGGCCCTTCATCGACCCGCTGCCGGCCGGGCAGCGCGAGGCGTTTCTCACGACCTATCTCGACCGGCTTGCGGCCGCCTATCCGCCTCAGGCGGACGGGCTCTCGCTGCTGCGTTTCCCGCGCCTGTTCCTTGTTGCGGTCCGATAACCCGCTGTCCTTGCTCACAACGCGGCGCCGCGGCCCGCGCATCGGGATGCCCATTGACGCAGTGGCGGGCCGCGCGGAAATGGGGCATCCTCCGCGCAATCCACTCGGGAGGAGTTCGATGAATACGCGCATGCCCATGTCGCCGACCGGGGCCGTGGCGCTGGACCGCACGGTGTCGGACGAGGAACGCAGGCTGCGGGTCGAGCTGGCCGCCGCCTTCCGCGTCGCTCATCATCTACGCTGGAATGTCGATACGCTGAACCATATCAGCGCGCGCATTCCCGGCACCGACACGATCCTGATGAACCCTCTCGGCCTCGCGTGGGAGGAAGTCACGGCGTCGTCGCTGGTCGCCGTTCAATATGACGGCACGATCCTCAGCCATTCCGGCGTGCGCCTCGCGCCGGCGGGTTTTAATTTCCACAGCGGCATTCTGAAAGCGCGCGGCGATCTCGGCTGCGTGCTGCACACCCACGAGACCGCGGGCACGGTGATCGGCGCGGTGGAGTGCGGCTTCGTCGCGCTGGGGCAGGGCGGCTGCCGGCTCTATGGCGAGGTCGGCACTCATGAGTTCGAGGGGCTCGCCCGCGAGGCCGACGAGGTGCCGCGCATCCTGCGCGACCTCGGGCAGGGCCACACTCTCATCATGCGCAACCACGGCCTGCTGGCGGTCGGCGCCTCGGTGCCGGAAGCCTTCGGCTGGATGCGTACGCTGATCGACGCCTGCGCGTTGCAGGAGCGCGCCATGGCGACCGGCGCGAAACTGCGGCCGATCCCGGACGAGCTTCAGCGCCAGACCAAGGCCCAGATGGGCGGCGGCAAGCCGAACCTGCCGGACCACTCATGGGCCTACTGGCTGCGCGTGGCCGAGCGGCTCGACCCCTCCTTCGCGGAATGAGGCACGGCGGCCGGGCGGCGCAATCTGGCCCGTGCGCCGCCGCGTCGGCGGGGGCGGCGGCGCTGCTTGCCGCCCTGTCGTTCGTGCTCGTCTCGCCCGCCGTCATGCCGGATCGCGCTTTCGCCCAGAGCGCCGTCTTGCAAAGTGATCCCGGCTTTTCGCGCTGGCTGACCGGGCTGTGGCCGCGGGCCGAGGCCATGGGCATCACGCGGGCCACATTCGAACGCGCGACGCGGGGCCTGACGCTGGACCGCTCGCTGCCGGACCTCGTCATCCCCGGCCGTGCAGAGCCGCCGGCACGCTCCCAGCCGGAATTCGTGCAGACGCCGGCGGACTATCTGCGCGAGCGGACGCTTGCCGGCCTTGCCGCCCGGGGCCGCCGCCTCGCAGCGCCCCATCGCGACACCCTGATGCGTATCGAACGCGACTTCGGCGTGCCGGGCGAGATCGTGCTTGCGATCTGGGGCCGGGAGACCGGTTTCGGCGCGGTGAAGCTGCCGCACAATGCGCTGCGCGTGCTGGCGACCCAGGGCTATCTCGGCCGCCGCAAGGAGATGTTCACGGCCGAATTCCTGCTCGCCCTGAAGCTGGTGCAGGACGGAGACGTGCCGCCCGAGGCGATGCGCAGCTCATGGGCCGGCGCGATGGGGCAGACTCAGTTCCTGCCGACGGACTTCTTCCGCTATGCCGTGGACTATGACGGCGACGGCCGCCGGGACATCTGGAATTCGGTGCCGGATGCGCTGGCGGCGACGGCGCGCCTGTTGCAGGGCAAGGGCTGGCGGGCCGGCGAGCCCTGGGCCATCGAGATGCGCGCGCCCGCGACCAGCGACTGCACGGAGGGCACGCCCGCGACGGTCCGCCCTGTCCGCGACTGGCTCGCACGCGGTTATGCGCCGGCGCATCAGCGGCGGCTGCCGGCGACGTGGATGGCGCTGGACGCCTCGCTGCTCCAGCCGGAGGGTATCTATGGCCCGGCCTTCCTCACGCTGAAGAATTACTTTGTGCTGAAGGACTATAACTTCTCCGATCTCTATGTGCTGTTCGTCGGCCATCTCGCCGACCGGATCGGGCAGGGCGACGCCGCCGCGCGTTTCGCGACGCCATGGAGCCAGAGCCGGCAATTGCGCAGCACGGAGGTCGAGGAATTGCAGCGGGGCCTCCTCGCCCGGGGCTTCTATGCGGACAAGGTGGATGGCTGGGCCGGCATGCTGACCCGCGCGGCGCTTGGGGCCTATCAGAAGGCCAACGGCCTCAGGCTCGACTGCTGGCCGACGTCCGAGGCGTTGCGGCATATGCGTGGCGGGGGACGATAGGCAGCGGGCAGCCGCGTGGTTCCGGACTGAAAAGGCCGGCGTTGTCGCCGGCTCTTTATCGTTGCGGATCGCTCGTGAGCTTAGGGGCAGAAATAGCGCGGCCGCGACCAGCGGACCGGCTCGCCATAGGCGTTGTAGGCGATCGGCCGGCGGCCCCAATAGCCATCCGCGCAGTGGTAGGGCGCGCGCTCGTAATAATCGTCATAGACCACATAGCCGGGGGCGGGCCGGTAATAGACCGGCGGGGCCGCATAGACCGGCGCCGGTGCGCCATAGACCGGGCCGGAGCCGGCGATGGCGCCGCCGATCAGCGCACCGGCGGCGAGGCCGCCGAGAATGCCCGCGGCAACAGCGCCGCCATTGTGCCGGCGCTGGGCGCTGGCGTCGGTGGCGGAAGCTGCGAGAATCACCGCGACGCCCGCCGCTGCCGTCAGGGCCGTGAGGGATCGTTTCATCCTGTGCTCCTGAGCGCGGGTGCCATCCCGCGCAAACTGAAGAAAACTGCCGAACGAAGCCGTCTCGGGCGCATGCTGGCGAAGGCGGGGTATCCGTCGCCAGAGCCGCCCGTTGCCAACGGCATCCACAAACTACATTGCGCCAATATGTCCGAAACATGGTCCGGCCCTGCGCTACGCCCGGTGATGCAGATAAAAATGCAGCCGGATCGTCCGGACTGAACGCACATTCAGGCAAGCGCGTGGGCTGTCTGCCGGACGGGGCTGGGAGCAGCCGGCCCGACACGGCGACCCCGTCTGGGTGAGGTCCCGCCGGGCCGCACGGTCCGGCGTCGGGGGAAGCGATTTCACGATGTCAAACAGCGCAACTCGACATAAGAATATAATCTTATAGGAATTTTGTCAAGATATTTCGGAAAATGCCGGAACAGCAACCGAATCGCCCGTCCGGCCGGGTTCGGCGGACCGCTGAAAACACGAACGCCGCGGCTTGAGGGCCGCGGCGTCCGGAAACGGCAGAAATGGATGGCTGCTCAGGCCGTGAAGGCGCGCCGGCTGGACAGCACGACGGCCCGTGCGCCGACGGAGACCCGCTCGTACAGGTCGATGATGTCGTGGTTCAGGAAGCGCACGCAGCCGGACGAGACCATGGTGCCGATGGTATAAGGCTCGTTGGTGCCGTGCAGGCGATAGTAGGTGTCCTGGCCGCCGCGATAAAGATAGAGCGCGCGGGCGCCGAGCGGGTTGGTGATGCCGCCGGGCATGCCGCCAGCCCAGGGGCCGTAGCGCTGCGGCTCGCGCCGGATCATGTTCGGGGTGGGCGTCCAGCCGGGCCAGGCAGCCTTGCGGGCGATATTGGCGTCGCCGCGGAAGTTGAACGCCTCGGTCCGGCCGACGCCGACGCCGTAGCGCATCGCCCGGCCGCTGCCCATCACGAAATAGGCGAACCGCTCATAAGGGTCCACGACCACCGTGCCGGGGGCATAGCGGCCTGTGAAGGCCACCTGCCGACGCAGGAACTGGCTGTCGATGGCGCTGAGGTCCAGCGCGGGGATCACGACACTGCCGTCGCGGATCTCGCCATACATCGCCGCGTAGGTGGGATCGAACAGGGAAGGCAGACCGCCGCCGCTCCTCGTGGTGTTGCAGTCGGCCAGCAGGGCCGGGGCCCCCAGCAGGAACGTACGTCTCGCAATCTTCATGGAATGTCGCCGCCACGGAATGGAGAATCACATCGCGGCGCAGCCGCAACACTGTGTAGCTACAACGGGGCAGGCCGGCACCTCAAGACACGGTGAGCACGATTTTGGCGAAGTGTGGCCGGAATGCCGTGGCCCCGCATGGGCTGCGGCGTTTCGTCAGGGTTAGGCCAAGCGGATCGTTGCTGATAACGCCATAGAGGTGCCCTGGCGGTGGCATGGCGGACTGCCTGTCTTTCAGGCAGTCGCGAAGGTTGCCGCGATACCGGCCGCCTGACGGCCGGGAGCGACAGCCGGAAGCTGAAAGCCGGTGCCGGATATCGGCCCGGAAGCCGAATGTGGACGCCAAAGATGGAACTCCGGCGTGGAACCGGGGCGGGATGCCGCAGTTGAAAGGTAATCAGTTCACGTTTCCGCAGTCGTCCCGTCAGGAGGCTTTCATGAATGTTCCATCCCGGTTTCGCTCTCTCCCCGCGGCGGTGGCCGCGCTGGGCGGGCTTGCGCTCGCGACCTTCGCGCAGGTTCCGGCGGAGGCCGCCAGCGGCCGCATCGCCTTCCAGGTGGTGAAGGGCGAATGGTTCATCGGCGGTTCCGGCGGCAGCGGCACGCTGACCTTTCGCGGCCGCAACTATCCGATCACCATCGGCGGGCTGAGCGCGGGCCTCGTCTTCGGCGCGTCGCAGACGAACTTTCGCGGTACCGTGAGCAACATCCGCCGGCCGTCCGACCTCGCCGGCGTCTATGCCGCGGTCGGCGCCGGCGGCGCCCTGGGCGCGGGCGCGCAGGTGATCACGCTGCGCAACGAGAAGGGCGCGATCCTGAATCTCACCGGCCGACAGGTCGGCCTTCAGGTGAACATGGATTTCAGCGGCCTTGCGATCTCCCTGCGGTGAGCGGTCCGCCATCGCGGCTTCTGGAGCGGGAGGCTTATGCCTCCCGTTCTTTTTTGCGCAGCGATGACCGATTTTTGGGTTCACGGTCTCGCCGTCAGTCGTCGCAGCGGAGGCCGAAATGTTTCATGAATTGGGCCCGCTCCCTGGGCGGCTCCGACTTGAGGATCGCGCAGGCGGTGAAATTGCCCTGCATTCGGCCGTCCTGGAGATAAGTCCAGTCGACAATCTCGCGCCGTGCGAAGCTGATGGTTGAATGCAGCTTGACGGACCGCACCATGCGCGGCGTGTTGTTCAGGCGGCCGCGGAAGCCGCGCCCCGACTTCGTGAAGGGCCGGACCCAGAAATATTCCACCTCCTCGCCCTCGCGCACGGCGCAAAACAGGGAAGTTATTCTGGGCCCTTCCAGCCGCTCCGGCCATAGCCGGAGCGACGTTGCGCTCATAAAGCAGGAGTCACAGCGCGTGGTTGCCGTGCTTCACCTTCTCCGCATCGACATAGACCTGCTCGCCCATCGCGCGGAATTTCGCTGACATCTCCGCCATGCCGGCTTCCGCTTCGGCCGTATCGGTCCCCGCAATCGCGCGCTTATCGGGATCGTTGAGCGTCGCCGCATAGTCGCGCACGTCCTGCGTGATCTTCATCGAGCAGAATTTCGGCCCGCACATGGAGCAGAAATGCGCGACCTTGTGCGCCTCTTTCGGCAGCGTCTCGTCGTGGAAGCAGCGCGCGGTGTCTGGATCGAGGCCGATATTGAACTGGTCCTCCCAGCGGAATTCGAACCGCGCCTTGGATAGCGCATCGTCGCGAAGCTGCGCGGCCGGATGGCCCTTGCCGAGATCGGCGGCATGGGCCGCGATCTTGTAGGTGACGACGCCGGTTTTCACGTCGTCGCGGTTCGGCAGGCCGAGATGCTCCTTTGGCGTGACGTAACAGAGCATGGCGCAGCCGAACCAGCCGATCATCGCCGCGCCGATGCCGGAGGTGATGTGGTCATAGCCGGGCGCGATGTCGGTGGTCAGCGGACCGAGGGTGTAGAACGGCGCCTCGCCGCATTCCTTGAGCTGCTTGTCCATGTTGACCTTGATCTTGTGGATCGGCACATGGCCCGGCCCCTCGATCATGACCTGGCAGCCCTTGTCCCAGGCCACTTTCGTGAGTTCGCCCAGCGTCTCCAGCTCGGCGAATTGCGCACGGTCGTTGGCGTCGTAGATCGAGCCCGGCCGCAGCCCGTCGCCGAGCGAGAAGGAGACGTCGTATCGGCGCATGAGGTCGCAGATCTCCTCGAAGCGCTCGTAGAGGAAGCTCTCCTTGTGATGGGCGAGGCACCACTTGGCCATGATCGAGCCGCCGCGCGAGACGATGCCGGTCATGCGGTTCGCGGTCAGCGGCACATAGGCGAGGCGCACGCCGGCATGGATGGTGAAATAATCGACGCCCTGTTCGCATTGCTCGATCAGCGTGTCCTTGTAGCATTCCCAGTCCAGCTTCACCGGGTCGCCTCTCACCTTCTCCAGCGCCTGATAGATCGGCACGGTGCCGATCGGCACCGGCGCGTTGCGGATGATCCATTCGCGGGTGGTGTGGATGTTGCGGCCGGTGGAGAGGTCCATCACCGTATCCGCGCCCCAGCGGATCGCCCACACCATCTTCTCGATCTCCTCCTCCACCGACGAGGTGACGGCGGAGTTGCCGATATTGGCGTTGATCTTGGTGAGGAAGTTACGGCCGATGATCATCGGCTCCAGTTCGGGATGGTTGATGTTGGACGGGATGATGGCGCGGCCGCGCGCGACCTCGTCGCGCACGAACTCCGGCGTCACGAAAGCCGGCACGGACGCGCCGAAGCTCTCGCCATCCTTCAATGCAGCTTCCGCGCGGTCGAGCTGTTGCCTGCGGCCGAGGTTTTCACGCGTCGCGACATAGATCATCTCCTTGGTGACGACGCCGGCGCGGGCCCATTCGTATTGCGTCAGCGGCTTGCCGGCCTCAGCGCGCAGCGGGCGATGCGCCAGCGGAAATTCCCGCGCGGCATGGGTCTCGCCGACATTGCCGTTGTCCTCCGGCTTCACGGCGCGGCCTTCATAGTCCGCAACGCCGCCGCGCTCGCGGACCCATGCGGTGCGCACGCGCGGCAGACCTTTCTCGACGTCGATGATCGCATCCGGATCGGTGTAAGGCCCGGACGTGTCATAGACCGGCAGCGGCGGCTCGCCGCCGCTCAGGGCGATCTCGCGCAGCGGCACGCGCAGGTCCGGCGCGGCGTCCGGCTGGGTATGGACCTTGCGCGAGGCGGGCAGCGCGCCGGTGGTGACCGCAGGAATGGCGAGTTTGGGATCATGAATATTCATGGGAATCCTCCCGCGAGTTGGCGCTGAGATTCAGCAGTTTGATGAGATGGAGATGTGAAAGGTGGGTCAGCCGAAATAGCCGACGAAGCCCAGCACGAGGCCGAGCAGCGCGAAGACAGCGCCAAAAACGATCAGCGGCGCGTCGCTGTCCAGCAGCGTCGGAGCCAGCCGTTCGAGCGTGCCCGTCATCGTGAGCCGCATGACGCCGGCGGCGAGGGAGAGCCAGCCGAGCAGCGTGATGATGAGCCGCCAGTCCGCCACCCAGAGATTATGGCCGAGCACCACGGCGAGGCCGGGCACGAAGGCGAGGATGCCGGCGAGATAGATCAGCGCACGCGAGCTCAGGAATTCCCGGGCCATCGTTCGCATGCCCGCGCGGTCGATGAGCAGCGTGAGGCCCATCACGATCAGCAACGGGCCGATGAGCTGCGCGAGAAAATAAGATGTCGATAGTGATGGCTGTAGCGTTTGCATCTGCGTCCTGTCCCTTCGCCGGCATGACCCGGATCAGGTTCAAAGGGTTTTCGCAGAGCCATCCTTTGATCGTGGATGGCGAGGCGGCATCTCAGCTCCCGGTCCGGAGCTCCCCTCGGAACGCATCCAGTCTAGACGGAATGCAGGGGGTGTCAACGGCGCAAGGCCATGCCGGGACGCAGCGGACCATTCGGAAAAGGCCGGCCCGGAACGGGTTCCGGAGCCGGCCTTCGGTCTTCGCTTCGCCAGAAGGAAGATCGCTGAATCCTTAGTAGACGCGGCCGCCACCGGGTTGCTGCATCTGGCTGCTCGCAGCCTGCATCGTCGTGGATGAGAACTCCCGAGGCGCGCGCTGCGCGGTTGCGCCGCCGCGCAGCACCACGACCTTCGCGCCGATGCCGACGCGGCTGTAGAGATCGGAGATATCCGCATTGGTCAGCCGGATGCAGCCGGACGACACGTTCCTGCCGATGGTGGCCGGATCGTTGGTGCCGTGGATGCGATACATGGTCGAGCCGAGATACAGCGCACGGGCGCCCAGCGGATTGCCGGGACCGCCGGCCATGAAGCGCGGCAGATAGGGCTGGCGCGCGATCATCTCCGCCGGCGGATGCCAGTCCGGCCACTCCGCCATGCGGGAGACGCGTTCGGTGCCGGCCCAGGTGAAGCCTTCGCGGCCGACGCCGATGCCGTAGCGCATGGCGCGACCGTTGCCGAGCACGAGATAAAGATAGGTGTGCGCGGTGTCGATCACGATAGTGCCGGCGGGTTCGCGGCTCGGATAGCTCACGACCTGACGCTGGAGATGCGGCGGCAGCACATGGTCCTCATCCGCGTCCATCGGGGCGCGGTCGATCATGTCGCGTTCGGTGTCGGGGGCATAAGCCATGCGTGGCTGATAGGCGCGCTGGTCGTAAGCGCGCTGCTGATGAGCGCTCTCGGGAGCATAGATCACCAGGGGGTCCGCAGCCGCATTGCCTGCCACACCGGCCACGGCGAAAAGCACAGCGAAAGGCAAATGCCGAACAGCGTTCGTCATGACGCGCCCCTTCCGGGTCATCCAGGTTGTCGTGTTGTCCGGACCTACAAACCGCGATCCTGCGCGATGGTTCCCGAAAGCGGGAGGCAGGCCTCGATGCCGTCCTGACGGACGCGGGCCGATGTGGGGATTCGAAGGGCTTCGGAAGCGCGGCGCCGTCAGCCCTTGCGGTCCGCATGCCAGCCGACGACGGCGTCGGGAACCGCATCCACCGAGGCGAAATAGGGCTTGATGTCGATCAGCGCGGTGCCGTCCAGGCAATCCAGCCCGACGACCGAGAGCGTTGCGCCTTCGACCCGCAGCAGCCGCGCCACGCTCAGCGCGATGGGGTTCGGCCGCGCCGGCGAGCGCAGCGAGAAGGTGCCGCGGGGCACCCCGTAATGCCGGGGCGTTTGCAGCACGAGATCGCGCCGGGCCTGATCCATCCAGTAAAGCAGGATCAAATGGCTGCATGTTTCCAAGCCGGCGAGGCCGGCGGCATAGCGCGCATCCACCTGAACGGTGCAGACAGCATCGGATTCCCGGGCATTCTTCGGGCAGTCCTCGCGGCGCCGCCACGGCGTGTGAATGCGGCCGATGAAATAGACCCCCTCGTCGGGCGCTGCCGGCAGGTCGATGGCGACTTCGCCGGGGCGGACCCCGCAGGACGGGTTGGGCACTGAATCGGGCTTTGAATCAGGCATGGCGGCTCGACAGGTCGGTTTGCGGCAAAGCATGTATAATCCCGCGCGACCCATCACCCAAGCTGTGCGGACAGATGCACCCGAGCCGTCCTGAACTGCCCTTCACCACCCTGACCGCGGCCTTGAGGGCAGCCGGGGAACCGACGCGCCTGCGCATCCTCTCGCTGCTCTCGGAAGCGGAACTGACGGTGACGGACCTCGTCGAAATCCTGCGCCAGTCCCAGCCGCGCATCTCGCGCCATCTCAAGCTGCTGGTTTCCGCCGGGCTGGTGCAGCGGTTCCGCGAGGGTTCCTGGGCGTATTTCCGGCTGGCGGAGCGCGGCATCGCCGCCGATCTCATCGCCCCTCTCGATCCGCTCGACATCAACGTGGTGCGGGATCAGGAGCGGCTGGCGGCGGTGCGGGCGGCGCGGGCGGCGGCGGCGCAGGCATACTTCCGCCGCCATGCCGCGGAATGGGACCGCATTCGCAACCTGCATGTGGCCGATGAGGCGGTGGAAGGCGCGATCCGTGCCGCATTGGCGGACAAGCCGTTCCGCTCGCTGCTCGATCTCGGCACCGGCACCGGGCGCATGCTGGAGATGTTCGGTCCGGACATCGAACATGGCCTCGGCCTCGATCTCTCGCCTGAGATGCTGGCGCTGGCCCGCGCGCGGCTGGACCGCGCAAGGCTGAAACATTGCAGCGTGCGGCAGGGCGACATCTACGACATCGCCATGCCGCCGGATGCATTCGACGTCGTCATCGTGCATCAGGTGCTGCACTTCCTCGATGACAGCGCGCGGGCGGTGCAGGAGGCCGCGCGCATGCTGCGCCCGGGCGGACGGCTGCTGATCGTCGATTTCGCGCCCCATAATCTCGACTTCCTGCGGGACGAGCAGGAGCATCGCCGCCTCGGCTTCGGCGCGGAGGCAGTGGCGCACTGGATCGAGGCGGCAGGGCTGGAGATGCGGCTCCAGCGGAGCCTTCCGCCGGAGGAGGGCAGCGGGCGCGAGATCGGCGTGTCGCTGTGGCTGGGGCAGGACCGGCGCACCCTTGTCGCTGGCGCGCCTGCCGCGCCGGACACCCGCCTGCGGGCCTGAGCCCGGCGCATGTGGCGATCTGCCGCAAATCCGGCACAGGCAGGTCTGCCACAGGCAAGACAGGCAAGTCTGCCACAGGGATGACAAATCTCATTGCTTAGGGTCTGATCCAACTTCGTTGAATCAGACCCTCGGTCCTCTTTTTGTTTGAGCAAAATCTTGTCCGAAAACCGGTTTCCACTTTTCGGGATCGTGCTCTAGGCATGCGCGGTTTCGCGATTGCTTCGATCCTTTCAAACGGCAGTTCATGACAGAGACCTTTCTGGAATTTCTTGCGGCCTATCCCGCGCTTTACACTTTCTTCGGATTGGTGGTGCTGGCGCTGGCGGCGCTTCTCGCCAATTTCGTGGTCAAGAAGATCCTGATCCGGCTGATCAATCATTTTCTCGGCTGGACCAAGTTCGGCCGCGACGACGACATCCGCCGCCAGGGCGTGGTCGAGCGTCTCGCCAACATCATGCCGGCCTTCGTGGTGGCGGCGGGCATCGCTCTCGTTCCGGGGATGCACGATGCCGCCGCGACGGTGATCAGGAATGTCGCTACCGCCTTCATCATTCTCACGCTGGCGATGGCGCTGGCGGCGGCGCTGAATGTCGCGGATACGCTGTATCGCCGCCGTCCGCAGGCCCGGCTCAAGCCGATCAAGGGCTATATCCAGATCGCGAAGATCGCGATCTATGTCATCGCTGCCGTCCTGATGCTGGCGACGCTGATGGATCGCTCGCCGCTGATCCTGCTGTCTGGCCTCGGCGCGATGGCGGCCGTTCTCATCCTGGTCTTTCAGGATACGCTGCTGTCGCTCGTCGCCGGCATCCAGATTTCATCGACGGACATGGTGCGGGTCGGCGACTGGATCGAGATGCCGTCGCTGAATGCCGATGGCGATGTCATCGAGATCGCGCTGCATACCGTGCGCGTGCGCAACTGGGACAACACCGTCAGCGCCATTCCCATCCGCAAGCTGGTCACTGAATCGTTCAAGAACTGGCGCGGCATGCAGGAATCCGGCGGCCGGCGCATCAAGCGCGCGATCTATCTCGACCAGACCCGCATTCGCTTCCTTGGCGCGGACGAAATCGAGCGGTTGGGTCGTTTCCGTCATCTGGAATCCTATCTCCAGCGCAAGCGCGACGAATTGCGGGAGTGGAACGGAAAGCTGGGAGACAGCGCCGGCATCGACGCCAACACGCGGCGCATCACCAATGTCGGCACGTTCCGGGCTTATGTGGACGCCTATCTGCGCGCCCACCCGGGCCTGCATCAGCACATGACCCTGCTGGTGCGCCAGTTGCAGCCCGGCCCCGAAGGGCTTCCGCTGGAAATCTACTGCTTCACCAACACGACCGCCTGGGCGGATTACGAACGGATCCAGTCGGACATCTTCGACCATCTGCTGGCATTGCTGCCCGAGTTCGATCTCGCGGTCTTTCAGAATCCGAGCGGCTTCGATCTGCGTTCTTTCGCGATGAGGCCCGAGCTATCAAGAGCGGTGACTGAGGCGTAGCGCAGGCGCCTCGAAGGCATTCCGCTGAAAGGACCGCGGCGCTGTCCCGTGCCGTATCGTCCTGTGTCGTCGATGGCCCGTCGCCCGAGCCGGACGCCTCCGTGCTAGATCATGCCGAGCAGGATGGCGCCGAGGAACACGAAGGCGGCGCATGTGGCCAGCGTTCCGAATTTCAACGTCAGATTCATCGTCGACCCCCTCCGATGTTGATGGAGGCGAATCTATCAGGCGTAGCGGCGACGACGTCAACGTCTTGACAGCGGCGATTGTTTGCTGTTGTCGCGCGCGGCGATTTGCTGCGTGGGGATGTGGAACGCATCCGATGGTTGCAATGACCATCATCCGTTACGCGGATCGGCGGATGGCATGTTCGAGGAAATGCCCGGCTTGCAACGCTGCATGGTCCTGACCGAAGCGCGCGATGACCTGCACGCCGAGCGGCATGCCGCTGCTGTCAGCAAGGCCGGGCACGTTCACGCAGGGCGTGCCGAGCAATGTCCACAGCCAGTTGAAAACCGGTGAGCCGGTGCTGGAGAGCCCCTCCGGCGCGATGCCGGTGGCCGAAGGCGCGAGAATGATATCGGCGCCTTCGAGCGCGGCGAAGGCGCGCCGTGCGTGCTGCGCGGTGCGTCGTGCGCTGTCATAGCCGTCCGGCGTGATGGCCATGCCTTTCTCGATCAGCATGCGCAACGTGTCGCTGAGCTGGTCGCGATGGGTATTGTATTCATAGGCCAGCGCCTGCGCGGCTTCATGGTTCTGGATGGCCTGCTGGGTTTCGGCAAGATCGGCGACGGCGTCCGGAAGGCGGAGCGTCGTCACTGTCGCGCCGGCTGCTTCCGCCGCGCGTGCCGCGCGCGAAACAGCTTCCTTCATCGCGTCGCTGGCCTCGGTCCAGTGCTGCATGTCGAGCACGGCAATGGCCGGCGCGCCGGGCGGGGCCTGCCGGTCCACGCGCAGGTCCCGGGCCGTGATCGCGGCCGTCGCATAGGCGACGTCCGCCACGCTCGCGGCGAACAGGCCGGCAGTGTCGAGCGACCATGAGAAGGGCTTCATGCCCACGGTCGGCAGCAGCCTGAAGGAGGGCTTGAAGCCGGCGACGCCGCAATAGGCGGCGGGCCGGATGATCGAGCCGCCGGTCTGGCTGCCGGTGGCGAGGGGCACCATGCCGGCGGCCACCGCCGCTGCGGAGCCGGAGGACGAGCCGCCGGGCGTATGGCCGGGATTGTGCGGATTGCGGGTGCCGCGCGGTGTGAAGTAAGCAAACTCGGTCGTTACCGTCTTGCCGAGCACTGTGCATCCGGCGCGGCGCATCAGCGCGACCAGCGACGCATCGCCGCGTGAACGATAGCCCGCATAGATCGGCGAGCCGAACTCGGTCGGGAAATCGGCGGTGTCGAAAATGTCCTTCACCCCGACGGGGATTCCGGCAAGCGGCCCCTTCACTATGGCGGCGGCCGCGCGCGCCGCGCCGATGTCGAGGCAGGTGAAGGCGCCGATCGTGGCTTCGCGGGCCGCGATGGCCGCCGCGCACCGGTCGATAACCGCGGCGGGCGAGAGCGCCCCGCTGTCGATGGCGCGCATCAGTTCGATCACGGACAGCATGGCGGCCTCCTGGGAAATCGCGGAAGGTTGCACGTCGTCACATTCCCTTAACCATGCATGCAGGCAGCAGGGCCGGACAGTCGGGTTCCCTCGATATCATTGAAACCTTCTTAAAGAAAACGGCGACATTGTCCGCTTATGTCGCGTAGTCTCCGTTGGTCCATCGCGGGCTCGCTGGTTCTCGTCGTCCTGTCCGGCTGCGGGCGAACCTTCTTCGCCGAGCGGGAGGTGTGGCGGCGCGAGGCCGAGCTGCAATGCCTGAAATCCGGCGCCGTGAAGGAAGGCGCTGGCGTCGTGCGTGTCGCGCGCATCGACGGCCCCGGTGTGTGCGGCGCCGAGTTTCCCCTGAAAGTGGCGGCCATCGGCGGGCAGTCCGCGCTCGGCTTCGCCGAAGCGCCGCGGCCGCCCGGCGGCATTCCGCGCGGCGCGCTGCCGGCGCAGGCGATGCCGCGCTGGCCGGTGAACGATGGTTCCGGATATCAGCCCTCCGCCGGCTATGAGCAGCGCGACATGTCGCCGGTGCCGGCCGAAGGTCCTGCGCCGCTGTCGCTGCGGCCGCCCGCGCCATCCGCCTCGGCGCCGTCCGATGGCGAGATCGCGGAAGCCTCCGCGCCGTATGACTATCGCGCGCCATATCGGATGCCTGCCGAAGGCGCAGGCGGACGTGTCGATCCGCGCGCCTTCGACCCTGCGCCCGCCCGGCTGGGGCCGGCCTCGGCCCCGCAATATACCGGCGCGCTGCTGCCGACGCGGGTGCAGCCCGCGGCGACGCTGGCCTGTCCTATGGTGTCCGCGCTGGATCAGTGGCTGGCAACAGTGGTGCAGCCGGCGGCGCTGAAATGGTTCGGCCAGCAGGTGGTCGAGATCCGGCAGATTTCTTCGTATTCCTGCCGCGGGATGAACGGCCAGCCCGGCGCGCGGATTTCCGAACATGCTTTCGGCAACGCGCTGGACGTCGCTTCCTTTGCCTTCGCGGACGGCCGCAAGGTGACGGTGAAGGGCGGCTGGCGCGGCCTGCCGGAGGAGCAGGGCTTCCTGCGCGACGTGCAGGGCGGGGCCTGCACGCAATTCGCCACCGTGCTCGCGCCCGGCTCCAACGTCTTTCATTATGACCACATCCATGTGGACCTGATGCGGCGCAACTCCGGCCGGGCCGCGTGCAATCCCAAAGCGGTGGATGGCGAAGTGGTCGCGGCGCGCGCCCGTGCGCAATATGCCAGGCGCGGCGGCGAGCCGCTCGTGACCGGCTCGATCCGCTCGGCCCGCCCTGCGCCGGCGACGCGGCTGTCCCGCGGCTATGCCGACCAGGAAGTCTATGAGGGGTTGATTTCCGCCATTGCCGGCGAGGATTGAGCGCTACCGGCGGTGCGTCATGGCCAGCCGCTGGCGCTGGATTGCGCCCGGATCGCGGCAATCCCGTTAACGGTTTGTTTGCTGCGGTGCGAGCGGGTTCCAAATGTAAATTCCCCGTTCAGACCGCGGCGGCTAGAACATCGCAGGGGAGAGTCGGGAGGTCTGCATATGCGCGTCGTATTGGTGGATTCGAGCCGCACCGTGCTCAAGGCCGTCACGCGCATTCTCGAGGCACGGGGGCATGACGTGATCCCCATGCTCGACGGTGTCGAAGCTCTCGCCCGCATCAAGAGCGATCCGTCGGTCGCGGCCGTCATCACCAGCGCCGCGCCACTGTCCATGTCGGGCGTTGAGCTCTGCTGGGAGGTGCGGCTGGTCGCGAACAACCGCCGTTCCATCTATGTGCTGATGATGTCCTCCAGCCAGGACTGGCGTAACGTGATCGAGGCGCTGGATTGCGGCGCGGACGATTTCATCGGCAAGCCGCCGGTGCCGGAGGAGCTTTACGCGCGCCTGCGGGTGGCCGAGCGGCTGAACGCGATGCAGCGCGATCTCATCATGCTGGCGACCACCGACGCGCTGACTGGCGTGCTGAACCGCCGCGCCTTCTTCGAGAAGGCCAACGAGGCATGCGGCCGCGCCAGGGCCGGCAGCCAGCTTTCCGCGATGATGATGGATATCGATCACTTCAAGCGCATCAACGATCTGTTTGGCCATGATGTCGGCGACATGGTGCTGCGCGCCGTCGCCCAGAGCGCGGCGTCCCAGGTGCAACTGATCGGCCGTCTCGGCGGCGAGGAATTCGCCGTGCTGGCCGAGGGAATGTCCGAGGCGGACACAGTCGCGCTCGCCAACCGGCTGCGCCACATGCCCAATGTGCCGGCGCTGGACGGGCCGGAGGGCTCTATGACGGTGACATGCAGCTTCGGCATCAGCCGCTGGCAGCCGGGCGACACCGTGGACCGCCTGCTTAAGCGCGCGGATGTCGCGCTTTACGAGGCGAAAGCGGCGGGCCGCAACCGCGTGGTGATGGCCCGTACCGAGTTGCAGCGGGACTGCGCCGCCTGAGCCGGCGCCGCCGGCTGCGTGCCTTCTCTCGGCTATTCCATCTTCGTCATCATGCCGTGCCGCGCTTGCGTGGGTCGCCGTAGCCGCCGCCGGTCGGCGTCTCGATGGTGACCGCATCGCCCGGCATGACAGTGACGGCGTCGCAGCCTTGCAGCGTCTCGACCGTGCCATCGGCGCGGCGCAGGGTGTTGCGGCCGAGCGCGCCGGCTGTGCCACCGGCGAGGCCGAACGGCGGCACACGGCGATGACCGGACAGGATGGTGACATCCATCGGCTCCAGGAAGCGGATGGTGCGCGAGATACCGTCGCCGGCGTTCCACTGGCCGCGCCCGCCGGAGCCTGCGCGGATGTGGAAATCCTCCAGCATCACCGGATAGCGCGTTTCCAGAATCTCCGGGTCCGTCAGCCGCGTGTTGGTCATATGGGTCTGCACGGCGTCCGCGCCGTCGAAGCCGGGGCCGGCCGGCGCGCCGGAGCAGATGGTCTCGTAATACTGATGCGCGGCGTTGCCGAAGTTGAAGTTGTTCATCGTGCCTTGCGCGGCGGCGAGCGCGCCCAGCGCGCCGAACAGGCAGTTCGTCACGGCCTGCGAGGTCTCGACATTGCCGGCGACGACAGCAGCCGGATAGCGCGGCGACGGCATCGAGCCCTCCGGAATGACGATGTTGATGGGCCGCAGACAGCCGGCATTCATGGGGATGGCGTCGTCCACCATCACGCGGAAAGCATAGAGCACGGCGGCGCGCGTCACCGGCTCCGGGGCGTTGAAATTGTCGTTCTGCTGCGGCGAGGTGCCGGTGAAATCCACCGTTGCCTCGCGCTTGTCGCGATCCACGGTGATGGCCACGCGGATCGTGGTGCCCTGATCCATCTCATAGTCGAAGCTGCCGTTCTGCAACCGGTCGATGACGCGGCGCACGCTTTCGGCGGCGTTGTCCTGCACGTGGCCCATGTAAGCCTTCACGACGTCAAAGCCGAAATCCTTGATGATCTTCTTCAGCTCGCGCAC
>Ga0182740_1001247_pt1 | contig 18007 bp, 16 predicted proteins | sample eDN5th37CKraftBY_FD_128872 | JGI IMG/M metagenome (GOLD analysis project Ga0182740, IMG submission 128872) | Enriched backyard soil microbial communities from Emeryville, California, USA - eDNA 5th pass 37_C Kraft BY (version 2) (version 2) | ecosystem: Environmental > Terrestrial > Soil >...
CTTCCCCGATCCTCCCCCGCCCGACCTCGCGCCGAATTGCGCCGAGGCCGGGGTACTCGGTGTGCTGCCCGGCGTGATCGGCGTCCTGCAGGCGACCGAGGCCATCAAGCTCATCGTCGGCATCGGACGCCCGTTGATCGGCCGCCTGATGCTCTACGACGCCCTCGACGCCACCTTCCGGGAGGTCCACCTCGACAAGGACCCGGAATGCCCGATCTGCGGCCCGAACGCCCCGGACACGATCGAGCATATCGAGTACACGGACATCGCCTGCGCGGTGCCGGCGCTCGTCCCGGCCTGATCCCCCGGCACCCCGGACGCAACGAAGCGGGCGGTTCACGGCGAACCGCCCGCTTCCTTCGTTCTTCCGAGCGTCAGGCGATCTCGACCTCCACCTCGGTGATCGTTCCGTCCACGATCCGGAATCCCCGCAGCACCGGCGCCTCGGGATGCTCCAGCGAACAGATCAGGTAGATCGCCTCCGGCCAGAACGCGAACGCGACATCCGTCTGCGACGGGTAGGCAACCGTCACCGGATGCGAGTGATAGACCGCCAGCAGGCTTTCGCCCCGGTTCTCGATCGCCCAGTAGGTCCGGAAGAACTCCTCCTCGTCCATCAGGTAGCGCGAGACACCCGCTTCGAGGTTCGTCAGCCGGACCGCCTCGGTGATCGCGCCATCCTTCCCCGCGACGATGCCGCAGCATTCCCGCGGGAAGTGGTCGCGGGCGTGGGCGACGATCTCCGCCTGGATCGCGGCCGGCACGATCAGTCGTTCCCGCGCTGGAGACGGGGTTGCGGACGCCTCGCTCACGCGGGCGCTCCGCCCGCCATCGCCGGGATGACCCCGATCTCGTCGCCGTCCTTCACCGCCGTCGCCGCCCCGCTCAGCTTGCGGACGTTCTGGCCGTTCACGAAGACGTTCACGAACCGGCGGATCTCGCCGTCGTCCTCGCAGATACGGTCCTGGATGCCGGGGAAGCGCGCGTTCAGGTCCGCGATCACCTCACCGACCGTGCCGCCGGACGCACTCACCTTTGCCTCACCGCCGGTATAGGTGCGCAACGGCGTCGGGATCAGGACCTGAACGGTGGCCGTGGATGTGATGAAAGACGTGGTCGTATCCGTCATGGCGAGGACTCCTTCTTGATGCGTGACGATTGGTGCGATTCGGATCAGCTGTCCCAGAGCGCGGTGGAGAGATACTTGCCGCCGCCATCCGGCGCCAGCGCGACGATTACGGCAGGACGAGCCTCGGCGGCAGCCTCTCGGGCGACAGCGATCGCGCCGGAGAGCGCCGCACCGGTCGAGGTCCCGGCAAAGAGGCCCTCGATCCGCGCGAGCAGCCGCACCAGGTCGTAGGCCTCCCCCGTCTCCGCGACTAGCTGCCGGTCGGGGAACGTCTCGTCGTAAATCGTGGGCACGATTGCGGTCGGCATGTGCTTCAGCCCGTCGAGGCCGTGGAATGCATCGGAGGGCTGGACGGCGACGAGCTCGACCGCCGGGGAAACCCCTTTCAGGAATCGTCCGGTGCCCATCAGCGTGCCGGTCGTGCCGAGCCCGGCGACGAAGTGGGTGATCCTCCCGCCGGTCTGGCCCCAGATCTCGGGACCGGTGGTCAGGAAATGCGCCTCCGGGTTGGCGGGATTACGGTACTGGTCGGCATAGCAGTAGCGGCCCGACCCGGCATCCTCGGCGACCAGGTCCCGGACGTGGCGGATCGCGCCGTTCGAGCCATCATACGGGTCGCTCTCGATCACCGTGGCGCCATACGCGGCAAGGATCTGCTTCCGCTCCTCCGACGCGCTCCCGGGCACCACGAGCGTGACCGGAAAGCCGATCGCCGCTCCCAGCATCGCGTAGGCGATCCCCGTATTGCCCGAGGTCGCGTCGATCAGCGTCTGGCCGAGCCCGAGCTGACCGCGCTCCAGCGCATCCCGCACGATGGCGAGGGCCGGACGGTCCTTCACGGAACCACCGGGGTTGGTCCACTCGGCCTTCAGCCAGAGTTCGACCCGCTCCGGCAACCCGAGATGCCGTTCCAGGTTCGTAAGGCGTAGCAGTGGCGTGTTCCCGATCGCCCGCACGGCGGCCAGACTGTCGAGCCGCGCCATCGTCGCGTGTCGTTCGCCGTTTCGCCCGTTCGCCATCGAACCCCTCCGGGGCCTTGCCCGCCCACCTCCCAACCGACCCCAAGACTATCCCGTTTGAAGCGGCTACTGTCAAGCTAGCGCTATTGGGCGGTCCGGCCCGCGATGCGGCACGGACGATGCAGCGATGCCGGACGCATGCCGGTCCGATCTGGAACAATGCACGCAAGCTGCCGGCCGCGATGGCATGGCTGGCGACGTGGAAGGAACCCGCTCGATGAATGCAGAACGCTACGAACAGCTCGGCACCGCCACGCTGGTGACCGCCACCGGCATCGTCGCCGCCTCGATCCTCGCCGATGGCCAGCTTGCGAAGGCCCTGAATGGCGTGGGCGGCCTGACCTGGTTCGCCTCGTCCGCCTTGCTGGTGATGGCTGGCCGCCAGAGTCCGAAACACCGCTGGCAATGGGCGGCGACGATCGGCCTGACGGCGGCGGTGGCCTTCGTGATCAAGCCGACCGACCTGACGCTGGCGACGGTCGGGTTCGGCGCAACCGGCCTCGCGATCGGGATGGCCGCCAAGGCCGATCCCATCCTGTGGGCGAAGCTGATCCCCGGCCTCTACCTGCCGATGCACATCGGCACGGCGATCCTAAAGGCGGTCGGTCGCAGCGCGCTCGGGATGGAGGCATCCATCCGCTCGGAGCCGCCCCCGACGGCGGCCGTGGTGCCGTTCGTGATGGTCGTCGCGGCGGTAGCCGGAGGATTCCTCGCCTCGGCCCTCCGCGAGCGCGGCGTCGGCCTCGGTAAGCGCCGTCCAGCCTCCTGACCCGAACGATTCCAAGCGTTGAATGCATCGACAGGGGCGACTCCGAATGTGGAGTCGCCCCTGTCGGCTTCAGACTTGGCTGTCACCGGACGACAGAAAATGCCAAGCAGGGCAGCAGTTCCGCCGGATCACTTAAGTGCGAGAGGCAGTGTTCAGGACTGCGGCGGAGCAAGAACATAGTCAGGAATCACCTGATCCGCCCCTGATGACATCGTGACGAGTCCGACTCCGCACCGCAAACAGGTACCTGTCTTGACTACATAGAGGCCGTTAGCAGGCAAGTCAGGAGAAACGTACGGGATGTAGCATGACTGATACTGCGCATCAGACGTCGATTCCCCAATAAATCCCGGCAGATTTCTGAGGCCAATGAGGTTTTCTGGATTACCCCAAAGCTGGAGATTCAGCTCTGGAAGATGATTTGTGCTCGATGCTGAGCAAGATGGTCCATTTAGGACGAAGTCGTGCGTGATCTCAAAAAGCAATCCACGGCTCTCAGAATGCGAGTTTGAGACAATGGACTCCGCAGTCGTAAAGTTTACGTTGGTGAAGGCAATACCTTCTGTAGTGATTGAAACCGAACTATCGTCAGATTTTACGCTGGCTACTATCTGGGCGAAATCGCCGGTCGGGACGCCCGAAGGCGACATTTCAAGCAGCACACCATTCATCCCGCTATCTGAACTGCCCGGCGAGACGGTGAGGTCCATCGCCCCACCAGGTAAAGGCGACGATGTGCTCGAACACTGCTTACGCCCATCGACCAGGGGGTCTGCGGAAACGGGCACGCATACTGGATCGTCAACAAGTACTAGAGAGGGAGGGATTCTGATCGTTATGGACAGATGCGGCAATGTTCCTTGCGTGTTGACGAGCGGTTGAATCAGAACTGTGATCTTACCTTCCGGAGCGAGTCTCACCGCGCGAGGGTTCATCTCTAGCCAAGCCGTTGTGGGCTCGCGAGGCAAAACCTGAACACCCGCATAGATACCTAACGGCGATAGCGGGTAGCTGTTCCATGCTCCCGGAATTTGGAGCGGATATGTATTCCCTACAATTGCGGAGTCTGTAACTAGGAGCATAAGGGTTACGGCAACCGCATAGCCCTGAACGAAGGTGACCTCAGGTAGATTGACCCAAACGGCCATAGCGGCACCGCCAGTATGCGGTGTTTGAGTCAGAATACAGGGCGTATCTTCGGAATGGCCAGAGTTGCCACCAGCAGAATACACCCTTTTCGCGACGCAAGAGGATGAAGATAGTACGGTTAGTTCATTCGGGACAATTATCTTCGGCTGTGGATCCGTCTGGGGGTTAAACCCGTAAAGAGTCGCGTATACCGTCGCAACCGAACCAACCGCTGCCGGATAGATTTCTTGGGTGAACGAGGCCTGATTCACGCTCGCCAACGCTGGCCAAGGGAAGGCAGACACAACCAAGGCGACGATAACGACAGAAAATGCACGACGCATGGCGCGCTCCTGCTAGAAATGTCTAGGTGATCCTGAATACGCAGTATGCCATAACTCCTCGTATCCACAACCTTCAGCGGAAGGGGCAGGCCCCAGCCCAACTGAGTGCCCCGACAACCAACGACAGCAGGATGATCGGTATCTTCCAGCGGACGCCAACTCATGTCCTGCGTCAATAGCTTCGAGGATTCGGTAAGGCGTCGGGCCTTCACATTACGTCTGACGTGGGTTCAGGACGCACTTAACGTGCCCGTTCCCTCCTCCAAGTCGCGGGATCTCGCCTAGTGTGCGATGATCCCGTGCGAGACCCATGCCTTTCGTGAAATCTGTCCTGCCGGCGGGAGGGCTCCATGACTTGGGAGATTGCAGCGAATGCGTCTCAGGTGCTGATGGCGATCTGTTCACTCATCACTGTCATACTTGCAGTGGCAATTGCGAGAATGGTGGCGGACCGTGACGACAACCGCCAGCTCGAAAGCGAGCAACGCGAGCTAAGTCGGCGATATGTGATCGAGCTCCAGAATTTTTGGCTGCGACAGAATTCTCGTTTGAACGATGTTATCACCGCGATCCAGCAACACCAAACTGCTGCTCATGCGTCGAAAAATCATTCAGGAGTCAACCTGGAAACCATCAGGGCCGACACAGCGATTGACCACGATCGGCAATGGCAAGAGACGATTCGTCTCTCTAATGAAGTGAATCGCACAGGCGACGAGATGGCCAACAGAATCCTTGACCTTCGAGCCGCATCGCAGGAAGCAGAGCTGTTGGAAAGCCGAATTGGTTCACCGAAGGTTCGAGACGCAAGTCTTCGGATGCGGCGTGCGAGTGAGCGCGTCGTCTATGCTGCCGCGAATAGAACGACGCCCGACTATAGGCAGGTTCGAAGTGCGGAGTTCTTCCCAGCCTATCACGAGTTCGTTAGGGCGAGCTTCGAAGCACTTGTCGGGTCCGCAACATCTGAGGACGAAGCTGCGCGCTTGAGGCGCATTTCTACAAGCCGAATTGCCAGCAGCCGTACATGGGAGGAAGCCGACTTGGTTGGACCAGACGACCCATTTCAACCTGCGGCAGATCCGCCGGCATGGGCTGACTCTACCGAAGTAGAGAAGCACTAGATACCTGTTTCTACCGAGGCATTCGCGGCATCAAGCTTCCGCCGGACCACCGTTGCGACGACCTGCTCCGCTTGGTCCAAAGTCCCACGTCGCCCAGGGCGCGCCGGAGAGTCTCTGCATGACTCTGGCACCTTGCGCCGTCCTGCTCGCCTCTGCGGCCCGGTGGCGCGTTGCTGGTAGGCACACCGGCTTACCGGCACGCCTTGACGTTCACGGCCATAAGGCCAATTCTCCCGGACCGACCAAACAGAACATGCGTTCTGATCTCATGCGCGGCGTGGACGTCTCTGCCACGGGACCGATTGCCAGCGTCCGGAAGCGCCAGTTGCCGGGGTGCGCGCTGCGACGGTCCAGCGCTGGTGCAATGCAGACGAAACGCGAAACGGGCTCTTCGTGAGGAAAAGCCCGCCAAATCAAGGATTCTGTGGGGTGCCCTACGGGGCTCGAACCCGTAACCTCATGTTCCACAGACAAGCGCTCTGCCATTGAGCTAAGGGCACCATGAACACGCTGGATGACGGAAAGGAAAGGGAGTGTAAGCCGAGTTCTGTTCGCGATGGTCATCTCTCTCGGCCGCTCTCGCGGCCGGTCACGTCGTCGCCTTCGTGACTGCTCTCGACTTCCGGCCTCGGCGAGCAACCTGGTAACGGCCGATTCGGAGATTGCTGCGGGGAGGATTGCCCTTTTCAGTCCACCACCATGAAGGCGGCGGCAATGGTCTCTGTTGCTCTCACGATCCCGGGGGACCGTGCCAGTCTGGACTGTCGACGCGATCGCTCGCGCCTCCCTGGCTTTCACCAGGCACCCACGCTCTGTGCAGCTCGGACTTTCCTCTGGCCCATTCCGGGCCAGCGACCATCCATCCCGGCTTTCCGCCAGCGTATCCGGTTGGAAAGGTGCACACCCCACTCAGGAACCGCAGGCCAGATCACTCATGGATTGCGTTGATGATTGGGGAGTGGTGCCGAAGGGGAGATTTGAACTCCCACGAGGTTACCCTCACTACGCCCTGAACGTAGCGCGTCTGCCGTTCCGCCACTTCGGCCCATCCAAGAGTATCGCGCATCCTGCCTGGCCCTGGCCAGGGAGCCGACCGTCGGACTCGAACCGACGACCTGCTGTTTACGAAACAGCTGCTCTACCAACTGAGCTAGGCCGGCCTGCGCTCTTTTCCGGAGCGATGCGGAGTATAGCATCGCCCCGCCGTCGCTGCCAAGGGCCCGGGGCCGTCCGTTTCTGGTATGGTGATCGCCGGTTCTGCCGTATCGCCCACGGCATCCGCGACGCCACATTCCGTCCGCCCCGTCCACCGCCCTACCGACCGGAGAGTACCCGTCGTGCCCAAGCAGGATCGCCCAGCGAAGCCAGCCACCTCCAAGGCGCGTGCATCCACACCCGAGTCGCGGCAACCCCGGCAGCCTCAGCCCACATCCAGCCCGCTCAGCCGGGCCAGCCGCACCCAGGTCGTCTTCATCATCGTTTCCTCCCTCGTCGTCTGCTCCCTCATCCTCGCCGGCGTCGTCGCCATCGCCACCGACCAGCTCACCTCCAACGACGACAGCACGCAGGAGGCCTACACCGATCCCAACAAGGACGTGATCGCCGAGCAGCAGACCAAGGTCGCCGAGAACCCGGACGACTACTACGCCCTCACCCTGCTCGCCAACCTCCTCGGCAATACCGGCCGCCTCACGGAAGCGATCCCCCTCTACGAGAAGGCGCTCCAGATGCGTCCCGACGACCAGGGCGTCCGCCTCGACTTCGCCCGGGCGCTCGCCGATGGCGGCCACCGGCCCGACGCCGAGATCCAGTTCCGGAAGCTCATCGAGCTGGACCCGAACAACCAGCAGGCGCACTACTATCTCGCCGAGATGTACCGCGTCTCCGCCCCGCCTCGCACCGACGAAGCCATCGCCGAGTACCAGAAGGCCATCGCGATCGATCCGTCCACCTACATGGCGCAGCAGGCCACCGAGCAGCTGAAGATCCTCGGCGTCACGGCCTCGCCCATTGCCTCGCCCGCCTCCGGCACGCCCGGTGCGACGGCATCGCCCAATGCCTGAATCGCGTCCATCCGGGCGAACGCATGTTCGGTTCGTACGGTATACTTGAGCCATGAATGACGAATCCGGCGGCCCGAACCGCGCTTTCACCACGCCCAAGAAAGAACGGGATGCCTCCCGCCTCGTGACGCCCAACCAGCGCGATGAGGACGGCACGGCCGACAGGTCCTTGCGTCCGCGCAAGCTCGAGGATTATGTCGGGCAGGATCGCGTCAAGGACAACCTCCGCATCTTCATACAGGCCGCCCTCGAACGCGAGGAGGCGCTCGATCACGTCCTGCTCTATGGACCGCCGGGCCTCGGCAAGACCACCCTCGCCGCGATCGTCGCCACCGAGATGGGCGTCAGCCTCCGCGTTACCTCCGGTCCCGCCATCGAACGGCAGGGCGATCTCGTCTCCATCCTCACGAACCTGCAACCGGGCGATGTCCTCTTCATCGACGAGATCCACCGCCTGAACCGGGTCGTGGAGGAGGTCCTCTACTCCGCGATGGAGGACTTCGCGGTGGACATCATCATCGGCAAGGGGCCCGCCGCCCGCACGATGCGCATCAACCTCCCGAAGTTCACCCTCGTCGGCGCCACCACCCGCCTCGCGCTGCTCACCGGCCCGCTGCGGGATCGCTTCGGCGCCGTCCTCCGCCTCGATTTCTACGACCAGGACGCGATGGAGCGCATCATCACCCGTTCCGCGACCATCCTCCAGTTCCCGATCGACGAGTCCGGCGCGAAGGCGCTCGCCACCCGCTCGCGGGGCACGCCCCGCATCGCCAACCGGCTCCTGCGCCGCGTCCGCGACATCGCGCAGGTCTCCGGCGAATCCGTGATCTCCGCCCCGATCGCTCACGCCGCGCTCGACCGCCTGGAGGTCGATCACATGGGCCTCGACGAGACGGACCGCCGCATCCTGCTGGCCGTGGTCGAGAAGTTCGACGGCGGCCCCGTCGGCATCGACACCCTCTCCGCCGCGACCAGCGAGGAGACCGACACGATCATGGACGTCTACGAGCCCTACCTGATCCAGCTCGGGTTCCTCCAGCGCACGCCCAGGGGCCGCATCGCCACCAAGCGCGCCTACGAGCACCTCGGCCTGCCCTTCCCTGCCTCCGTCTCCGCCCAGCAGGCGCTCTTCGAGGTCGATCAGTGACCCAGGACCAGCACGACCGGACCGCCAACGCCACCCGCCACGCGATGGCGGACTTCGACTACCACCTGCCACCGGAGCTCATCGCCCAGGAACCGCTGGCCGACCGCGAGGCCAGCCGCCTGCTCGTGCTACCCCGCGACGGGCGCCCGATCGAGCATCGCGTCTTCCGCGACCTGCCCGACCTGCTCGATCCCGGCGACCTCCTGGTCGTCAACGACAGCCGCGTGATCCCCGCCCGCCTGCTCGGGCACCGCGAGACCGGCGCCGAGGTCGAGATCCTGCTCCTGCGCCGCGAGGAAAGCGGCCTCTGGCGCGCCCTCGCCCGCCCGACGCGGCGCCTGCGGATCGACGAGCGGATCGTCATCCCGGCCAGGACCGCAGATGGCGACGAGGCATCCGCCATCCTCCGCGAGAAGCTGGACGACGGCCAGGTCCTTGTCGAACTGGACGACTCCCTGACGACCGATCTCGATCACTTCGGCCGCGTGCCCTTGCCGCCCTACATCACCCATCACCTCGACGACGACGAGCGCTACCAGACCGTCTACTCGGCGCAGAAGGGGTCCGCCGCCGCACCCACTGCCGGCCTGCATTTCACGCAGGAGATCTTTCGGCGGCTCGAGGCGCGGGGGGTCGGGCGCACATCGGTCACCCTGCACGTCGGGCTGGATACCTTCCGCCCGGTGAACGAGGACTTCGCCGAGGACCACGTCATCCACCAGGAGTGGTGTTCCGTCCCGCCGGAGGCATGGGAGGCGATCGCCGCCGCGAAGGAACACGGATCGCGCGTGGTCGCCGTCGGCACCACCGCCGCCCGGACCCTGGAGACGCTTGGCCAGCGGGTGAAGGCGGGAAATCCCGGCCCCTTCTCCGACATGACCGGCATCTACATCACGCCCGGCTACGAATGGCAGATGGTCGACGCGCTGGTCACCAACTTCCACTTGCCGAAATCGACGTTGTTGCTGATGATCAGCGCGTTCGCCGGACGCGACCGCGTGCTCGCCGCCTACGAGGCCGCGATCGCGGAGCGCTACCGTTTCTTCTCCTTCGGCGACGCCATGCTCATGCTCTGACCGGACGCTGGCCGTGTGGCACACTCCCCAACGTCGTGGCAACCGGTCGCGCATTCACCACGGAGTTGTCCCTGTGTCCGATGTCCCCTATCCCGACCTGAACGGCAAGACGCGTGAGGAGACGTGGGCGCTCCTGAATGAGTGGGTGAAGAGTCCCAGCCTCATCCGCCATTGTCTCGCCGTGGAAACCGCCACGCGCGCCTACGCCCGCAAGAACGGCGAGCCGGAGGAGGCGTGGGCGGTCGTCGGGCTGATCCACGACTTCGACTACGAGAAGCATCCGACGCTCGACGAGCATCCCTACGTTGGCGCTGGCGTCCTGCGGGAACTCGGCTATCCGGAATGGGTGGTCCGCGCCGTCCTCAGCCACGCCGACGATCCTGCCTACCCGCGCGAGACGGACCTGGAGAAGACGCTCTTCGCGGTCGATGAGCTCACCGGCTTCATCTCCGCCGTCGCCCTCGTCCGCCCCTCGAAGGCGGTCGCAGACGTCAAGGCGTCGTCGGTCAAGAAGAAGATGAAGGACAAGGCGTTCGCCGCCGCGGTCAAGCGCGAGGACCTGATCTCCGGCGCGGAGGAACTCGGCGTCGACCTCGACGAGCACATTACCTTCGTGATCGGCGCGATGACCGAGAACGCCGAAGCCCTCGGACTGGCCGGAGTCACCTCCGAACCGGCATAATCGCCGGGCAATCGGACCGCAGGATCGCGCCCGCACGCCGGTGTGGAACCGGCCTTGCGGAACCTCGATGCCGGTCACCCGCCGCCCGCTCGGGCGATCCCGGACCCGGCGCCATACGAAAGGACCTCGCCGTTCATGGCCAAGCAGTGGAACAAGCCCTTCGACAACCAGCTCGAGGCGGACAAGACCTACACCGCGACGCTGGACACCAGCCACGGGAAGATCGAGATCGAACTCTTCCCGGAAGACGCCCCGATCGCAGTCAATAACTTCGTGAGCCTGGCCAACGAGGGCTTCTACGACGGCACGCCGTTCCATCGCATCGTCAAGGGCTTCGTCATCCAGGGTGGCGACCCCACCGGCACCGGAGCGGGTGGCCCCGGCTACAAGTTCCAGGACGAGAAGATCGCCAAGGACTACGAAGCGGGCACGGTCGCGATGGCGAACGCCGGCCCAAACACCAACGGCAGCCAGTTCTTCATCTGCCTCACGGACCTGCGGGGCCGCCTGCCGAAGAACTACACCATCTTCGGCAAGGTGACGGAGGGCTTCGATGTCGCCCAGGCGATCGAGGCCGTCCCCACCACCTATGGCCGCAGTGGCGAGCCGTCCACCCCGACCGAGCCGGTGACCCTCAATTCCGTCACCGTCACCGCCTCGTAGCACTTTCCCTCCAACCAACAGACGCAGAGACCCTCGCCCAGATCGGGCGAGGGTCTCTGCGTCTGTTGGTTTCGCTCCGAACCGGGTTGCACCACAACCCCACCACCACCGGTTCGGCCCGTCAGGAATCACGAATGCGGTAGACCGTCCCCGCCGCTCAGGCCGCGAGATCCCAGTCCTCGGCGCCCTCGTCGTCGGTCGCCGCGAGCTGGTCCGCCATGACCTCGTACTGGCGCAGGAGATCGATCCAGAACTCCTCCCAATGGGAGACATCGAGCCCATCGGCGATGCCCTGGTCGATCCGGCGGTATCCATCGTCGAGCCGGCGTTCGAGCATCCGCAACGAAAGGTCCGGCGAAAGCGTGGACGAAAGGGAAGAGAGATGTCGGACGGCCATGCCTGCCTCCTTGCGCTTCTGCGCTGAACGTCGAACGAATGCCGGGGCGACGCGCCACCCGATCAGGAAGCGCGCCGGTTCTCCCATTCCTGCTGCCGCCCCTTCAGGGCCTCGATCACGATCGAGGCGTCGCGGCGGGAAATCTGCTCCATCTCGGCGTTCACCAGCTCCTGCGTGAACTGGTTGAGCGCCACATCGTCCATCTTGAGCTCGCGCGCCACACTGCGGATGAACGACATCTGCTTGGGCGACGGCGCGTGATCGCGCGCATCGTCACGCACCGCCTGCGGGCGCCCGTTGCCGAACAGCGCGGTCGGCTGCGCGCCACCGCCACGATTCACCGGTGCATCCACGACGTGCCCCTCGGCAGCGCCGTAGACCATGTCGTCGCAGAACTGGGTGCCGAACCCGAGCGCGGCCAATGCCCGCCCGATTGCCTTGGTTTCCGCCTTCTCGATGTAGTTCGCGAAGGTCGACATGTCCTCGCTCCCCCATCCGGTCGCGCTGGCGCCGGTGGGAAGCGTGACCTGGGCGCGGAAGATCGCCTGGTTGCCGGTGTGGGCGACGAGGTCGGTCTCGATGGTGGCATCCGGATGCTGATCGCGCAGCCAGACCAGCCGCCACTTCACTTCGAGGTAATCGCTGCCCTTGACCTTGGTGAGATAGCGGCCGGGATCGAATGCGGGTGCAGGAAGAGCCATTGGAAATCTCCGTGGGAACAGATCGGAACGCATGTTCTGTTCGCGTTGTTCTGATTTTAGAACAAGTGATCTATTCCGTCAACTGTCTGTGCCGTCGAGTCACAGAAATCCCGCGGGGATCGAGAGGTCGCCCATGCACCCGCCTGGGCAGGCGTCAGCGCGGCGGGACCACCACTGCCGAGCCGGCTTCCAGCCGCACGCTCCACCCTGCGCCGATCTCGACCGCCTTGCCCCCCTCGTTCCGCTCCACCAGCAGGCGGACGGCTTCCGTGCGATCGGCCGTCAGGTCCACACCGGGCGCACGGAGGACGATCCACCCCCGGATCATGCGCCGCTGAATCGCCACCGGCGCCCCGGCCAACGCGATGCGAGGCAGGCGATCGCCCACCCCGGACAGCGCATCCCGCGCGATGGCGTCCAGCGCCTCATCGTCTTCCGCGGCCCGCTCCGCGAACGCGGCGAGGTTCCCCTCCGCTCCCGGCACGACCGTTTCCAGCAGCGGCAGGACGCGATGGCGCACGGCATTCCGCCGATAGGCTTCGGACCGGTTGCTTGGATCGTCCACGATTGGCAGATGCCGCGCCTCGACCAGCGCCCGCAACGCGGAAGGCTCCTCCCGGAGGAGCGGTCGCCAGAGGGTCACGCCCCGGACATCGTTACGATCCGGCCACCACGGCACGGTCATCGCCGAGATCTCCCGCATACCGGCGGCCCCGTGCGTTCCAGCGCCGCGCATCAGGTGCAGCAGCACCGTCTCCGCATGGTCACGGCGATGGTGGCCGGTCGCGATCGCGTCGGCCCCGAGATCGGCGGCGGCGTCCGCCAGGATGCGATACCGCTCCCGGCGCATGGCCTCTTCCACCCCGACCCCGGTGTGACGCGCGAGGTTCCCGTCCCCGATCCGCTCCGCCCGGAACGCGACCTCCAGTCGGCCCGCGACCATCGCCACCGTTTGCGCCTCCTGGTCGGAACCCGGTCGGACGCCGTGGTCGACGTGAACCGCGACGAGCCGCAGGAGGCCAAGCCGTTCGAGGTCCTTCAGCAGGATGACGAGCGCAAGCGAATCCGCGCCGCCTGAGAAGGCCGCGATCACCACAGGAACGGCGTCCACCCGGAGGCCTGCTGCCTGCCGGAGCGATTGCAGGGAACGCCGGACGCGCTGCAGGACTCCTGAATCCGTCGCCATCTCCCCGCTCCCTGCTCCCAAACTACTCCCCGCCACACGCCATCGACAGGATACGCGGCGCGCCATGATGTATGGCACGATTACGCAGCTGAAACCGGCGTCATGATGTGCCGCTGAGGATGCTTGGCAATTTCCGGGCTGGCTCCCAGCAGATTCCGGGCGACCGTTCGTAGTGTCGTATTCATGACACCCCCGGAATCCGTTCCGTCGTCGTCGTGCGGGCTGGACACGCACGAATGCTGTCGACTTTTGCAGGACACGTGTCCCGACCGAGAGAGACCAAAGCCCAGCCCATGCTTGCCACCCGCATCACCGCCCGCACCGCGCGGATCGTCCTCCCGCTCCTTGGCCTGCCGGGCATCCTGCCCCGAGTCACGGCCACGCCCGAGGCAACGAGTTCACCCATTGCGAGCCCCGGTGCGTCTCCGGCCGCGACGCCAGCCGCCTCCCCGGCGGCATCCCCGATCGTCGCGACCGACGACGCCGGCATTCCCCAACGCATCTCCGCATTGCTCAAGGGCGAGGATGGCGTCTATGGCATCGTGATCGCCCGGGCAGATGGAAAGGTGCTCTACAGCCGCAACAGCGCGCTGCCGTTCATGACTGCCAGTCTCTACAAGCTGATCCTGATGGCGGACATCTACCGCAAGATCGAGCGTGGCTTCCTCGGGCAGCAGGACCTCGTCGAACTGGACTGGTCGGTCTTCTCGGACGACGGCGAGACCTACTTCGGGTGGGACCAGGTCGGTATCGCGTTCCCGATCCAGGAATACCTGTTCGCAGCGGGAGCCTATTCGAGCAACGCCGCTGCCTGGACGCTCTTCACGCTGACATCGGTCGACGACCTCGCCCAGACAGCCGCCGACATCGGCCTGACCCGCACCTACATCGTCGCCAGCCTCTCGTCCATCCCCGCATGGCCGTTCCAGGGAGGCGCCGACTCCGCCCCGGCCGACGATGCCCTGGCCACCGCCTTTGTCGAGTCGTGGGCGGTCGGGGACGACGCCATCAGCATTACCACGCCACGCGACATGGCCATCTACTTTCACGCCCTCCTCACCAACACGCTGCTCTCTCCGTGGATCAGCGGCCAGATCATCGACATCCTCTCCCAGCAGCAGGTCCGCGACCGCATTCCGGCCCTGCTTCCCGCAGGCACGAAGACGATCAACAAGACCGGCAACCTCGACAGCATCGTCAACGATGCCGGCATCATCGAGCTGCCGGGAGACGACCGCATCGTGGTCCTGCTCTCGGAGGCGATATCGAGCGACACGCGGGCGACGCTCATCCTGCAACGGCTCGCCCTGATCGCGACCGGCGCGACGGCTATCCCGCCCCTCGACGTGCCCCAGCCGAAAGGCCTGGAGGTGATCGACACCACCGATCCGTCGACCTGGGACCCGGGCAACCCGACACCGGAGGCGGGCGATGGTCCGGATGGGACGGATGGGACCGGCGGCGCACCTCCAGGCGATCCATCGGCATCGCCGGACGAGCCCACTCCCGAGCAGCCGGATGACGGTGACGGAGCGTGAGATCCATGACGACAGAAGACCCCGGCGAGCATTCGCCGGGGTCTTCTCCTTCTGGTGACGACGGGTGGATTCGAACCACCGACCGAGGGCTTATGAGTCCCTAGCTCTGCCACTGAGCTACGTCGCCGCAGGTTGACTCGTCATCAACGGCACGTAGCCTACCAGATCATCTCCCCACCGTCAAACCGCTGCGCCGTCCCGAACTTGCCGCGCGGATTCCGCATTGCCGGCGCCCCCAACCGGCACCCTTGACCGCGCCGCGCCGGGCGAAGCGCCCGCTCGGCGCCCTCAGGGCATCCCGAATCGACTGGGCATTCATCGCGACGGGTCCGTGCCGTCGTCACGCCGTGCATTCCCGGAAATCCGCGCCATTCCGGGCAATCACTCTCGTTCATCGCACGGTGGTTTAGTAGCGATAGCCGCCACGGCGGATGGGACGCTCGTCACGCTCACCCGGTTCCGGCGCAGCACGAACGACTCCATCCCGGGTGCTACACTCGATGCACGCCGCTCCCCGCCCTGGCGACGCCCCGCCTTGCATCAGTCCCGTCCCGAATGCACCGAAGGTATCGCTCGATCATGCTCGAACACGCCTCCCGTCTCCTCGATGGCCTCAACCCCGATCAGCAGCGCGCCGTCACCACCACCGAAGGCCCTGTCCTCGTCGTGGCCGGTCCGGGATCGGGCAAGACCCGCGTCCTCACCCACCGCATCGCCTGGCTGATCGAGGAGATGGGCGTCCACCCGGGCAGCATCCTCGCCGTCACCTTCACCAACAAGGCGGCCCGCGAGATGCGGGATCGCATCGACCGCCTGATCGGCGAGCAGAGCACCAACAGCCTCGTGATGGGCACCTTCCACTCCCTCGGCGTCCGCATCCTGCGGCAGAATCCGGGCCTCGTCGCCGACAAGCTGAACCTGCTTCCGAACTTCCTGATCTACGACGATGCCGACCAGGTCGAATCCGTGCGACGCGCCATCGTCGCCATCGGCCAGGATCCGAAGCAGGTCACGCCCCGCCGCGTTCTCTCCCGCATCTCCGCCGCCAAGAGCATGCTCATGACCCCGGCGGAGTTCGTCAACGAGGTCGCCTCCTACGATGACGAGGTCGCCGCCCGCGCCTACAAGGAGTACGAGCGGCAGTTGCGCGCGAACAACGCCGTCGATTTCGACGACCTCCTCGGCCTGCCGATCCGCCTCTTCGACCTCGCGCCGGGCCTCCTGGAACGCTACCAGCAGCAATACCGCTACATCATGGTCGACGAGTACCAGGACACCAACCGCGTCCAGTACGTGATGGTCTCGGCCCTCTCCGAGCACTATCGGAATCTCTTCGTCGTTGGCGACCCCGACCAGTCGATCTACGCCTGGCGGCAGGCCGACATCCGCAACATCCTCGACTTCGAGAAGGACTATCCGGACCTCACCCAGATCCATCTGGAGATCAACTACCGCTCCACGCAGCGCATCGTGCAGGCGGCCGACCGGCTGATCCGCGACAACGAGCAGCGCATCGAGCGGAAGATCCGCACCGAGAATCCCGAGGGCGAACCGATCGCCCTGCGAGAGCTCGCCGACCAGAACCACGAGGCGCAGTTCATCGTCAGCGAGATCCGCCGCCTCATCTCCTCCGGACGCGCCCGTTCCGAGGACGTCGCCGTGATGTACCGCACTACGGCGCAGTCTCGCGTGATCGAGGAAGCGTTCCGCGTCACGGACATTCCTTACCGGATCGTCGGCGGCCTCCGCTTCTACGAGCGCAAGGAGGTGAAGGACATGCTTGCCATGTTCCGCCTCCTGCACAACCCCGCCGACCGCCTCGCCCTCGAACGCGTGCTGGACAACATGCCGCTCGGCCGCGGGTTCGGTCCGAAGGCGCTCGATGCCGCCGTCTCCTGGGCCGCCGAGAACAACCGCCCGGTGATCGATGCCTTCCTCGCCGTCGTGCCCCGCGCCACGCTGGACGCCCTCGATACCGGGGACACACCACCGCCTCCGGCCTTCTCCGGTCCCGGCCGCACCGGCGCCGAACGCATCGGCAAGGCGCTCGCCAACCTGCGCGAGAAGGTCGGCACCGTCACGCTGGCCGAACTCTTCGATGCGATCGTCGAGCAGACCGGCTACCGCAACTCGTTCAACGAGTCGAACGAAGAGGAACTCCAGCGCTGGGCGAACGTCCTGGAACTCCGTGCCGACCTCGAACGCTACGACGACATCGACCCCGAGGAGGCGCTTGCCGCCTACCTGGAGCAGGTTTCGCTGATCGCCGATGTCGATTCCATGAACGACGACGGGCGCGGCCAGGTCACGCTCATCACGCTCCACTCCGCCAAGGGCCTCGAGTTTCCGGTCGTCTTCATCGCCGGTGTCGAGGAAGGATTGCTCCCGATAAGCCGCGCTGTGGAGGCGGAGGCGTTCGACAAGACGCCGATGGAGGAGGAACGCCGCCTCTTCTACGTCGGGATCACCCGGGCCGAGAAGCTGCTCTACCTGACCTACGTCGCCAGCCGCCTCACGTACGGGCGCTTCCAGCAGGGTATGCCATCGCGCTTCCTGCAGAGCATCCCGGCCGAGGCGATCCGCGCGACGACCCGGATGGGGAGCCGCGCCGGCTCCGCGAATGGACGCCTCTCGTCGATCCAGCCCGGGAAGCTCGCCAGTCGCGTCGCGTCGCCGTGGACCTCCTCGACACCCGATCCCGTCATGCCCGCAGCCACCCCGAAGGTGGACCTGCCCGACTACAAGGCCGGCCAGCGGGTCTTCCACCCGAAGTTCGGCGAGGGCACCATCATCGAAGCCCTGCCCCGCCGTGACGATATCGAGCTTGCCGTCCGCTTCCAGCGTCACGGCGACAAGCGCCTGATGGGAAGTCTCGCCCGCCTCGAGATCGTCAACGAATAAGCGAAGGAACGGGAAGAGAGCCGTACCCCGAACGCCCCTTTCCCCCACGCCGAATCACAGATGTTCGCTCCGCCTCTCTCAGTTCTCACTTCTCGGTCCTCACTCCCCGTCTGGAGGCTCACCACATGGCCCGTGCCGCCGTC
>Ga0182740_1001248_pt1 | contig 18000 bp, 16 predicted proteins | sample eDN5th37CKraftBY_FD_128872 | JGI IMG/M metagenome (GOLD analysis project Ga0182740, IMG submission 128872) | Enriched backyard soil microbial communities from Emeryville, California, USA - eDNA 5th pass 37_C Kraft BY (version 2) (version 2) | ecosystem: Environmental > Terrestrial > Soil >...
CGCTCTCGGCATTCGCAGTCATCGCCTGCGTGCCATGGCCGAATGGAACGCTGTAACCAAAGCCAGCTGAAAGCAGCGCCACAAATCCAATCGCGTCCCGATCTAGTTAACGTGACATCGCCGGGTAAACACCTCGGGCCGGTAGCCGCGCCTTCTCAAGACAAGCGTTCGCCCGCCTCCCGCACATCACTGATGGTGGCATAGGTTCTTCCGCCGATGCGTGACAGCGGTCGGTAGAGCGATTGATCGATCTTGCTGTTCGACAGCAGGCCCTCGCGGACATGCATCCGCATGACCTCGCCTATCACGAAATGGTTCGGTGCATTGCCGAACTCGCAGATCTGATGGGTCCGGCACTCGAACTGGATGTCGCATTCCGCAAAACGCGGCGGCTTGACCGCGACGGAAGGCAGGAGTTGCAGCCCCAGAAGCTCCGCCTCGCTGACCTCGCGCGGATGCTCCGCGGAAGCGCTCTGGACGATTTCCGCCCAATGGCCTGGCACCATGTTGATGACGAACTCGCCCGTTGCGCGGATGTTTTCCAGCGTGTCCTTTGTCCCCTCTTCGCGCGGACCAATGGAGATGCCCAAGAGCCCCGGATCAACGGCGACAATCACGAACTGGCTGAATGGCGCGGCGTTCACCACGCCAGAAGGAGCCAGCGTGGTGACAAAGGCGATCGGGCGCGGGACGACGGCGCCCGTCAGGATCTTGTAGCGATCCGCTCGTCCAAGCGTGGATAGATCGACGGTATCGTACCCTTGCATCGTTCCTCCGGGCGACAAGGATCCAGCCGGAAAGACCGTGCCGGGACGCTCCGCCATCTGTTTGGTCCGGGAGGAGAGAAAGCACGCTGCGGCTTTCCTCATCCCGATCTGGCTCATTACTCTCGACAGCGCTCATGAACCTGGGCCGATCGACCCAGGTTCATCGCGGTCTATCGCCTTACTGGAATTTCGCCATTACCTCGGTGGCAAACCATTCCATCTGCTCGTCCATCTCAGGAACCGAGTTGGCCGGGAACATCAGTGCCGAGCAGTGATCGACGCCGATGTCGCGCAGCTTGGCGACTTTTTCCAGGATGACGTCCGGCGAGCCGACGAGGTTTGCCTTGACCTGATGGCTGAGGTCACGTCCCGTATAGGCCAGCGACTGGCGATGCGCGACAAGGCCGCTTTCCATGTAGCGCTTCTCTGCTGCTTCCATGGTCTTGTCGATGGTGACGGAGAACTGCGGTGCGATCTCGATCGACGATGGATCGCGGCCAAGTTCCGCGGCACGGCGCTTGATCAGCGCGATGCGCTCTTCCATCTCGTGCAGGGGACGCCAGCCGCCAAGCCAGCCCTGGCCGTATTTCGCGACACGCTCAAGCGATTCAAGATTGTGGCCGCCGATATAGAGCGGGAAAGGCTGGGCAAAGCTTTTTGGTGCGAGCTCGATGTCTTCATAGCTGTAATACTTGCCCGAGTAGCTGCTGCGCTCTTCGGTGAACAGCTTGTGCAGGACCTCCAGCCCCTCATCCATCATGTCGCCACGACGGGCACCCTTGACGCGGTCGCCGCCCCAGGCAGCAAATTCCTCGCGATATGCACCAAGACCCACCGCCATGATGAAGCGGCCCTGGGAGACCTGGTCGAGCGTGATCGCCTGCTTGGCAAGATAGACCGGCTCGCGCATCGGCAGGACGGCAATTGCCGTACCAAGCTTGAGCGTCGTGGTTGCCGAGGCAATAGCCGCAAGCACGATCATCGGCTCGTAGAAATTCGGCACCTTGCCGGGGAACAGGTCGCGCACATAGTTCTGCGTCGTGATGTGATCATTGCCCCATACCGAATGGTAGCCAAGCTTCTCGCAGAGAATGCCCTGGCGGATCAGATCCTCCGGTCCGCCAAACGGGATCGGATACATGACGCCTTCAAAACCGGTCGAGATGCATACGCTGAACTTCATAACGTAATCCTTAGCTGGCTGCTTTTACAATATTTGATATCTGGTCGGCGTCTCGTGCGCCGGAGATGACGATCTCGTCGAGGCCCGCAGCGCGGTAAGCTTCGATGCGCTCGCGGATCAGGTCAGGGCTGCCGCTGGCAGCGTGCTTGCGCACGATGTCATCGGTAATCAAGGCTTCGGCCTGCGCCCAGTCACCATCCAGGATGGCCTTGTTGAGCAATTGCTGGTCAAGGGTGCTGCCGGCCATCTTCAGATTGGCTTCATGATGCGCACCGCGCAGCAGATTGGCGAGGATGCGCCGCAAGCGGTCATGAGCCTGACGCTCGACATCATCGACAGCAGAATAGATCAGGCCATGGGTAAGGACCGACCGGCCCTTGGCGCCCCGGTGAACGCTCTCCAGCGTCCATTTGACGAATTCGACTGATGCGCCCGCGCTGATCAGCACGCCATCTGCACAGGCGCCGGCAAGCTCCAGCATCTGCGGCCCGGAAGCGGCGAGGATGATGGGAATGTCTCTATGGCCCGCGCTGAGCTGGCGTCCCTTCACATTGAACGTCTTGTTGTCGGTCTGTACCGTTTCGCCGGCAAACAGGCGGCGCATGACATCGATTGCCTCCCGCATGGCCGATAGCGGCTTCACGGCTTCACGCTCGACAGCCTTCAGGTCGGCGGGAGCACCGACGCCCAGGCACACCGAGACGCGGCCCGGATAGCATTCGTCAAGCGTTGCGGCCGCCATGGCGATCTGGACCGGATGCACGGTGAACGGGCTCACCGCCATCAGCACGACGCGCATGTTGCTGGTGCGCTGGAGGGCGATCGCCCCCAATGTCACCGGATCACGCTGAAACAGGTGGTTGGCGATCCATACATTGGCCGCACCGGCGGCTTCACCGGCATCGATCCTCTCGATGAACTTTCCCGGATCATCCCGGCCATCACATGAGATTGAAATATTAGGCAAGGCTCTTCACCGCTTCGATAATCTTCACATAGCCCGTGCAGCGACAGATATTGCCGCGCAGGTAGTGACGTATTTGGGTTTCGCTCGGATGAGGTTCAGCTTCCAGCAAGGCCGTGGCCGCCAGCACCATGCCGGGGGTGCAATAGCCGCATTGCAGCGCCCCGTGATGGATGAAGGCCTGCTGCACCCTGCTCAGCCCCTCTTGGGCCACACCCTCGATTGTCAGAAGGCTCGTGCCGTCAACATCGACGGCGAGCGTGGTGCAGCTGCTGATCGGAAGACCATCGCGCAAGACGGTGCAGGTGCCACAAACCTCCACGTCGCAGGAGCGCTTGGTGCCCTTCAGGTTGAGCCGGTCGCGCAGGACATCGATCAGAAGGTCAAACGGATTGACCTCGATCTCCTGATCCTGCCCGTTCAGCTTCAAGCGGACGGTCATCTGGTTTGGTTGCGTCATTTCTGATCCATCACCACTTCACGAACGCACCGCCTGATATGAGTTGCAGCAAGCGAGCGCTTGTAATCGGCAGAGCCATGCAGGTCGGTGATCGCCGGCAGGTCGCCGGCAATGCGCTCGACCTCGCGGGAAAGCACATCGTCCACTGCGCCGGGTCCGGCCTCGTTGAGCATCTCTTCCAGTTCCGCCAGATGCTGAGGCCGGTCGGCGATGGCGCCGACCCAAAGCCGGAACCTGCCCTCACCCGGAACAAAGCCTGTCGCAACACTCACCGCCGGACGCTCCAGATGCCCGAAGCTCCTGAAGGCAAACCGCGCACCGGCCGCCGGCTTCGGAACGCGGATCTCGGTCAGGATCTCGTTCTCCGCCTTGGCGGTGGTGAACTCGCTCTCGATGAAATCACCGGCGCTGACTGTGCGCTCGCCATCGGTTCCTTGCAGCACGATCTCCGCGCCCATCGCCGCCAGAAGTGCGGGCGGATCGGCATGGGGCTCGGCGAAGCAGAGGTTTCCTCCCAGCGTACCGGCAGAGCGGACGCGAATATTGGCAACGTCTCCGCTGAGTGCGGCATAGGCCGGCAGATAGTCGCAGATGAGCGGGTCACAACTCAGCTGATGATGCGTCGACAGCGCGCCGATGACGATGATCCCGCCATCCTCCCGGACGCCGGAGAGCCCAGGAATGCGCTTAAGGTCGATCAGATGGTCGTAACGCAGCACCCGCGCCTTCAGCGCCAGCAGAAGCTCCGTGCCACCGGCATAGAAGGCGGCATCGCCATCGAAGCGCTCGAACAGCTCAAGCGCCTCGGCGATCGTTTCTGGCCGGTGATAGGCGAAGGGATGCGGCAGCACGTCAGATCGCCTCGAGCTGTTGGCGGATGCGCTTCTCGAACTCGGCGAAATTCTCTTCCGCCTTCTTCTTGATCAGGCCATAGCCAAGGCTCGCCAGTTTTCCGGCAACCTGAAGCTCAGCCGAAATCGCAAACCGGGTCTCGTTCTGATTGACAGCTGTCAACGTCACGTCGAAGACCACCGACAGCTTGGTGCGCGTCAGCTTGTCGACACCGCTGGCATGGGCCTTGAGAAAGTGAGGCTCCTCATAGCCGTCGACCTTGACCTCGGCGGGAACCTCCAGCTTGAACGGTCCGATCTTCTGCTTCAGCACGGCGCTATAGCTTTGAAGGCGCTCGACTTCCTGCACGTTCTCGCAGCCCGGGATGCATGACGCGATGCGCGGCACGTCGACCATGACAGACCACACATGCTCCGGTGTCTCCGGCAGCGTCACTTCCATCTGAAATTCCATTATTGCACCTTCTTTTCCAAGAGTGCGCGCCAGACTTTTTCGGGCGTCATCGGCAGGTCGCGGATTCGGATCTGGTAATGATTGGCCAGCGCGTTGGCGATTGCCGGGGCGACCGGCAGGATGGCGCCTTCGCCCATGCCTCTGGCGCCGTTCGGCCCCGGACCGGTGCCGCTTTCAACGAGCACTGTCGAAAAGGAGTCTGGAGCGTCGTCCATGGCGGGGACGTGATAGTCGATCATTGTCGCATTGATCGGCTGGCCGTCCTCATAAATCAGTTCTTCATAGAGGGCATGGCCAAGCCCCTGGGTCGCCGCGCCTTCGTCCTGTCCTTCCGCCGAAAGTCGGTTGAGAACATGGCCAACATCGGCGACGCTGACATAGTTCCTGACCTTGACCTCACCCGTATCTTCGTCGACCGCGATGCCACACATCCCGGCAGCCGTTTCCCAGAACAGCGGCGCTTCAGCGAGCGCGCCGCCGCGCGACTTAGGCGTGATACGGCCGATGCCGACAATTTCACCACTGTCGATGCCGTAGGCCGCGTGCAGCACGTCCTCGAAGGTCCAGCGGCGGCTGCCCGCCGCAACACCGCCCGGCACAAAGGCCAACGGTTCCATTTGCGCGCCAAAACAGTCGGTGACGAACTCTTCAAGCTGCCGCAGGATGTCCTTGGCAGCTGCCTCCAATGCCATGCCCATCATCAGCGACGAGCGACTGGCGCCCGTGCCCCAGTCAAAGGGAGCGAGCGCGGTGTCCGGCGTCATCACCGTCACCATGGCGCGGGGCTGGTTCAAGAATTCGGCGGCAAGGCCGGTCAGGACGTCGCGAATTCCCTGGCCGATCTCGACGCTGTTCGACATAACCAGCACCGAGCCATCGACCTTGAGCCGCAGGATCGCCGACGAAACCGCTAGGATACCGGGGTCGGATGCACCAACCGCCGAACCACGGGCAAGCTTGCTCTCCGGTTGTGCAGCTTCCACACGGCTCATGGTCTGGGAGGCAAGGCCCAGCGCCTCGGCCATGTCGACATCGATGGCGCGCAGATCCGGTCGGACACGTTCACCGACCTTGAGCATGTTCCTGTAGCGCAGCTCGACAGGGTCGATGCCCAGTTCCTGCGCAATGATGTCCATCTGTGATTCCGTCGCCCACACCGCCTGCGGTCCGCCAATCGAGCGAAACGCAGCACCGGGCACGGTATTTGTATAGACCGCAAGCGTTTCCAGCCGCAGGTTGGGAATGTTGTAGGGACCGATGGAACGGTTTGCCGCCTTCACCGCAACGGCCGGGCCCGTGTCGGCATAGGCGCCGCCATTCATGACGATGCGCACCGATTTGCCGCGAATGGTGCCGTCCTGATCCACCGCCGTCTTGATGTCGATCGCGGCACTCAGCCTGCGGCAGGTCAGCATCGATTCCGAAATCGACAGGCAGAGCCTGACGGGCCGCTTTGCCTTCCAGGCAATGGCTGCCGCCAGCGGATCGATCTTGACGGAGGCCTTGCCGCCAAAGCCGCCGCCCACGAAGGGCGTGATGATCCGGACAGACGAAAGGGGCATGCGGAATATACGCGCGAGAACCTTCTGCACCGCCGTCGGTGACTGTCCGCAGCTCCAGACCGTTAGCGCGTCGTCCTGGAACGATGCGACGGCGCAATGGGGCTCCATTGCATAGTGGAACACCATCGGAAAGGTGAACCTGTCCTCGAACACGCGATAGGCGTCGGCAAAGGCCTGATCGACGTCGCCATGCTCGTATCTGTAATCCTGGAAGACGTTGGTTCCCGGGACCGTCCGTGCCTGGCCGGTGAAATAGAAGTCCTTCAGCGGTTGAGGATTCTCATGGATGACCGGCGCATCCTCGGCCAGCGCCTCCTCGGCGTCGGTCACGAAGGGCAGATCCTCATAATCCACGGAAATGAGTTCAAGCGCATCATAGGCAGTGCGCTCATCGATGGCCGCGACAACCGCGACCGGCTCACCCACATAGCGGACGCGATCAATGGCGATGATGGGCCTATCCTTGATGGACGGCCCCCACAGCCAGTCGAATGACTGAACGTCGGCACCCGTCAGGATGGCGACAACACCCGGCAGTTCGAGGGCTTCTGAAACATCGATGCTCGAGATCAGCCCATGGGGGATGGGACTGCGCAGGATCTTCCCGTGCAGCATCCCGGGCAGCACCACATCAGTGATATATTCCGCCCTGCCCGTGACCTTGTCGTGAAAATCGGTCCGTGGCGGCGTGCCGGATGTTGAATGACCAGTCATCAGTTTGTCGCCGTTTCGTCCAGAATTTTCGGCCTTCGACCCCGAAAGTGCGCGTAGAACTGGTAGGCGACAACTAGGACCGAGACGCCAAGGATGATGCCCGACAATGGCCGCGTCACCATGATGGCTATGTTGCCGTCACCCATCAGCAAGGACTGGCGCAGCGAGGTGTCGAGGATAGTGGCAAGGATCATCGCCATGATGAGCGGGCCGGGATCGAGGCTCGCCTTGCGGAACGCATATCCGACGAGGCCGGCGGCAATCAGCAAATAGACATCGAACCAGCTGTTGCGCAGGCTGTAGACGCCGAGAACCGAGATCACCAGCACCGCGGGGCCGAGAATCCAGAACGGCACGCGCAACAGCTGCACCCATAGCCCGACCATCGGCAGATTGAGGATCAAAAGCATTATGTTGCCGAAATACATCGAAGCGATGATGCCCCAGAACATGTCGGGATGCTGCGTCATCATCAGCGGGCCCGGCGTGATGTTCTGGATCAGCAAACCGGCAAACAGCACGGCAGTGACCGCATTTCCCGGGATGCCGAGCGTTAGCAGGGGTATGAAGGATGCCGAGGCGGCTGAGTTATTGGCGGATTCAGGTCCCGCGACGCCGGCGATTGCACCCTGACCGAATTTATCGGGCTCCTTCGACAAGGTCTTTTCGACACTGTAGCTCAGGAGCGAACCAAGGATCGCGCCGCCGCCCGGTATGAGGCCGATGAAGAAGCCGAACACTGAGCCGCGCCCGATGGCCGGCCAGGATTCCCGCCACTCTTTGCGCGACGGCATCAGGCGTCCGATCTTTGCTGTCAGGAGTTGGAAGCCGCCCTTCTGTTCGAGGTTGAAGAGGATCTCGCCAAGGCCGAACATGCCCATCAGCAGCGGCACCAGCTCGATGCCATCGGCAAGCTCCAGCGAACCGAAGGTGAAACGGTCCATGCCAGTGACGGTGTCCAGTCCGACGGTGCCGAGTAGAACGCCAACCAGCACCATGACGATGCCGCGGACAGGCGAGCCACCCGAGAGCGTTGCGCTGAGGCCGAGGCCGAACACCGCCAGGGCGAAATATTCAGGCGGACCAAAGGAAAGGGCGAAATTCGCAAAGGCCGGCCCGACAAAGGCCAGCGCGAAGATCGATACGGTACCGGCGATGAACGAGCCAATTGCCGCAATGGCAAGTGCGGGTCCGGCACGACCCTGGCGCGCCATCTGGTAACCGTCCAGGCAGGTGATGACCGAGGCAGCCTCACCAGGAACCTTGAGCAGGATCGACGTCGTGGAGCCGCCATACATCGCGCCGTAATAGATCGATGCGAGCATGATCATCGCGCCCAGCGGTTCGCCGACCTGATAGGTGATCGGCAACAGGATGGCGATGGTCGTGACGGGCCCCAGCCCGGGCAGGACTCCCACGAGGGTGCCGAGCGTCGAGCCGATCAGCGCGTAAAGGAGATTTCCCGGTGTGGCCGCGAGTGTAAGCCCGTACCAGATCTGTTGAAGAGCTTCGGTCATAGGAACTTCGGAACTAAGGGCATTGGAACCTGCAGCAGAACGACGAATGTCAGCGCGCCTGTCAGAGCGAGAGCGACAGCAACTGCCAATCCGGTCAGGATTGGCAGGCCATCGAGCATCCGGATCCACACCGTGATGAGGATGATGGTCGGTATGATGAAGCCGAGGCTCGGCAGCGTCGCCGCATAGATTGCCAGCAACAAGACGGCCATGAGCGGCCGGAGCCGGAACGGCTCCTCGGTGCCGGTGCGTTCAAAGAACACACGGCCGATCAGGGGCAACAGCAGCAAGGCTGTGCCGAAAGGAAGAAGCCCGGCACCCGGCATCTCCCATTCCCAGAGGCCGAGCCTGTATCCGCCAATGGCGAAAAACAAGGCTACGATGACCAGGATAGTCGCCATGAAAGGCGTGGGCATCAGCAACTGTTTCATGCTGCTCTCGTCTTAGATGTTGCTGGAAGAGATCAATTCTTGATCTCGGTTATCACTTCCTTGGCCAGGTTATACTGGTCCTGGACGAGCTTCTTGACTTCAGCACCCGGAAGATCCGTCACTTCCATCGACAGACGGCGCATGGTTTCGATGAAGGTTTCATCGGAAAGCGCCTTGCGGAACGCATCCTCGAGCTTGGCGCGGATTTCTTCAGGCATGCCCTTGGGGCCGATGATCGCCTGTACCGAGCGAAGCGACTGGAAGCCGAATTCGCTAAGTGCCGGGACATCCGGATAGGCTTCCGAGCGCTTCGGCGTCGTTACCGCCAGAAGACGAGCCTGACCGCTTTCGATAAACGGTGCCCAGACGGAAACTTCCATGATGAAGTCGACATGCTTGCCAAGAAGAGCCGGCATCGATGCCGCCGATCCGTCCTGGGGGATATGGACAAACTTGGCGCCAGAACCCTTCTGCAGCGCTTCCGCTGTCAGGTGCTGCGTCGTTCCCACGCCTGCCGTGCCATACTTGACCGCGCCTGGAGCTTCCTTGCCCTTGGCGAGCAGATCATCGATCGTCTTGAAGGGTGAATCCTCCAGCACGGCGATGCCGATGAGATTGTCGCCGTAGTAGCTGATATAGGAGAAGTCCTCGACCGGGTCGAAGGGCAGTTCACGACCCTGCAGCGATACCAGGTAGCCGGTGCTCGACAGCGTGCCGATCGTGTAGCCGTCCGGCTCAGCCTTGGCGAGCTCGGCCATGCCGATGGTCGTCGAGGCACCCGGACGGTTGAGGATGACGATCGTCTGTCCGAGATGCTCTTCCGCAGCCTTGGCCAGAACACGGGCCGTCTGGTCCGTGCTGCCGCCGGCCGCCCATGGCACGATCATGGTGATCGGCTTTTCAGGATAGTCGGCGCGTGCCGCCAGCGTCCCGCCCAGGGTTGCTGCCGCAACGATCAGGCCCATTCCCGCTAATGCTGTTCTTCTCTTCATTCCCCAACTCCTTGTTGATACTCAGACCAAACCCATTCCTACCGGAGCGACGCCAGCAAACGGCGCCCGCCTTCAAGATCGAGCGCTTCCTCGGTGTCTTCCTGCATGAATTTCGATGTTGATGACGGATCTTTGAGTCCGCTTGCCGTGAGCAGCGCCATGACGCTGTCAGAGGGAGCAATTATCTTAGTCGCGACCAGTCTCTCGATTGCCCCGAGCGCACAGGCCGACGAAGGCTCGACATAAAGTCCCTCCTCCCGCGCCAGCGTCTGTTGCCAGCGCATCATGTCGGGATCGGCAACCTGAACGGCATTGCCGCCAGTCCGGCGAACAACCTCAAGCGCCTGGTAGGTTCCACGCGTCGCGCCGATCGAAACGGCAACTGTGTCGTGCGTCTTGTCCATCTCCGGCAGGGTGTCGCCGCCAGCGGCAAGCGCGGTGCCGATCGAGCCATAGACCTCGGCCGCCACCAGCCGCGGTATGCGGTCGATCCAGCCCATGGCCAACATCTCCGAGAAGCCGCGCCACATGCCGATCAGCGCGTCACCGTAGCAGACCGGCAGCACGCACCAGTCGGGAACCTGCCAGTTCATCTCAGCGGCAACCTCATAGGCGAGGCTCTTATAGCCTTCGATGCCGTAGGGATTGCTGCCAACCGCCGGGCCGAAGAAGGGCGATGTCGGGAACCAGCCGCGCGAAGCTACTGCTTCCTGCATCAGCGTCCAGCGATCCGCCTTGTTCTCGAGCATGACAATCTTCGCGCCATAGGTGCGCATCTGCGTCAGCATCGGACCCGTCGAGCCCTTGAAGGTGAAGATCACGCAGGGAAGCCCTGCCTTGGCGGCATAAGCCGCCGCGGCCGCCCCGGCATTTCCTGACGAGCTGGAGACGATGCTTTCGGCACCGAGCTTGCGGGCAACCGAAATGGCCGACGCAGCCAGCCGGTCCTTGAATGACCAGGTCGGGTTCCGCGTCTCGTCCTTGGCAAAAAGCTGGGAGAGCCCAAGCGCACTTCCCGCCCTTTGCAGATGATGCAATGGCGAATTGCCCTCGCCGAGCGTAACGGCCTCTTCTTGCGAATAGGGCATGAAGTCGCTGTAGCGGAACAGACCCGCACCGCTGCCAGAGGCAGCCGGACGCGATCGCGGCGAGGCATAGCCGTCCTCATAGGCAACGGTCAGATTGCTTCGCGCAGCTTCACGGCATGAGGGGCAATCCTGCGTATAGGCCGTCGGCGGGTATTGCGTGCCGCACCGAAAGCACTCGAGAGCAACGACCCTGGCCATCACACCACCCGCAGTTCTGTACTGGTCAACATGAAGGAGTCGACGCCGTCGCGGGTAACGACCATCGTGTCTTCAACCTGAAGACCGCCGAAGCCGAGCTCGTAATAGGGTGTCTCGACGCAGATCACCATGCCTTCCTCGAAGACGGCATCATTGTTGGCGGCGATGTCCGGCGCGTCATAGCCGTCGAGGCCGATACCGTGGCCGATATGGCTGCGGTCGTAATGCGGGATGCCTTCCTTGCGGACCGCCTCGACACCGGCGTGGAACACGTCGGAAACGCGGACGCCGGGCTTGATCATCTCGATGGCACGGTCGAGACCGACACAGATGGCGCGATGATAGGTGCGCAATTTCTTCGAAGGCTCGCCCAGCACTGCATTGCGGGCAATGTCGGCGCGGTAGTGGCGGTAGCGACCGCCGGCATCGAAGCGCAGGATATCGCCCTGCTTGAGCGCATAGTCGGAAGGCTGCACATTGGTCAGGGCACTGCGTGTTCCGCAACCGACACAGCCAAGCACCGGCTCGCCGCCTTCATTGATGGTTGTGTTGTGGAAGATACGCGCCAGTTCCCGCTCGGTAATGCCTTCGCTGGCCGCATCGAAAGCAGCCTTGATGGAAAGGTCGGCGATCTGGGCCGAGCGACGCAGGCGGGAAATCTCTTCCGGCGTCTTGATTGCGCGCGCATAGCGGAAGGCATTCGACGCCCGCACGAAGGTCGCGTTTGGCAGGGCGGTTGCCAGCTTGTCCCAGTAGTCCGGCGTGATGCCGATCTCGTCGACACCGAAGCGGCCATTCTCGAGCTTGCGGGCCTTGATCGCCCGCACGAGGGCGCTCACCGGATCCGGATCATGAGGCTTGGCAAGGATCTCCAGCATCCTGGTGTCCACGGCGCTCAGCTCGACGCCTTCGTTGCGATCGAAGAAGAAGCTACCATAGCGATAGATATCCTTGACCCAGACATCGCTCTCTACCGCCAGGTCGATGATGCCGGTGCTGGTGATGATCGCCGGCTCACCGGCGTCGGGCTTTGGCGTCAGCACATAGGCCTGGGGCCCGCGGCGGATCCACTGGCTCATTGCCCAGAAGCCGGACGTATAAGTGACATTTTCCGGCATGGTTGCGATCAGGGCATCAAAGCCCTGGCGCTGCATCGCTTCGGTCAAAAGGCTCGAGTTTAATAACATGCTATGTTGTTTCTTTCTTTTCCTGACCTGCTGAACTTCCGGGACGGCGCAAAACGGCATCCAGTGGGGCTCCAAGGCGCATCGAGATCCGCTGTGCAGCAGCAACAATGACCTCCTGAAGCCGCTCTCTGTCGGACCCATTCATGTCGTTGAGAGGCAGCGCCCCGCTGATGGCGCCGACGGCGCGGCCGGTACGGTCGCGGAGGACCGCCCCTACCGCGAAGACGTTTGCCAGATTCTCCCCTTCCGACACTCCAAAGCCATTCTCCCTTACAAGTCGAATGTCCTTCATGACCTGGTCCAGGGTGGTCTTGGTCTTCGGCGTTTTGGCTGTATAGGGCTGTGAGCCAAGCATCCGCTCGATCTCCTCATCGGAGAACTCCGCGAGCAGAACCTTGCCAAAGGCGGTCGAGTGCAATTCTCCGGTACTGCCGGGCGCGCTGTTGATGGCAATCGGGCCGCTGCTCTGGACGGTTTCGAGATAGATGACCGACCTGTCGCGCAGCACGCCGAGATAGGCGTTGATCTGGTCATTCTTGGCGAGATGGCGAAGCTCCGGCAGACACACCTGCTGCAGGTTGTTGCCGGCAATATAGGCGTGGCCGACCTGAAAGGCGCGATAGCCTATGCGGTATTTCTGCCCATCCTCGGCACGTTCGACAAAACCATACTCGGTCAACGTCGAAACATAGCGCTGCACAATGCTGGAAGAGATCTTCAGGCGACGTGCGATCTCGCGGATGCCGAGCTCCTCGCCCGCCTCGGCCATCATGATCAGGATCTGCAATGCACGGACGGTCGACTGGCTTCTCGACCCCACCGCAGCAGTGTTCCTATTATCAGAGCGCTGTTCTTCTTTCATGGCCATTTATTTCCTGCTCGTGAGATGATGTCAAGCACCCACAAAGGCGGAGCAGGTGCAACTCCCCCTAATTCTTTCGCAGGGAAACGAAAGGAAGTAACTTGAGCGCTGGAACGCAAGTTTACTCTAACTGGACCATAATTTCCTGTTTTCATCACGAATGGTGCAATAATACCCACGCTGCACAAGAAAAGAGCAGATGAACTGCTGGATGCTGCTCAAGGGCTGCAACGCTCCCGACGTCGTCCCGTCCTGTCTCGTCACTCCGGTGGAGCAAAGGACCATCAACACCTGTTTAGCAGAGCGTTGCTCCGATTATAAGAACATTTTGACCGCATCGTTGGGATTGGCGTGGTTATTGCATGTGGGAGAGTGGGCCGTGACAATCGAGGCAATGCAGAACTCGTAACCAAGCGCCCCTGGCAGCTAGCAACGCTGGTTGCGCTGCACAAAAAGAACTTGACGGAGAGTCTCAATCCCCACATGATTGATAGTGGGACGATGTACCGATAATCGGCACAAAAATAAATCGGCATTATTCGTAAAATGGAGAGGGTGATGAGTATCAGATTGCGTGCAATCCAGGCTTTGGCCGCCAGTGCACTTTTAGGCTTGTTTTCTTCGGGTCTCGCGAGCGCCCAGAACTTTCCCGAGCATCCGATCTCAGTGATCGTACCCTTCGGCCCCGGCGGCCAGACCGACATCGTTGCCCGCTTGCTGGCAAGCGCAATGACCAAGGATCTTGGCCAGCAGGTGACCATCGTCAACAAGGCCGGCGGTGGCGGCGTCATCGGCACGGCAGAGATCGCGTCGGCAAAAGCTGACGGCTACAAGCTGGTGCTGACGACATCGACCCCACTCGTCCAGCGGCCGAACCTCGTCGACACGCCGTATCAGGTCGACAGCTTCGACTATATCTGCCGCGTCTACAACAACCCGCTCCTCTTTGCCGTCAAGAAGGGCTCGGAAATCAATTCCGTCGCGGCCCTGGTAGATGCCGCCAAGTCGGGCACCCGCGTCATCTACGGATCCAGCGGTGATGGTTCCGTGCAGCATGTCGCAATGCTTCAGCTTGCCGAACAGGCCGGCATCGAGATGGCCCATGTACCAAGTGAGGATGCCGTCAACCTGCGCAACATCCTCTCCGGCGTTCTGACGGGGACACTCCTTCCGGCCAGCGTCATGGTTGCCAATGCCGACACCATCGAGCCCATTGGCGTGATGAATGACCAGCGCCTCGAAAGCTTCCCTGAAATCGAGACCTTTGCCGAGGCCGGATACGACATCAACGCCGCCGTCTGGGGCGTTCTGGCCGCACCCAAGGGCCTGGAAGAAGGCGTCTTGACCAAACTTCGCGAGTCCTGTGAAGCAGCTCAGAATTCCGAAGAGTTCAAGGCCGGCGTCGTAAAGATGGGGATGGAACCTGTGTTCCTTTCCGGCGCCGACACCGAGGCATTCGTCATCAAAGAGAACGATATTATCAAGTCCGTCCTGAAAGACATCAAACGTTGATCAGATGAGTATTGATACTCAAGACCAGCAGGGCCGCGTAATTCGTGTTGCGTCCTTTGTGACGGGGCTGATCGTTTCAGCCCTGTCGCTCCTGATCGCTGCAACGAATTCCATGCTTTCCTGGGACAAATGGGCCAATATCTCCGTCATCTCTTCGACGCATCTCGTTCCCGGCCTGGCACTGCTCGGCCTCTTTGTCTGTGGGATCGGGCTCATGCTGCGGCACGGCAAGCCCAAGCTGCCGTCCCTATCCGCCTGGGGGCTGGGAAAGGAGTTCCTGTCCCTGCTCTACCTGCTTGGCTATACGCTGATCTTCCCGCTGGTCGGCTGGCTCTGGGCGTCCGTTGCCCTCGTGGTGACGCTGCCGCTGCTGGTGGGCTATCGCAATCCGATCGGCATTGCCCTGACAACGATCATCACCATCGGCTGCGTCTGGGCCGTATTCATCGCAGGAATGGGTGCGCCGCTGCCGTGAAATACGTCCACCCGTATTTTGCTGATCAAGATGTTGCAGAACGTCCGTCTCATGCAACATCTGCCTCATTTTTTGTCTTGCCTGTTATTATTTCGGTCGAATGACCTCGTTCGACTGTGAACGCTGGAAGGAACGAGTGTAATGGACGCGCTTCTTACCGCTCTCGGGATGTTGTCCGACATCAATTCCATTGCTGCTCTTCTGATCGGGATCGTGGCGGGGACCGTCATCGGCGTCATCCCGGGGCTCGGGCCCTCCATTGCAATCGCGTTGGCCATTCCCTTCACATTGTCGATGGGCATGGGGCCCAGCATTGCCCTCCTGATGGGTCTTTACTGTACCTCGGTCTATGGCGGCGCCATCACGGCAATCATCCTCAATGTCCCCGGCACACCCGCCTCTGCCCCCACGGCAATGGCCGGCTATGCCATGGCAAAGCGGGGCGAGGCCGACCTGGCGCTGACCACGGCAACGCTTGCCTCGGCAATCGGCGGCCTTTTCTCTGTTCTCGTATTGATGATCTTCGCGCCGATCCTGGCGAAATTCGCGCTTCGGTTCGGGCCGCTCGAAATGTGCTTTGTCGCGCTCTTTGCGCTGGTCTGCGTCATTCTCCTTGATCGCCTGAACCTGTTCCGCGCCATCATCGGTGCCCTCCTCGGCATTCTGATAGCGGCGATCGGCTCCGATCCGATGTCGGGGGAGAACCGTCTGACCTTCGATGTCTTCGCACTTTCCGCCGGTATCCCGCTTGTGCCGCTGCTGATTGGCCTCTTCGCAATCACCGAAGTCATCTCGGGCATGACCGGGCAGAATGTCACCGCGACGGATAAGTTCCCACGCGTCGGCATCCGCCTGCCGGAGCGCTCGATGTGGAAACGCATAACCTTCGTCATTTCCAAATCCTCGATCATCGGCACCGTTCTCGGCATATTGCCGGGTGCCGGGCCGACCGCCGCGGCGTTCGTCTCGTATTCGGAGGCAAAACGCAGCTCCCAGAACCCGGAAGACTTTGAAAGAGGCAATATCGAAGGCGTCGCCGCGCCGGAAGCCGCCAACAATGCGGTCGTGGGCGGGTCAATGGTGCCCACTCTCTCTCTCGGCATTCCGGGCGACGCGGTCACCGCCTTGATCCTTGCCGCGCTGGTCTTGCAGGGGGTGATCCCCGGCCCGCGCCTTTATACCGAAAACTACCACCTCGTCGTCTATATCCTGGTGACCCTCTTCATCGCGAATGCGGGAATCATGGCTGTTGGCCTGCTCGGAACTCATCTCTGGGTACGCATGCTGCGGGTGCCAAACCAGTTGCTCATGGCCGGCGTGATGGTCTTCGCGACGATCGGAACCTTCTCGGTCAACAACTCGATCTTCGACCTCTACATCATGATCGCCGCCGGTTTCCTTGGGGTCCTCCTGCGCATTACGGCAATACCGATCACGCCATTGATCCTCGGCTTCGTCCTCGGACCGCTGATCGAACTGAACCTGCGTCAATCCCTGCTCGTCTACGACCTCTCTCCATCGGTCCTCTGGGAGCGTCCGATCGCCGGTCTGTTCGCGTTGTTGATCATCGTGATCATCTTCCAGCCCACCCTGCTCCGGGCCTATAACCGCCTCGCCTCGGGAAAGCTTTCCTCCTCGCTGTCCAAGGACAGCTAGAGCGATTGCACGAAGGCAAGCCGGATCATTTCATTTTATAATGCTGAAGTGATCTGGCGAGCGGTCTGCCGTTCGAGGCGCCTTGGGGTGTACCTCCTCGCAGAACCGTCGCCGGGAGCGTAGACTCGGCGGTCTTCGGCGTGATCCCAGGCAGGTCCAGGCGGCAAGGCCCGTCATCAACCACGTTCCCTCGAAATCTCTGAGCACAAATGCAATCGGGCCGGCTATCGAAGCCGGTCCGATCTGCATTTTCCTGTCTGTCCCGCCAGATCCGGATTGGATGAAGCGTCCCCGATGAGATCGAGGACCTGTCGGCTATTCGACCATTGGGAGGAGGTTGTTGAGGCTTTCCTTTGCGTCGCCGTAGAACATGCGGGTGTTCTCCTTGTAGAAGAGCGGGTTTTCGATGCCGGAATAGCCGGTGCCCTGGCCGCGTTTGGAGACGAAGACCTGCTTTGCCTTCCAGACTTCCAGCACCGGCATGCCGGCGATGGGGCTGTTGGGGTCTTCCTGGGCGGCCGGGTTGACGATGTCGTTGGAGCCGATGACGATCACCACGTCGGTGTCGGGGAAGTCCTCATTGATCTCGTCCATCTCCAGCACGATGTCGTAGGGCACCTTGGCTTCGGCCAAGAGCACGTTCATGTGGCCTGGAAGACGGCCTGCGACCGGGTGGATGGCGAAGCGGACGTTCTTGCCGCGGGCGCGCAGCTTGCGGGTGAGCTCGCTGACGGCACCCTGCGCCTGGGCAACAGCCATGCCATAGCCCGGCACGATGATGACCGAGCTTGCATCATTCAAAGCAGCGGCAACGCCGTCGGCATCGATGGCCACCTGCTCGCCCTCGATCTCCATTGCCGGACCGGTGGTGCCACCAAAGCCGCCAAGGATGACCGAGATGAAGGAGCGGTTCATCGCCTTGCACATGATGTAGCTGAGGATCGCACCCGAGGAGCCGACCAGCGCGCCGGTGACGATCAAAAGGTCATTGCCGAGCGAGAAGCCGATGGCAGCGGCAGCCCAGCCCGAATAGCTGTTCAGCATCGACACGACCACCGGCATGTCGGCGCCGCCGATGCCCATGATCAGGTGGTAGCCGATGAAGAAGGCGAGCACCGTCATGACCG
>Ga0182740_1001249_pt1 | contig 17961 bp, 15 predicted proteins | sample eDN5th37CKraftBY_FD_128872 | JGI IMG/M metagenome (GOLD analysis project Ga0182740, IMG submission 128872) | Enriched backyard soil microbial communities from Emeryville, California, USA - eDNA 5th pass 37_C Kraft BY (version 2) (version 2) | ecosystem: Environmental > Terrestrial > Soil >...
CCGCGACCCGCCGCGCGTCACGCCGGTGCGCGATGGCATTGTCGTTTCGCCGGCAGACGGTCGCGTAAGCCTTGTGGTGAATGCTGTCCCGCCGCGCGAACTCGAACTCGGCGACCGGCCCCTGCTGCGCATTTCCGTCTTCATGAGCGTGTTCGACTGTCACGTGAACCGGGCGCCGGTCGCGGGCCGCGTCGAGCGCATCGTCTATCGTGCGGGCTCCTTTCTGAACGCTGATCTCGACAAGGCGAGCGAGGACAACGAACGCAATGCGCTGATCATCTCGACGCCGGCCGGGCAGGTGGGGGTCGTGCAGATCGCCGGACTGGTCGCGCGGCGCATCCTGTGTTTCGTGCGGGAGGGCGAGGCGATCGGGGTTGGTGACCGCTTCGGTATGATCCGGTTCGGCTCTCGGCTGGATGTGTATCTGCCCGAGGGCGCTCGCGCGCTGGTGGCGGAGGGACAGACCGCGATCGCCGGCGAAACCGTGCTGGCCGACCTCAAGGGCTCGGAAGGGCCTCGCAACTTCAAGGTCGGTTAGGGGGCCTGCGGGCGCCTGCGATGGCGTCCGGTCCGATTTCTTGGTAGGGTAGAGCCATGGTCTTTACACCCGTCGATCCGCAGGATGGGGAACCGCGCCGCCGGCGCTTTCGCGGCATCCCGATCCGCCTCCTGCTACCGAACATGATCACGCTCCTGTCGCTGTGCGCGGGGCTCACGGCCATTCGCCTCGCTCTGGAGGGACGGATTGAGTGGGCATTGGGAGCCATCGTGTTCGCGGCCGTGCTGGACGGTGTGGACGGCCGGGTCGCACGCCTGCTCAAGGGCCAGTCGCGTTTTGGCGCCGAGCTCGACAGCCTCGCCGATTTCGTGAATTTCGGCGTGGTGCCGGGGCTGATCCTCTATTTTTGGGGACTGAATGAACTCGGCGCGATCGGCTGGATCGCAGCGCTTGTGTTCGCCATCTGCATGAGCCTCCGGCTCGCCCGGTTCAATGTCATGGCGGACGATCCCAACCGCCCGGCCTGGGCCTCGAATTTCTTCACCGGCGTTCCGGCGCCGGCCGGCGCGATCATTGTCCTGCTCCCGATCTACGTGAGCCTGCTCGGCATGCCGCGGGTGCCGGCGCTCGCCTGCATCTACACGCTGGTCCTCGCATTCCTGCTTGTGTCCACGCTGCCGGTCTGGTCCGGCAAGAAGCTCGGCACCCGCGTCGCGCCGAACATGGTGTTGCCGGTCTTCGTGGTGGTCGTGCTGTTCGTGGCGCTGCTGGTCAGTTACCCATGGCACGTACTCACGGCGGGCTCGCTCCTGTTCATTGCATCACTCCCGCTCGGCTGGTGGTCCTATCGCCAGTACATGCGAAGGGACGCCGAGGCGGTGGCAGCAGCGAAAGCTGCGCATCCCGCGGTCCGTCCGCAGGCCAATCCGTCGCCGCTCCCTTCCGGTCTTCCGAAGACCGAAGAGGACGATCGGCCAAGCCGTTTGAACTAGCGTTACTGGAGCCCGCGGTGACGCTGCGCGCGGTTTCGGTGGTCGCGACGCATGACCCTGACGCAAGAACAAGAGATACGGTTCTGCTGAACCAGGATGCCCGCCGCGCGCCGCGCGGAATGGTCGTCGGTTTGCGTGGCACGCCCATCGAATTCGCTCTTCCGGCCGGCACGCGGCTCGGCGTCGATGACCGCGTGTTGCTCGACGACGGTAGCGCGGTCGACATCGTCGCATCGCCGGAGCCATTGATCGAGGTGCGAGCCAAGGACGCGGCGACGCTCGCGCGGGCCGCATGGCTTCTTGGAGACCATCATATTCCCGTCGAAATTCACGCGCGCTATCTGCGCGTGTCGCGCACAGGCTACGTGTCGGATCTGCTGCGGACCCTCGACGTCAATACCCGCCAGATCGACGCCCCGTTCGAGCCGGAGGGTGGGGCGTACGACCACATGGCCGGGGGCGATACCTGACGCGGCGACCGCGTCTGCAATGACTGAGGGCACGATGAAGCGATTGGGCCGTCGTACGTTTCTCGCCTCCGCCGGAGCGTTGCTGGCCGCACCTGCATTGACGCGTGTTGCGCCGGCACAAAGCTCTCAGGTCGTTCTCAAGCTCCACCATTTCCTTGCACCGACATCCAATGCGCAGGTGCGGTTTCTGGTCCCCTGGGCGCGTCGTGTGGAGAAGGATTCAGGCGGCCGAATCCGGATCGACCTGTATCCCAACATGCAGCTCGGGGGCACTGCAGCCCAGCTTTACGATCAGGCGCGCGACGGGGTCGCGGATATCGTCTGGACGCTGCCGGGATCGACGCCTGGACGCTTCCCGAGGATCGAGGTCTTTGAACTGCCTTTCCTCGCCAACAAGTCCGCAGTCTCGAATGCGCAGGCCGTGCAGGCGCTCTACGAGGCGCAGCTCCGCGATGAATTCAAGGAGGTGCATCCGATCTGCGTCTTCGCGCACGATCAGGGCGTAATCCATACGCTCAAGCCAGTCGCGGCGTTGCCCGACATGAAGGGGCTCAAACTCCGTGCGCCGACGCGGCTTTCGGCCGAAGCTTTGAAAGCGCTGGGCGCGAACGGGATCATGATGCCGGTCACGCAGGTTCCGGATGCGTTGTCCGTGCGCGCGATCGATGGATGCGTGGTGCCGTGGGAAGTGGTGCCGGCCATCAAGGTCGGCGACTACACGAAATTTCACGCGGAATTTGCGGCGCCGCCGGCGCTTTATACCGCGACGTTCATTCTGGCGATGAACCGCCGCCGCTACGAGACGCTGCCGGCCGACCTGAAGGCGGTGATCGACAAGCATTCCGGTCAGGCTGCCGCGCGGGCAGCTGGGAAGATGTGGGACGATCAGGCGGTGGTCGTGGCCGATGCGGTCAAGGAACGCGGCAACACGATCACGCGCATCGAAAAGGCCGAAGCCGAGCGCTGGCAGAAAGCCACGCAGCCGGTCACGGATGCGTGGCTCAGGGCGTCGAAGAAGTTCGGCGGAGAGAAGCTTCTGGCCGATGCAAAGGCGCTGCTTGCGAAATACGGCGCGGCCTAGCCGGCCGCGAGCGGATGCCCCGGCATCAGGTCATACGGATGGCCCCAACCCGGCAACGCCTTGATCCGTTCCAGCCAGGTGCCGATGTTCGGATAGGTCGTTGCAATGTCGAAGCCGAATTCCTCGGCGGGATAATAGAGATAGCCAACCAGCGAAATGTCCGCGATGGTCGGGCGATCGCCCAGGACGAAGGGCGAGCGCGCCAGACGCTTGTCGAGAATATCGAGTGAACCGTCGGCGCGCCCCTTCAGGAAGGCCATCGCCCCCGGATCGCCTGCAGGCTTCGCGAAATTGCGCAGGAAGCGATATGGGCCGAGATAGCCGTTCAGCTTCTGATTGTCGAAGATGATCCAGCGCAGCGCCTCAAGCCGTTCGTCTTCGTTCTGCGGCTTGAACCTGCCGGAGCGGTCGGAAAGGTAGGTCAGGATCACACCGGACTGGGCGAGCCGCTTGCCGTTGTGGTCGAGCACCGGCACTTCGCCCATCTCGTTGACATCGGCACGCCATTCGGGCGCCCGCGACTCGCCCTTGCCGAGCAGGTCGACGAATTGCGGCCGCCAGTCAGCGCCAATGAGGTTGAGCATCAGCGCTACGCGATAGGCGTTGCCGGACTGGGCAAAGCAATGGAGCGTGTATTCGGCCATGATGCCTGTCTGCCTCACCGCATCGTCGGAATGACAAACTCCGCGCCTTCCTTGGTGCCCGAAGGCCAGCGTGCCGTTACGGTCTTGGTCTTCGTGTAGAAGCGGATCGAGTCCGGGCCGTGCTGGTTCAGGTCGCCGAAGCCCGACTTCTTCCATCCGCCGAAGGTGTGATAGGCGAGCGGCACGGGGATCGCGAAGTTCACGCCGACCATGCCGACATTGACCTTGGCGGTGAAGTCCCGTGCGGTGTCGCCATCGCGGGTGAAGATCGAAACGCCGTTGCCGTATTCATGCTCGGTCGGAAGGCGTACGGCTTCCGCATAATCTTTCGCTCGCACGATCGACAGCACCGGTCCGAAAATCTCTTCCTTGTAGATCGTCATGTCCGGCGTGACGTTGTCGAACAGGCAGCCGCCCATGAAGTTGCCGTTCTCGTAGCCCTGCAGCTTGAAACCGCGGCCGTCGACCAAGAGCTTGGCGCCTTCCTTCACGCCGGTCTCGACATAGTCCTTCACCTTGTTGAGATGGGCCTTGGTCACCAGCGGGCCGTAATCGGCCTGCGGGTCGTTCGAGGGGCCCACCTTCAGGCTTTCGACGCGCGGGATCAGCTTTTTCACCAATGCATCCGCGGTCTTCTCGCCGACCGGCACCGCGACGGAAATCGCCATGCAGCGTTCGCCGGCCGAGCCGTAACCCGCGCCGACCAGAGCATCCACCGCCTGGTCGAGATCGGCGTCCGGCATGACGATCATGTGGTTCTTGGCGCCACCGAAGCACTGGACGCGCTTTCCGTGCGCGCAGCCGGTTGCATAGATGTACTGCGCGATCGGGGTCGAGCCGACGAAGCCGACTGCCATGATGCGCGGATCGGTCAGGATGGTGTCGACCGCTTCCTTGTCGCCATTGACGACATTGAGGATGCCCGCGGGCAGGCCGGCTTCCATGAACAATTCGGCGATGCGCATCGGCACGGACGGGTCGCGCTCGGACGGCTTCAGGATGAAGGCATTGCCGCATGCGATGGCGGGCGCGCATTTCCAGAGCGGAATCATGGCCGGGAAGTTGAACGGTGTGATGCCGGCGACGACGCCCAGCGGCTGGCGCATCGAATAAAGGTCGATGCCGGGGCCTGCGCTTTCGGTGTATTCGCCCTTCATCAGATGCGGAATGCCGCAGGCGAATTCCACCACCTCGACGCCACGCTGAATGTCCCCCTTGGCGTCGGACAGGGTCTTGCCGTGTTCGGAGGAGAGCAGGGCGGCGAGGCTGTCCATCTCCTTGGCAATCAGTTCGAGGAACTTGAACATGACCCGAGCCCGGCGCTGCGGATTGGTCGCCGCCCAGGCCGGCTGGGCCGCCTCCGCATTCGCGATCGCGGCCTCGACCTCCTTCTTGCTTGCGAGTGCAACCCTGGCCTGTATCTCGCCCGTGTTGGGGTTGAAGACGTCGCCAAAGCGCCCGGATGAGCCGGCCACCATTTTTCCACCGATGAAATGGCCGATCTCACGCATGTTCCGTTCTCCTGATTGAAATTGCTTGGCTTTTCGTCCTGCCAAGCGGTGCGGGCAGGTCGCTGCCCACCGTTGACGCGTTCCATAGCGCAGCGGCCAAGGCTCTGCAAAGCCCACGGAAAACGGGCGCTCACAATCCGTTAGCCTTTACCGAACCTTAAAGCCGATCCGCCTAATCTTACCCATGCGTTCAGGGGCGGCCGCGTTTCGCGACTGCGTTGGGGTAGCGTTTCATGGATATTGCGACTGGCTTGGGCCTTTTGGCCGGCATGGCGGTTCTGGTCACCCTTATCTTGATGGGTGGCGAACTCAGCATGTTTCTGGATTCGCATGCCTTCATCGCGATTTTCGGCGGCGCGTTTGCTGCGACCCTGATCCGCTTTCCCCTGGCGTCGATCTTTCACGGCATGCCGCTGGGGATGCGTTTTGCGTTCTCGATGCGCCGGATGAGCCAGCGCGAACTCATCGACGAGATCGCTTCGCTCGCTGAAATCGCCCGCAAGCAGGGCCCCATGGGGCTGGAGAAAGCGGAGGTGTCCGACACCTTTCTGGCCAAGGGCGTGCGTTACGTCGCCGACGGCTATGATGCCGATTTTATCCGCGACAATCTCGAGCGCGATCGCGACAACTTCCTGACCCATCTGGATGAGGGGCAGAAAATCTACCGCTCGATCGGTGACTGCGCGCCGGCCTTCGGCATGGTGGCGACGCTGATCGGCATGGTGCAGATGTTCGCCAACATGAGCGACCCCTCGAAGCTCGGTCCGTATATGGCGGTCGCGCTGCTAGCGACGTTCTACGGCGCAGGGCTTGCGAACCTGTTCTGCCTTCCGATTGCCGACAAACTGCACTTCAAGCTGGTCGACGAGGAAATCAACCGCTCCCTGATCATCGACGGCGTTCTGATGATGCGCGAATCGAAGTCGCCGGCGCTCGTGCGCGAGATGCTCCTGGCCTATTTGCCTGAGAAGCACCGTCACGAGGCGGAGGAACTCGCGCCCGCCTGACGCGGAGGGCGGCGGAGCATTCGCAATGGCAAAGAAAAAGCGTGAAGCGCACGGTGGCGGACACGGCTGGTTCGTGACCTTCGCCGACCTGATGGCGCTGCTCGTGGCTTTCTTCGTGATGCTGGTCGCGTTCTCCACGCAGGACAGCGCCAAGCTTCAGATTGTCGCTGGTTCGATGCGCGACGCGTTCGGCGTGCAGCAGAATGTCCGGTATTCTGGGATTATCGAAGTCGATGGCCTGCCGACCCGGCCCAAGGTCAAGAATGTCGCGAAGATCAATCCTGCGGATTCGTCGGCAACGCCATCGCCAGACGAGAAGGATCACAGCAACCAGTTTGGCACGCGGCTGAAGACGGACTCGGCATTCGCGCTTGCTTCGGCGTCGCTGCGGCAGGCCCTGCAGGCGATGCCGGAGATCAGCGAGATCTCCAAGAACATCATGATGGAAGAGACCGAAGATGGCCTCAACATCGAAATCGTCGATCAGGACGGCCGTTCGATGTTTCCGGATGCGTCGAAGACCCCGTACGAGCGGACCCGGCTTTTGGTTCAGAAGATAGCTGGCCAGCTCAAGTTGATGCCCTACCGGATTTCGATCTCCGGCCACACGGCAGCGCGCCGCACGCCGCCGCGCCCGGGCTATGGCCCCTGGGATCTGTCCGCAGATCGCGCAAATTCAATACGGCAGATCCTGGAGGAGTCCGGGGTGCCGTCATCGCACATCTACATGGTGGCGGGCCGCGCCGACACGCAGCCGCTTTTCCCGGACGATCCCTATATGTCGGCCAACCGCCGGATCACCATCACGCTGATGCGGGAAGCCCCGCCGGTGCCGCCGAACCTCAAGCCGTGATTTCAGGCGGGACGCGCAAGCGGCCGACCACCCGGCCTATTGCGGACGGCCAGACAGTGGGATAAGCCCCGCGCGTTTTCGCAGAAGGGCACGGGTCGCAACCCGGTTCCATGAAAAAGCCGATCGGTGAAGTTTTGGCCCGCGGTCCCGGTCAGGTCGACCAACCGGAACCAGGCTCGGGCGCCGGTCTATGGCCGCTGACGCTCGGCAGCATCGGTGTCGTTTTCGGCGATATCGGTACAAGCCCGCTTTATGCGTTCCGGGAGGCATTGCACGCGGCACAGCACGGTGGGCCGCTGACGCGCGATATCGTGCTTGGCGTGCTGTCCATGATCCTGTGGTCGCTGTTCCTTGTGGTCGGGGCCAAGTACGTCCTGATCCTGTTGCGCGCGGACAACAACGGCGAGGGTGGGACGCTCTCGCTTGCGGCCCTTGCGATGCGTGCGCTCGGGCGCCGAACAACGCTGATCTTCGTGCTCGGAATGCTCGGCGCCGCGATGTTTCTCGGTGATTCCTTCATCACGCCGGCGATTTCGGTTCTTTCCGCGGTGGAAGGCCTAAATCTCGTCACGCCGGCGCTCGCGCCTTACGTGGTGCCGATCACACTCGTGATCCTGGTCGGACTGTTTGCCGTGCAGAGCCATGGCACCGCGCGCGTTGCCAGCTTCTTCGGCCCGATCACGACGATCTGGTTTGTCGCCATAGCCGTGTTCGGCGCGCTGCACATCCTGGACGATCCGCATGTGCTTCTCGCGATCAATCCATATTACGCGGTCAACTTCCTCCTGACCAACGGCACCGTCGCTCTGGTTACGCTCGGCCTCGTGTTCCTCGTAGTGACAGGCGGCGAGGCGTTATACGCCGATCTCGGGCATTTTGGCCGCCAGCCGATCCGGCTGGCGTGGTTCGGACTCGTGCTGCCGTCCTTGTTGATCAACTATTTCGGTCAGGGCGCGCTGGTTCTCGCGAACCCGGCCGCGATCGAAAACCCGTTCTACCGGCTGGTACCGGACATGTTGCTGGTCCCGATGGTGGTCCTTGCAACGGTCGCGACCGTGATTGCGAGTCAGGCCGTCATCACCGGTGCATATTCGCTCGTGCAGCAGGCTATCCAGCTCGGCTTCCTGCCGCGTGTCGCGATCGTCCACACCTCTGAAGATCAATACGGGCAGATCTACATTCCGCGGGTGAACGCGATCCTGCTGATCGGCGTGGTGCTGCTGGTGCTGATGTTCCGATCGTCGAGCGCGCTGGCTTCGGCCTACGGAATTGCGGTTGCGACAACGATGGTGGTCGACGGAATTCTCGGCTTCCTCGTGATCTGGGCGTTGTGGAAATGGAAATGGTGGCAGGCGGCGCTGCTCATCATCCCGTTTGTCCTGCTCGACGGCATTTTCCTGGCGGCCAACATGCTCAAGCTGCTTGATGGCGCCTGGGTGCCGCTCCTGTTCGCGGGGTTGATGATCCTGATCATGTGGACCTGGCGCCGTGGCACGCGCATCCTGGCCAACAAGACGCGTCGCACCGAAGTGCCGCTCGATACGCTGGTGCGCAGTCTCGAAAAGAAGCCGCCGCATCGCGTGCAAGGTACGGCGGTTTTTCTCACCAGCGATCCGACTTCGGCGCCCACCGCGCTGATGCACAACCTCAAGCACAACAAGATCCTGCACGAACACAACGTCATCCTGACCATCGTGACGTCCGATACGCCGCGTGTTCCCGAGGAGGACCGTGTGGTGCTGTCACAGATCAGTCCGCATTTCAGTACGGTGACGCTGAACTTCGGTTACATGGAGCAGCCCAACGTTCCGCGCGCGCTTGCGATCGCACGCAAGCTGGGCTGGACCTTCGACATCATGTCGACGTCATTCTTCCTGTCGCGACGTTCGCTCAAGCCGTCGCCGAATTCCGGCATGCCGATCTGGCAGGATCGCCTGTTCATCGGGCTTGCAAAAAGCGCGAGCGATGCGACCGACTTCTTCCAGATACCCACCGGCCGTGTGGTTGAGGTCGGCACTCAGGTGACGGTGTAACTGCGCGGGCTCGGCGCGTACGGCCCGACCGCCAGCCCTGCCAATCTCGATGACCGGACCGATTGTTTCACAGTGCGCAAATCGTGCTGCGCTGCGCCTTTGTGTGTGCAGCGCGAATTTTTGAGCGGGCAGATGACATTGGCGCAATTTCGATTGTTAATAGGGGGATAAAAATCGAATTGGAGGAACTCGCCTATGACAATGCGCCAGGTTCTTCTTTCGGGAGTGGCGGCGGTTGCGTTCATCGCCTGTGAGGCGGGCGTATCTCCCGGGTCGAATGCACAACAGCAAACCGTCGCCATCGATGCCGACGATATAGGCGGTGTCGTTACCGGACCGAACGGGCCGGAAGCGGGCGTCTGGGTTATCGCTGAAACCACGGATTTGCCGACCCGTTACACCAAGAGCGTGGTGACTGACGATCAGGGGCGATACGTCATTCCGGATTTGCCGACAGCGAACTATCAGGTGTTCGTGCGTGGCTACGGGCTTGTCGACTCGCCGCGCCTGCGCGCAAAGCCGGGGCAGGTGCTGAACCATACCGCGATCCCGGCGCCGAACGAACGGGCCGCTGCACATTACTATCCGGCGATCTACTGGTTCACGATGCTGAAGATCCCGCCGGCCAAGGATTTCGGCGGCGCAACGGACATTCCGAAGAACATCACCCAGGAGATCTGGCGCCAGCGCATGAACAACGTGGACTGCGTCGGCTGTCACCAACTCGGCAACGAAGCGACACGGACGATCCCTGCGCAGTTCGGCAATTTCGAAACCGGTGAGGAAGCCTGGATGCGTCGCCTCGCGGCCGGCCAGTCGGGCGAGATGATGACCAACCGGATTGCCGGCCAGCTCGGCGGCGTGCCGTACAAGTATTTCGGCGACTGGACCGATCGCATCGCCAAGGGCGAATTGCCCAGGAACAAACCGCAGCGTCCGCAGGGCCAAGAGCGCAATCTCGTGGTCACGACCTGGGACTGGTCGCTTCCAAACAAATATCTGCACGATCTGATTTCGTCGGACCGGCGCAAACCGACGATCAATTCGTACGGCAAGCTCTATGGCTCGCCGGAATATTCCACCGACATGATGCCGATCCTCGACCCGAAGACGCACACGGTGACGTATTTCAAGATGCCGGTCGCGGACGAGAAGATGCCGGTCTCGCTCGGGCCGGGCCATGCGGGCGCAGTCGCGCCGACGGCACCCTCCGCCTATTGGGGCGAGGAGGTGCTGTGGGATACGCGCGCGAACAATCATAATTCCATGTTTGACGACAAGGGTCGCCTCTGGCTCGCGGCGACCGTGCGCGGCATGAACAATCCTGATTTCTGCAAGCAGGGTTCGGATCATCCGTCCGCCAAGGTGTTCCCGCTGACGCAGAGCCCCCGTCAGGTGGCAATGCTCGATCCGAAGACGATGAAGTATTCCTTCATCGATACCTGCTTCGGCACGCATCATCCGCAATTCGGCTACGACGCCGACAACACCTTGTGGCTCTCCGGCTCCGGACAGGTAGCGGGCTGGGTGAACACCAGGATCTGGGACGAGACAGGGGACGCGCAGAAGGCGCAAGGATGGTTCCCGTACATTCTAGACACCAGCGGTAACGGCAAGCTCGATGAATGGACCGAGCCGGGCAAGCCGGAAGCGGGCAAGGATATGCGGTTCAATCCGGGTTCGGGCGGATACGCTGTCATGCCCCATCCGACCGACGGGTCGATCTGGTACGCGTCGGGCGTGTTTGGAGGCCGGGCTGGCTTCCTGCGCTTCGATCCGAAAACGAAGCTCAGCGAGTTCTACGCACTTCCGAAAGAGGCCATCGGTCTACGCGGCGGCGATATCGGAAAGGACGGCGTGCTCTACGGCTCCGGCTCGGCCGGCCATCTCATCGCCTTCGACCGGCGCAAGTGCAAGGAGCCACTGAACGGCCCTAACGCCACGGGCGATCATTGTCCGGAAGGCTTCACACTGCACCGCTATCCGGGGCCGGGCTTTGAGGGCTTCGAGCAATACAGCGCGGAAGCGAGCTACTACACCTGGGTCGACCACCACAACGCGGTGGGCCTTGGCGAGAACGTGCCGATCTCGACCGCCAATCTGCAGGACGGGTTTGTAGCGCTCAAGGACGGCAAGATGATCCTGATGCGCGTGCCATATCCCATGGGTTATTACGCCAAGGGCCTTGATGCGCGCATCGATGATCCGAATGCCGGATGGAAGGGCCGCGGGCTGTGGAGTGCGAGTGGCGACCGCACGCCATGGATGAATGAACTCGGCAAGGGTGCGCGTCCGCTCGCGGTGCATATCCAGGTGCGGCCGGATCCGCTTGCGAAATAGGCTAGTCGTCAAGACAGGGCGGCGGCGCGGGCAGCGCCGCCGAAGCGTATGCGGCGCGGCTGAGGAGGAGGATTTCGCATGGGGCTGATGCCGGAATTCGTCCTGGATTACGTCTCGGTCAACACATACTGGACGATCCTGTTCATCGTCCACGCGTTGCTCGCGGTCGCGCTCCTTGGTGCCCTGACGCATCAGGCCGCGTCGGTACTGATGCCGGTCCGCGTTGGGGCCGGGACGGGCGGTTTCGTTACGCGGTTTCGCGCCGTGCATGGCGCGAGCTACGCCGCAGCGGTTTCCGTGTTGTGGATCGTCACGTTCGTTTTCGGTGCGTGGATCTACACGAAATACCGCATGTATGTCCGCATCCCGATCGAACAGGCCGGCTATTGGAAGACGCAAGGCGTCTTCGAACTGAAGGAGCATTACGCCACGATCGGCATGGGTCTTCTTCCGATCTACTGGTTTTTCTGGAGGAACACGCGCGATCCGCAATACGATAGCGCCCGCAAGTGGCTGACGGTCGTGTTGTGCGCGATGTGCTGGTTCATCTTCCTCACCGGCCACGTCGTCAATAACGTGCGGGGCTTCGGATCGTGAGCACGGCGGCGCAGACACAATCCGGAACGGCAATCCCGCTTGCGAGATCTGCGACATTCCGAACCTTTGCGCTGGTCTTCGGGATCGCGACGCCGGTTCTCTACGTCATCGCGGACATGATGAACTGGCCGCTCTTCACCTATCATCCGGGAACCAACCGGGTCGATCTTGGCTGGGCGGCGGCGGTGAAGGACGAGGGGCCGGCGATGTACTGGTATGGCTGGTCGGCCACGACCCTTCTTGGCGCGGCTGTGCTGGGCGGGCTCGCCACATTGCTGCCGGAGCGCGTCACCTCACGAATTCCCCTTTGGCTGGTCTGGGTTCTTCCGATTGCCGTACTGCCGGTGTTGATTTACTCGCTGAAATTCTTCTGGCGATGGTGATCATGAGATCCGTACGGCGCACGGCGATCGGTGCGACTCTGCTTATGGCGCTCAGCGCTCCCGCGTTCGGCGGCGGCGACGACTACGACGCGATGAACGACACCGAGGGCAAGGGGCCCGCCTATTTCGGCTTTGTGCGGGATACGCGCGGCCTGCCCGTTCCTGATGCCGATGTCACGCTCAGTGCGAAGGGCGGGACGCAGCCGCTTGTGCTCAAGAGCAACAGGCTCGGGCTCTATCGCAGTCATCTGAGCAAGGATGTTTCGCCGGATGATGTCGAGTTGTCGTGCGAAAAGCAGGGCTACAAGCAGACCAACGTGCTGCGCCGTTCGCCGCCCGGCTCGAAGGAGATGAATATCGAAATCAACTGCACGCTTCAGCGGCAATGATGCGGGCGTTCATCCAGGCGGCGCTCATACTCATTGCGGCGGCATTCGCTGCTCCGGTCAGCGCGCAGCCGGCCGATACGATCATCCTGAACGGCAGGCTGGTCACGCTCGATGGGGCAATCCCCCTTGCAGAAGCGCTCGCCGTCCGCGACGGCCGTATCCTGGCTGTCGGATCTTCGGGCGATATCGTGGGACTCGCAGGTCCAGGTACCCGTCGCATCGATCTGGCGGGCCGGACCGTCATCCCCGGTCTGATCGACTCGCATATCCACGCGATCCGCGCAGGTCTCTCCTTCTCGACCGAAGTTCACTGGATCGGTGCGCGCTCACTCGAGGAAGCGCTGCGCCGTATTCGATCCGCCGCACAGACCGCTCCCAAAGGGTCCTGGCTTGTGGTGGCGGGCGGCTGGACCGAGCGGCAATTCAGGGAAGGGCGACGCCCGACGCTGGCGGAGGTCGCGGCCGCTGCCCCCGGTCACCATGTCTATGTGCAGTTGCTCTACAGCGCGGTGCTGCTGTCGCCCGGCGCCGACGTGGCGCTGGGCCTTGCCCGATATCCGGACCTCGCCGAACGCCTTAAAGTGGAGATCGATGCCGATGGCCAGCGGACCGGCTGGCTCACGGGTGACAACCGCAGCGTCAGCGATCTGTTCAACCTCCTCCCGCGCCCGAGCTTCGAGCAGCAGGTGGCGGGCACGCGCGCCTTCTTCCGTGAGCTCAACAGCCTCGGCGTCACCGGTGTGCTCGATCCGGGCGGATACAACATGTCGATCGAGGAATACCGGCCGCTGTTTCATCTCTGGCGCGAGAAGGCGCTGACGGTGCGTGTCGCCTATAACCTGTGTTCGCCGCGGCGCGACCACGAACTCGAGGATTTCCAGGCGCTGACATCAGCGATGCCGATGGGGTTTGGCGACGATTGGCTGCGCTTCAACGGCATTGGCGAAAATGTCACCTGGGGCATGTATAACAACGAGACGCCAAGCGAGGCGCAGCGTGCACAGTTGCTGCGCGTATTGCGCTGGGCTGCGCCGCGAGGATTGTCGGCGACCTTCCACTGGCACAACGATCGTTCGATCCACTTTCTGCTCGATGTGCTGGAGGAGGTGAACAGCGAGACGCCGGTGGCAAAGCTCCGCTGGTCTGTCGCGCATCTGAACGACGCGTCGCCCGAAAGCCTTGCCCGGATCAAGGCGCTCGGCATGGGCTGGCTCGTACAGAACGCGTTCTATTTCCGCGGCGAGGCGTTTCTCGGCCAGCGCGGCGCGGACGTAGCGCGCCTATCGCCGCCGATCGTGTCTGCGCTGCGCATGGGCCTTCCTGTCGGTGGCGGGACCGACGCGCATCGGGTGATGTCCTACCATCCGTTTGTCTCGCTTCAATGGATGCTCGACGGCAGGACGGTGGGCGGAACCGCCATGCGCGACGCCGAGGAAATTCCGACCCGCGAGCAGGCTCTCCGGATCTATACGCTCGGCAGCGCCTGGTTCGCGCATGAGGACGATCGGCGCGGTTCGCTCACGGCAGGCAAGCTTGCCGATCTCGCGGTGCTGGATGGCGACTATCTGACGATGCCAGTCGAAGTGATCGGCGGATTGTCGTCTCTTCTAACCATGGTTGGCGGGCGGATCGTCTACGCGACCGGTGCATATGCCAACCTTGAAGATCGCTAGGGTGGAGGGCGGTGCTTTTTCACGCAAACCGCCTCACGCAGGCGTGAGGGATTGCCGAGAATCTCTTTTCGGATCAATCGGATAAACAGGTCACGCGCTCCGCGGCCCACCTTCCTTTGCATGGCTGGTCGGGCGGTTTTGCCGGGCCACGCACCGCGACAGGACCCACGCAACGGCGTTATAGCGCGGCCCCCGCATTCGGCGGGTGATTTCCCGGAAGGAGACTTCGTCATGGTTTCATCAGTCGCCGTCGGCGCGTCCGACGGCAATCTGCGCTCGGCCGAAACACCGCGCGCAGGCACGTGGGCGCTCATGCTTGGCAGCATTGGCGTCGTCTACGGCGATATCGGCACGAGTCCACTCTATGCGATGCGGGAATCTCTCACCGCTGCGGTCGGCAGCGGAAACCCGGTCACCGAGCAAGCCGTGCTCGGCATTCTGTCGCTTATTATCTGGGCGCTGCTGCTCGTCGTTACAGTCAAATACGTCATCATCCTGCTGCGCGCCGACAACAACGGCGAGGGCGGCACGCTGGCCTTGATGGCGCTCGCGCATCGCGCCGTTCCCGGTGCAGGCGGCGCGCTCATTCTCCTCGGCATCGTCAGCGCTGCGCTGTTCTACGGAGATGCGCTGATCACACCTGCGCTGTCCGTACTTTCCGCGGTCGAGGGGTTGAAAATCGTCACTCCTGCATTCGAGCCCTACCTGGTCCCGCTCGCGGTTTTGATCCTCTTTGCGCTCTTTGCGGTGCAGTCGCATGGAACGGCGCGTGTGGCGCGGTTTTTCGGTCCGATCACGTTGGTCTGGTTCATCACGCTCGGCGTGTCCGGGCTCTACCATATCGGCGACAACCTGACAGTGCTGCGCGCGTTCAACCCCGTCTACGGTGTGACTTTCCTCGCCAGTCACGGGATGATTGGACTCCTCACGCTCGGCGCCGTGTTTCTTGTCGTGACCGGCGCGGAGGCGCTTTATGCCGACCTTGGACATTTCGGCAAACGTTCCATCCGTGCGGCATGGCTTGTCGTGGTACTGCCGGCGCTGACCATCAACTATCTCGGTCAGGGCGCGCTGGTGCTTGCCGATCCGAAGGCGATCGAAAATCCGTTCTTCCTGCTTTATCCCGAATGGGCGATCCTGCCGATGGTCCTGCTGGCAACGGCGGCGACCGTGATAGCGAGCCAGGCCGTCATCACCGGTGCATATTCGATCACCAGCCAGGCCATTCAGCTCGGCCTCCTGCCGCGGCTCGAAATCCGGCACACGTCTGAATCCCAATTCGGACAGATCTACATGCCGCGTGTCAATCTGCTACTGCTGATCGGCGTGCTCGTCCTGGTGCTGTTCTTCCGTTCGTCGAGCGCACTCGCCTCGGCGTATGGCATCGCGGTGACGGGAACGATGGTGGTCACGGCCCTGATGGCATTTGTGGTGGTGTGGAAGGTCTGGAAATGGGGGCTTCCGGCGGCAATCGCGGTCGTCGTCCCGTTCCTGCTGATCGACCTCGTCTTCCTGTCGGGCAATCTGCTGAAAATCGTCGACGGCGGATGGATGCCGCTCGCGTTGGGCGCGGCTCTCATGGTCGTCATGTACACGTGGCGAAACGGCAGCCGCGAACTGTTCCGCAAGACGCGCAAGCTCGAAACGCCGCTTCGCGATCTGGTTAGGATGCTGGAGCGCAAGCCCCCGGTGCGCGTGCCCGGCACCGCGGTTTTCCTCACCGGCGATCCGGACAGTGCGCCGACCGCGCTGATGCACAGCCTGAAGCACTACAAGGCCCTGCATGAGCAGAACGTGATCCTGACAGTTGAATATGCCCAAACGCCGCGGGTCGATATGGGCGAGCGGGTGCGGATCGAGCCTCTGGGCACAAGCTTCAGGCGGGTCGTATTACGGTTCGGTTTTATGGAGCGGCCGAACGTGCCGGAGGCGCTGGGTATCGCCCGTAAACTTGGCTGGACCTTCGACATCATGTCGACATCGTTCTTCCTGTCGCGCAGGACGCTGCGGCCGGCGCCGAAGTCCGCCCTCCCGCTCTGGCAGGACAGGCTGTTCATCGGGCTTGCCAGGAGCGCCAGCGACGCGACCAATTATTTCCAGATCCCCACCGGTCGCGTGGTCGAAGTGGGGACGCAGGTCACGGTGTGATTTTCCCTGGTTGACGGCGGAGCGGGACGGTGGTTCCTCTCTGCCATCAAGCGGGAGAGGCCGAGCGATGGGTTGGTTCAGCCGTAAACAACCGGTGGTCCACGATCTGAAGCCGGAGGATGTGGCGCGCGGAATCGCCGAGGGCCGCATTCTTCTGGTCGACGTGCGTGAGCCGAACGAGGTTGCCGCCGAGGCGTATCCCGATGCCGTCGTGGTGCCGCTGTCGACCTTCGACGTCGCGCAGATTCCGGATCCCGGTTTCAAGCAGGTGGTGTTTGCCTGCCGCTCCGGGCGCCGGTCGGTGACCGCTTCGCTCGCCGCGCAGGAAGCCGGCCTGCCGCACGATTCCCACCTCGAAGGCGGCATCATTGCCTGGAAAGAGGCAGGTCTGCCGACCAAAACCGGATAGGGCCAATCATGCTTCCGTCCCGGAAATTCCGCGCCGTTGCGGCGCTGGCTGTCCTTGCGTTCTGTCTGTCCGCTGTTCCCGGTTCCGCGCAGAAGGAACGCGTGCTGAACGTCTATAACTGGTCGGATTACGTCGATCCGCAGGTGCTGAAGGACTTCACCAGGGAGACCGGCATCAGGCTGCGTTACGACTGGTTCGACTCCAACGACACGCTCGAAGCCAAGCTGCTCGCCGGCAAGTCCGGCTACGACCTGGTCGTGCCGACCGCGTATTTCCTGGAGCGGCAGATCAAGGCCGGGCTTTTCCAGAAGCTCGACAAGACGAAGCTTCCGAACCTTGGCAATGCGTGGCCGGAGATCACCCAGCGGCTCGCCACCTATGATCCGGGCAACGAATTTGCCGTGAACTACATGTGGGGCACGACCGGCATCGGCTACAACGTCAAGAAGGCGAAGGAAATCCTCGGCGGCGCGGTGCCCGATTCCTGGGAGATCGTGTTCAAGCCGGAGAACCTCGCCAGGTTCAAGGATTGCGGCGTGATGATGCTGGATTCCGCCGACGATATCATGCCGGCGGCGCTGCATTATCTCGGGCTCAATCCGAATTCCACCAACCAGGCCGATCTCGACAAGGCTGCGGAACTGATTGCCCAGGTGCGGCCGTCGGTGCGTAAGTTCCATTCGTCGGAATATCTGACCGCGCTCGCTACCGGCGAAATCTGCCTCGTGGTCGGCTGGTCGGGCGACATCAAGCAGGCGCAGAAGCGCGCGGCGGAAGCCAAGGGCGGCGTCGAAGTCGGCTACGCAATTCCGAAGACCGGCGCGCAGATGTTCTTCGACAATTTCGCGATTCCGAAGGACGCGCGCAACGTCGCAGAGGCGCACGAGTTCATCAATTACATGCTGCGGCCCGAGGTCGCGGCGAAGAACACG
>Ga0182740_1001252_pt1 | contig 17906 bp, 16 predicted proteins | sample eDN5th37CKraftBY_FD_128872 | JGI IMG/M metagenome (GOLD analysis project Ga0182740, IMG submission 128872) | Enriched backyard soil microbial communities from Emeryville, California, USA - eDNA 5th pass 37_C Kraft BY (version 2) (version 2) | ecosystem: Environmental > Terrestrial > Soil >...
CCGATGCAACAGAACAACTCGCCCGCGGCAATCTTCGGCAAAATCGTCCGGCGTTGCTCCTCGGTGCCGAACCGCAGCAGCAACGGGCCGCTCTGCCGATCCGCGATCCAGTGCGCCGCCACCGGCGCGCCGGCGGCCAGCATTTCCTCGAGGACGACGTAGCGTTCGAGGCTGCTGCGCGCGTGACCGCCATATTGCGTCGGCCAGGTCATGCCGATCCAGCCGCGCTGACCCATCTTGCGCGAGAAGTCGGCATCGAAGCCGCTCCACGAGGCCGCCCGCACGTGCGGCGGAACGGTCTTCAGTTCGTCCGCGAGAAACGCGCGTATCTCGGCGCGCAGCTGTTCGGCTTCCGGCGAGACGGGCGGATTGGGAAAGCTGAAGAACGACATTATGCCCCCTGACCGGCGCTGACCGAAACCACAAACGGCCACAAGCCCTCAGCCCCGGCCTCGATCGCTTTGCGGCCGATGATCCGGCTCCAGTAGCGCTCCGAACCGAACTCGTCGCGCCAGCCCCACAGCCGTCGCGTGAAGAAATGCAGGCGGTGCTCCTCGGTGAAACCGATCGCCCCGTGCACCTGATGCGCGATCGGGGCAGCAATGCTCGCGGCCTCGCCGGCGCGCACTTTCGCTGCGGCGATCGCGGTAACATCGAGGCTGTCGAACGCGGCGCTGGCAACATCGGCGGCGCCGCCGGCCGCTGCGGCCTGCCCCGCCAGGACGGCAAGCTGCTGCTGGATCGCCTGCTGCTTGCCGATCGGCTTGCCGAACTGCACGCGCTCGTTGGCATAAGCGACGGTGATCTCCATGACACGCGCCAATGCGCCGGCGATCTCGGAAACGCGCAGCGCAGCGCCTGCGGCGGCCAGCGTCTCGTCCGTCCAACGCGACGGCGCCGGGCGCACCTCATTCCCGGCGATCTCCGCATCGATGGCGAGGTGATCGGCCGGCAGATTCGCCAGCGACATCGCAGGCGTGATCGTCGCAATCCCGCGCGTCAAACGCACCACGCCGCGGGCGTCTCCGTGCGCCGCCAATAGCGCGATGGTCTCGGCATGCCGCGCCCACGGCACACCGGCGGCGCGACCTCGGATCCGCCAGCCGCCCGGGCTTTTCTCCAGCGTGAAGCCATTGCCTGTCGTCGGTGCGATGACCGTCGCCGGCCCGTCAACAGGACCGAAACCCGCATCGCTGAGCAGACGGTTTGCAAGCATGGTCTCGGCGAGCGGCACCGGCGCGGCGTGATAACCCGCAACGCGCAACAGCGAGATGGCATCGACCGAGGCGAGGCCGAACCCGCCATTGGCTTCGCTGACCAGCGCCAGCGCAAAGCCGGCCTCGTTCACCTGACGCCAGTTGATCGCCGACCACGCGCCCTGCTCGACGGCGCGAATATCGTTCTCGTCAAATCCCGCGAACAAGCGGCCGGCGCTCTCGTTCAGGAGCGCGGCCGTGTCACCGCCGTCTGGCCGGTCTGTCATCATCAAGGTCCAGTTCAGTCGTTAAGCACGGAAGCTTTATCGAGACATCTGAACGCCGTCGTCAAGGCGACAGGCACCGACGATAGCGCATGCCGGAGTTCGCGGATATGCATCAACAGAGAGGAGCAACGGCTTGCGTCGTGGTGGGCCCGGCAGGACTTGCACCCATCAATCATATCAATCGCTTGGAACGAAAGTGCGGGCCAAACTGCCCGTTGATCCGTTTCGGTTATTTTCGGCGCTGCCCTTACCTTTTGTGGTGCCGGCATGAGCGAGTCCGAGCCCACCCCCCTGCCGCACCCTTACTGGATCGACGGCATCGACGATCCGAAGGACACTAGCCGCCTCGTCAAGCGGGTCAAACTGTCGGACCTCATGAACTACGATCCGCGTGCCTCGTACAGGCATAAGCGCCTGTGGGAGTTCCATCTCGGCTGGGCGCACAAGGAATACGGCTGGACCAGCCTTGCCAGCGTTCGGCACATCCGCGACAAAATTCTGGAGCGGAGCCCAGACGGCAGAGGAATGTCGACGCGGCATATTGCCGATGCAAACCGCGACCTCGTCGATTGGCAATATCTATTCGAGGACGAGCTTGGCAGAGGCCATCGCGGCACCCGATACAGCATCAACTGGAGCCTTCTGGAACTGGCCGCCGCCGGCCAATTTCCACCAGCGTACCCCCTAGAGGGACACGCTATTAGCGTATCCCCTATGGGTGACACTACTGTATCCCCTGTGGGTGACACTAAACCGACTAGCGTATCCCCTGTAGGTGACAAAGACCCTATTACTACGACCCGTCTGGAAGACGGGGCTAGTAGTAATAGAAGTTCTGCAGCGTCGGCTACGCCGCCCCCGCCCGCCGCTGGCCTGTCGGCCGCGTCAGCGGGGCAAGCGCCGCAGGGTAGCTTTGAAGACTTTTGGAGCGCATACGCCCACAAACAGCAACGCGCGAAAGCGAAGGCGGCTTGGGCGAAGCTTGATCCTGATGCGGAGTTATCTGCCACCATCACGACTGAGGCGGGCCGGTGGGCCGCGCACTATGCCGAGCACGAGGTCGAGCCGCGCTGGCGTGTCTTGCCGCATAACTGGTTGGCTGGCGAGAACTGGCTGCAAGATCTCCCAATCGTCCACAAAGATTCGAAATCGGCGGCGATCGCGAACGTGCGTGGCAAAGCCAAACCGGCCAGCAGGGCCACACCGGCCAAACCTGCCACCCGCACCACCGCGCGCGTAACGGCGGCGGATGTCGTCGAAACCGGAGACGTGACGGAGCTTCGATTTACGGCGACGGACGTGCAGGGCGTTGAGCACGAGCGCATCGTGGTGGTGCAGCATTACGACGCGGAAACGCAATTCGCCGGCCAACGCCAGCTTACCGCGCTTGTCCACGCGGCCGGGCTTGAGCAAATCAGCGATAGCGCGGAATTGCTTGGCCGTACCGTCGTCCTGACGAATGACGGAAACACCGCACCCACCACCCGGCCGGATGATGAGCCGCCTCTACCCAAAGAGCCAGAGCCGGTGGTTTACGCCAATCCGCCAAGCGCGCTGACGGAATCCGAGGTGGAGGAAATCAAATCCCGCGTAGCAGCCGCACCGCCGTTGTCGCGCGACCCATACGGCTTAAAGGAATGGGAGCGTCGTTACAAAGCACGGCAAGAGCGCAAGGCTGGCCGCCGGGAATGGGATGCAGCGCATCCCGAATTTTTCGAAGATAAGACCTTGCCCCCGCGTCCGGACGATTGGCCCGCGTGGATGGACAGCGACGTCTAACAGTTGCACCAGCGCAACACCACGAAAATCTTCAATTCTCGCCTTTACGTTTTTCGTTCTGAAACCTCATTTATAGTCATGAGCTATTTAGCTCTACGTCTCGCGATGACGCTGTGTTGATGCAGCCGAGCGAGACCACCGGCCCGCCTTAGCGGACCTTCGCCCTTGAGGCGCCTCCCACCGAAGAGGATTCGGCCCTTCCATAACTACGGAGGCAGCATGCACGCTGCAAACGACAATAATCGATTCTACATTCTGGATTCGATGGCCCGTGAGGGCGACAAGTTTTCGATGACCTGGCTTCGCAACTGGTTGGTTGATTATCACCTGGCACCGCCGAGGATGGCCGCCAATGACAACACGCCCGGCGCGATGCCCATCGAGCATGAAACCAACGTGTACGAACCCGACGCGCTGGGGTTGATTGAAACGCTGGCACGGGACGAACACGAAGGCACATCCAACTACAGCGCCGCGACGCATGAGGCGGAATACCACCTGCGCCGCTACCGGACTGTGAAAAAGATATGGCCTACGGCCGTGTACGACGCGCAAGACGAAATGGCTCGCTACCTCGATGCCAAAAAGGCGCGGGAACATCTGGGAGGCGATAGCACCATCCTCGACATGGCAACGGACATCGGAGTTCGCTATCGCGACATCGGCCGGCATATCGGCGCAACCGGCTCGATTGACACGCTGGAACGGCACGGCAAGGCGAAGTTAAAATCCGTCATAAAAAAGTTTGCGGATTGGGCCGCATAGCTGCGGCTGCCGGGCGCTGCCGCAAGTAAATAAACAAGGGCAATAAAAAGAAGCCGGAATTAACCGGCCAAGCCCTTTTGGAAAATGCCCGGTCCCAAGTCGCAGTTCGAAGACACATATCCCGCAATCCGCGATCTTTGCGCGTCCGGCCTATCGCCCCGGCAGGCGGTTATTCGCGTCATGGGCTCCGACAAGTCTGCTTCATGGTGCCGCTTCCTACAATCGCATCCGGCATACGCGGCCGAGATTGATGCACTTCGCTACAAGGGCCGTCCTTCCGTGGACGCCATCGGCCCGGTTTTCGATGCCATTTTGCGGCGAATTGAAAAAGGAGACTCACCACAGGAAGCAGGCCGCGCGCTTGGCGTGAATGGGGATCGCGTGACCGAATGGCTTTTGCGCCATCCTGATCGTCGGCCTGCTTACGCAAGCGCAATGAAAAAGCGGGCGAAGCGGCTTGGCATCAAGGGCAGTGCGGTTTCAAAGGTTCGTCGGCGCGATAACTTCACCGAGGAGCAATTTGATGCGGCGCTTCTATATATGGCGCGGCTGCAATCAACCGACGTTAACGCCGCCCTACGCAAGGCGGGACTACCCACCGGGGGATCATTCAGGCGTCGTGCGCTTAAGGATGATGAGTTCGCGAAACGATTAGCGGCAGCGCGCGCGGCATTCAACGCGAACAGTTTCCACTTGCGCTATCTGCGCGGCGGCGACGTTTCGACCGCCGGCCTGCTGCGCGATCCGTTGTTCGCGAAACTTTGGCGCAAATACAAGGGCCGCCACGAAGCGCGGTTTGATCTCATTTCGGAGGCATACGTTGCGATCATTTCCGGCGAGATCACGTTTGACGATTTGAAGTCAAAGCGTGCGGCGAACACCATCAACCGCCGCGCGATGGGCAATCGAAGCATGTTCGTATCTTTGGATGAGCCGCGACATGACGAGGACAACCGGCGCGAAACCGAAATCGATGCGGTGGCGTCACCGACTGAAATTCAATTCTGGTGAAGCATGAGCTTGAAGGGCGAAGCAATCGTTTGGCGCGGCCGACTGGCTTATTGCGTCAGCGTCGAAGGTGGCGATGCCCATATAGCGTGGGTTGACGTCAACGCCGAGCGCATCGTTCGGCGGCGCGTTCCAGCCGCATCGTGCAAGCGATACCGCGACGCGGTGTCGGTGCGTAGCGCATGGCCTATCGCGGCGAGCAGCAACCTAATGGCCCGCGAGGAGCCTGCCAGCAAGGCGCGCAAGAACCGTAAGCGAGTGGCGGCGAGTCATGTGTAAGACCTGCATCAAGCTGCGCAAGGCCGCGTTTGCTGCGATCCGCACTATCTTGCCCAAACCGAAAGATGACGATGCTAAGTGAACTCAAGGCTGACATCGACGCCGCATTCACCGGCCAGTTGCGTGCGGGCACATTGCATCACGCCTTGCCCAGCGTGCCCGACGGCGCGGGCGGCACGATTGGCGGTGGGACGGAGGACTACGCGTTTGAAGGCATCCGCGGTTCATTCGGTACGATTGCGCATGGCATTGGTGGCGTGCCGCGCAGCAACGAACAGATTGAAATACTCGCCTCGTCTTGCGCAGTGGTGCCTGCGCGGCTGGACACGCTGACTATCGAAAGCATGACATTTCAGATCTTAGACGTGCAGCGCGATCCGGCCGCGGCGTGGTACGTCTGCAATTGTCAATCGATGCCATCGTGATGGAGAAGCGCAAGCGCGGGCGTCCGCGAGCGGTCCCAATACCGGCAATTTCGCACAGCGGAACAACCGGCGGCCAAGTGTTTCGTTCACAATCCCAGAAAAAATCCGGGGTAAAAACGACCGCCGACAAGGTCATTGCGTTCCTCGAAACCCTGAAAATTCCAGAAGGACCGCTCGCCGGTCAACCGCTTCGGCTGGCGAAGTTTCAGCGTAATTTCATCGCCGGCGCGCTCGATCCGAAAAATATGGTGGCCTGCCTTTCGATCGGCCGCGGCAACGCGAAGACCGCACTTTCGGCAGGCGTCGCGCTCGCGTGCCTCACTGGAATCATGGACTCGCAGCCGAAACGCGAAATCATTCTGGCCGCTCGCAATAGGGATCAGGCGAAAATCGCATTCAATTTCCTCGTCGGGTTCGTCGAGAGTCTGCCCGATGAAGAACAAGCGCAATTCAAAATTCGCAGAGGGCAGCGTCTTGAGGTCGAGTACAGCGGTGACGGCGGCGGTTTGGCTCGTTGCATTGCGGCTGACGGCAAGTCTATTCTGGGCGGCGCGCCAAATCTGGCAATCCTTGACGAACGTGCTGCCTGGGATCGCGATAAGGGTGATAGCCTCGAAAACTCTATTCTCTCTGGTCTCGGCAAGCGTGGTGGTCGCGCGCTAATCATCTCCACGTCAGCGCCAGATGATGCGAACACGTTCTCGCGCTGGCTGGATGATCCGCCGCCCGGCACATACGTTCAAGAGCATCGGCCGGCGTTTGGCCTGCCTGCGGATGACGCGGAGTCACTTCTAATTGCCAATCCTGGCGCGGCCGAAGGCATCGGCTCATCGCTGGAATGGCTGCAAGCGCAAGCGCGTCGTGCAATCGCCCGCGGTGGTTCGGCGCTTTCCAGCTTCCGCAATCTCAATCGTAACGAACGTGTCAGCACCGAAGATCGTTCCGTGCTTGTCACCGTCGACGAATGGCTGTCTTCGGAGGTTAGCGAACTGCCAGCGCGTAGCGGCCCGTGCATCCTTGGCGTCGACCTCGGCGGCTCGCGCTCCATGTCTGCTGCCGCGTTCTATTGGCCAGAGACAGGCAGGCTTGAAGCGGTAGGCACATTCCCGACCGTGCCATCGCTGGCGGATCGCGGCGCGTCCGATGGCGTCGGGCAGCGATATGTCGAGATGAAAGAACGCGGCGAGCTAACCACGCTTGGCGAGAATACAGTGCCAGCCGGGCCGTGGCTTGCCGACATCGTTAGTCGCGTTGACTGTCCTATTTCGTGCATCGTTGGCGATCGATTTCGACACGCTGAGTTTGTCGAGGCAATGAACAAGGCTGGCCTTTCCCGCGTGCCGTTCATTTGGCGCGGATTCGGATGGAAAGACGGTGCGGAGGATATCGAGCGTTTCCGCAAAACTCTTTTCAACGGCAACGTGAAGTCCTTGCCTTCACTACTACTGCGCAGCGCCTTCGCCGACGCCATCACGCTCGTTGATCCGGCCGGCAATCACAAGCTGGCGAAGGCCCGTTCGCTTGGCCGCATCGATGCTGCTGCGGCGACCATCCTTGCCGTTGCACAGGGAGACCGCGTTCTTGCCCAGCCGGCACGCAAAGCACGGGCGGCTCAATGGGCGTAGCGCACCACAACTCGCGTTGGCGCGCGGTGCGTATGCAAGCGGTCAGGCGCGACGACTTTAAATGCACCGAATGCGGCTCGCGCTGGCGGCTTGAAGTGCATCACGTAATCCCGGTGGAGGCAGCACCGGAGCTAACTTTCGATCTTGGCAATCTGAAAACGCTTTGCCGGGACTGCCATCTGCAAAAGACGCTGGCCGAACGTGGCCAGCTTCCTTCACCCGCCCGCAAGCAATGGGCAACTTTACTACGAGAGGACTTTTAATGCTTGAGTCTGTGAAAATCTCCCGCCGCCAGTCCGAAATCCGGCAGGCGCTCGCGGCCCTGGTCGGCAAAGACAAGCCGAGCGAGGACGAGACCCGTTCCATGGAAACTATGGACGCGGAATATCGTTCGAACGAGACGCGCTACCGCGCTGCTCTGATTGCCGAGGACACCGAACGCCGCGAGGCTGGTGCCGACCTCGAAACCCGTTCGGACCGCGAATATGCGGATCTGGTCGGCAAGTTCGAGCTTCGCCAGGTTGCTCTTCATCTGGACGAAGGCGCGAAGATCGACGGCGCCACTGCCGAAGTGATTTCCGAGTTGCGTTCGCAGGGCGGCTATCGCGGCGTTCCCGTACCTTATGAGGCGCTCGAAATGCGCGCTGGCGAAACCATTGCGTCAGGCGTGCCTTCGCCGGTCAGCACCGCGCCGATCATCGACCGCATTTTCGCGGACTCGGTTGCGAGCCGAATGGGTACGCGCTTCATCAACATCGCACAAGGCACGAATGAGTACCCGATTACTTCATCGGCCGTGAGTGCGGGATGGGCTTCCTCGGAAACCGGCGCGGTTGCCGGGCCGACCGTCTATAGCACGTCTAATCGCTCGCTGGCGCCGAATTCGAATTACGGCATCACGATGAAGATCACTCGGAAGGCTTTGAAGCAGAGTGGCGACGCTCTGGAACAGGCCGTTCGGCGCGATATGAACAGCTGCCTTGCCGTTGGTATGGACAAGGCGGTGTTTCTGGGTGCGGGTTCGAGTGGCGAGCCGGCTGGCGTTCTGGTCGGTTCTTACGGCATCACGTCCACCGCGGTAAGCGCTGCGGCTTCGTGGAAAGCGTTCCGTGCGGCCGTGACTCGCTTCATGGTTGCCAACGCCGCGAACGGTCCGGGTTCGATCAATCTGCTGATCCGGCCGGAGGTCTATGACTTTATGGACGACACGCTTATCAGCGGAACCGCTATTAGCGAGTGGGATCGATTGACGAAGAATATCTCCTCGCCGGTCATGTCCTCGAACGCTCTTGCGGCTCCTACGGGCACGCCGGCTGCGTCCAAGGCGTTGCTCACCACGACCGTGAACGGCGTTGCGCCGATCTTTGTCGGAACGTGGGGCGCGATTGACCTGATCCGCGACGTATACAGCGACGCCGCGTCTGGCGGGCTACGGCTCACGGCGCTTGCCACGATGGACGTGACTGTCTCGCGCGCCGAGCAGTTGCAGATTCTCACCGGCGTGCAGAACGCGAGCGCCTAATGCTGTACGCGGCACCCGTTACTTTTGAGGTGCGTCAAGAAGGTGGGGCAACCCACCTTCGCGGCGCGTTTCCGTACAATTCGGAAACAACGCTGGGTGACGGGCGCCGCGAGCGCTTTTCACCGGGCGCGTTCAAGGTTGGCCGGAACGTTTTTCTGTTGGCCGACCACAATCCAAACATGCCGCTCGCCTCTACGGAGGCGGGCAGCCTTACGTTGCGCGATGCTGACGACGCCTTGCACATTGAAGCGAGAGTTGCTGCAACGACTAGCTGGGCGCGCGATACCTTAGCGGCACTTGCTGATGGATTGAAGAAAGGGCTTTCGCCCGGCTTCCGCGTTCAGACTGGTGGCGACATCGTTACGCGATCGGCCGAAGGTTTGTTGCGCACCGTAACTGCGGCCGACCTTTTTGAAATCTCGCTTGTTACGCGGCCTGCTTACGACGCGGCGCAGATCGCGGCCCGCTCATGGCAACTCGCGATCAACGAGTCACCCGACGCTGGCCTGCTTCGTACCCTGAATCGATGGAGGCATTGATGGCCGCGACTATCAGGCAAGCCGAATCCGTGCCTGCATCTTATCCCGCGCTTGATCCTGCGGTTGGCGCTGACGTCTGGCAGCGCATCGAGTCTTATATCGCGCATCGATATAGCGCGCGCGATATCGAGTGGATTGTCGAAGGTCCGGGTGAATGGCATCCGCCCCTTGCGCCGGCAACGATCAACACCGTTGAGGTGTGGTCATGTCGCGCCAATGAGTGGGAAAACATAACGCCGGATGCATCGCCGCTTGGCGGGTATTGGCTATCGGCCACGGGACCGTTTCGTTTCACCGGCACGGTGGGCGTAGACGATGCGGACGTGCCTGCAAGCGTTGCGACGGCAGCGCAGCGCCTTAGCGAATACATGAAAGCAAAGCCCAGCACGCCTGGCGCAACGTCAGAATCAACGCGGGCGGGCAGCGTCGAGACGTCGAAATCGCGCGATGCATCATGGATGGCGCAAGCTATGCAAAACTCAGGCGCGGCGGATTTGCTGCGCACCTACAGGAAAGTTTAATGAGTATTTTGGATTGGTTTCGCCGCGAAAAGCGGTCGACGGCTTCCGGCTTCACCGCGGAAGTCATGCAGATGCGCGAGGCATACATCAGCGGCCGTCGCGGCATCGCTGAACTCACCTCAACCGCGCAGTCGTGCGTTAGCTTGTGGGAAGGCGGCATGAGCATGGCGGCGGTCACCGGCACCGACGCGCTGGATCGTCAGACCATGGCAATGATCGGCCGCTCGCTGGCATTACGCGGCGAAGCGGTGTTTCTGATCCGCGACAAGTTGATCCCATGCTCGGATTGGGACTTGCGCACCAAGAACGGCCAGCCTGTCGCGTATCGCGTGAGCATCCCAGAAGCCGGTGGCGGTACATCACAAACCGCGCTCGCGGGCGAGGTGCTGCACGTCCGCATTGGTTGCGACCCCGCAGCGCCGTATTATGGGACCGCGCCGCTTAAGCGATCGAGCCTTAGCGCGGGAATGCTACATGCCGTTGAGTCCGCGCTTAGCGAGGTATTCGAACTTGCGCCGTTAGGTTCGCAGGTAGTCCCGATGCCAGAGCAGACTGAAACAGATTCCACCGCCTTGGCGCGATCCTTCCGCGGGCAGCGAGGCCGAGTGCTATTGCGCGAGTCCGTGGCCGTGACGGCGGCTGGCGGACCTGCGCCTGCCGTGGATTGGCGGCCTTCCAGTCTTTCGCCCGATCTGGAAAAGAGCATGGCCGTAGAAGCGCTGCAAGCGGCGCGTGATGCGGTGTCGCAGGCGTTCGGCGTATTGCCAGCACTGTGGGCAAGCAACGCGCAGGGACCACTAGTACGCGAGGCACAGCGACATCTAGCGCAATGGACGCTCCAGCCTATTGCGGAGTTGCTCGCGGAAGAGGCGGGCCGGAAACTTGGCGGTGCGATCACCATCGACACTATGGGGCCGACGCAAGCGTTCGATGCTGGTGGCAGTGCGCGGGCGTTCGCCACGTTGATTCAGGGATTGGCGATGGCGAAGGAGGCGGGCGTCGACGCCAAGGCGGCGTTGGCGATGCTGGATTGGGCCAAGAGCTAACGCTTCGCTTTCAATCCCGCCTCGACAAGGCGGCGGATGGCTTCGGAACGGGACGGCCTATCGGATTGGCGGGCGGCCCACGCATCGATGGCGGCGCGCAGTTCATCCGACGCACGCAACCCGATCATTGGGTCGCGCCCCGTTGCGGGCCGCCCACGCGTCTTTTTTGGTTTAGCCGATATTGACATAGCTGATTTTTGGTTTATCCTAAAATACAGGCCAGTGCAAGGTAGCAGCCTCGCACCAGCCCTAACCTCAACCGCTGTTTAGGAGCGACCATGGCTACCGCCGAAACTACCCTATCGCAATTGCTTTACACTCATGAAAAGCTAGAGAATCTTGCCCGCGGCCCATTGTCCGCGCCCGTCGTGGACCAAATGCAACAAACGGCCCATGAGCTTGTGCTCGAAATCGGCACCGCGCCAGCGCAAGATTGGGATGAATTTTATCGGAAACTCAAGGCGCTGCTTGGCGATTACCTCGACGTTCACCAGTACCTGGACGTAATTCGCGCGGACGTCGGAAGGTTGGCGGGCGCAAACCCCACATCTTGACAACTCCGGCGCGCTGCCCTAAATGTAGAGGTGGCGCGCCGCTGGAGCCTTATCCGGGGCAACACTGTTGACCCGAATGCGGAGCGCGCCAATGCCCGAACAATCCCACCTGCCTGCCTGCTTGTTGCGGAGTGCTTCCGCATGAGCCGCCGTGCAGCAGTCATCACCCAAGCCGACGTTGCCCGCGCGTTGCGAGCAGCAAGGCAAGCCGGTGCGGCCTTTGTGGACGTTCAGCCGGACGGGACGATACGAATCCGGCTGGACGACGTACCGCCGCCGAAGCCCGCGAATGACGATGAGCTTCCGCCGGTGGTGTTGTAGCCATGCCGCGCCCTCGCCCGCCTCATCTGCATCGTGAAACGACGCGCCACGGAAAAGGCGTGTGGTATGTTCGCGTGGGCAAGGGGCCGCGTCATAGGATGCGGGCCGAATACGGCACGCCGGAATTCAATCTCGAATATCAAGACGCCATCGCTGGCAAGATCAAACCGAAGGACGGCCCAGCAACCGGGACGCTCGGGTGGTACGTGGAACGCTATCGTGAGTCGAGCGCATGGTTGGCGCTCTCCATGGCTACACGCCGGCAGCGCGAGAATATCCTGCAACAGGTGTTGAAGACGGCTGGGCGCGAACCGCTTGGTCGCATCGACCGCAGGGCCATCATTGCCGGGCGAGAACGTCGCGCGAAGACGCCATTTCAAGCGCGGCACTTCCTCGATACCATGCGCGGCTTTTTCCAGTGGGCGCTGGAGAATGAGCACGTCAAGTCGGACCCGACCGAAGGTTTGAAGATCACGAAGCCCAAGACGGACGGCTTCGAGACTTGGACCGACGACGAAATCGAGAAATACGAAAAGCGGTGGCCGCGCGGCACCCGCGAGCGCGTCATGTTCGATGTCTTCCTCTACACCGGATTGCGCCGCGGGGACGCCGCACTGCTTGGCAAGCAGCACGTCAAAAAGGGCATCATCGAGATCGACACAGAGAAGACCGGCACGCGAGTCACCATCCCCATACTTCCCGAACTGGCGCGCACCTTGAAGGCTGGACCGACAGGCGATCTCGCCTTTATCGCCGCGTCGAACGGTAGTCCGCTTACCAAGGAAAGTCTTGGCAACATGTTTCGTGATGCGTGCCGCGCAGCCGGCATCACCAAGTCGGCCCACGGCTTGCGAAAGGCCGCAGCAACGCGCGCCGCAAATGCAGGTGCGACCGTCGCACAGCTTGAAGCGATCTTTGGTTGGGAAGGCGGACGCATGGCAGCGCATTACACCAAGAGCGCGGATCGAGCCGCGTTGGCGAAGGGCGCGATGAGCAAACTATCGCGGAAGAAAAAGTGAACATCTATTCCCGCACCTTTGGATTAGGTGCGGGCGACAGGGCGAATATGGCAACAATATCAATACTGATTTTTCCAGGTGGTGGGCCCGGCAGGACTCGAACCTGCAACCAGACCGTTATGAGCGGCCGGCTCTAACCATTGAGCTACAGGCCCCGACCGAGGTTGCATCTGCAACCGGCGCCGGCGCAGGCATCCCTTACAATGCCGGGTGCCCTGCGGCAATCGCCAAGGGCGATTTTCGGCATCTCGGCCCCTCGATGACTTTACCGCCTGCGTCGCAAAAGCTCGTCGCGAACTGATAGATGCGGCTCATCCCATCCGCGGCGCCAGCGTCATGCGTCCGCGGGCGCGCAGCAGCAGCGCGATGACGATGGCCATGTTCACCGCATTCCACGCCACGCCGTTGAGGAATGCGGCGCCGTAGGAACCGGTCGCGTCGAAGATCACGCCGGAAATCCAGCCGCCGAACGACATGCCAACAACGGAGGCAAGAATGACGATGCCGACGCGCGTGGCCGCTTCATGCGCCGGCATCACCTCGCGGATGATGATGGCATAGCTCGGAACGATACCGCCCTGGAACAGACCGAACAGCGCCGAGATAATGAAGAGCGACGTCAGGCCGTCGAAGAACAGGAACAGCACCAGCGCGGTTCCTTGCGCAATCGATCCGATCAGCAGCGTGCGCAGGCCGCCGACGCGATCGGCCAGATATCCGGACCCGATGCGGCTGATGATGCCGAAGCCGAGCATCAGCGACAGCATCTCGGCGCCGCGCGCAGCGCCGTAACCGAGATCGCCGCAATAGGCGACGATATGAACTTGCGGCATCGACATCGCCACGCAGCAGGCGACGGCCGCGATGCTGAGGATCGCCGTCAATGCATTGTTGCCCAGCCGCAGATCGACGCGCGGCGCCGGCGCGTCGATGTGAGTATGCCGCGCCGCGCCGCCCATCTGGCTGCGCAGCACCATGGTCGCGATCGTCATCGCCACCGTGACGCAGATGCCGATGGCGATGTGGGTCGGTCGCCAGCCGAAGGATTGCATGCCCCAGTTCAGGATCGGCGGCCAGATCGCGCCGCCGACATAATTGCCGCTGGCCGCGATCGTCACCGCGAGACCGCGATAGCGGTCGAACCAATGCGAGGCTTCGGTCATCAGCGGGCCGAAGGTCGCGGAGGAGCCGAGGCCGATGGCGAGATGCAGGACGATCACCTGCCACAGCGCACTCGCGTAACCGATGCCGACATAGCCGAGCCCCATCGCCGCAATGCCGATACCGATTGCGGTGACAATGCCGAAGCGGTCCATGATCTTGCCGGTGACGACGCCGCCCAGCCCGAAGCCGAGCATCACCATGGTGAAGGCCAGCGAGATCGCGCCGCGCGAGGCGCTGAACTCCGTCTGCACCACCGGCAGCGCCACCACCACCGACCACATGCCGACGCTGCCGATCGAGCCGATCAGCACGGCGATCGCCAGCCGTACCCATGCCTTGCGGGAATCGGGGACGAATTTGCTCGAATCGAGCGCCGGTGAGGAACTTTGTGCCATGCCGCAACTTCGTCGGCCCGCACCGCAGGGTCAAGCGACCTCGCACGCATTCGAGACATGCGCATTCTCCGGCACAAAACAGGAACGTTGCACAGATCACTTCGGTCACGCCACCGCCGGCGCATCTTAGCTAGGCGCCGGAAGCAGCCCGATAGCGTCATTGCCGGGCTTGACCCGGCAACCCATCCTCTTTCCAAAAAGATGGGTGCGCGGATCAAGTCCGCGCATGACGACAAACGGTCCGATCAAAAGCTGAGGGACGCGAAAGAAACACTCCTCGCGGCGCCGGTTAACCCTTTGCTAACCATACACCGGGCAAATTTTGCCGAGCTGCGCCGATTCCGAGGTCGACGGATCGGCGCACGCGTGAAGTCGAGTGTCGTGATTGCGCAGCCGGGGGCACCCCGTGGACGCCAGTGCGGTACCTCACTTTCGAAACGGTGGCCTTGCCGCCACCGCAAAGACGTTTGCCGCCCGCGGACGACAGGCGAGAGGGGATGCTGCGCCGATGACCGACACCACCCTGGGACAGGGCACCGACAAATCCGCCCGCCTGCCCAGCATCAGCGATCTTGCCAGCCTGTTGAAGCGCGGCGATCTCGCGCTTGCCTTCGGCATCCTCACCATTCTCGTCGTTCTCATCCTGCCGCTGCCGGCGCTGGTGTTGGATCTGTTTCTGGCGATCTCAATCACGCTGTCGATCCTGATCCTGATGACGGCGCTGTTCATTCAGGCGCCGCTGGAATTCTCCGCCTTCCCCACCGTGCTGCTGATCTCGACGATGTTGCGGCTGTCGCTCAATCTCGCCTCGACGCGACTGATCCTCACCCACGGCCATGAAGGCACGTCCGCCGCCGGTCACGTCATCGAGGCGTTCGGCAACTTCGTGATGGGAGGCAACTTCGTCATCGGCATCATCGTTTTCGCCATCCTGGTGATCGTCAACTTCGTCGTCATCACCAAGGGTTCTGGCCGCATCGCCGAGGTCGCCGCGCGCTTCCACCTCGACGCCATGCCCGGCAAGCAGATGGCGATCGATGCCGACCTCTCGGCCGGACTGATCGACGAGAAGACCGCCAAGGAGCGGCGCAAGGCGCTGGAGGACGAAAGCGGCTTTTTCGGCGCCATGGACGGCGCCTCGAAGTTCGTGCGCGGCGACGCGATCGCCGGCCTTCTGGTCGTCTTCATCAACATCATCGGCGGCATCATCATCGGCGTCGCACAGCAGGGTCTCGGCTTCGCCGAGGCCGCGCGGTCCTATACGCTGCTCACGGTCGGCGACGGTCTGGTGACGCAGGTGCCAGCGCTGATCGTGTCCACCGCCGCCGGCCTTCTGGTATCGAAAGCCGGCGTCTCGGGCGCGGCCGACAAGGCGCTGATGAAGCAGCTCTCCGGCTATCCGCAGGCGCTCGGCATGTCGGCGGCGGTGATGCTGGTGCTCGCCGCCCTGCCCGGCATTCCGATGATCCCGTTCCTCGCGCTCGGCGGCGGCGCCGCCGCCCTGGCCTGGACCTCACGCAAGCGCAAGAAGGCCGAGACGGCTGCGGAAGCGCAGGCCGCCGCCGCGCCGGAGGCGGCCGCGTCCGCTGCGGCAGCCGAAGAGCCGATCTCCGCCGCGCTCAAGATCGACGATCTCAAGATTGAGCTCGGTTACGCGCTGCTGCCGCTGGTCAATGCGCCGGACGGCACCGACCGGCTGACCGAGCAGATCAAGGCGCTGCGCCGCTCGCTCGCCATCGAAATGGGCTTCGTGATGCCGGCGGTGCGCATCCTCGACAACGTGCAGCTCGAGGCCAACACCTACATCATCAAGATCAAGGAAGTGGATGCCGGCTCCGGCCGCATCTGGCCGAACCAGTACATGGTGATGGACCCGGGTGGCAATCAGGTGGACGTGCCTGGTATCCATACCACCGAGCCGACCTTCGGCCTGCCGGCCACCTGGGTGGATGCGGCGCTCAAGGAAGAAGCCTCGCTGAAGGGCTACACCGTCGTCGACGCCGCGACGGTGCTGTCGACGCATCTCACCGAACTGCTCAAGAACAACATGTCGGACCTGTTGTCCTACGGCGAGGTGCAGAAACTGCTGAAGGAATTGCCGAAGGAGCAAGGCGAACTGGTCAAGGACATTGTGCCGAGCCAGATCAACGTTTCGGGCATCCAGCGTGTGCTGCAGCTCCTGCTCTCGGAGCGCATCTCGATCCGCGATCTCTCCACCATCCTCGAAGGCGTCGCCGACGCGCTTGCCTTCTCGCGCAATCCCGCGACCATCGTCGAGCACGTGCGGGCGCGTCTGGCGCGCCAGATCTGCGCCCAGAACACCTCGCCGAACGGCTACCTGCCCCTCATCGCGCTCTCGGCGAAGTGGGAGCAGGCCTTCGCGGAATCGCTGATCGGTCAGGGCGAGGACCGCAGCCTCGCGATGGCGCCGTCCAAGCTGTCGGAATTCATGACGGCGGTGCGCGATCGCTTCGAGCAGGCCGCGCGCGAGGGCGAAGCGCCGGTGCTGGTGACCTCCGCCGCGATCCGCCCCTTCGTGCGCTCGCTGGTGGAACGTTTCCGCTCGCAGACCACCGTGCTGTCGCAGGCCGAAATCCACCCCCGCGCCCGGTTGAAAACCGTCGGAAGCATCTGAGGTTCAGGGCCTGCCGCGGGGCGCCGAACGCCGTTCGCCTGCGACATTTTGACAACAGACAACCCTTTTGTCGGAGGATCCACGGAACGGGGGATGCGCCTGCAAAACCTGCGCATTTCTTTAATGGCGCTAAGCCTTTGATTGGAATCAATTAATTTATTTCGGCCGCGGCGACCGCCGGCATTCTCGCGGAACTTCAACAGTTATCACCGCCTTGTGATGCTCCCTTCGGAACGAAAGAGCGGCTCCCTACGTTCTTTTGGCGAGAAGTTCGAAGCAGGAGCTTGAACCTGCCGGAGCACTGGGATGACCCAACTGCAATGGCAGCAGCAAGAACGGCAGGAGGCTTCCATGAACCATTCGATCTACAGCGCCGATCGCATGACCCACCTGAAGATCGTGGTGGTGGCGTTGGTGGCTGGAATCGCAGTGGCGGGCTTCGGCATCTCGGCACGGATGAATGAGGACAGTGGCGTGCAGACGGCACGCGTGATCAAGGCCGGAGCACCGGTGACGCTGACGAGTTCGGACGTCACGGTGGTTCGCTAACATAGAAATTCGCAGATTCACGAGGCTCTTTACCTTGCCCCCCAAAGTCGCCGCGTGAGTATGTCGTAGCGTCAGTTCCCCCCAAGCTGCCGCACGACAAATAGAGAAACGCCCGTCCCCCCGCGGGCGTTTTTCGTTTGTGCGGGGTACTTCGTCCTGAGAGAATGGACCAAGCTAGAGCATTTCCTATTTAAGTAGAAGCGTATCCTGCATTGATGAAGTAGTTCTGGCATTCTGCCGGCTGGATCGCGTGAACGAGTTCGCCGACGGTGCGACA
>Ga0182740_1001253_pt1 | contig 17892 bp, 10 predicted proteins | sample eDN5th37CKraftBY_FD_128872 | JGI IMG/M metagenome (GOLD analysis project Ga0182740, IMG submission 128872) | Enriched backyard soil microbial communities from Emeryville, California, USA - eDNA 5th pass 37_C Kraft BY (version 2) (version 2) | ecosystem: Environmental > Terrestrial > Soil >...
ACTCCGGCTATTACGACGAATGGCTGGGCGACTACGGCAGCAGCGTGCGTGACTACGCGCTGGCCTATGCGATTGCCAACAAGTACGAGCTGCATCACGAGCGCCTGGACAACTTGCTGACGCAGTTGGCTTCGCGCCTGGGCAACCGCTCGTACCTGTCGACGCAAGAGCAGATGTCCCTGCTGCTGGCCGCCCGGGCCATGGGCGGCGACAAGGCCACGCCCTGGTCCGCCACGTTGACCGTCAACGGTTCCACCAAGGCGCTCGCTGGCGGCACCAGCGACCAGACCGTGTCGCTGTCGGCGGCCGACCTGGCCGGCATGCAGTTGCTGAACACCGGCAGCCAGTCCCTGTTCGTCGAATACGACATCCAGGGCAGTCCCACCACCGCGCCCGCGCCGCGCAATGACGTGATACAGCTCAAGCGCGGCTGGTACCGTCCGGACGGCCGCCCGTGGGATGGCGGCAGCCTGCAGACCGGCGACATGCTGGTGGTGTGGGTGCAGGCCAGCGCTAACCAGAACATCCCGGATGGCTTGCTGGTGGACCGCGTGCCGGCGGGTTTTGAAGTCGAAAACCTGAACCTGTCGCAAAGCCCCGAGATGCAGGAATGGACCATCGGCGGACGCCGCGTTGCGGAAGCCATGTCCGATCCCAACATCAAGCACCGCGAATTCCGCGACGACCGTTATGTGGCCGCTGTGTCGCTGGGGCGCGGCAAGGTGGACGTGTTCTACCTGGTGCGGGTGGTGACGCCGGGCCGCTACGCGGTGCCGTCGACGGTGGCCGAAGACATGTACCGGCCTGAGATCCGGGGCGTAGGCGAGCAATGGAGCACGGTAGAGATCCGCGATCGCGGCGCCAAGCGTCCTTGAACCCCGCCGCCACCCCCGTGGCGGGCGCCTCGAGCGCCCGCCGCTGGCGGCGGCGAGGAATCTTCGCGGCCAGCGCGTTGTTTGCGCTGGCCGTGTTGTTATTCACGCTGGACCGCCTGTATCCCTTGCCGCCCGTTGATTCGGGCGGCGCGGCCGTTGTCGTTGCCGCCGACGGCACGCCGTTGCGCAATTATCCCAGCCGCGACGGCATCTGGCGCTACCCGGTCAAGCCTGATCAGGTGTCCGAGCGCTATCTGGAAACACTGCTTACCTACGAGGACCGCTGGTTCTACTGGCATCCGGGCGTCAACCCGGTGGCGATGGCGCGCGCGGGCTGGCAGTGGGCCACCAACCGCCGCATCGTATCGGGCGGTTCCACGCTGACCATGCAGGTTGCGCGGCTTATCGATCCGGAGTTGGCCGGCAAGCCTTCACGCTCGATGTCGGCGAAGTTGCGGCAAGCCTGGCGCGCGATCCAGCTGGAAATGCATTACAGCAAGGACGAAATCCTGTCGCTGTACCTGACCCACGCGCCCATGGGCGGCATCGTGGAAGGCGTGGAAATGGGTTCGCGGCTGTGGCTGGGCAAGCCAGCCCGGGACCTGAGTCCGGCGGAAGCGGCGATGCTGACGGCCTTGCCGCAGGCACCGTCGCGCCTGCGTCCCGACCGGCATCCGGACGCCGCCCAGGCCGCGCGGGACAAGGTGCTGGACCGTATGGTCGAACTCGGCCGCTGGACGCCGGCCGAGGTGGCCGACGCGAAGATCGAGAATGTGGTCGCGCCGCCGTTGCGGGCGCGCTGGCTGGCGCCCCTGGCCGCCCAGCGCCTGCTGCAGGAAGCGGGCAGCCAGCGCTCGGCCGGCCGGCGCCCCGGCGAACGGCCGGCGGTGATCACGTCCACCCTGGACGCCGACATGCAGGCGTCAGTGGAACGGATGTTGCAAGACCGGGTGGACGGCTTGCCGCCCAAGGTGTCGATGGCTGTGTTGGTGATGGACAACGACACGCTGGAGGTCAAGGCCTACGCAGGCTCAGCGGATTTTTCCGACGAGAGCCGGGCCGCCCACGTGGACATGGTGCGAGGCGTGCGTTCGCCGGGGTCCACGCTCAAGCCTTTCCTGTATGCGCAGGCGCTCGATGAGGGCCTGATCCACTCCGAAAGCCTGCTGATCGATGCGCCGATGTCATTTGGCGGTTACGCGCCAGGGAACTTCCAGGCGGCTTTCGCCGGTCCGATCAGCGTGGCCCAGGCCTTGCAGCGCTCGCTCAATGTCCCGGCCGTGGACCTCCTGGATCGCGTCGGACCCAGCAGTTTCGCCTCGGCCATGCTGGCCGGCGGGGTGCGGTTACGTTTACCTGCCGGCGCGGAACCCAATTTGAGCTTGATTTTGGGCGGGGGTGGCACCACATTGGAAGAACTGGTGGGCGCTTACCGGGCCCTGGCGCGCGGTGGCGTCTCCGGGCGGCCCCGCCTGCGGGCGGAGCAGCCTCGGGTCGAGTCCCGTATGATGAGCCCTGGCGCGGCCTGGATCGTCCGGGACATCCTGGAAAGCGGCGGGCACCCTGACCGGCCGTTTTACCAGTCGGGCAGTCCGGCGCGGCAACTGGCCTGGAAAACCGGGACGAGTTTCGGATTCCGGGATGCCTGGGCCGTCGGAGTGACCGACAGGTGGACGATCGGCGTCTGGGTCGGCCGTCCCGACGGCACGCCCAACCCCGGATTTTTCGGGGCAAACGTGGCGGCGCCGCTACTGCAGGATATTGTGTCGGCGTTGCCGGAAGGCGCGCAGCAGGTCCGCGTCAGGCCCGAAACGGTGCAGGCGGCGGTGACATGCTGGCCCTTGGGCTACAAGCTCGGCAGCGTGCCGTCCGGAGAGTGTCCGGAACAGCGCGCGGCCTGGGTGCTGAATGAAACGGCGCCGCCGTCGTTTGCCGGCTACGCCGATGCCTCGCGCGGTCCCTTGCGCCTGGGCGGCGTGGCCACCGGTTCGGTGCTGCGGCCAGTGCCCGGCGCACGCCAGGTGGCGCTGGACGTGGATGTGCAAGGAGCAGAAGGCGAAGTATGGTGGATGCTCGACGGGCGCGTGGTTGGTCATGGCGCGTCGGGTCATCCGTTTAATTTAGTGCTGGCCATGGATGGCCGGTATACGCTTACCGTCATGGATGCGCAAGGCCGCCACGACAGAGTGGTTTTTGAAATCGCTGGCGTTACGCCATGATCGGCATAGAATATGAATCGTGTATTTGCCCGCTTCGATGCGTTACGGAGGAAGCGTGATTTCTCAAGAGCTTGAAGTCAGCCTGCATATGGCTTTCGTCGAGGCCCGTTCGGCCCGGCATGAATTTATTACCGTCGAGCATCTGCTGCTGGCGTTGCTCGACAACGCTTCGGCCGTTGAAGTGCTGCGCGCCTGCGCTGCCAACCTGGATGACCTGCGCCGCAACCTGCGCCAGTTCGTCTCGGAGAACACCCCGGTCATCCCCAGCGGAGCCGAGGTCGACACGCAGCCCACGCTGGGTTTCCAGCGTGTGATCCAGCGCGCCATCATGCATGTATCGGCGGGAGGCACGGGCAAGAAGCCCGTCACCGGCGCCAACGTGCTCGTGGCCATTTTCGGCGAAAAGGATTCGCATGCCGTGTACTACCTGCAGCAGCAGGGGGTGACGCGGCTGGATGTCGTCAATTTTCTGTCGCATGGCATTACCAAACAGCCCCAGGTGGAGTCCGCGGCCGTGCAGAAAGAGCAGCAGACCAATGGTGAAGAACAGGGCGAATCTCGTCAGTCGCCGCTGGACCAGTACGCTACCGATTTGAACGCCGCCGCGCTGGCTGGACGCATCGATCCCCTCATCGGGCGCGAGCATGAAGTCGAGCGCGTGATTCAGGTGCTTTGCCGCCGCCGCAAGAACAACCCGCTGCTGGTCGGCGAGGCTGGCGTGGGCAAGACGGCAATCGCCGAAGGCTTGGCCTGGCGCATCACGCGCGGCGAAGTGCCGGAAATCCTGCAGGCCGCGCAGGTCTATTCGCTGGACATGGGCGCCTTGTTGGCGGGCACCAAATACCGTGGCGATTTCGAACAGCGCCTGAAGGGCGTGCTCAAGCAGATTCGCGGCAATCCCGACGCCATCCTGTTCATCGATGAGATCCACACCCTGATCGGCGCCGGTTCGGCGTCGGGGGGCACGCTGGACGCGTCCAACCTCTTGAAGCCGGCCTTGTCTTCCGGGCAGCTCAAGTGCATCGGCGCGACCACCTATACCGAGTACCGCGGCGTCTTTGAAAAAGACCATGCGCTGTCGCGCCGTTTCCAGAAGATCGACGTGGCCGAACCCAGCGTCGAGCAAACGGTGCAGATCCTGCGCGGCTTGAAGAGCCGCTTCGAGGAGCACCACAGCGTGCGGTACTCGTCCGCCGCATTGTCAGCCGCGGCCGAACTGTCGGCCCGCTTCATCAATGACCGCCACCTGCCGGACAAGGCCATCGACGTGATCGACGAGGCCGGCGCTGCGCAGCGCCTGCTGCCGCGTTCCCGCCAGAAGAAGGTGATCGGCAAGGTGGACATCGAGAACATCGTGTCCAAGATTGCGCGCATCCCGCCGCAGTCCGTCTCCAACGACGACCGCAGCAAGCTGGCGACGCTGGACCGCGACCTGAAGACCGTGGTCTTCGGCCAGGACAATGCCATCGAAGCCCTGTCGGCCGCCATCAAGATGGCGCGTTCGGGCCTGGGCAAACCGGAAAAGCCGATCGGCGCCTTCCTGTTCTCCGGCCCCACTGGCGTGGGCAAGACCGAAGTCGCGCGCCAGCTGGCGTTCACGTTGGGCGTGGAACTGCTGCGTTTCGACATGTCGGAATACATGGAGCGGCACGCGGTGTCGCGCCTGATCGGCGCGCCTCCGGGCTACGTCGGTTTCGACCAGGGGGGGCTCCTGACCGAGGCCATCACCAAGCAGCCGCATTGTGTGCTGCTGCTCGATGAAATCGAAAAAGCGCACCCGGATGTGTTCAACATTCTGCTGCAGGTCATGGACCATGGCACGCTGACCGACAACAACGGCCGCAAGGCGGATTTCCGCAACGTCATCCTGATCATGACGACCAACGCGGGCGCCGAAACCTTGAATCGTCCGTCCATCGGTTTCGCCAATTCGCGTGTGGTGGGCGACGAAATGGCGGAAATCCGCCGCATGTTCACGCCCGAGTTCCGCAACCGCCTGGACGCGATCATCCCGTTCGCGCCGCTGGATCGCGAAATCATCCTGCGTGTGGTGGACAAGTTCCTCATGCAACTGGAAGACCAACTGCACGAGCGCCGCGTGGAAGCCATTTTCACCACGGGGTTGCGCGAGCATCTCGCCAAGGAAGGGTTCGATCCGCTCATGGGCGCCCGCCCCATGCAGCGCCTCATTCAAGACACCATCCGGCGCGCGCTGGCTGACGAGTTGCTGTTCGGCAAGCTGGTCGATGGCGGCACGGTGACGGTGGACCTGGACGAGGAGGGCAAGGTCAAGCTGGACTTCGACGAGAACGGCAAGCCGCCTTCGTCGGATGCGCCTGACAAGCAGGAAGTCGAATTGGTCGACTAGGGTACTCAATGACCGCGGACCGCCAGCCGCTGATCGAGTGCGAACACTGCGCGAGCATCTATCGCCGGCATCAGCTTGAACCTGGAGAGACCGCCAATTGCGCCCGCTGCGGTGCCATTTTGTGGCGCTACAGCGGGCTTACTTTGTCCAATTGGCTGGCGCTCGCCATTTCCGCCCTCATCGTGTTCGGGGTGGCCAATGCCTATCCCGTCGCGTCCATGTCCGTGCAGGGCATGACTCAGCAAGCGTCCCTGCTGGACGCCATTTCCATTACCTGGCGCCAAGGGCATTGGGTTGTGGCCGTCATGACGGGCCTGGCCGGCTTCGCGCTGCCCATGTTGCAGCTGAGCGTGCTGCTGTGGGTGCTGGGGCCGCTGTCGCGCGGACGCGAGCCCGCGGCCTTTCGCACGGCCATGCGCCTGTTGGGGGTGCTGCGGCCCTGGTGCATGGTTCCGGTATTCCTGCTGGGAGTGCTGGTGGCCGTGGTCAAGCTGGCCGGCATGGCGGCCGTGGCGCCGGGCATCGGGCTGGCCGCATTCGGCATTCTTACCATTCTGCTGACCATGCTGGGGCGCCTGTCGCCCCATGTGCTGTGGCGTTATGCCGAGTCGGTGGGCGTTGTGCCCGTGCACGTGCCGCAAGCGGGGCCCGACACCGTGCTGACCGGATGCCATGTCTGCGGCCAGGTGCAGGCGGTGCCGCGCGCGGGCGATCCGGAAGAAGAACACCATTGCGTGCGCTGCGACGCCCAGGTGCACTACCGCAAGCCCGACCATCTGGCGCGCACCTGGGCGCTGTTGCTGGCGGCGGTGGTGTTCTACATCCCCGCCAATGTATTGCCGGTGATGCAGGTCAGTTCCGTACTGGGTGACAGCGCCCACACCATCCTCGGTGGCGTGGTCGAGCTCTGGGAAATGGGCTCCTGGGATATCGCGCTGATCGTCTTCATCGCCAGTGTGGCGGTGCCCCTGACCAAGCTGTTGGCGCTTATCCTGCTGCTCTTGACGGAGCAATGGCGCAGCACCACCAACCTGCGTCCGCGCACGCGCTTGTATCAAATGGTGGAGTTCATCGGCCAGTGGTCGATGCTGGACGTTTTTGTCGTTATATTGCTGGCGGCCTTGGCCGATTTCCAGGGCTTGATGGAGATCAGCGCCGGCGCGGGCGCAGCAGCCTTCGGCGTGGTCGTGATCCTGACCATGCTGTCCGCCATGAGTTTCGACCTGCGCCGGAGCTGGGATCTTGAAGAACAAAGTGAAATAGAATCGCCACCGGTGGAGGGCGGGCGCCAATCGGCGCCTGTTGCCGGCAAGGAAATGGGCTAGGAAGCGCCGCGGCTTCCGTCCACGAACAAGGAAGAGTAGATGTCCGAGCAAGCACCCGGATCTGGTGAAGAGAAGTTCGCGTCACCGGCGATCTCGCGCAAGAAGAAGAGCCGGATTTCATGGATCTGGCTGGTGCCCATCGTGGCGGCCCTGATGGGGTTGTCGCTGGTCGTGCGGACCTGGATGCAGGCCGGGCCGGACATATCCATCTCATTCAACACGGCCGAAGGGCTGGAAGTCGGCAAGACCCAACTGCGCTACAAGGACGTGAACATCGGCACCGTGAAGTCCATTGGCTTCAATGAAGACCGCAGCAAGGTGGTGGTGCAGGCCGAGCTGTCCAAGGACGTGTCGGACCTGGCGCGCGAAGGCACCAACTTCTGGGTGGTGCGCCCGCGTCTGGATGTGAGTGGCGTGTCCGGTCTGGGCACACTGCTGTCGGGCGCCTATATCGGCGTGGACGCCGTCGAAGGCAAGGATAGTTCCAAGAAGGCGACCAAGCTGCATTTCGAAGGTCTGGAAGTGCCTCCGGCCGTCACGCATGACCGGGCCGGCAAGCGTTTCAAGCTCAAGGCGTCCGACCTCGGGTCCCTGGATATCGGGTCCCCCGTGTATTTCCGGCGCATCAACGTCGGCCGCGTGATCGGCTACGCGCTCGACGAAACCGGCAAGGCCGTGAACGTGGAAGTATTCGTGGACGCGCCCAACGACAAATTCGTTACCCAGGGAACGCGCTTCTGGAACGCCAGCGGCGTCGATTTCAGCGTCAATGCGGACGGACTCAAAGTGCGCACGCAATCGCTGGTGTCGATGGCGGTGGGCGGCGTGGCATTCGAGCCCGTCCTGACCGCGCGCGATTCCGGCAAGCAGGCGCAGGCCGACGCGCAGTTCGACCTGTATGCGACCGAGGCTGCCGCCAAGGCCAACCCGGACGGCGAAGCCTTCCCCATCCGCATGCGCTTTGACCAGTCGATCCGCGGTTTGACGGTGGGCGCGCCCATCGACTTCAGCGGTATCACGCTGGGCAACGTCACCCAGATCAACATGGACTTCGATCCGGTGGCCAAGCGCTTCTATTCGCTGGTGGACGCCACCTTGTATCCGGAGCGCCTGGGCCGCGTGTTCGACGAAGTCCGCGAACGCGCCGTGAAGGACGGCGACGTTGCCGGCGGCCGTCTGCTGGGCGGTATGGTCAAGCACGGCCTGCGCGCGCAGCTGCGTACCGCCAATCTCCTGACCGGCCAGCTGTATGTGGCGCTGGATGATTTCCCCAACGCCAAGCCGGTCGAATTCAAGATGTCGGATCCCGCCATGATCCCGACGGTGCCCGGCAACCTGGACCAGCTGCAGCAGCAGATCAGCAATATCGTTGCCAAGATCGAGAAGATACCGTTCGACAAGATCGGCGAGGACCTGCGCACCACGCTGGCCAGTACCTCCAAGCTCATGAACCGCCTGGACAAGCAAGTCGCGCCGGAAGCGCAGAACATGCTCAAGCAGGCCAAGGAATCCATGGCGCAGGTCAATGCGCTGCTGGCCTCCGACGCTTCCCTGCCGGTCAACACGGAGAAGGCGATGCAGGAACTGGGCCGCGCGGCTCGTTCGCTGCGGGCCTTGGCCGACTTCCTGCAAGCTAATCCCGAGGCCTTGTTGCGCGGCCGCGGCCCAGACCCGATCCCCGGCGCCGGTCCTGTCAGGAACTGATACCCATGAATAGACGCCCATTCCCCTGCGCCCGCCAGGCGAGCCCGAGTTCCGAGCAAACCCGTGCCGCGGGCAAGCGAGTCTCCCGTTTGCGCCCGGTCCTGTCGTTGATGGCGCTGTCGGCAGCGCTGGCTGGCTGCGGCGCCTCCTCTCCGGTGCATTACCACACTCTGCAAGCGCCGGCCGCTCAGGCGCCAGCCGCCAGTGTGGCTCCGGCCAGCTTCCTGATCGAGGTGCAACCCGTCAATATCTCGACGCAGGCGGACCAACCCCAGTTGATGGTGCGCACTGGCGAGGGCAGCTTGTCGGCGCTCTATTCCGAGCGCTGGAGCTCGCCGCTGGGCGACGAGCTGCGCGGCGCCCTGTCGGATGCGTTGAAGCGCGAGCTTGGCGCGCTGGACGTGCAACTGGTCAAGCCGGGGCCGGGCGCCGCGGTCTGGCGGGTGCAGACCGACGTGCAGCGTTTCGAACTGGAGCCGGGACGCATGGCCCAGCTGGATGCAACCTGGCGTGTGCGGCCGGTCAATATGAAGGGGTCCGGCCTGCTGTGCCGCAGCGTGGTCACGGAATCGGTGACGGAAGACAGTGTGCCTGCGCTCATCGCCGCGCAACAGCGCGCGGTGGTCAGCCTGGCTGGCGCCATGGCTACGGCCATCCGAGGGCAAGCGCCGGGGGGCTCGGCTGCAGTCCAGATGCTGGGGTGCGCGGCGCTCAAGGATTAGCGCGAAAATTCCTTCCTGATCTCAAGTGGTTAACCTAGGGTTAACCATAGTGCAAACCAAGTTGCAACCTGTCTAGCATACGGTCCTACCCATGCTCGGTCTCCCGTGGACCCGGTATCACCATTGCCATGCGACAGGAAGCAATCTCTTATGGCCAGCACGACCCTAGGCGTTAAAGTCGACGACGCGCTCCGCGACCGGCTGAAGGCCGCCGCGCAAAAGCTCAATTGCACGCCCCACTGGCTGCACAAGCAGGCGATTCTTGCCTACCTGGACAAGATCGAGCGCGGCCACCTGCCTGCCGAGATGTCTCATCTGGGTATGGATGCAGGCGGCGAGGACGAATCGGGCGAGGGCCATGCCACGCCCACGCCGCCGTTCTACGAATTCGGCCAGGACGTGCAACCGCAGTCGGTGTTGCGCGCGGCCATTACCGCGGCCTATCGGCGCCCCGAGCCCGAGTGCGTGCCCCTGCTGTTGGGCCAGGCCCGCATGCCCAACCTGGAAAAGATCCACGCCATGGCCGCCGACCTGGTCAGGAAGTTGCGCGGCAAGCGCAGCGGCGGTGGGGTAGAGGGACTGATCCAGGAATTCTCGCTGTCCAGCCAGGAAGGCGTGGCGCTGATGTGCCTGGCCGAGGCGCTGCTGCGCATTCCCGATCGCGCCACGCGCGATGCGCTGATCCGCGACAAGGTCGCCCGCGGCGACTGGAAGTCGCACATGGGCGGCTCGCAATCCCTGTTCGTCAACGCCGCCACCTGGGGGCTGATGATCACGGGCAAGCTGGTGGCCGTGAGCAGCGAGCAATCGCTGTCCAAGGCGCTGACCCGCCTGATCGGCAAGGGTGGCGAGCCGCTGGTGCGCAAGGGCGTGAACATGGCCATGCGCATGATGGGCGAGCAGTTCGTGTCGGGACAGACCATTTCCGAAGCGCTGGCCAACAACCGCAAGTTGGAGGCACGCGGCTTCCGCTATTCCTACGACATGCTGGGCGAGGCCGCGACCACGGCCGAGGACGCCGACCGCTATTACGCGTCGTACGAGCAGGCCATCCACGCGATAGGCAAGGCCGCGGCGGGTCGCGGAATCTACGAAGGCCCGGGCATCTCGATCAAGCTATCTGCCTTGCATCCGCGTTACTCTCGCGCCCAGCGCGAGCGCGTCATGGCTGAATTGCTGCCGCGCGTGAAGGCGCTGACCGTGCTGGCCCGCAGCTACGACATCGGCCTGAATATCGACGCCGAGGAGGCCGACCGCCTGGAAATATCGCTGGACCTGCTGGAGGCGCTTTGCTTCGAGCCCGAGCTGGACGGTTGGAACGGTATCGGCTTCGTGATCCAGGCCTACCAGAAGCGTGCGCCCTTTGTGATCGACTATGTGATCGACCTGGCCCGCCGCAGCCGCCATCGCGTAATGGTGCGCCTGGTCAAGGGCGCGTACTGGGACAGCGAGATCAAGCGCGCCCAGGTCGATGGCCTGGAAGGTTATCCGGTCTACACGCGCAAGGTCTACACGGATGTGGCCTACCTGGCCTGCGCCCGCAAGCTGCTGGGCGCGCCGGAGGCGGTGTTCCCGCAGTTCGCCACGCACAACGCCTACACGCTGTCGGCCATCTACCAGCTGGCGGGCCAGAATTACTACCCCGGCCAGTACGAATTCCAATGCCTGCACGGCATGGGCGAACCCTTGTACGACGAAGTAGTGGGCCCGTTGTCCCAAGGCAAGCTCAATCGCCCGTGCCGCATCTACGCGCCGGTGGGCACGCATGAAACCTTGTTGGCCTACCTGGTGCGCCGCTTGCTCGAAAACGGCGCCAACACGTCCTTCGTCAACCTGATCGGCGACGAGAGCATCCCGGTCGAGCAACTGGTGGCCGACCCGGTGGAAGCCGCCGCGCGCATCGTGCCGCTGGGCGCGCCGCACGAGAAGATTCCGCTGCCGCGGGAACTCTATGGCAATCCGCAGGAGGGCGCGCGGGCCAATTCGGCGGGCCTGGACCTGAGCAATGAACATCGCCTGGGATCGCTGTCCGCCGCCTTGTTGGCGAGCGCCGCGATGCCGTGGCGCGCCGGGCCCATGCTGGGTGAAGGCGAGGGGGCTTGGGATGCCGCCCGCGCCATCGAGGTCCGCAACCCCGCCAACCTGCGCGACGTGGTGGGCCACGTGATCGAGGCACAGGAAGCGGAGGCCGAGGCCGCGCTGCGTGCCGCGGCCAATACGGCGCCCATCTGGCAATCCACGCCGGTGACCGAGCGCGCCCAGTGCCTGCGCCGTGCCGCGCAATTGCTGGAAGAGCAGATGCAGACCTTGCTTGGCCTGATCGTGCGGGAGGCCGGCAAGTCGCTGCCCAACGCCATCGCCGAAGTACGCGAGGCCGTGGACTTCCTGCGTTATTACGCGGACCAGGCCGAGGCGGAGTTCAGCAACGATACGCATCGCCCGCTGGGCACTGTGCTGTGCATCAGCCCCTGGAATTTTCCGCTGGCCATTTTCACGGGCCAGGTGGCGGCCGCGCTGGCCGCCGGCAATACGGTGGTTGCCAAGCCCGCCGAACAGACGCCGTTGATCGCCGCGCAAGCTGTCGCCATCCTGCGCGCGGCCGGCGTGCCGGCCGGGGCCGTGCAACTGCTGCCGGGCCGCGGCGAAACCGTAGGCGCGCAACTGGTGGCCAGCCCGAGCGTGCGCGGTGTGATGTTTACCGGTTCCACCGACGTCGCGCGCATCATCGCCCGCACGCTGGCGGACCGCCTGGACGACGCCGGCCACACCATCCCGCTGATCGCGGAGACCGGCGGCCAGAACGCCATGGTGGTGGATTCCTCGGCGTTGTCGGAGCAGGTTGTGTTCGACGTGCTGACCTCCGCGTTCGATTCGGCGGGCCAGCGTTGCTCGGCGCTGCGCGTGCTGTGCGTGCAGGAAGACAATGCCGACCACGTGCTGACCATGCTGCGCGGCGCGATGCGCGAACTGAGCGTGGGCAACCCCGATCGCCTGTCCGTGGACGTGGGGCCCGTGATCGACACGGAAGCGCGCAATGGCATCCAGCGTCACATCGAGACGCTGCGCACGGCGGGCCACCGCGTCGATCAGGTTGAACTGAATGGCGAATGCCGCCATGGCACCTTCGTGCCGCCCACCATCATCGAAATCGACCATATCAGCGAACTGACGCGCGAAGTGTTCGGCCCCGTGCTGCACGTAGTCCGCTACAAGCGCGATGAGCTCGACGCCTTGCTGGACGCTATCAACGGCACCGGTTATGGCCTGACATTTGGCGTGCATACGCGCATTGATGAAACCATTGCGCACGTGACTGGCCAGGTCCACGCGGGCAACGTTTACGTGAACCGCAATATCGTGGGCGCTGTGGTGGGCGTGCAGCCCTTTGGCGGCGAATGCCTGTCCGGCACCGGCCCCAAGGCCGGCGGTCCGCTCTACATGTATCGCTTGCTGGGCACGCGCCCGGCTGGCTTGCCACCGGCCCTCGATGCGGCAGCGCCCTTGCCGCAGCGCATTGCGCTGCCGGGCCCGACCGGCGAAACCAATACTTATGTGGTCGAGCCGCGCGGCGCGGTGTATTGCGTGGCCGCCACCGAAGCCGGCGCGCGGGCGCAATGGTCGGTCGCCAGACTGACCGGCAACCATGCCTGGTTCGCGGACACGCCGGCGGCGCAGGCGCTGTTGGCGTCGCTGGACGCCAGCCAGCAGGAGCAGGCAGGCATTCTGGCCGATGACGAGGTCGACCAGGCGGACTATCAAGCCGTGCTGTTCGAAGGCGATGGCGACGCGCTGCGGGCGCTGAACCAGCGCATCGCGCAGCGTCCGGGGGCCATTCTGTCGGTGCATGGCCTCACGTCCGACGCGATCGCGGCGGGCGCCAGCTATGTCCCGGAACGCCTGCTGGCGGAGCGCTCCCTCAGCGTCAATACGGCAGCGGCGGGCGGCAACGCCAGCCTCATGACCATCGGTTGAGGCCGGCTGTGGGCAACCCTTGGGTATCCAAGGGTTATCTCCAATATCGGCCAGGGTTGCACTGGAAGCAAAATCCGGTCGCACCTCAAATCCGGAAGTCGCAACCCGGCTTCCGGATCTTGCAGAATTTGCAGGCGCAAGCTCCCGCTACATCGGGCTTGCAGTAGTGAAAAACCAAAAGCCTGGCTAAAAGCTCAGGTATAACAAGGTCTTAAGTCCGACACTCGGAGGATACCCATGAAGTTCCGCACCACTTTGAAGCTTCTCGCCGCCAGCATCGCCGCCGCCGGCATGGCCGCCTCCGCGCAGGCAGCCGACGTCAAGTTCGGCTTTGCCGCGCCGCTGACCGGTCCGCAATCGCACTATGGCGAAGACATGCAGAACGGCCTGAACCTGGCCCTGGAAGAAGCCAACAAGAAGGGCATCAAGGTCGACGGCGAAACCGCCAAGTTCGTGCTGGTGTCGCGCGACGACCAGGCGGATCCCCGCGTCGGTGTGCAGGTTGCCCAGCAATTGGTCGACCAGGACGTGGTCGGCATCCTGGGCCACTTCAACTCGGGTACGACGATCCCGGCTTCGCGCGTCTACCATGAAGCCGGCCTGCCCCAGATCGCCATGGCGACTTCTCCCGAATACACCAAGCAAGGCTACGAGACTACCTTCCGCATGATGACCAGCGACACCCAGCAGGGCGCCGCGGTCGGCAAGTTCATGGTCGAAAAGCTGAAGGCCAAGAAGGTCGCCATCATTGATGACCGCACTGCTTATGGCCAGGGCCTGGCTGACGAGGTCGAGAAGGCCGTCAAGGCGGCCGGCGGCCAGGTCGTGCGCCGCGAGTACACCACCGACAAGGCCAATGACTTCACCGCCATCCTGACCAACATCAAGGGTTCCGCTCCCGACGCCATTTTCTATGGCGGCCTGGACGCGCAATCCGGTCCCATGAAGCGCCAGTTGGCGACCCTGGGCCTGAAGGCGCCGCTGGTTTCGGGTGAAATGACCCGCAGCGATACCTTTATCAAGCTGGCGGGCGATGCCGCCGATGGCACCTACGCCTCGCTGGCCGGCGTCCCGCTGGACAAGATGGCCGCGGGCAAGGACTTCGAGCAGCGCTACCAGGCGCGCTTCAAGAAGGCGCCTGGCGTGTACGCGCCTTACGCCTACGATGGCGCGTGGAACATGATCTCCGCCATCGAGCAGGCCGGTTCCGCCAAGCCCGAGAAGTACCTGCCGGCCCTGGCCAAGCTGAACCGCAAGGGCGCGACCAGCGAGCACATCTCGTATGACGCCAACGGCGATTTGAAGGAAATCTCGGTCACCATCTACGAAGTCAAGAACGGCAAGTGGGAGATGGTTGAAACGATGGTCAGCCAAGCCAACTAAGGCGGTTGGACCCGGGCGGGAAGCCGGCTGCGCGCCGCATCCCGCCCGCTTTGCAGCGTGCGCGCCGTCCGGCGCGCGCCACGCGCGGCGCCGTGGCAGGCCCGAGGGCCGCCACCGCGCGATTTTTCCAGGCTTATTCCGCGGCCCCTATGGATATCTTCATTCAACAACTGATTAACGGCGTCACGCTAGGCAGCGTGTACGCCCTGGTCGCCCTCGGCTACACCATGGTGTACGGCATCATCGGGCTGATCAACTTCGCGCATGGCGACGTCGTCATGATCGGCGCGATGGCGGCGACCACCATTGCCATTTCGCTGGTGGGCGGCGATCCCTCCACGTCCGCCTTCGTCGTGCTGGGCGTCGGCTTGCTGGTGTCCGTGCCGCTGTGCATGGCGGTGGGCTGGACCGCCGAGCGCGTGGCTTACCGGCCGCTGCGCCGCGCGCCCCGCCTGGCCGCGCTGATCACCGCCATCGGCGTGTCCATCATCCTGCAGAACGTGGCCATGATGGGCTGGGGCCGCAACTACCTGAACTTTCCGCAGGTGCTGTCGCCGCAGGTGTTCGAGATCGGCGGCGCGCGCATGAGCTCGCTGCAGATCGCCATCGTGGTGATCGCCGCCCTGATCATGGGCGGGCTGCTGGCCGTGGTGCACAAGACGCGGCTGGGCACGGCGATGCGCGCCACCGCGCAGAACCGCGAAGTGGCCGGGCTGATGGGCGTGAATATCAACACCGTCATTTCGGCAGCCTTCCTGATCGGATCTGCGCTGGCCGCGGTGGCCGGCATGATGGTGGCGACCTACTACGGCGTGTCCCAATACACCATGGGCTTCATGCTGGGGCTGAAAGCCTTCACGGCCGCGGTGCTGGGCGGCATCGGCAATCTGGTCGGCGCCATGGCGGGCGGCCTGCTGCTGGGCATCATCGAATCCCTGGGCGCCGGCTACATCGGCGACCTGACGGGCGGCTTCCTGGGCAGCCACTATCAGGACGTGTTCGCGTTCTTCGTGTTGGTGCTGGTGCTGATCTTCCGTCCCTCGGGCCTGTTGGGCGAACGCGTGGGAGACCGGGCATGAGCACAACCCTGAAGAACAGCGGGTTCTCGACCCGCAACCTGATCGGCATCGCGCTGATCGGCGTGGTGCTGGCGGTGCTGCCGTTTGTCATCGGCATGGCCGGCCAGAGCTGGGTGCGCATCCTAAACTTCGCCTTGCTGTACGTGATGCTGTCGCTGGGCTTGAACATCGTGGTGGGCTTTGCCGGATTGCTGGACCTGGGCTACATCGCGTTCTATGCGGTGGGTGCCTACACCTGGGCGTTGTTGGCTTCGCCGCATTTCGGCCTGCACCTGCCTTTCTGGGCGATCCTGCCGATCGCGCTGGCGGTGGCATGCCTCTTCGGCGTGCTGCTGGGGGCGCCCACGCTCAAGCTCAGAGGCGATTACCTGGCCATCGTGACCTTGGGTTTCGGCGAGATCATCCGGATCTTCCTGAACAACCTGAATGCGCCGGTCAACATCACCAACGGACCGCAGGGCATCAACCGTATCGACACCTTCAAGGTAGGCGAATTCGCTTTCGGCCGCACAGAGAGCCTGCTGGGTCTGCGCGTGACCGGGCCCGAAAAATACTACTACCTGCTGCTTGCCCTGACGTTGATCATCGTAGTGGTCTGCGTGCGCCTGCAGAATTCGCGCATCGGCCGAGCCTGGGAAGCGATTCGCGAAGACGAGATCGCGGCCAAGGCCATGGGCATCAATACCCGCAACATCAAGCTGCTGGCGTTCGCGATGGGCGCGTCCTTCGGCGGCGTGGCGGGCGCATTGTTCGCGTCGATGCAGGGCTTCGTCAGTCCCGAGAGCTTCTCGCTGATGGAATCCATCTCCATCCTGTGCATGGTGGTGCTGGGCGGCATGGGCCACATCCCGGGCGTGATCCTCGGGGCGTTGATCCTGGCGGCGCTGCCGGAGTTCCTGCGCGCAGTGGTCGAACCCGTTCAACACATGCTGTTCGGTGCCGTGGTGCTGGATCCCGAAGGCATCCGCATGCTGCTGTTCGGCCTGGCCATGGTGTGCGTGATGTTGTTCCGTCCTGCCGGCCTGTGGCCCTCGGCGGTGCGCAAGCGTGAACTGGCGACGAAGACCCAAGGAGGCGCGGCATGAGCAAACTGCTGCAAGCCCAAGGATTGGGCAAGCGCTTCGGCGGCCTGCAGGCGTTGTCGGACGTCAGCTTTGATATCGAGCAGGGGGAGATCTACGGCCTGATCGGTCCCAACGGCGCGGGCAAGACCACGCTGTTCAACGTGCTTACGGGCCTGTACATCCCGGAAGAGGGCAACTGCACTTTCAACGGCGAATCCATGACCGGCAAGAAGCCGCATGAAGTCGCCTATGCGGGGCTGGCGCGCACCTTCCAGAACATCCGGCTGTTCGCCAACCTGAGCGCCATCGAGAACGTGATGATCGGCCGCCACATGCGCACGCGGTCCGGCGTGTTCGGAGCCGTGCTGCGCACGCGCGCCACGCGGGCCGAAGAGGCCGCGACGGAAGCGCGGGCTCAGGAGTTGCTGGACTATGTCGGCATCGGCCATCGCTCCAACGACGTCGCGCGCTCGCTTCCCTATGGCGACCAGCGGCGCCTGGAAATTGCGCGCGCCCTGGCCACCGATCCCAAGCTGCTGGCGCTGGACGAACCGGCGGCAGGCATGAACGCGTCGGAAACCGTGGTGTTGCGCAAGCTGGTCGAGAAGATCCGCGCCGACGGCATCACCGTGCTGCTCATCGAGCACGACATGAAGCTCGTCATGGGCCTGTGCGACCGCGTGCTGGTGCTTGAATACGGCAAGGTGCTGGCCATGGGCAAACCCGCCCAGGTGCAGCGCGATCCCAAGGTCATCGAAGCGTATCTGGGCGCCGGCGCTGCGCAGGATCCGCAGATTCATCAGGAGCGCCCGGCATGACGGCAGCATCCCAACCCCTACTGGAATTACGGGGCCTGCAGGTCTCTTACGGCGGCATCCGCGCGGTGCGCGGCATCGACCTGCGTGTGGACGAAGGCGAGCTGGTCTGCCTGATCGGCGCCAACGGCGCCGGCAAGAGCACCACGTTGCGCGCTATCTGCGGACTGGTGCCGCTGGCAGGCGGTGAAGTGGTTTACGCGGGCCAATCCGTCGGCGGGCAGAAATCGCACGAGCTGGTGCGGCGCGGCCTGGTGATGGTGCCGGAAGGGCGTGGCATCTTCGGCCAGCTCACCATCGAGGAAAACCTGGCGATGGGGGCCTACATCCGCCGCGATGCGGCCCAGATCCGCCAGGACACCGACC
>Ga0182740_1001256_pt1 | contig 17839 bp, 21 predicted proteins | sample eDN5th37CKraftBY_FD_128872 | JGI IMG/M metagenome (GOLD analysis project Ga0182740, IMG submission 128872) | Enriched backyard soil microbial communities from Emeryville, California, USA - eDNA 5th pass 37_C Kraft BY (version 2) (version 2) | ecosystem: Environmental > Terrestrial > Soil >...
ATTCACCTGCAAGGATTGCGCGGGCGAAGAAAAACGCGTGCGCCGCCGCCCGGCGCCAAATGGCGCGCGGCGTTAAACGAGCAGTTTCAGAACGATGCGGAAATGCTGGTGGAGCCGAGGGGAGTTGAACCCCTGACCTCCGCATTGCGAACGCGGCGCTCTCCCAACTGAGCTACGGCCCCGGACCAGTGGGGCGCCATCTACGCCGTGCACCCGAGGGGTGTCAAGCATTCGGGCTTTAACTTCTCGCCGCCTGCGGCTATGCATGGCCCGGATTTTCGGGAGCACGGCATGGAAAACCCTTTCTTGTGGCTCATTCATACCCTCATCACCCTTTATATCTGGGTCCTGATCGGAGCGGCGGTGTTGTCGTGGCTCGTCGCCTTCAATGTCGTGAATCCGTACAACCCGGTGGTTCGCACCATCGGTGAGACACTGCACCGGCTGACGGAACCGCTGCTGAGGCCGATCCGCAACGTGCTGCCGAATCTCGGCGGCATCGACATCTCGCCGGTGATTCTGATTCTCGGTCTTCTGTTCCTCGAGCGGATCCTGTTCTGGCTGTTCGTCTAGAGCGTTTCCGGGCGAGCGGTTCAGCATGAGCGCTTCGTCCGCTCGGCCGTGGCAGGCCGCGGCCGGCGGCTTGACGCTCACGGTGCGCGCGACGCCGAAGGGCGGGCGCGACGCGATCGACGGCATCGAACATCTCGCTGACGGCCAGATCGTTCTCAAAATCCGTGTGCGTGCGGCGCCCGCGGACGGCGAGGCCAACACCGCGCTGGCCGCCGTGATCGCGAAAAGCATCGGAATTGCGCGCTCATCGATAACTCTTGTGCGGGGGGCCTCAAGCAGAATAAAAGTCTTCCGGCTTGCAGGCGATCCGGGGACGCTCGCGGCCGCTCTCGAGCTCGTCGCTCGGGGCGACCATCACAGCAAAAACGGATAGCAGGGGATGACTGCAAAGATCATCGACGGCAAGGCCATCGCGCAGGCATTGCGCGGCAAGGTAAAAGTAGAAGTCGAGGCACTCGAGAAAAAGTTGGGGCGTAAGCTTGGGCTCGCTGTAGTCCTCGTCGGCAACAATCCGGCCAGCGAAGTCTATGTGCGGAACAAGACGCGCGCGAGCCAGGAAGTCGGCATTCAGCCGCGCGACTACAAGCGCGAGGCGTCGACGAGCGAAGCGGAGCTGCTCGGACTGATCGCCCAGCTCAATGCCGACGATATGGTCGACGGCATTCTCGTGCAGCTGCCGCTGCCCGATCACATCGACGCGACGCGCGTTCTGAACGCCATCGATCCGGCGAAGGACGTCGACGGCTTTCATCCGACCAATGCGGGATATCTTGCGACCGGCCTGCCGGCGATCGCGCCGGGAACGCCGAGCGGCTGCGTGATCCTCGCCAAGAGCGTGCATCTCTCGCTCTCGGGCATGGAAGCAGTGATCGTCGGTCGTTCGAACATCGTCGGCCGGCCGCTCGCGCAGCTTCTTCTCTACGAGAACGCGACGGTGACGATCGCTCATTCCAGGACCAAGGATCTCCCGGCGGTTTGCCGGCGGGCGGATCTTCTGTTCGTCGCGATCGGCAAGCCTGAATTCGTCAGAAAGGACTGGATCAAGCCGGGTGCAACGGTGATCGATGTCGGCATCAACCGCATCGAGGCCGGCGGAAAATCGAAGATCGTCGGCGACGTCGCCTTCGAAGAAGCGAAGGAAGTGGCGGGCGCCATCACGCCGGTGCCGGGCGGTGTCGGGCCGATGACGATCGCATGCCTGCTTTCCAACACGCTTTATGCCGCGGCGACGCGGGGGCGGATCAGGCCCTCGCTCATGCACCGCTTCAATAGCGAGGAGACTTGATGCGAACGCTCGCCAAGCGAGGGCTTTTCATCGCTCTGTTCGTGACGGGCGCCGTTCTCGCGGCGCCCGTTGGCGTTTTTGCCGCTGAGAGCAGCTACACCGATTTCGACCTCAACAAATGCCGGCACATTCCCGGCAAGGAAGCTGAGGATTACGGCGAGTGGCATTGCAAGGGCTTGCAAGGCATCGCCGTTTACATGAGCGCGGGCGATCAGCGCATCTATGTGAGCTACGGCAAGAACGCGAAAGACGAGCTGGCCGCTTCGCAAACGCTCGCGTCGTTCAACGGCGAAGGCGGCAGGATCGAGTGGCGGCTGGAAAAAGGCAAGCCGTTCGCGGCGATCATGCGCTGGAGCACGACCGTTACGAGCGACAAGGGCGAGCCGGTGCGCGGCTCGGTGCTGGTGGTGACGCGGCTTGGCGCGGGCGGCGTCTGTCATGTCGGTTATGTCGATGGCGTCGCCAACAAGAACGCGAATGAGCTTGCGCGCAAGATCGCGGACGAGCACGCGCGCAAGTTCGTGTGCGGCAAGGACAAGCCGATCGTGCTCGGCGAGCAGGGGCCGGGCTTCAGCGGGCCTTATGATTCAGGAAAATAATTTTCGGCTTAAATAGTTTTCGACTTAATTTTTCGACTTAATTTTCGACCTGGAGCGGCTGCTTACCGCGTCCAGGCGAAGGCGAGCTTGTCGAGCACCTTCGAGCCGAAGCGTTCGGTCGAACGCGCGATGGTGCGGCCGCCGAGCGCACGATAGAAGGCGACGGCGGGCTCGTTATCGGAGAGCACCCAGACAACCATGTTGGTCTGGCCCGATTGTGCGAGATCGCGCTTGGCGGCGGTGAACAGGCGGCGGCCAAAACCGAGGCCCTGATATTCGGGCTTCAGATACAGCTCATAGACTTCGCCGGCGTAGGGCAGGCTCTTTGCGCGGTTCTTGCCGAAATTGGTGTAGCCCGCGACCTCGTCACCGAACATCAGAAGCGAAATACGCGAACCGCGGCGGATGGCCGTCTCCCACCACGACGGGCCACGGCGGGTAACGAGTTTCTCGAGTTCCGGCCCCGGAATCAGGCCCTGATAGGCGGTCCGCCAGGACTCGTCATGCACCTCGGCGAGCGAAATGGCGTCGTCGGGACGGGCAGGCCGGGTTTCGATCAGGACCGTACTCATGGCCCCAATCGAAACAAAACGGCGCAGGTGCTTCAAGCGTTTCGTTAACGAACGGTTAATTCCGGCCGGGGGTGAGGTTTTGGGGTCACACCTGTTCCGTTTCGCGCCGTTTTTCGTCCCGTTTCCGGTCGTTCGGGTCCAGGAGCTTTTTGCGCAAGCGAATGGATTTCGGTGTCACTTCAACGAGTTCGTCGTCGCCGATATAGGCCATCGCCTTTTCCAGAGTCATTTTAATCGGCGGCGTCAGGCGGACGGCCTCATCCTTCGACGTTGTGCGAATATTCGTGAGCTTCTTGCCCTTGAGGACATTCACTTCGAGATCGTTGTCGCGATTGTGCTCGCCGACGATCATGCCGCGATACACCTTCCAGCCCGGTTCGATCATCATCGGGCCGCGATCTTCCAAATTCCACAGCGCATAGGCGACAGCTTCACCGGCGTCGGTGGAAATCAGCACGCCATTGCGGCGGCCGGGAATTTCACCCTTGTACGGGCCGTAAGCGTGAAACAGGCGGTTCATGATGGCGGTGCCGCGCGTATCGGTCAGGAGCTCGCCCTGGTAGCCGAGCAGGCCGCGTGTCGGCACATGGAAGACGATGCGCTGGCGGTTGCCGCCCGAAGGACGCATTTCCATCATGTCGCCGCGGCGCTCGGAGAGCTTCTGCACGACGACGCCCGAGTGCTCCTCATCGACGTCGATGACGACTTCCTCGATCGGCTCCTGCAATTCGCCATTCTCGTCGCGCGTCAGCACGACGCGCGGACGCGATACGGAAAGCTCGAAGCCTTCGCGGCGCATGGTTTCGATCAGGATGCCGAGCTGCAATTCGCCGCGGCCGGAAACTTCATAGGCATCCTTCTCGTCGCTTTCGGCGATCTTGAGCGTGATATTGCCTTCGGCTTCGCGGAACAGACGGTCGCGGATCATGCGGCTCGTCACCTTGTCGCCTTCGGTGCCGGCGAGCGGAGAATCGTTCACCCGGAACGTCATCGACAGCGTCGGCGGGTCGATCGGCTGGGCCGGGATCGGCTCGTTGACGTTGGGATCGCAGATGGTGTCGGCGACGTTGGCGAGTTCGAGACCGGCGATGGCAACGATATCGCCCGCCTGGCCTTCCTCGACCGGCTGGCGCTCCAAGCCGCGAAACGCCAGCACCTTGGTGATGCGGCCCGTTTCCAGAACCTTGCCGTCACGCGAGAGCGCTTTGACGCTCTGGTTCGGCTTCACCGAACCCGCGGTGATGCGGCCGGTGAGGATGCGGCCGAGATAAGGATTGGCCTCGAGAATGGTCGCGAGCATGCGGAACTCGCCTTCCTCGACGGTGGGCGCCGGAACATGGTTCACGACGAGATCGAACAAAGGCTTCATGCCCTCATCATGCGAGCCGTCGAGATCCTTGTTCATCCAGCCCTGCTTGGCGGAGCCGTAGAGGATGGGGAAGTCGAGCTGCTCGTCGGTGGCATCGAGCGCGGCGAAGAGATCGAAGACTTCGTTGACGACTTCGCTCGGGCGCGCGTCGGGACGATCGACCTTGTTGATGACGACGATGGGGCGCAGGCCGCGCTTCAGCGCTTTCGCAACGACGAACTTGGTCTGCGGCAGCGGGCCTTCCGCGGCGTCGACGAGGACGAGAACGCCGTCCACCATGTTGAGAATGCGCTCGACTTCGCCGCCGAAATCGGCGTGGCCCGGCGTATCGACGATATTGATCCGCATGTCCTGCCACAACACCGAAGTCGCCTTGGCGAGAATGGTGATGCCGCGCTCTTTCTCGAGGTCGTTGGAGTCCATGGCGCGCTCCTGCACCTTCTCGTTGGTGCGGAAGGTGCCGGATTGCTGAAGGAGCCGATCCACGAGCGTGGTTTTGCCGTGGTCGACGTGCGCAATGATCGCGATGTTTCGAAGCTGCATAAGCCCGGTCTATGTGGGGGGTGTGAATGCGGCGCAACATAACCATGAGAGGCCCAATAGCAAGGGCAGAGGGCAAAGTTCCCTTAACGCCGGCAGGCGCGGCTGCCCGGAGGAACTGAAAAAGGCGCCAACTAGCGGAGAATCCAGCGGCCGGCGCGATAAAGACCGTAGCTGATCAGCACGCCGATCATGGCCGCGCCGAACAGGAGGACACGGTTCTCAATGCCGCTGATACGGCTGGCGTCCCAGTAGCTCGAGACAATGAGACCGGCGGCGCTCGTGCAGAATGCGCCTCCGGCAATGGCGGCCAACACGACCACAAGGCCGGCAAGCCTGCGCAGGATCAGGAGCGCACTCACTTCTTGAGATTGCGCTCGCGCCCGCCAAGCGTGCGAAGCCGGAGCGCGTTCAGGCGAATGAAGCCTTCGGCGTCGCGGTGATCGTAGGCGACGGCGCCTTCCTCGAAGGTGACGAGGTCCTGATTGTAGAGCGAGTACGGGCTCTCGCGGCCGACGACGATTGCATTGCCCTTGTAGAGCTTCATGCGCACGGTGCCGGTGACGAATTCCTGGCTCTTGTCTATGAGCGCTTGCAGCATCTCGCGCTCGGGCGTGAACCAGAAGCCGTAATAGACAAGCTCGGCATAGCGCGGCATCAGCGAATCTTTCAGATGCGCCGCCTCGCGATCGAGCGTGATCGATTCGATGCCGCGATGGGCGGCGAGCAAAATCGTACCGCCGGGGGTTTCATAGATGCCGCGCGACTTCATGCCGACGAAACGGTTCTCGACGAGATCGAGGCGGCCGATGCCGTTGGCCTTGCCGAGTTCGTTGAGCCTGGTCAGCAGCGCCGCAGGGGAGAGCTTCTTGCCGTCGATCGAAACGGCATCGCCCTTTTCGAAACCGATGGTGATTTCGGTGACTTTATCCGGCGCGGTCTCCGGCGAGATGGTGCGCTGATAAACATATTCGGGCGCTTCGACGTTCGGGTCTTCCAGCACTTTGCCTTCGGATGACGAGTGCAAGAGGTTGGCGTCGACCGAGAACGGCGCTTCGCCGCGTTTGTCTTTCGCGATCGGGATCTGGTGCTTTTCGGCAAAGTCGAGGAGCTTCGTGCGCGACGAAAGATCCCATTCGCGCCATGGCGCGATGACCTTGATGTTCGGCTCGAGCGCATAATAGGTCAGCTCGAAGCGCACCTGATCGTTGCCCTTGCCGGTCGCGCCGTGACAGACGGCGTCGGCACCGGTCTTGCGGGCGATTTCAATTTGTTTTTTGCCGATCAATGGGCGAGCGATCGAGGTGCCAAGGAGATACTGGCCCTCGTAGAGCGCGTTCATGCGGAACATCGGGAAGACGTAATCGCGAACGAATTCCTCGCGCAGATCCTCGATGAAGATGTTCTCCGGCTTGATACCGAGCGTCAGCGCTTTCTTGCGTGCGGGCTCGAGTTCGTCGCCCTGGCCGAGATCGGCGGTGAAGGTCACGACCTCGCAGTTGTAGGTCGTCTGCAGCCACTTCAGGATCACGGAGGTGTCGAGGCCGCCGGAATAGGCGAGCACTACTTTCTTTACGGCTTTGTTCGCGTCTTTGGTCATCGGAGGACTCGGAAATGCTGCGGAAAGATAGGAAAAATCCTACCGGGTCGCGCAGTTATAGGCGGAAGGTCTTTCTGCGCAAGTTCGGTATATCGACTGCGTCATGGCCGGGCTTGTCCCGGCCACCCGTGCCTTGCTTTTATCCACTGCCCTCGAGGCGCGGATGCACGGCATACAGCCGGGCATGACGGAGGAGAAGCGGAAGATGTCAAAACTCGACTTCTGGTACGAATTCGCCTCGACCTATTCCTATCTTGCCGCGATGCGCATCGAGCCGCTGGTCAAGGCAGCGGGGGTCGAAGTCGTGTGGCGGCCATTTCTGCTGGGGCCGATCTTCAAGGCGCAGGGCTGGGAAACTTCGCCGTTCCTGGTGCAGGAGGCGAAGGGCAAACATATGTGGCGCGATCTCGCGCGGCTCTGCGAGGACGCAGGTCTGCCGCCCTTCCGCCAGCCGGAGAACTTTCCGGCCCGTTCGCTCCTGGCGGCGCGCGTTGCGCTCGCACTTAACGCTCGGGATCGTCCGGCATTTTCGCGCGCGGTCTACACTGCTGAATTTGCCGAAGGTGAAGACATCGCCGACAGAAAAATCGTTGCTGCCATTTTGCAAAAACTCGGTCACGACGCCCATGCGCTGCTTGCAAAGACGGAGGAGAAGGCTGTCAAAAATCAGTTGCGCGCCAATACCGAGGAAGCACAGCGCCTCGGCATTTTCGGCGCGCCGAGTTTCGTGCTTGAGAGCGGCGAAATGTTCTGGGGCAATGACCGGCTGGAGCAGGCGCTCGCCTGGGCCAAGCGCCAGAGTTAGCGCCCTTTGCCGGCTTCACGTCCCGCGACGAGCCAATAAACGAATGCGGCAGCGATGCCGGCAAAAACGATCGGTAACAGGCCGCTGAATCCTTGCGGCGGGATGCCGAGCGGATTGAGAACCGCGGGCCAAAAGCGTCCGAATATTCCTGTCGAGACGACCCCTGCCGCCGCACCGGCAAGGAGATAAGCCGCAAGCGAGCGGATCGCACACCACTCGGCGATTGCAACCGCAATGGCGGCGGGAAGAAACGCGTAGGTCGCGATCAAGGTGCCATAGGTCGAAAGAATAGCGCTGACGCCGCGCCAGCTGATTGCGCGGGAAGAAATTTCCTCGGCGATATCCGCGCCGGTCATGCCGATCGTCGCGGTAATTACCGCGAGCGCATAGCCGATGACGATGACGAGCAGTCGGTGGAGAGCGGCCATGCCGTCAGGGTTGCATGCGTACCGGCGTACGCCAAGCGCCGGCATTGCGGCCGGCGATCAGCCAGTAAACCATGCCGCCCATGATGCCGGCGGCCGCCGCCGACTGGATGGCGTTCGAGATGCCGGCGAGAAAGCCCAGGCCATAAAGCGCGCCGCCAAGGCCGCCGGCGACGGCATAGATCAGCGCGGAGCGGATCGAGAAGGCTTCAGTGAGAATGACGGCGATCATGATCGGCAGCCCCGACCAGAAAAAGAAAATTCCGCTCCACACCAGGGCCGCGCCGATGAAGGCCCAGAAATAAAAATCGCCATAAGGCATGGCGAAATCGGCGCTGAAGCCGTTCGAGGCCGCAAGAAAGGTCGCGCCGGCCGCGAGCGAGCCGAGGAAGATGGCGAAGCAGACAACGAAGAAGCGAATAAAGAGGTTCATGTGTGCCTCAATCCGTCATTGCCATCGCTCGAAGCGCCAATCGCTCCCGAGCGGAGAGCTTCTGCGTTTCTGACTTCAACTGGCCGCAGGCGGCCAAAATATCGCGGCCGCGCGGGGTTCTAACGGGACTTGCATAGCCGGCGCGAAACACAATTTCGGAAAAGCTCTCGATGGTGTCCCAATCCGAGCACTCATATTGCGTGCCGGGCCACGGATTGAACGGAATGAGATTGATCTTGGCGGGGATGCCCTTCAGAAGTTTCACTAGGGCCTTCGCATCATCGGGCGTATCGTTCACGCCCTTCAACATCACATATTCGAATGTGATGCGCTTGGCGTTCGAAGCACCCGGATAATTGCGGCAGGCGTCGAGCAGCTCCTTAATCTGATATTTCTTGTTGAGCGGCACCAGCACGTCGCGCAGATCGTCGCGCACGGCGTGCAGCGAGATCGCCAGCATGGTGCCGGCATCGCGCCCCAACGGCTCGATCATCGGCACGACACCCGATGTCGAGACGGTGATCTTGCGCTTGCCGATCGAAATGCCTTCGCCATCGGCGATGGTGTCGATCGCTTCCTTGACGTTGTCGAAATTGTAGAGCGGCTCGCCCATTCCCATGAAGACGATATTCGAAATCATCCGCCCCTCGCCCTGGGGAAGATTCTTGTCGTCCGGCCGGGTCGCGTCCGGCCACTCACCAATACGGTCGCGCGCCACCATCACCTGGCCGGCGATCTCGGCGGCGGTGAGGTTGCGCACCATGCGCTGGGTGCCGGTGTGGCAGAACGAACAGTTCAGCGTGCAGCCGATTTGCGACGAAATACAAAGCGTGCCGCGATCCGCCTCGGGAATGTAAACCGCTTCGATCTCGTGCGGCTTCTCGCCGGGCGTATCGGCGGGAAGGCGCAGCAGCCACTTCCGCGTGCCGTCGGTCGAAACCTGTTCGACGACGACCTCGGGCCGCGCCAGCGAATAATGCTCGGCGAGCCGCGCGCGCAGATCCTTCGAAACATTGGTCATCGCGGCAAAATCCTGCACGCCGCGAAAATAGATCCAGTGCCAGAGCTGGCCGATGCGCATGCGGAGCTGGTTCTTCGGCACGCCGATCTTTTCGAGTTCGGCCGAAAGCGCGGCACGGCTCAGACCCGCGAGCGAAGGCTTCGCGGCGGTGGCGCTATGGTCGGGAACCGTCTGCATCGCTCTTCTATATGGTGGGCGGCGGGCCGGATTGCAGCCGCCTCATTGGCCCACTTATTTGCATTCCTGCGCGGCGCGGTCGAGGGCCTGGGAAATGCCCGAAAGCGAGTAGTGATCGGTCGTGACATTGCCGCGCGTCGAGGTCGTTTTCACGGTGAGATCGCGTTGCTTGCGGAGCGATTCGATGAGCTTTGCTTCCTCGGCGGCGTTCTTCAGCCAGGCACTGTCGCCCTTGGTGTAAAGTTGAAAATCCATGCCGCCGACCGAAAGCGTGGCGTCGGCGCCGTCCTTGAGGGAGAAGCCCGCGACGACGCTCAGCTCGTTCCGGACATTCTCGGCCGGCCGCGTGGTGATGAAGATATAGCCGGGATCGCGCTTGAGCTTCGGCTTGCGGTCCTTCGGTTCGGCGAGGACATAGCAAATCTTGCCTTTGGGGTTTGCGACATAAGTGCCCCATTCGCCGTATTGCGAAACGAGCTGTGCGCCGCCGGATCCTGCCTTCTCTTTGGGAGTCTCCTTGGCAGCGGCTTTCGGTGCAGCCTTCGACTTGCCTTGCGTTTTCTTCGCGGCCGTTTGCGCGAGTGCCGGCGCCAGCGCCGCGTTGGCGATAGCGAGCGTGAGACAGGCAATGAAGGCAGTGCGGAAAATCATGGTTCGTTCCTCGCGGCTCGTGCGTGGCTTCGTAACCCCCACCAAGCATTAACCGCCGATGCGCACTTTCGCAAATTGATCGGGTGTGCCTAAACGTGGACGCCGCCGGAAAAATGGCGCAAATAAATCGGCCTCGCACGCATCGATGCGCAGACCATGCAGGATGAGATCGCGCCATGAGAGCCATTCTTTGTACGCAACCCGGCCCGCCGGAAGCATTGCAGCTCACTGATCTGCCCGACCCGAAACCGGCGGCGGGCGAAGTCGTGGTCGATGTCGCATTCGCGGCGCTGAACTTCTTCGATACGCTGATCATCCAGGGCAAGTATCAGGTCAAGCCGCCGTTTCCGTTTTCGCCGTCGGGCGAATGCGCCGGCATCGTCGCGGAAGTCGGCGATGGCGTCACGCAGTTCAAGAAGGGCGATCGGGTCTGCGGGCATCGCGGCTACAATTGTGCGCGCGAGAAAGCGGTGTTTCCCGAAGCGCGGCTTGCGAAAGTGCCCGATGGGCTGCCGCTGGAAAAAGCCGCGGGGCTGTTTGTCACCTATGGCACGACCATCCACGCGCTCAAGGATCGCGGTCACATCAAGGCCGGCGACACGCTCGCCATTCTCGGCGCATCGGGCGGTGTCGGCGTTGCGGCGGTCGAGCTTGGCAAGGTGTTCGGCGCGCGCGTCATCGCTTGTGCGTCGTCGCCGGAAAAGCTCGCGTTCTGCAAGCAGCACGGCGCGGACGAGCTGATCGATTATTCGAAGGAAGACCTGAAGGAACGCCTGAAAGAACTCACCGGCGGCGAGGGCGTTGACCTCGTCTATGATCCGGTCGGCGGCAAGCTCGGGGAAGCGGCGCTCCGCGCGCTCACCTGGGAAGGACGCTATCTCGTCATTGGTTTCGCGGGCGGCGAGATCACGAAGATGCCGCTCAACCTCACGCTGCTCAAGGGTTGCGACATCGCCGGCGTGTTCTGGGGCGAGTTCATCCGCCGCAATCCATCACAACTTCGGACGCAGATCGAGGAATTGATGGGCTGGATCAGGGATGGCCGCGTTTCGGCCTATGTCGACAAGATCTATCCGTTCGCGGAAGCGGTGCAGGCGTTCGAGCGGCTCTCGGGCCGGCAGGCGATGGGCAAGGTGCTGCTCAAGCCTTAGGGCTGCGCAGGCGTGCCCGCCATCTTGTCGAGCCTGCGCTTCGCGGCTTCGCGATGCTCGGGCTTCATGTGCGAAGCGATCATGCGCATTGCGGCGGCGAGAGCGGCGGCGTCATCGGCAAAGCCGATAATCGGCAGATAGTCGGGAACGCCGTCAAGCGGCAGCACGAAATAGGCAAGGGCGCCCCAGAGCGTCGCGCGCGCGACAAACGGCGTCTTCCGATCGAAAGCACAGTAATAGGCGGCAAGCGCATCCTCGGCGAACGGAATCGAGCCGATGCTCGCGCGCAGCTTCGGCCAGAAGCCGGCGCGCACATGCGCTTCATTCGCGCGTGCATCGCTCGCGGCATCTTCCGGGCGGGTCGTGGTCGAAGTCATGCCGATTCCCCTCTGAACCGATCAGATGGTCGCGGCGGGTGCGTCCTGCAAGGGCCCGGTACGATCGAGCGGATAGGCGGCTTCCGTCACGTAAGGGCCGCCGCCGACCGAGTTCCGCGACGAATAAAGCACGAAGCGCGAGACGAGGAACGGCGCGCTGCGATAGCCGCCGCGCAGCGCCAGATAATCGGCAACTTCCTGCGGATAGCTTTCGCGCAGGCGGGCCAGCGTGACGTGCGGCGTGAATTTGCGCTGATCGTGTGCGAGGCCAAGACGATGGAAGATGCGCTCGTGCTCGGCCTGGAGCTCATTGAGCGGCGGGCTCGCGCCTGCCGCGGCGAATACGGCGCGCGGTTTCCTGCCGCCGAACTGGCCGAGGCCGGAAAGTTTCAGCTCGAACGCGCGGCGGCGCACCTGGCCGAGCATCACCATCACGTCATGCGCGGTGTCGTCGTCGACGTCACCGATGAAGCGCAGCGTGAGATGATAATTGTCGGGATCGATCCAGCGGGCACCGGGCAAACCGCCGCGCAGCGCACTCAAGCCCTCGCCGATCTCGGGCGGAATTTCGACCGCGGTAAACAGCCGTGGCATGACCTATGAAGACTTACGATTCCGCACGCGCTGGATCAAGGCTTCGACGGCCGGAAGCGACTTCTTCACCACAAGATCGATGCCGGCCGCGGTCGGGTGGATGCCGTCGGGCTGGTTGAGATTTTGTACGCCAACGACGCCTTCGAGGAAAAAGGGCATGAAGACGAGGCCATATTTGTGGGCGAGATCGCGATAGATCGCGTCAAAGGCGGTGTAATATTCCTTGCCGAGACTCCGTGTCGCATACATTCCCGCGAGCATGACTTCGATGTGACGCGCCTTCAGCTTCTGGATGATCGCGTCGAGATTGCGTTTCACAACCGGGGGCGGCACGCCGCGGAACATATCGTTGGCGCCGAATTCGACGATGACCGCCTGTGTGCCCGAAGGCACCGACCAGTCGACTCGCGCCAAACCCTGCGCGGTGGTGTCGCCGGAGACGCCGGCATTCACGATGGTGACGTTGTATCCCTTGGCGCGGAGCGCCGCCTGCAGCTTGGAAGGATAGGAATCCTTGGCGAGCAGGCCGTGGCCGGCGGTCAGGCTGTCGCCGAACGCGACGATCTGAATCGGCGTTTGAGCCAGCACGGGGTTGGCAAACAGGGCGAAAAGCGCGCCGCAGGCGAGCACAATCGCGGTGCGAAGGGCGGTGGATTGCCCATACCGCGCCCCATTTCTGGTCGAGCCATTCGAGATGAAATGGAATAATGAAGACGGCATGGATGCCCCTTTCAAAGACGGCCCTTTCAATGCTGGCCTTTCCAAAGATGGCCTTGGCAAATCCTATAACGCGCCGGAGCCCGCCGTTATCGTCGATGGCGTCGAATTGTCGCTCGGCACCGGCAGGGCACGGGTTCATATCCTGAAACAGATTTCGCTCGAAATCGGGGCGGGCGAGGCCGTCGGCCTGATCGGCCCGTCGGGCTCGGGGAAATCGACGCTTCTGATGGTGATGGCCGGTCTTGAGCGGCCCGATGCCGGAATTGTGAAGATCGCGGGACAAGATCTCGGGGCGCTCTCCGAAGACGAACTGGCGAGGTTCCGCGGCAAGAATGTCGGCATCGTGTTTCAGTCGTTTCACCTCATCCCCACCATGACCGCGCTTGAGAACGTCGTGGTGCCGCTCGAGCTGGCGGGCCGCGCGGACGCGGCCGAGCGCGCGAAGTTCGAGCTTGAGGGCGTCGGTCTCGGCGGGCGCTTTCATCACTACCCGGCGCAGCTTTCGGGCGGCGAGCAGCAGCGCGTCGCGCTCGCCCGGGCGCTCGCGCCGATGCCGGCCCTTTTGATCGCGGATGAGCCGACCGGCAATCTCGATGAGGCGACCGGCCGCGAGATCATGGATCTTTTGTTCGCAAAACGCGCCGAGCACAAATCGACGCTCGTCATCGTCACGCATGATGCATCTTTGGTGAAACGCTGTGACCGCGCCATCGCGCTACGCTCCGGCCATATCGAGCAAAAAGCCGGGGAAGCGGTGACGGCGTGAGCGTGTTGCACCTTGCCTCGTTTCGGCTTGCTTGGCGTGAACTCAGAAGCGGCGTGCGTGGCTTCGGAGTTTTCCTCGCTTGCCTTGCTTTGGGTGTCGCGGCGATCGCCGGTGTCGCGTCGCTGTCGCGCTCGCTTTCCGACAGCCTTGCCCGCCAGGGCAGCGTTATTCTCGGCGGCGATGCGGCGCTATCTTTAAGCGCGCGCGAGGCGACGCCCGTCGAGCAGAACTATCTCGAGGAGCGCGGCCGTGTCGCGGTGGTTGCGACGATGCGCGCGATGGCGCGCACCAGCGAAGAGAACGCGACGCTGGTCGAGCTGAAGGCGGTCGATTCGAACTATCCGCTGACCGGCGACATCACGCTCAATCCCGATAGCGGATTGCTCACGGCGCTTGCATCTCCCGAAGGCGCCTACGGCGCGGTGGCCGATCCGGCGCTGCTCGCACGCCTTAACATCAATGTCGGCGATCGTATCAAGATCGCCGACGCCGAATTTCAGATCACCGCGACGATCGATTCCGAGCCCGATAAACTGGGGCAGGGCATCGGCTTTGGGCCGCGGCTCATTATCACCAACGGCGCGCTGCGCCGCTCGGGCCTGTTGCAGCCCGGCAGTTTGGTGCGCTGGAGCTATCGCATCGCGCTCGAGGATGCGACGGCACGCGGGCTCGATGAGTTCGTCGCCGAGACGCGGGCGCGGTTTCCCGATGCGGGCTGGGACATCCGGACGCGCGACAAGGCTTCGCCGCAGCTCGAGCGCAATGTGCGGCGCTTCTCGGAATTTCTGACGCTCGTCGGTCTTACCGCGCTGCTCGTCGGCGGCGTCGGTGTCGCGAATGCCGTGAAATATTATCTCGATCGCAAGAGCCGGACGATCGCAACGCTGAAAGCGCTCGGCGCGACGGGCGGCACGGTGTTCGCGATCTATTTCATCGAGGTGGGATTGCTGGCGCTTTGCGGGATTGCGCTTGGGCTGCTTGCCGGCGCGCTCATTCCCTATGCCTTTGCGTGGGGCTTCGGCGCGATGGTGCCGCTTCCGTTTGTGCCGAGCGTGCAGCCGCGCGCGCTGTTTCTCGCGGCGCTCTACGGCGCGGTCATCACCGCGGCTTTCGTGATCTGGCCGATCGGCAAGGCTCATGACGTGAAAGTCTCGGCGCTGTTTCGCGATATGGTCGAACCGGTGCGCCGCCTGCCGCGGCGGCGCTACATTGCGGCGACGGCGATCGCCGTCGCGATGCTGATCGGGCTTGCGGTGCTTTCGGCACAGGACCGGCGGATCGCGCTGATCTATGTCGTATCGTCGGCGCTGGTGTTCTTGGTGCTGCGCTTGCTTGGCAGCGCCATCATGGCGGCGGCGCGGCGCCTGCCGCATCCGCGCTCGATGACGCTCAAACTCGCGCTTTCCAACATCCATCGCCCCGGCGCGCTGACGCCGACGATTGTGCTGTCGCTCGGGCTCGGGCTTTCGCTGCTCGTCACGCTTGCGCTGATCGAAAGCAATCTGCAGCGCCAGCTCAATCACACGCTGCCCGATCAGGCGCCGAGCTTTTTCTTCGTCGATGTGCCGTCGAACGAGGCCGGGCGCTTCAATGCGTTTGTGCGCGAACACGTGCCGGAAGATGCGACGCTCAACGCCGTGCCGATGCTGCGCGGCCGGATCGTCAGCCTCAAAGGCGTACCGGCCGAAAACATCAAGCCCGATCCCGAGGTCGCCTGGGTGCTGCAATCGGATCGCGGCATCACCTACACCCGGGATTTGCCGGACGGCTCGCAGATCGTCGAGGGCAACTGGTGGCCGGAAGGCTATGACGGTCCGCCGGTCGTCTCGTTCGAGAAGCGCGCGGCGGATCTCCTGGGCCTCAAGGTCGGCGACGACATCGTCGTGAACGTGCTTGGCCGCAACATCACGGCGTCTGTCGCGAACCTGCGCACCGTCGATTGGGAGAGCCTTGGCATCAATTTCATCATGCTGTTTCCGCCGAACGCGTTTCAAGGCGCGCCGCACTCGATGCTGGAAACGCTCGCCTATTCCGGCGGCAGCAACCTCGACACCGAAATGAAGCTGATCCGCGAGGTCGCAAAAACCTTCCCGTCGGTGACGGCGGTGCGCGTCAAGGAAGCGCTGAAAGCGATCAGCGACCTCGTCGGGCAGCTTTCGCTCGGCATCCGCGCGGCTGCCGCGATTACGCTGGTCGCGAGCATTCTGGTGCTCGCCGGCGCGCTCGCCGCCGGACACCACACGCGCGTTTATGACGCGGTGATCCTGAAGACATTAGGCGCGACGCGCCGCCGCCTCGTTCTTGTCTATGCGATCGAATACGCGCTTCTCGGTTTCATCACGGCTTCGATCGCCATCGTCGCGGGCACGCTCGCCGGCGCCTATGTCGTGAAGGAAGTGATGCGCTTTTCCTTCGTCTTCGCGGGTCAGGCCGCGATTTTCGCGGCGGCCTTCGCGGTGCTCCTGACGGTGCTGTTTGGGCTCATCGGCACATGGCGGGCGCTCGGCCAAAAGCCCGCCTCGGTTTTACGGAACCTCTAAAGGCCTGAAAAGCGCGGGTTTTCCGGCTTTTCCAACCTTGCTGGAAATTCACTTGCCGCGAGGTTGAGCCCTCCCCATATTACCGCTTGAAGAGGGGCTGCCACAGACCAGCTCCGCGAGGGAGAACATATGTCCGACTATCGCACCACCCCTGCTGCGCGCTACGGCCAGGCGGCCGGCGTTGCCGTCGACCAGGGCCTGCGTTCCTACATGCTCACGGTCTACAACTACATGGCGATCGGGCTTGCCTTCACAGGCCTCGCCGCCATCGGCACCTATATGCTTTCCGTCACGACCGATCCCGCGCAGGCGGCCGCGACCATCAAGGGCGGCATCATGCTGACGGCGCTCGGCAAGGCGCTGTTCACGAGCTGGCTCGCTTATGTGGTCATCTTCGCGCCGCTCGCGCTGGTGTTTTTCCTGTCGTTCCGCGTGCAGAGCATGAGCGTCGGCGCCGCGCAGACGATGTTCTGGGTCTATGCCGCGCTTGTCGGCGTATCGCTCGCCTCGGTGTTCCTGATCTACACCCACACCAGCATCTCGCGGGTGTTCTTCATCACCGCTGCGGCGTTCGGCGGCCTCAGCCTCTATGGCTACACGACGAAGCGCGATCTTTCCCCGATCGGCTCGTTCCTCATCATGGGCCTGATCGGCATCATCATCGCCTCGATCGTCAACATCTGGCTGGCCTCGTCGGCGTTGCAGTTCGCGGTATCGGTGATCGGCGTCATCGTGTTCGCCGGCCTCACCGCGTGGGACACGCAGCGCATCAAGGAGATGTATTTCGAAGGCGACGACAGCCTGACCGCCGGCCGCAAGGCCGTGATGGGCGCGCTCTCGCTCTACCTCGACTTCATCAACCTGTTCATGATGCTGCTGCAGCTGTTCGGCGCTCGCCGCGACTAAGCAGAAGGCACAATGAAAAGCGAAAGGCCCCGGTGCAATCCGGGGCCTTTTTGCATGGGCCGGTCAGTTCACGACGCGCAGCGGCTCGAGGACGCGCAGCACGCGATCCAGATCGTGACCGCGTTTCAATACAAAGCCGCCGGCGGCAACGACAGAATATGCGCCCTGTTTGCGGGCGAGCGCCGTGTTCTTTTCGATCCGGTAGAGCGGCAGTTCCGAAGCGCGGCGGAACACCGCAAAGACGGCGCGGTCCTTGAGAAACGAAATGGCGTAATCGCGCCATTCGCCGGCAGCGACCTTGCGGCCATATAAATCGAGGATACGGAAGAGCTCGCGGCGGTCGAAGGTGGTGACCTTCGCGCCAGGTGAGGCGCCGGGGGAAGCGTTGCGCTGACGGTCCCCCGGAAAAGCTATCGGCTCCTGATCGCTCAATGGCGCCTCCTTTTCGCGGCTCGCGGCTCGGGAATATCGCCGCCCCCCAGCCCGCTCGCATTGTCGCGTGGCTGTCATGTTCGCCCCGGGCGGAAGGCGAGGCAAGCCTGTTCCCTGGCGGCTTCCTTGCAGATTTCTGCCTGCAAAGCGGGCGAAAGCGCTACCGCAGCGCACTCACGCACTCGTTAGCAAAATCACATTGTCGCCCGATTTCGGCCAAGGCTACGCCCAAGCGGCAGGTGATGGTCTTGGCTTAGTAGCCTCCGGGTCGGTTCGTTTTTGTGCCGGACAATTCCCAGCCCC
>Ga0182740_1001257_pt1 | contig 17818 bp, 17 predicted proteins | sample eDN5th37CKraftBY_FD_128872 | JGI IMG/M metagenome (GOLD analysis project Ga0182740, IMG submission 128872) | Enriched backyard soil microbial communities from Emeryville, California, USA - eDNA 5th pass 37_C Kraft BY (version 2) (version 2) | ecosystem: Environmental > Terrestrial > Soil >...
CTCAGCGCGAAGAACATGTACGGGTGGTTCTGCAGATTGCGCCCCACACCCGGGCGGTGCAGCGCAACGGGGATGCCCAGGCTTTCCAGATCTGCCGCCGGACCGATGCCGGAACGCAAGAGGATGGCGGGCGAGTAAATCCCTCCGGCCGACACAATCACCTTATGCGCCTGCAACGCTACAGGCCGACCGCCGCGCAGCGCTTCCACGCCGCTCACCCGGCCGTTTGTCAGGCGCAGCCGCGCCACTTGCGTGTCCGCCATGATCTCCAGGTTTGGCCGGGCGCGGACCGACTGGGACAGATAGCAGCTTGCGGCGCCGACCCTTTGTTCCCCGTCTATCGCGTTCGGCATGGCAAAAAAACCATCGTGCGGCTGCTCGTTGATATCGTGCACGAACGGAAGTCCTTCATCCTGCGCGACCCGCCCCATGGCGCGCGCGAACGGGGGCCACAGCGCCTGTGGCGTGCGTTCGATGGTATGGTCCCCTGTTTGCCGACCCGGGCGGTCACGATCGTTTTCGATCCGGCGGAAATACGGCAATACCGCATCCCAGGAAAGATCCCCGGCTCCCGCGCGCGCCCAACCCTCATAATCCGAAGGCACACCGCGTAGCGCGAACAAACCGTTGATGCTTGACCCGCCTCCCAGTACTCGGGCCTGCGGATAAGGCGCGGCCACGCCGCTGTCCACGCCTCGGGCTGTCAGGCCGCCCCAAAAGTAGTCCGGATTGAGCGTGGCCGTTGGAAAGGGGTCCCGGATATCCGCCGGCACCCGCCCCGGCGTGACATCGGCCCCCGCTTCCACCAACAGGACCCGGTGCGCGGGGTTCTCCGACAGGCGAGCCGCCAACACCGAACCGGCCGTGCCTCCGCCGACGATCAGAAAGTCGTACTCCTTGCCCGCGCTCATTGTTCCGGCCTCGCACCAATCCTGGCGTCGTCCACCTTCCACATCACGATAAGCTTGATTGCCATGATCTTCAGGCCGGAGGAAAGCCCGCCATCTGTGGCCAAAGGTTGACGAACGGCAAAACTGACGCCTTCTCATACAGTCCGGCCTTGGTAAAGGGTTCGTCCGCCATCCAGCGCTCGGCTGCTGCCCGGTTTTCGAAGTCGATGACGAGCAGGCTACCCAGCATCGTGTGCCCATCGTCCCGGGTCAGCGGTCCGGCAAAGGCGATCCTGTCCGCCACGGCCGACAGATAGACTTTGTGCTCAGGCCGGATGCGTTGACGCAGGTCCCCAGCATCAGGACGGTCGATCAAGTGGAATGCGAATAGCAAAGAAACTCTCCTTGTCTGAAGGAATTTCAGGGGTTGACGTAGCCGTCGCGCGCAAGCTCGTCGGAAGCCGTTGGCGCCGAGGCGGGATTCAGCACAAAACGGAAATCCAGCGTGTAGAACGGCGTGTCGCAGTGCGATCCGTCAGGCGCCAACCCGGGCGGGTGTTCCACCCAGTCCGCGATAAGCGAAGAACGCACGCCAAACACGGCGTCCGAATCGAGATAGCGATCTCCGTTGCGGAACACGTGCGTGATCAGGCGCTCGTAGCCCGGCGCGGTAATCATGAAATGCAGATGCGCCGGCCGCCAAGGATGGCGCCCCAGTGCCTGCAGCATCTTGCCGACCGGCCCGTCATGCGGAATCGGATAGGCTTCGGCGCGGATGGTCCGGAAGTGAAAACGTCCAAGCTCGTCGGCCACCAACGTCGCGCGCGCGCGCTGCGGCGCGTCTTCCCCGTACTGCACGTCGTAGAAGCCGGCCTCGTCCGCCTGCCATACTTGCAGCTTGGCATTGGAAACTGGACGACCGTCCAGGCCCATAACCACGCCACGCACATGGCAGGGCTCGCCCGGCGCGCCATTGGCCACGTCGCCCCCTAAATCCACCCGTCGGGAGTCTTCGACATGGAAGGGCCCGAATACAGTTGCCTCCGTGCACCCCTTGGGCTTCCGATTGTTCAATGCCGTCACCAGCATGGACAAGCCCAGCGTGTCCGACAGCAGGATGAACTCCTGGCGCGTTTCGGTCGTGATATGCCCGACTTCGGTAAGAAAGCGAATGCCTTCGAACCATTCCGCTTCAGTCAGCGCCACATCGCGCCCAAAGGCGTGCAGGTGCTGCACCAGACTGGTCATGATTTCGCGCAGCCGCGGGGCTGCGTCAGCGTGCATGCCGATGACTGCCCGAGTGATGTTGTCTTCGTCGAGGTTGATCACTCTTGTCTCCGTTGAGTTATGCCATTAATTTTGTACACTTGATCAACTTAACGCAATCAATTTGCCGCAAATGCGTTTTCCGCGAGGCGGAAAAGCCAGGGTTTCCCCTATACGCGCATGAGTAACGCCGCCATCCGAGCGGCGACAGGAGACGTAATGGACCGTTGGACCGAAATGGAATTGCTGGTGCAGACCACGGAGCTCGGCAGCATGTCACGCGCGGCGGAAGCGTTGAATATGTCCAACGCGGCGGCGAGCCGGCATTTGGCGGCGCTGGAGGCCAGGGTTGGCGCCCGTCTCATGCAGCGCAGCACGCGCGGCCTCACCTTGACGGAGGCCGGCGAGAGTTTCTATCAGAGTTGCAAAAGCGTACTGTCCGATATCAAGGACGCCGAGGCGGCGGCCAGCGCTACCGCTCTCAACCCCACGGGCACGCTGCGTGTCACGGCCTCTCTATCCTTTTCGATGCAACACATCGCCCCTCTGCTGAAGGAGTACACAGCCCGCTACCCGAACGTGCGCGTGTATGTCGTGGTTTCCAACCGGTACCATGACCTGATCGACAACAACATCGACGTCGCGATCCGCACACGCGAGTTCGAGCGCGACTCCAACACCACCATCCGGCGCCTGGCGGCCACGCGCCGCATTCTCGCAGCCTCGCCCGGCTACCTCAATGTCCACGGCGCGCCGCAAAACGTCGAAGACCTGGCGCAGCGTCCGCTCCTCCTCTATACCTACGCCAATTGCCCAAATGAACTCAACTTCCGCCGCGGCGACGAGACGCGCAGCCTTCGGGTCCAGGGATTGCTGGAGTCGAACGACGGCCAGGTGTTGCGCGCGGCCGCACTCAGCGGCCTGGGCATCCTCGTCCAACCCAAGTACATACTCTACGAAGACTTGGTGGCCGGGCGGCTGGTCTCGGTATTGGATGACTGGGACCTGCCGCAGCTCAGCGTCAACATTGCCTTCCAGAGCCGGCGTCACATGTCAGCCAAGGTACGGACATTCATCGACTTCCTGGTCGCGCACTTCGACCGGATGGACTATCACCGCAAATGGACGGCATTCGATGGCGTTCTCCCGGTCGCATCTGGCTAGCCAACGACCGGGAGCGGTTGTAAAGAACGTATCCAACCGGGTCAGGGGCGGCCGGCCGCCGTAATGACGATCTCCACACGTCGATTCCTGGCCCTGCCCTCTGGCGTCGAATTGCTTGCCACGGGTCGAGCTTCGCCAAACCCTTGCGCGGAAATCGAGTTGGGCGGCACTCCTTTTTCAGTCAGGAAATGGGCCACGTTGTCCGCGCGGGCCGAAGACAGCTCCAGATTGGACGGGAATTGCCCCCTGAGTTGCGGCCCGATCGGTTCATTGTCAGTGAAACCTTGGACCACGACCTGCTTGCCCGGCAGGTCGGAGAGCGTGGGAGCGATCTTGGCCAGCGTCTGCTCGCCCTTTGCACTAAGCCTCCATCCGCCTTCCGGAAACAGTATTTCATTGACCATCGTCACCTTCAGCTCGCCCTGCAGTTGCGTGATCTCCGCACGATCGCCACTCAGTTCAGCCGAGAGCTTTTGATTCAGAGCCGCATACTCCGCCGCCATCCGTGCCTCATTGTCATAGGCCTTCTTGGTTACACAACCGGAAATCGCCAACACCGCGCACAGGGCCAAAGTAGTTTTGTGAAGCCTCATTTCCATTCCCCACCTGAGTCTAAATCGATCGAACGACACCACGCATGGCGCCAGCTTAGGTATTATTCCTGGGCGCCTCTTATCCGATTTCTGCCTGCCCGGAGGCGCCAACAGGTTCCCGCAACTACACGTGGACAATAGGCACAAGTGAAGAACCTCACCACTCATATGACGCCAATATCCGGGCGCATGGGCAGGAATTTCGGCGCAGGTGTTCCCCCAGTGAAGTCGGTCAGAGTGTTGGCTGGGGTATCTGGACTAGTGCGGGAGGTCTATGGGGAAAGAATCCTGCAGCTTGCCAAGCAATCCATAATGCTGGATATCGAAGTCATCGAGCAGCAGGAGTGCTTTATTCCGCAGATCGTCGTGACGGAATATCTTTGGGAAATCGAAAGGCGTGCCAAGGAAATAAACATAGGCCTGCTTGCCGCGCCCATCCTGTCACTGACGAATTTCGGCCACTGGGGCAAGTATGTGCTGGCGGCTGAAACGCTGGGTGAAGCGCTTGTGAGGGCGGCGGCGTCGCTGAACTACCACGGTACAGGCGACAGGATGCAACTTCGGCTAGAAGGCGCAATGGCCAGGATCAGCTATACCCACGCCACGCGAGGACGGCGGGGATATTCGCACGTTGCCAGTGGCACCATTGCCGTGGTGCTCAGCATCCTACAGTCCTACTTGGGCACGGATTACTTTCCGCATCGAATCGAACTGGATGTTCCGCGCCCGCAAAGCGATACACTTTTCGGCGATACGTTTCTTTGTCCGGTCGTCTTCGATGCGCCGGAGATATCGGTCTGCATCGAGGCCGACAAACTGAATCGAGTGAGCCGCGGACCAGCCAGGACCACGCTAATCACCATCGAAGATGTGGGTCGAGCCCTTGCCGAACCCGCCGGCGTGGACAATTACCTGGGAGTTGTGGTCTCGTACATCCGAGCCCAAGTCCAAGCCGGCACCTTATCCATAGAAAGCACGGCAAAGGCCATGGACACCAGCGTGCGCACGCTGCAACGCGTACTACGCCGCGACAATGGCGTGGACTTTCGCGAGCTGGCCAATGTCGTTCGCCTGAGGCGGGCCGAAGAGCTCCTGCGCGGCACCAACGTTTCCATCACGCAGATTGCGATGGATTTCGGCTATTCATCGCCCGCCAACTTTTCCCGTGCGTTCAGGAAGGCAAGCGGCCTGGCCCCGCACGAATATCGTCAAAGACTGCTCGCGAAATAGCCATACTGACAAGGCGCCGGATCTTAAAAGCGTATGGTGATGCCGGCCATCGGGCCTTGCAGTACCGCGTCGAACTTGAAATCCCCTTTGCTGTAATCCACGCCGACCGCACGATAGCCAATGGCCGCCGAGACGGTTTTTGTCAGGTTGTAGCCCAGCCCCAGGCCGACATCCCAATCCGCTTCCGCCCCCCCAGCGCCTATCAGCCCCCAGCCGGTGAGGTAGAGCTTCTGACTCAGAATGTAGTTTCCCCGCACACCCACCAGGGCATCGACCCAAGTGGCGCCGTCGCTGCGCTTCCTGCCGTCCAGCAATGAACCCTTGAGCGTAACGTCCATGTCCACTGACCAGACGCGCAAGCCGGCGACCACGTCCAACTGATGGGGAGAGTCCTCCAGGACGGAGTAGCCCATTCCAAGCAAGCCTGCAAAAGTCGACGTCTTCACATCCGCGCTGGTAGCCAGGACGCCGTGTGGCGTATCTCCTTGAGAACCAATCTTCGTATAAATAAGATCTCCAAAAATGCTATAGCGGCCCTTGCGGGCGTCGCCAATAAGCATTGCACCGAAGTCGAGATCATCGAACAATTTGCCAAAATCCGCGTGGATGTCGATGACCGGAGATCGTGCTCCAGAGAGCTTTCCGGATAGTCCTGCCGCCCAGAAGTATGGCGTCATCGATAGCTTCCACTCTTGCGCCGGAGCCGCCATGGCAGTGGCCTCAGGTCTTCCGTCGCCCCGCCCTCCTTCAGCAGCCGTGCCGGGCCCCGCATATACCAGGCCGCAAGCCAGCCAACTCATGATTTTTTTTCTCATTCGCACTTATCCGACAAGCGAGACACGGCGGATACCATCCGCCGTGCGGGAACACCAGGTATTGGAGCGTGGTCCTAAGCCATTTTCAGGTCACTCTTCTTACCGGCGGGACGGTCCATGATCCGTTGATGATCGAGGGATCGCTTTCATTGGGCCAATAGAGCCGCAACATCAGAATGAACTTTCCCTTGGGCGCGGGCAGCCAATTCGATTCCAGATCAGGACCGGGCGACTCGTTCTGTATGAGCAGATCAATCGAGCCATCCGCCTTGGCCTTCAAGGGCTGACGGGCGCTGATGGAGTAACGGTTCAGCGGATTGTCCACGAAGAAATAGTCAGCGTCGTACATCGTGAGGGACCAGAATCCAGACACGGGCGGAGTCAGGCCCTTCTTGAACGTCAGCACGTACCTTTCCGCCCCATCGTAAGCGCGCTTTATCGCCCCATTGTCAGACCGTAAAGAAGTGGGGTAGACCGCGTCCTGCGGACGGTTCGCGCCCAGCCCGATGGCAGCGATCAGGGCGCGCTGGATGTAATCAGTGCCGTAGATACCCGTCTTGGTGGTAAAGCCCCAACCGTCAATTTCCTGGATATCGCCTTTGCTGTTTTTGAAATGCGCCATGATCTGCCCGAATGCAGCGGCGGGCAGACGTTTGGCAAAGTCCGCGTCAAGCTTCCGTTTGTCGAAGTCCTTGCCGGGCACGATGCCGATCGATGCCAATCTCTCCAGTATCGGGCCATCCATGGTAGATGGGGGATTGCGCTTAAGCAGTTCCGCAAATAGCGAAAAATACTCCACCGCATCCATTCTGTTGACCTGCTCGCGCACCGACATCTTCATATCGATCGCTGGGTCCACCTTCCCTTTGGGCGCTTGCCAGTCCTTCCCCCAGGCGCTCAGCGGACACAGCTTCACTTCATCCTGGAGCTTGTGGACCTTCGCGTAGTCTTCCGGGGTTCCCGAACAGTAGATTCGACCGAGCAGCCAGACGATGCTCGTGGGGGACTTGTACTGGACCATGCCCTTCGGCACGGTCCCCTCCCACCGCGGCCCGGTGACCACAAAGGTCTGCGCGCCCGTACCGGTGGTGCGCTTTCCTGGTACGTCGAAAACGGTGGTCCATCCGTCCAGCATCGGAAACAACGCGTATCGATCTTGCAAGTCCGGCAGGCTTACAACCCACGGCTCATCGCCCACGTCGAAGAACGCCGTTGTGTACAAGGTGTCGGCATTGGGCGCGGTGACGTCGCGAAACTTGGCGTCGGGATAATGACGCAATTTGATGAGATGCCCCATAGGGGCCCGCGTGCCTTTCGGTGCCTCCACATTGGTGATAACCCGTCGGGTCATTTCCATCGTGACGAGCGGATAGGCATAAACATAGGCGTCAATCGCCGCGGAGAATTGGTCTTCTGCCTCGGGAAAATCCGCAACAAACCCTCCTGCGGCGCGCGCCGAGCCCGGCAATGAGCCAGCCGCCAGCAGAGCAACTCCAGCGGTATTGAACTTCCGACGTGATAGCTTCATTCGAATGCTCCAACAAATAAAGTTGTAAAGCCAATCGGGATACGCTTCAGAAAGTCTTGAGTGGCAAATCTCTGGACACAGAGACTAATGACGAGAAAAAAGCGACGCCACTCATTTTGCGCCAAGCGTGGTACGCCGAAGCCCGCTTGGCGCGAAATGAGTGGCAAGGCCAAGAGCCTCCTCGCTAAGCTTTCCGCGACAGTTCAACGATCAGGTTTCGGCCAGCGCCAACCCGATCGTTGCTCGGACATCCCGGTCTCGTAACCAGAGGGCTGAACGCCATGCATGTCAAAAGGCTATTTGTGTCGTTAATGGTGCTGTGCAGCGTCAGCCTCGGGGCCACGGAAACGAGCCTCGCGCAGGATGCCATTACATCGCCGGCTGCCAAGCAGATAGGCGTCGGCAAGCCCCAGATCGAACCGGCGCTCATCGTGCTTAATGCTCGCGCCGCTCGGCTGGAAAATGGGAAACTCGTGCTTTCGGGCGTTGCGTCGAATTCCATCATGTTCGCGGACCGGCCTGTACGAGCGGCGGGCCATGTGCAAACCGCACATCTGCTTGATGAATGGGCGGTCGGATCGAACAATTTTGCAATCGATCCTCCCAACGCCACCGTCTCGGTCCTGAACAGAAGCGGCTCGGCCGTGACGGACGCACTCGTCACGTTGAAGTCCCCGAAGCTCGACGGCGACAATCTGGTTTTCGCAGTGGAAATTCTGGAAGGCAACCTGACCGACGCGGAAGGCCCGGCATCGGTGTTCATTGATATTATCGGCCTGCCATTTACGCCCTTGTCGTTCGCTGGCGTGGCCCGGCGCACGGCTTACCGTAGCGCCTGGTACGCAGGCGCGGCAGCTGCCTCGGCCTCCTATTATGCGCACCCACGCTGCGGCTACTACCCCCTTCCTCCTTGCTATTGATTCCCCCCGGGCTCTCTGAATGCCGGTTGCGCGAAGACATTTTCATACTGCCGCAGGTCTTCCGACGAATAGCAGCAAAAGATCACTTCCTTGAGAGATGAGTCCCTGGACAAACTTTCCCGGACGCTTCTGATAGCGGTTTCCGCCGCCAACTCAATGGGATAGCCATATATACCCGTGCTGACACAGGGAAACGCAATCGAAGCAATGGCTCGTTCTTCCGCCAGCTCAATGCATCGGCGATAGCAGCTGGCCAGCAATGCCGGTTCCCCGCTATCCCCGCCCCGCCACACCGGCCCCACCGTATGAATAATGTATTGAGCGGAAAGCCGATACGCCTTGGTCACCTTTGCGTCGCCCGTCTTGCAGCCGCCAAGCAGCCTGCATTCCTGCACCAAGTCCGGGCCTGCGGCACGATGGATGGCGCCGTCGACTCCACCGCCGCCTAGCAAGGAAGAGTTCGCTGCATTGACAATCGCATCCACATGCAGCTTCGTAATATCCGACTGGATGGCACGCAGGGTTGTAGGCATATCTGTACTCCGTTGAGAGCTGCCTCGGGTCATGGACAGCCGTACATTCACTGTGTCGATGTGTGCACTCTCGCCAGCAAGCTATCCAGCGCGTGCGCATACTGCGCCTGGAGATTCTGGGCCCCCTTCTTGCCACCCGCGCCAGATATTCTCGCAAGACCGCTCCCGTGCGCATGATCGATCAAGATATCCCGCCAGGTCTCGGGATCCTGGGTCAGTGACGCCAGCACGGAAGTCAGATGAGCAGTAATCTCTTTGGTAACGCCGGCGAACGCCCGAGGCTCAGAGAAAATGGCTAGAGTCAGTTGGGGATGCCTGGCGACGGCATCGTAATAACGCAGTAGTAGCCGCCTGACCTCGGGAAGATGGTCCAACGATGTATTTTGATCCTCCAGGACGTCCGCGTACACCCTATCCGCGACGGCGCGCAGCAGTGCGGCACGATCAGCGACGTGGTTGTACAGGCTCATCGGAGTCACATTCAACTTCGAGGCCAGGGCACGCATGGTCAATCCTGCGGCTGGCTCCTCGTCCAAAAGCGCGAGTGCTGCCGCGATGATGTCGTCTTTCGACAATCCCGTGCCTCTGGCAGGACGACCGCGAAGTGCGGTCATGGAAGAACCCGGAACTTGCATTGCACCATGCCGGAAGGAAAGCTGCGGCTGGACATCAGTTCCAAATCGATGTCCTTAGGAACAGATCCGAACAAGGGCCTGCCGGCTCCAATCAATACGGGGACGGTAGTAATTACCATGTCATGAACCAAGCCTTCCCGCAGGAACGACTGCACCAGTTGCCCGCCGTCGACATATACCTTTTGGATATTCTCGCGGTCCAGCCTGGCAAGAAACGCCGCAGGCGTCAGGTCCAGGAACGTGACTTTATCTTGCTGGCCTTCGGGCACGGGCGTCTCGGCCAGCGCCTTCGACAGTACATACGCGGGCACATCGTAGGGCCAAGGCTTCAAGTGCGCGACGGTTTCGTAGGTGCCTCGGCCCATCACGATGGCGCCCTTATCCGCCATGAAGTCCAGGTAGCCGTGGTCCTCCGCCTGATTGTCTCGCTGCAGGAGCCAATCGATCCCACCATCGGGGCGCGCAATGTAGCCGTCCAGGCTGGTCGCAATGAATACGTGTGCAGTGGTCATGGATGTCCGCCCGTAAAATATACAGTGTATATTAATTGCGCGGGCAGCACGGTCGGGCGACTCCGCAAGGGGCCCAGCGCCTGGGGCCACCCCCGAGGCTGCTGTAATGCGTCCCGCGTATCCGGCCATCGAAAGGATTGATGTGGACGTAAATACTCCCGCCAAATGGCGCGACCGCTACACAGACGCAACCATCGAACGCCAGAACATAGGAGAGTCAGGCGCCGACGTCTTCCGCATCCGCCCGGGCAAGGGACAGGATCTGTTTTTGAAGTCCGAACCGCTAGGTGTGCTCAACGAGCTTCCCGACGAGATTGCTCGTCTTCGTTGGCTGAATCAGCATGGCCTGCCCGCCCCTTCAGTGCTGGACACGGCAACGGAAAACCACCGCCACTGGCTGCTCATGACCGCGCTGCCCGGCCATGACCTGGCCAGCGCAACCGACCTCGCGCCGGAGCAAATCGTGGGCATCATGGCCACGGCGCTACGCACGCTGCATCAGGCGCCTGTTGCGGAATGTCCCTTCGACCACCGATTAGACGCACGCATCGCGGCAGCCCAGGCCCGCGCACGCGCCGGCCTGGTCGATGAGACGAATTTCGATGAACAGCGCCAGGGGCGAACCGCCATGGACCTGCTCCAAGAACTGTTGTCTTCCAGGCCCATGGCCGCGGACGATCTGGTGGTGACCCACGGCGATGCCTGCCTGCCCAACTTCATGGCTGACGCCGGTGAGTTCACCGGCTTTCTGGACTGCGGCCGCCTCGGAATCAGTGATCGTTTCCAGGACCTGGCGCTTGCTGCCCGCAGCATCGACCGCAATCTTGGGGGGCCATGGGTGGCCCCATTCTTTCGGGAATATGGAGTCTTGCCCGACGAGCGGCGCATTGCTTTTTACTGTCTGCTGGACGAGTTCTTCTGAGCAGCTCGTCCGAAGCTCCGGCCACCGCTACCGCAGCACACCATTTACCGCGCCCGATTGCGCTCGAAGCAGCCAGCGCTACCGCAGTCGGCCGCTACAGGCTAAAGTGGCTCGTCTATAAAAATCGAGGACGGGGTGGTATGGCCGACGCAAGCACGCTTTTTGACGACAACGCCGTATACAGAACCTTGTTGGAGTCGACCAAGGCGATTCCCTGGAAGATCGATTGGGCAACGATGAAATTCGCCTATATCGGCCCCCAGATCGAAGAGTTGCTGGGCTGGAGCCCGGAAAGCTGGGTCAGCGTGGAAGACTGGGCCATGCGCATGCACCCGGAAGATCGCGAACATGTGGTGAATTTCTGCGTCACGCAATCCCAGGCGGGCCTGGACCATGAGGCGGACTACCGCGCGTTGACCAAGGACAATGGCTACGTCTGGATCCGCGACGTTGTGCATGTGGTCCGTAATGACCAAGGCGAAGCCGAAGCACTGATCGGGTTCATGTTCGACATTACCGAACGCAAGAAAACCGAGGAAAAGCTGCTTAGCCTCCAGAAAGAGCTGGAGGCCCTGTCCTTCAAGGATGGCCTGACGAATATCGCCAACCGGCGTCGCTTCGACAGTAGTTTCGACCTGGAATGGCAACAGGCGCGTAGCGAACGCCGGCCATTGTCCGTGCTGTTGTTCGATGTCGACTATTTCAAGCAGTACAACGACTTATACGGCCACACGCAGGGTGACAAGTGCCTGGTGGAAATCGCCCAGACGCTGGCCCTGGCACTGGACGGCCCTCGAGATCTGGTCGCGCGCTACGGCGGCGAAGAGTTTGTCGTACTGCTACCCGAAGCCGACGCCGACGTGGCCCGGAAAGTCGCGGAACGCTGCCAGCGGCTGCTACAGAAGAAGTCCATCGTGCATGCGCTCTCGCCGCATGGCAGGCGCGTCACCGTCAGCATAGGAGCGGGCACCGTGGTGCCGGGCGGACAGGTCGAACCCGCAAGTTTCATCAAGGCCGTGGACCAGCAACTCTATGCCGCCAAGAACAATGGACGTAATCGCATAGAGCATGTGCCGCTCGAAGGCTAGTTCCTCACCTGCCAAAAGTAATATTGATTCCCGCGAACACCGTGAACTGAGGCAGCCCCTCTCCTCGGTGCGCAATGGTCCACTGCGGCTCGACAAATGCGTTGAAGATTTTGTTTCCAACCCGCCATGCTTTGCCTGCCCCCAGCCCTAGCGGAATGTAATAGTCGTTCCTCTGCAAGTCGAAAGTCCATATTCCGGTGGACCGCAAGTACCATCCTTGTGGCAGGTTGCGGATGATGAATGGTTGCAGCGTTGCCGTGTGCACAGTATCGCGCTGACTCTGGCCGGCAAACGAATGTTGCCACTGCACCAAACCGCCGAGCAGCCCTTCTTTGCTGGTCTGCACTGCCACTGCGGCCAATCCGCCCGACCATTTCCCCGCCCCGAGCTCCTGGCTGGTGGCCGTTGGCAAGGTAAGCAAGGGCCCAATCCCGACATCTATCTCTTCCTGCTTGAGCAGGAAAATATCAAACACATTCAGGTCGCCCAGGCCGGTTTTATAGCTGCCATCGGCTTGCGGCCGGGTACTGACAGGCAATGTCGTGCGCAAAATCTGTGGAACCCCTACCCAATCGCCAGGAGCTATGGGCAATGTCGGGCGCACCAGAAAATCATTGGTGTGTGCCCCGGTGCCAAACAGTTTCGGGGTGTAGTAGTTCTGGAAATTGAGCGAAGGCGCCAGGTTGAGCGGATTATTGCTCTTGTTCGTGTCGTCGGCCGACTGTGCGTTGGCAATCTGGCTGACCCCGCATACCAACACCGCCACAACCATTTTTTTCAACATGCATGCATCCCCGGAAGACGACGCCGTGCTTAAACCGCCGATTGGGAAATCTGGCCACGCTTAGCCGCTAAACCTCCCGGCAAGTCGCCCGGTTGGCATGTTCCGCGGCGCGCATTGCCTCACTTTACGAGCTGGATATCTCCCGGCTTCCAACTTTTGTCGAAGGCGGCCGGCTCAGGGCCGTAAATGCGGATATAAGCAAACCAGCCCTTTCCCGCAGGCGTTTTGATCCAGCGGTTTTCACGCCCCTTGGGCGCCTTCGGCCCAAAGTAGAGATCGAGAGGTTTGGTCTTGTCCACATCCTTCAGTTCGAACAACGAACGAAGGGCCGCCATGTCCTGGTCCGTCTGGACCTGCGAGCGCGTCGCGGCGTCATATACCGTGATCGACCAGAACAGTTTGCCCGGTACAGGTTGAGGAATTGTCAGCTTGTAATTCTTGCTGCCGTCCAGATACGCCCCTGTGCCATCGCGCGCGCCCAGCCAATACAGCGACCCGGCGCCGGCATCGCGACGGAACATTGCCGGAGACGTCACAATGGCCTGCGCAAACCAGCGATCACGCGCGTCCAGGTCGATACCCCCAGGCGTGTCGAACTGCGCATTGGAAGGCACCAGACCCGCCCATTCCCATTGTCGATCCGGCCAGTTCTTTCGGTCCGGTCTCGTGCTGGCGAAGGCGCTTACCAGCATCTGATCGCGGCCATCGCGCGCGGCGCGCGACAGGATGCCTTTGGTGCGCGCATCGGGTTGTAACGGTTTCCCCTTTTCAATACCCAGCTCCGCCAACAGGCCATACATGGGCAGAAACTCAGGCACCAAGGCTTCGGTCTGGATGATGGCATGGAGCCGTTCCCAGAACTGGAAGTTGTCTTCCCAGCGCAAGGAAGTGCTGTCCATCGCCTTCTTGGAAGTATCCACCGCGGTAAGCGGTTGGGGTTTGTCGGCGTCGGCCAAAGGATAGATCTTGATCGCGCGCAGGCCCTCCAGTGCTTTCTGCAGATCGCCTTCGGCGGGTAGCGCCCGTACGGCGACCAGATTCTTGAAGGATTTGGAGTGGCCGACGTGGTAGCCCTCCGGAATCTTTTCCGTGTACCCGGGAGGCAGGACCAAATGCTTGCCGCCCTTACCTGCATCCGGGCCCGGCAGGCCCATATCCAGCACCCACCCTTGGTTGTGGTCATCCACCAGGCCGATAAATGGGCCTGGCGGCAGCTCGATCACCATCGGGCCATCTTTCAAATCCAACACCCCGGAACCGTAGGGTGTGTCGGAATTAAGCGTAAAGCCGACCTGCCGTGGTCCGGTTGCGGTGATGCCCCACTGCTTGCCATCCTCGATACCAACGGACCGATTGCCATTGAATATGCCCTCCATCGATACCGTGGGATACCAGAACCGGTAGGCAACGATTGCGCGCTGAAAAGTGGCGTCGTCGCGAGCGAGCTGACTGGCCTTAGCGGTTGGAAAGCCCTTATTGAATGAATAAGACGGCGGGGCGGACGGTTCCGCAGCCAGTGCGGGCAAGCCCATGGCAAAGCTCAGGCCCAAAGCTGCCAAATAGGTGCGTTTCATCGTTTCATCCCGGTTTGACTGGAACAGCCTGCTTCAGCTTCTCGACGTCGCCGGGCTTCCGGCTTGGGTCGAAGTACGCCGTTGGTAGAGCAACTCGCTTTTGAGCAGTGAGAAATCGGCCTGGGAAAGATACCCTTCACGCAATGGGATTTGCGAGGGTTGGCCGTAGCGGGAGGATTGTTGAGCAGGGGCAGAACCCCAACCCGAAACTAGCAAGACAGCAACGAATATCGAGCAAACCGCCTTGAGCGCCATGCGGGTTCCTTAACAATAAATTGATAAGCAACTTGAACGTCCCAATCGTCAACGCAGCGATAAATTCGCGAACTAGATTATCACGGCTATTCACAAAGGTAGCGGAATATTCTGCATGCAAGATCGGCCTGAGGCCCGTGCAGACCGACCGGCACGACGAGTGCTTCACGTCCACATGGGTCGCCCAGGAGATCGTGGCGTGAACGGGGCGCCCCACCCTGCGCCGCGCCCCCCTATCCTCACCGCCCCCGCAGGTAGCCGTCGCGCGTCTGCGGCAGCTTCATCCCCAGCACCGCCGAGGCCACCTGCGTGCGCAGGATCTGGGCCGTGCCTCCGGCGATGGTGAACATGCGCGCATCGCGGACATGGCGCTCCATCGGCAAGTCGCGCCCGTAGCCGGACGAGCCATGCATTTGCAGGGCGTCGTTGGTCACGCGCTGCGCCGTTTCGGCCGCAAAGATCTTGGCTTGCGCGGCCAGCGACAGGTCCGGAAAGCCAAAGGTCCGTGGCGTGCCGCTGCGCGCGGCGGCATGCAGCATGTGCCTCGCGGCGTTCAGCTGGATGGCCATGTCGGCAACCATCCACTGCAGGCCCTGGAACTCGGCGATGGGCCGGCCGAACTGCTGGCGTTGCTTGACATAGTCCACCGCCTCCTCGAAGGCGCCCTGCGCGATGCCCAGCGCCACGGTGCCCGCGCCGACGCGCTGGGCGTTGTAAGCCTGCATCAGGCCGGCAAAACCACGCTTCAATCCTTCCGGCGGCACCACCAGCATGGACTTGTGCACCTTCAGGTCGTGGAACCTGAGATAGGTCTCGGGAATGCCCCGCACGCCCATGGCGTAAGAGCGCTTGGCGATTTCCAGGCCATCATCCGCGGCGCCCGGCTCGCGCACGTGGATGAAGGCGCCGATGCCCAGATCCACGTCTTCGTCGAAAACGCGCGCAAAGATCAGGTGCAGGCGCGATACGCCTCCCCCAGTGATCCAGTACTTCTCGCCATTGATGATGTAGTCATCGCCGTGGCGAACCGCCCGGGTGCCCATCTCGCTGGCCGCGCTGCCGGCCTGGGGCTCCGAAATGCAGATGGCGGGTTTGTCGCCCGCGAGCACGCACTGGGCGGCAAGCGTCTTCTGTTCATGGGTGCCGTATTGCATGATGGCCCCGATGGCGCCCATATTGGCTTCGACCGTAATGCGCCCCATGGTGGCGCAGGCCTTGGCCATTTCTTCCACTACCAGCACGGTGTCGAGATACCCCAACCCGCGTCCGCCGTACTCGCGCGGAATCGTCATGCCCATGAAACCACCCTCCTGCAGCAGACGGACGTTGTCCCAGGGATACTGTTCGGACAGGTCGGTGGCCGCGGCCGTCGGTTTAAATGCGGCTTGCGCCAGCTCGCGCGCCCGTTGCTGCAGCGCCGCTTGTTCTTGGGAAAGTTCAGTCATCGTTCATCCTTGCTACGTATAAGCCTCCGGCTCGGCCACCAGGCCTGCCGGCGTCAACCCACCTTGATGTCCGCGCGCCGCGCCACCTCGGCCCAGCGCGAGACTTCGCTGCGCGTCAGCGCGGCCAGTTCCTCTGGTGTTCCGCCACCCGCATCGGCGCCCAGCGCGATCCACCTTTCCACGAAACGCGGGTCCGCAAACGCGTCGTTGACCGCAGCGTTCAGCACGCGCACCACTTCCGCAGGCGTGGCCGCAGGCGCATAAATGCCATACCAGCTGGTCGCGTCGTAGTTGGCTGCTCCGCTCTCCGCGGCAGTCGGCACCTCGGGCAGGCTGGGCGAACGTACCTTGGACGTCACGGCGATCGCGCGCACGCTGCCCGCCCGGATGTGCTGGATGGCCGACGGCATGGTCTCGAACATCATGTGGACGTTGCCGGCGATGATGTCCACGATCGCCGGCGCCGACCCGCGATAAGGCACGTGCGTCATCTGGGTGCCGGTGACGTTTTTGAAGTACTCGGCCATCAGGTGCTGCATGGTGCCGGCTCCGGGCGTGGCATAGCTGTATTTGTCAGGATTGGCCTTCAACAAAGCCACCAGCTCCTGCACGTTACCCGCAGGCAGGTCCTTGTTGACGATCAGCGCATGGTTGACGCGGCCCAGGAAGCCCACTGCGGTCATGTCCCGGATGTCGTATCCCAGCTTCGGATAGACGGACTGCGCGATAGCGTGGTGCACCGCCCCGAACAGGATCGCGTAGCCGTCCGGACGCGCCTTGGCCACCGCGTCCGCGCCCAGGGTGCCTCCCGCTCCGCCGCGGTTTTCCACGATGACCGATTGGGCCAGGCTGGCGCGCATGGGCTCGGCCAGTTGCCGCGACAGGATGTCCACGGTGCCACCCGGCGCATAGGGCGCAATCAACCTGATGCTCTGCGACGGATACCTGGTCTGGGCGAACGCCGGGCTCAGCGGCGCCAACGCCGCAAGCATTAAAAGCTGTCTCCTATCCATGCCTCTCTCCTGGTGAATCCGCCCTCGTGCGGGGCGGTGTTGTCTAAGGTCTTCAATGCGACCCAGCCCAGTCGGCCAGGATCTGCTGCGCATGCTCGTCCAGGCGGGGCGGCGGCATGCGGTAAGTGACGGGTGTGGCGGACAGCTTCAGCGGATTGGCCAGCAGGTTCAACTCGCCACCCTGGGCCCAGGCGCAGGGCATCCGCAAGTGCGCGCCACGCGCCTGGACGTGCGGGTCATTGAACACGTCGCGCAGATCGTTGACCGGGCCGCAAGGCACGCCCACGGCTTCCAGCTGCTCCAGCCACGTCGTTCGGGGACGCTGGCCCAGGGCCTCCTGTATCCGCCCGCAGAGTTCGTCGCGATGGGCGACACGTGCGGCATTGCTGGCGTAGCGCTCATCCTGCGCCAGCCCGTCCAGGCCCGCGACTTCGCAAAAGCGCCGGAATTGCGCGTCGTTGCCCACGGCAAGAATCATGGGGCCGTCCGCGGCGTCGAACACTTGGTAGGGCACGATGTTGGGATGGCCATTGCCCAGACGCGTGGGCGGCTCCTGCGCGGCCAGATAGTTGGTCCCTGCGTTCACCAGCCAGGCGATCTGGCTGTCCAGCAACGAAATGTCGATGTGCTGCCCCATGCCGGTCAGGTCCC
>Ga0182740_1001259_pt1 | contig 17798 bp, 10 predicted proteins | sample eDN5th37CKraftBY_FD_128872 | JGI IMG/M metagenome (GOLD analysis project Ga0182740, IMG submission 128872) | Enriched backyard soil microbial communities from Emeryville, California, USA - eDNA 5th pass 37_C Kraft BY (version 2) (version 2) | ecosystem: Environmental > Terrestrial > Soil >...
CGGGCATTCAGCGGTTCTCAGCAAACGCCCAGATTTCGCGCATTCACGACGATTCCCGCCCAACCGCACGCGGCGTCCGCGGGGGTGCCACGGACGCCGCGTGCCGAAGCGGGAGAGGCCGGATCAGGCGTCCTCGGCCCGCAGGCTGGTCACGATCTCCACCTGGTCGCGGCCCTCGAGGAAGAGGTTCGCAAGCCGGCGACCGGCGATCGCGAGGGCTTCGGGGGTTGAGACGCCGGGCGCGTCGATCCGCTCGTAGGAGACACCCGCCTCGTCCAGGAAGGCGGTGAAGAGATCGGCCTGGGTGGTCCGGCTGGCGGAGACGCCGGTGCTCACGAGCACCAGCGGCACGTCGATCACGGCGGCGAAGGTGTCCGGCGTGCGCATCGCATAGCGATCGCGGTCGGTCAGCGGCATCCCGTACTGGCGCGTGATCCACGTCCGCCAGGCCGGGGCCGCTTCCTCCAGCTCGATCGCCCAGTCGGTGATCGGGTCGACGACGGCGACCGCCGAGAAGATGCCCGGGCGCCCACCGGCGACGAGCAGGGCCAGGGCCCCACCATACCCGTGGCCGACCACTGCCAGCTTCCGTTCGTCGATGTCCGCGACCTTGCCCAGCGCAATGCCGGACTCCACGATGTCGGACATCTCCAGTTCGGTATCGGCAAGCTCGGCGAGGTCGTTCTCGATCGCGGCCCCGAACCCGGTCGCGCCGTGGAGGACCGGCGTCAGCACGGCCATCGCGGTGCGGGCCAGCGCCTGCTCCTGCGGCTGGAACTCGGCGCGGCGGGTGGCCAGCGGCCCATCCGGCAGGTAGACGATGCCGGGCACCTTGCCGGAGACGCCATCGGTCCGATAGAGCAGGCCGGAGAACTGGGCGTCCGCGCCGACCTCGAACTCGAAGGTGGTCGGGCGGCGGAAATCGCGTCCGAGCGTCGGCTGCACGCCGGGCAGCTCGATCGCGATGCGCTCGGCGTCGGCGGTGTTGTCCTGCACGAGGAACCCGAACGGACGCTGGGCCGCGCTGAACCCGTAGAGGGCGCGCTTGTCGGCCACCCAGCGCGGATAGAGACCCACGCCTTCGCCCGGATCGAGGGCCGTCGCGCCGGATGCGTGCAACCCGCGCTCGCAGACGACGGAGGAGAACCCTTCCGTGCGGATGTAGACCAGGCGCGGTTCGCCCGGCGAGAAGCGGGGATCGACCTTGTCCCCGGCCTCGCGGGTGACGGTCCAGCCGGCCTTGTTGTCGGAGTTGATCACCGCGATGGAGAGCCACTCGTTCTCCCGCGTCACGTAGGCCACGAGGTTGCGGCCCGGCACCCAGTCGAGGGAGTGGCGGACGGCGGAGGTCTTCTCGCCGGTGAGGTTGCGGATCTCGCCGGTGGCGAGGATGAAGACGAGGATGTCGTTGTGATCCACGTCCTCCAGCCGCTTGCGGGTGAAGGCGAGGAAGAGGCCATCGCGCGACCAGGCCGGCTCACGGTCGTCGGAGGCGCTCCAGGTGAGCAGCTCGGCGGCGACCGGCAGCGAGCCGATCGGGCTGGCAAGGGCGATCACGTCGCGCCCGTCGAGGCGGCGCACGAAGGCGATCAGCATGCCATCCGGCGACCAGCGCGGCGAGCGATCCGATGCGGTGGGATGGTCGCTGAGCGGGGTCGGCGCGGCGAGCGGGGCAGGCCCCTCCGGGGCAGCGGCATCCCCGCCGTCCAGCTCGGCGGCGGTCTCCGCATCCCCGACCGTCTCCGCGTCGGCGATGGCGGCCGGCGCGGTGGCGTCGCCCACATCCGCCGCGGCGGGCGCTTCGTCTCCGGCGATCGCCGCCGGCTCGTCGTAGCGTTCGCCGACCAGCAGCTCGGTGGATTCGCCATCCCCGGCTGGGGCGGCGCTGGCGACGACTGCGTCGGTGGATGCCTCGGCTTCGGTGGCGGAGGCCTCGGCAGCCTCCTCGGCGACCGGGGCGGCGGGCGCCTCGTAGGCAGGAACCGGCACCAGCCAGACGGCGGTGCGCAGCGGGTTGCCATCGGGATGGGAGCCGGTCAGGGCGATCGTCGCTCCGTCCGGGGACCACTGCGGCCCACGCAGGGAGCGGCCCGTATCGGGATCGCGGTCCGGAACCGGGGTGAAGGGCAGGTCGATCTGGACCGCCTCGCCACCGGCGACCGGGCTCAGCCAGAGGCGATACGCCCCCCCGGCGTCCGGGAGCAGGTAGGCGACGCGCGCGCCATCCGGGGAGACCTCCGGCGCATCGGGGAGGGCGGGCGGCGTGCGGAAGACGGCCTCGATCTCGGCGGGAGCCGTTTCCGGCTCGCTCGCGGCATCGGCGGGGGGCGCGGCGTCCGCTCCAGCCTCGGGGGCGACATCCGCTTCGGGCGCCTGGTCGCCTTCGGGGCGGGGGGAATCGATTGGCGTCGTGGAGACCGTATCGTCGTGCTCGTCCACCGGCGCGACGCGTGGGGTATTGGGGGTTGTGATATCCGACATGGATTCGTCTCTCGCTCCTGATGGTGCGCCTACGAACGCACGACAACCCTGCCGGGAACGACAGGACGGCGGGCGGCTCCTGATTGGAGCGCATCACCGCCGCGACCGGATGAACCGGCTTCTGCATTGACTGCGTCTGGATAGGCCACCGGAGCGACCGCACACGAACCCCAGCGGGCAGATCGTCTGCGCCGTGTTGCGGCTATGGTACCCACCGGCGGGCATCCATGCCACACCGAAGCGGATTCCGGCAGCACGAGCAGCAGCGCCGGCAGCCGCACAAGCGCCCTCGCGATCCTCGGTCGAGGTCAGGCGCGATCCCCGAGGGCGATCCAGGCCTCCGGATCGAGCTCGCCCCGCGCGACGACGACCGCACGCCCGGTCAGGGATATCCCCCGCGCCATCCGGGTCGCCTCGTCCCAGGCGCAGGCGACGGTCAGCGGCCACCCTCCGCTCGCCAGTACCGCGACCGGCCGCGCCGGGTCGACGAACCCCTGCTGGCTCGCGGCGATGGCGGAGGCGACGGCCCCGGTACCGCAGGCGAGCGTCTCGGCCTCGACGCCCCGCTCGTACGTCCGCATGCGGATGCGGTTCGGGCCGAGCGGGGAGATGACATTCACATTGGTTCCCGCCGGGGCGAAGGCCGGATGCACCCGCAGCTCCCGCCCGATCGCCTCGAACGTGCCCAACGGCGGCCAGGCGTCGGCATCCTCCACCACGATGACCGCGTGCGGAACGCCGACCGGAATGCTGGCGACCTCCAGCACGCCGATCGACGTCTGCACCGCGTGCGGCGCGACGTACGGCCCGGCATCGACCATCGCGAGGCGAACGCCTGTGCCTTGGAGATCCACCTCCGCGCGAACGAGGCCGGATGGCGTCTGGAAGGCGCAGGCGGCGGGCGCGATGCCGTTCAGGACTGCGAAGCGAGCGCCGCACATGGCGCCATTGCCGCACATCTCGCCCTCGGTGCCATCGGCGTTGACGTAACGCCACCGGAAGTCCGCCACACTCGCGTCCGGCGCGTCCGCCTCGACCGGTTCGATGAAGACGACGCCATCGGCGCCGATCCCGGTCCGGCGCTGGCAGGCGGCGCGGACGAACGCGGCCTCCTCACCGGGCGCGATTGCCGGCTGGCGGTGGTCGATGACGATGAAGTCGTTCCCGCTGCCGTGCATCTTCGTGAAGGGGACCGGCGTGGCGGGGAGAGCAGTGTCCTGGATCGTGGGCACGGTTGGAGGCTCCCTGTGGGGTTTCAGCGTGTCGCATCATCCGCAAGATACCAGCGCAATCCTTCTAGGTTCCCGCTCTCCATGCTCCAGCGACGCGGGGGCTCGCCCAGCGTGATGCGCTCGCTCAACCAGAAGGTTACGTCCGGTTCCCAGCCAGCCATGACGGTCGCACCGCCCGCGATGGGGAGCACCCGTCCGGCCGTCTCCAGATAGGCGTCGATGGTGACATGGATCGCATCGTAATGCTGCGAAACCCGGGTCCAGTCAGGAATACACCAGTGATGGACCTCGCCGGTCGCCCTGTACCAGGTGTGCCGCCTCGCCAGGGGCACGTCAAGCGGCGCTGAAGCGACGAGGTGCGCGAAATCCTCCGCCGTCCTGATTTCAAGCACGCGAACCGGAGCCAGGACCGTCACCGGGCGAACGATGGCGGTGGCGGCGGGCGGCCCATCTTCCGCCACCATGAGCAGCCGCGCCCCGGCAAATGGCGTCGCGGAAGATGTTACGGGAAGGTTCCAGGGCGGAATGGAGGTCCACCGACCACTCCAGTTGGCCCTTGGATCGGACGGCGGTGGCCGACGTTCGGTTGCGATTTCATGACGATGGTCCTCGGCGATGATCTCCGCGAATCCATCAAGCGCCGCCTTCGGCAATCCAGTCCATTCGACATGCCTCTGATTGTCCAGATCGATCGGATCGGACCACCCCTGCGTGGCGGGATGGGCATCGAGCGGAGCTGCAAGCCGTGCGAGCACATCGTCGAAGACGGAACGGCCAAGAACGCGATCGTGCCACGGCTCCTGCCAGTAGTATGCCCACTGCACCGAGTGGCTGAGTGCGAGGGCGATGTCCCGGTCGCTCAATTCAAGGAGCGTGCCCGGATCGACCGATTCAAGCGCATGAAGGAGTGCTGCCTGAATCTCGCGACGACGATTGTCCATAGGCCGGGCGTACTCCCAGGCGATCGTCCCGTTTCGGACGGACGCGGCGAGCGCCACGAAGCACCGTCCCCGTGGCCCTTGCAACCACCGCTCCAGCCGGATCGTCATCGCCGAACCCCTTTCACGCACTCGCGCGTTTCCATGATGGTGGTAGGGAAATGATGCATCGCCGAGGCATGGATGCACCATCGCCGTACCAGATGGGCTACACTTGCCCCATGTGTACGGACACCTTCAGGTGTCCATCCTGCTGGCGGGAGTTCTGCTCCCGCGCCGATCGTCCTTGCGGATCGGTGGAGCCCGCGCGGGTGCATCACGCGCCGCCTGCCGGGCAACCGCCACCTCCGCGCCTCACCCGGGCGAGCTCGCACCCTTCCCGTACCCCGTGGTTTTCGTGCGCCCTCGCTGTTCCCAGGAAGGAACCTCCCCTGTGACCCAGAACACCCTGCCGGACACGACGCCGACCGTCCTCCGTCGCCCGTGGCGGCATCGCGCCCTGCAAGCGACCCTCGCGCTCACGCTTGGCGGCTCCAGCATGCTCGGCGCCGGCGTGGCCACGATGGCGCAGGATGGCTCTGGCGGCGCGACCCCGATCCCGACGCCCGCGGCGACCTGCACCGTTCCGGACCTCTCGGCGGCGCGGCCCCAGGTCCAGCCGACCGCCTCCCCGACCGCCACCACTACCGTCGCACCGACGCGGACGGCCCCGGCATCGCCCGCCGCCTCGCCCGCGAGCGGGACGCCCGTCGGCTCGGTCGCCGCCAGTCCGGTCGCAACCACGCCGCCCGCCGCAAGCCCGGCCGCCGAGACGCCGGATTCGCTCCAGGCGGAACTGACGCTGAGCGCGAACGCCATCGCCGACTGCCTCACCAAGGGTGACTTCACGACCCTCTCCACCATCACGGGCGACACCTTCCGCGGCCAGCTGCTCGGCGCCGGCGAGGCCGTTTCGGCGGAGGACTTCACGGAGATCGCGCCGTCGCTGGCGGTCATCCCGTACACGATCGTCCAGGTCGACGACGCGAGCGAGAGCGGCTCCACCGCCACCGCCACGGTCACCTACCTGATCGGCAACCAGGTCCGGATCGGCGAGTGGTCCTTCACCCGGGAGACCGTCGGTGGCAAGGAGGTCTGGGCACTCGACCAGGAGACCGACCAGGCCGTGACCAAGCCGGGCACCGCGACGGCAGCCACGGTGACGATCCAGGACAACGCCTACACCTTCGATCCGAAGACGATCGAGGGCGACGAGGTCTTCTTCACCATCGCCAACAAGGACAAGGAAGACCACGAGCTTTTCGTGGTGAAGCTGGCCAGCGGCACGGACGTGGATGTCCTCCTCACCACGCCAGGTCCGGGCCTGCCGGAGGGCGTCACCTTCGTCGGCCAGGTGACGGTGCCGGCGGGCAGCGAGGGCAGCCTGCTCCTGACCGATCTGCAACCGGGCACCTACCAGGTCGTGGACCTGCTGCCGAACGCCCAGGGCCTGCCCCACCTCTCGGACGGCATGGAGGCGACCTTCACCGTCAAATAGGCAGAAACGCCCAGGACGGCGCATCGCGCATCATGCGGGATGCACAGGAATTCACGCTCACGAACGGCCGGTGCGGGCATTTCGCACCGGCCGTTCGGCGTCCACGCACAGCCAATGGGCACACCGCCTACACGTTTCGGTCAGAATGTCCAGCGATTCTCCCTTGTATTTGGCGTGTGCGCGCACCACTATTCGTGCCGTCGCTCCGTATGCGTCCGTCCCGCCACGTGCGAGATGCCACCGGTGGCCTACTTCGGTACGGTCGTCCCTGGCGATGCCGTACAGGGGTCCTGCTCTCCAAACACCGTTGTCCGGGGTTTCCTCGATACCCCACTGACTGGCTCGCGCCCTGGGAGGAACGATCCCCCGGACATCGAGCCGTCGTTCGGCAATCGATCCATTCCCCACCTACGGGAGGGATCAGGAGGTCCAGCATGGAACAGGGCGGTCGCTTCTCACGTCTGTACGACGAGCTGAAGAGCGGGGCAATCGATCGGCGCACCTTCATCGAGCGATCCACGGCGCTCGGGGTCGGGTTCACCGCGGCCCTCTTCGTGGCGAACGGGGTCGGCGCCGCCGGCTCCAGGAACGGATTCGCGCTCTACCAGGGCCAGGACGGCACGCCTGCCGCCAGCCCGGCCGCGAGTCCAGCCGCCGGTGGCAGCGGCGCGGCAGCCCCCTCGGTCGGCACCGAAGGCAAGACCCGCGGCCAGGACGGCGAACTGAAGCTCATCCAGTGGCAGGCACCCACGTTGGCGTCTCCGCACGTCGCCACCGGCGACAAGGACTTCCTGGCGGGGTCGCTGGTCGTCGAGCCGGTGATGCACTACCTCCCGGATGGCACCCTCATCCCCTGCCTCATCACCGAGGTCCCCAGCGTCGAGAACGGCCTGCTGGAAAAGGACCTTTCCAAGGTCACCTTCAAGATCATCCCGGATGTGACGTGGAGCGACGGCACGCCGCTCACCTCCAAGGACTTCAAGTTCACCTGGCAATGGGTCACGAACACCACCCGCTCGTCGAATCTCTCGATCAACCAGGCCGTCTGGGCCGTGATCAAGGACATCGAGACGCCGGACGACCTCACGGCGGTGGTCACGTTCAACCAGCCTTCCGCCGCGTGGTTCGATCCGTTCAGCGGCGGCACGAACGGCTACATCTACCCCTCCCACGTCTTCAATGACGACCCGACCAACGGCAACGATGCGTTCCTGACCGCGCCGATCGGTACCGGGCCGTACGTCATCACCAGTTTCTCGCCCAACGACCAGGTCGAATACGCCATCAACGAGAAGTACCGCTTCCCGGACAAGCCCTACTTCTCGAAGGTGACGCTGAAGGGCGGCGGCGACGCGGCCTCGGCGGCCCGGGCCGTCCTGGAGACCGGCGAGTACGACTACGCCTGGAACCTCCAGGTGGAGCCCTCCGTGCTCCAGCCGATGGTGGATGTCGGCAAGGGCAGCATGCTGGTGATCCAGGGCACCAGCGTCGAGCGGCTGAACCTCAACTTCTCCGACCCGAACAAGGAAGTCGATGGCCAGCGCTCCGAGATGAACACGCCGAACCCGGTGCTGTCGGATGACGCCGTGCGCAAGGCGCTGAACATGGCGGTGCCGCGCGACGTGATCGCCACCCAGTTCTACGGCGAGGGCGAGCCGCCGACCGCGAACATCCTCACCGGCCTCAAGGCGTTCGATTCCCCCAACACGAGCTGGACCTTCGACATCGACGCGGCCAGCAAGATCCTCGACGATGCGGGCTGGGCGATGGACGGCGACACCCGCAAGAAGGACGGCGTGGAACTGAAGGTGGTCTACGCCACGACCATCAACCAGGTGCGGCAGAAGACCCAGGCCGTGGTGAAACAGGCCTTCGAGAAGCTGGGCGTGAACGTCCAGCTTCAGCAGATCGACGCCGGCATCTTCTTCGACAGCTCGGCGGGCAACGACCAGAACACCGGCCACTTCTACTGGGACATCGCGATGTACACCAGTGGCGCCGCCTCGACGATCCCCATCAGCTTCATGTCGAACTGGTATGCCGGGCCGGACGGCAAGAACATCTCGCAGAAATCGAACGGCTGGGCCGGGGTCAACTCCGCCCGCTGGGTGAACGCCGACTACGACGCCGCCTTCGTGGACCTGGGCAAGGCCACGACCTTCGAGGCCGCGAACGCGTTGCTGATCAAGATGAACGACCTGATCATCGACAACGTCGTCCTCATCCCGCAGGTCAACCGGGCGGCGGGCAAGTCGGCGATCATCAACACGCTGGTGAAGGACAACGTCGCCGGCAGCGCATTCGAGTACGAGTACTGGAACATGGCGAACTGGACGCGCTCCTCGTAAGCGGGGAGGGCGCAACCGGATCGTCGGAGCAGAGCGGGGTGCTGGTCCTTGGGCCAGCACCCCGTCCGCGCATCCGGGCGGCGGGCGGTCGTCGCCACGGAACGGAAACACTGGGCGTTCCGGGCGGCGTGCGGAGGAACCCCGAGCGGAGCCGAAGGACCGCGTGTCGGCCCGGGTTCCGCATACGGTGTATCCAGATGCAGGTGCACAGCAGCCATCGAAAGGAACGCCCTCACCTCGGCGTGCCCGAGGTGAGGGCAGGCACACGGTTCGCCCGCGTCCGGATGTGCCCGTCGATGCGGCCCTCGCACCGGTTGTGGTTGCTGCGGGCCGTGGCCGCCTCGTGGCCCCCACGTACCCAGGCGTGCCCGCGCATCATCCATCACCTGCAACCGGAACTGCACGGCACGCGGAGCGGGACGAGCGTCGCGGGGGCCGAAATGCACAACGCCGGGAGCTGAAGCATGCGCACCCATGCCGGATGCGTTCATACGTGATGCCCAAATGCGCGAACGCCTCTCGGGCACAGATGGGGAAAACTAGCTCGTTCGGGGGGTGTTTGGCTCGAAAATCACATGGCAAGGCACGATAGTTGGGCAAATCATCCAGTATCCCCACTGCTTTCTGTGCCCGGACAGGTTGACCCGAGTTCACCTAAACCGGTACCTTGGTGACGGTCTCACCCCCGTAAGGGTACAGGCACGCAGCATCATGCGAACTCCGTCCTCGGCGCTTGCGCAAGGAGTCTCCACGGTGACAAGGGTGGAACGCACGTTTCCGGCGTCACGCCACCGCCAGACGATCTCTCCCGCCAGGGGCGGCGATCGGTTGGCGGCGCAGGGCATCGCGCGTGGCGCGATCCCTGGCGAGGCACCGGATCTCAGACGGGTGTCGCCAGCCTCATGAGCATTCCCGGACGATCGGCGTCCAACGCCGGCCTACGGGAGCATGACGTCATCACCGCACAGGTTCGGGTCCCAATCGGTCCAGGGAGTGGCCAGCTGCTCCCATTCGGGTTTCTGGCACGGCTCGATCCAGAACGCTGATATGCCTGGACGGCGCCGACACGCATCATGAACCACGCCCGATCGGCGTGATTCCGGAGGATTTGCATGGCTCATTTCGGACCCTACGCCCAGCTGGTCGAATCGCTCAAGCGCGGTGAGATCGATCGTCGCACATTCCTTGCCCGCGCTGGCGCCCTCGGCGTCGGCCTCAGCGCCGCCCTCTTCTCGGCGAACGCGGTGACCATCGCGGCCGCCGGCGGATCGAAGAACGGCTTCGCCCTGTACCAGGGGCAGGATGCCACCCCCTCGGCCAGCCCGGTCGCGGGCGCCGTCGGGCCCTCCGCCGTCGGCACCGAGTCGCAGACGCGCGGCCAGGATGGCGAGCTCCGCATCATCCTCTGGCAGGCCCCGACCCTCGCCTCGCCGCACAACGCCACCGGCACCAAGGACTATCTCGCCGGTTCGCTCGTGGTCGAGCCGCTGATGGGCTACCTCCCGGATGGCACCATCTTCCCGCGCCTCGTTACCGCGGTGCCGAGCGTGGAGAACGGCCTCCTCTCCGAGGACCTCAAGACCGTCACCTTCAAGCTCCTCGAGGGCGTCACCTGGAGCGACGGCGAGCCGTTCACCTCCAATGACGTGAAGTTCACCTTCGAGTGGATCACCAACCTGACCCGCCCGACCAACCTCTCCGTCTCCTCCGCCGTCTGGCAGGTGATCGAGAAGGTGGAGACGCCGGACGAGCTCACCGCCGTCGCGACGTTCAAGAGCCCGTCCGCCGCGTGGTTCGAGCCGTTCACCGGCGGCACCAACGGCTACATCTACCCGGCCCACAAGTTCGACAACGACCCGAACAACGGCAACGACGCGTTCCTGACGAACCCAATCGGCACCGGCCCGTTCGTGATCGACACGTTCTCCCCGAACGACCAGGTCACCTACAAGGCGAACGAGAAGTACCGCGAGCCGAACAAGCCGGCCTTCGCATCCGTCATCATCAAGGGCGGCGGCGACGCGGCATCCGCGGCCCGCGCCGTCCTGGAGACCGGCGAGTACGACTACGCCTGGAACCTCCAGGTGGAGCCGGCGGTCATCGACAGCATGGTGAAGGCCAGCACAATCGCCTCCCTGGTCGCCGACCCGGGCACCAGCGTCGAGCGCCTGATCATGAACTTCTCGGACCCGAACAAGGAAGTCGACGGCCAGCGGTCGGAAGTGAACACGCCGAACCCGGTGCTGGCCGACGACGCCGTGCGCAAGGCGATGAACCTCTCCGTCCCGCGCGACGTGATCGCCCACCAGTTCTATGGCGAGCAGATCCCGCCGACCTCCAACATCCTGACCGGCGAGGGCTATGCCTTCACCTCCCCGAACACCTCGTGGGAGTTCAACATCGACGAGGCGAACAAGATCCTCGACGATGCCGGCTGGGCGAAGGACGGCGACTTCCGCAAGAAGGACGGCGTGGAGCTGAAGATCTCCTACGCCACCTCCATCAACCAGGTGCGCCAGAAGACCCAGGCCGTGGTGAAGCAGGCCTTCAACGCCATCGGCATGGATGTCCAGCTCGAGCAGATCGACGCCGGCATCTACTTCGACTCCGCGCCCGGCAACGAGCAGAACATCGGGCACATGTACTGGGACCTGGCGATGTACACCAGCAACGCCGCCTCCCCGATCCCGACCAGCTTCATGTCCGCCTACTATGGCGGCAAGGACCTGAGCAACATCGCGCAGAAGTCGAACGGCTGGGCCGGGCAGAACGCCTCGCGCTGGCACAACGACGAGTACGACAAGACCTTCGAGGCGCTCGGTGCCGCCACCACGCTGGAAGAGGCCAACGAGCTGCTGATCAAGCTCAACGATCTCGTGATCGAGAACGTGGTGGTCATCCCGCAGGTCAACCGGCCGGCCGACCAGTACGCGATCAACAACAAGCTCGAGAAGGCGAACGTCAAGCTCGGCGCCTTCGAGTACAACTTCTGGAACATCGCGAACTGGAACCTCGTCCGCTAACCCGGACCTGGACCCCAGTCGCCCTGACGAAGCCGCCGGTCGGACCGATCCGACCGGCGGCTTCGTGCGCTCTCGCACCGATCGCGCGAGGGGGTCGCGTCCCTGCGGCAGGATCGCGAGACCGCCCGTTCGTCCCCACCCGGCACCTCGGGCGGTCACGCGCGCATTCCGAACCAGCGAACGATGGTAGAGTAGGCGCGTCCCTCGGGATGCACGGTGATCCGGCAGGATCGACAACGCAGACATTGCCTCGACGAACGTTCGTTCGCCCGGAGCATCGGTCGTTTCCTTCCGAATCCCCGCCATTCCGGGTCGCTGTCTCATCCGGCGATGCGCCGGATGCCGCCATCCTGTGCATGCCGCGCGACCGGAGGGCGCCGCTCCCCGGCCCGTTCGGCAGGATGCACCACAGCCGGTCGTTCACCGCCATCGGCGGCGGGCCGGCACAAGGGGTTATCGGGTCATGGTTCACGCACGTTCGTCCCTCGGCCGGCTCTACGACGCGCTGAAAGCCGGCGAGATCGACCGCCGCTCGTTCATCCAGGGAACCGCCGCCACCGGGGCAAGCCTCGGCCTGGCGACCTTCCTCGCGAACACGGCCACCGCAGCACCGGGCTCCCTGAAGAACGGGGCGGCCTTCTACGCGCAGGACGCCACGCCGGAAGGCACGCCCGTGGCCTCGCCGGTCAGCGCCAGCGCCCGCCCGACCGCCGGCACCGAGGGCCAGACCCGCGGCGAGGGCGGAGAGCTGAAGATCCTGCTCTGGCAGGCGCCGACCATCCTCAATCCGCACAATGCTACCGGCGTCAAGGACTACATCGCCGGCGCGCTGGTGCTGGAACCGCTGATCCACTACCTCCCGGATGCCTCCATGACGCCGAACCTCGTCACCCAGGTGCCGAGCGTGGAGAACGGGCAGCTCGCCGAAGACCTCAAGAGCGTCACCTTCACCCTGCTCCCGGACGTGACCTGGAGCGACGGCGAGCCATTCACCGCCGACGACCTGATCTTCACCTGGCAATGGAACATCGATGGGGCGAACGCCTCCCAGAACATCACCACCTGGCAGACCATCGACACCATCAAGGCCGTGGACGCCACCACCGCGAAGGTGACGTTCAAGCAGGCGAACCCGTTCTGGTTCGATCCCTTCGCCGGCACCAGCACGGCCTTCGTCCTGCCGAAGCACGTCCTGGAGGGCAAGGGCGCGGAGGGCAACACCGCCTTCGGCCAGAAGCCGATCGGCACCGGCCCGTTCGTCGTCGACTCCTTCACGCCGAACGACCAGGTAATCTACTCGGCGAACCCGAACTACCGCGAGCCGAACAAGCCGTTCTACGCCACGGTCAACCTGAAGGGCGGCGGCGATGCGGCCTCGGCGGCCCGCGCCGTGTTGCAGACGGGCGAGGTGGACTACGCCTGGAACCTCCAGGTCGAGCCGGAGGTCCTGCAAGGGCTCATCTCCGACAGCGCGCCGGGGCAACTCCTCATCAAGCCGGGCGCCCAGGTGGAACGCATCAACATCAACTTCAGCGACCCGAACAAGGAGGTCGACGGCCAGCGGTCGGAGATGAACACCCCGCACCCGTATTTCTCCGATCCGAAGGTGCGCGAGGCCTTTGCCACGGCGATCGACCGCCAGCAGATCACCGAGAAGTTCTATGGGGAAGGGTCCGACCCCGTCGCCAACATCGTCACCGGTGTGGCGGAGACGGAATCACCGAACACGAGCTGGACGTTCGACACCGACAAGGCCAACCAGATCCTCGATGAGGCCGGCTGGACCAGGGACGGCGATGTCCGCAAGAAGGACGGCGTGGAACTGAAGGTCGTCTACGCGACCTCGGTGAACCAGGTCCGCCAGAAGACGCAGGCCGTGGTGAAGAACACCCTGGAGGCGGCCGGATTCAAGGTGGAGCTGGTGCAGGTGGAAGCCGGCATCTTCTTCGACAGCGCGGCCGGCAACGACCAGAACCTGAGCCACTTCTACTGGGACATCAACATGTTCCAGCAGGTGCCGAACTCGCCGCGCCCGCTCGCCTTCATGGAATCCTGGTACGCCGGCAAGGACGGCGCCAACATCGCCCAGAAGTCGAACGACTGGTCCGGCCAGAACAGCAGCCGCTACACCAACCCGGACTACGACGCCGCCTTCGAGCAGGCGCAGGGCGAGACCGACGCCGAGACGCTGGCCGAACTCTTCATTGCCATGAACGACCTGGTGGTGAACGATGTCGTGATCGTCTCGCTGGTCCGCGTGGGCACGAAGCAGGGCGCGTCGAAGAAGCTGAACGCCGAGAACATCGCCCCGGCGGCGTTCTCCTACGACACCTGGAATGCCGCCAACTGGCGGACCGTCTAGGCCAGCGGCCATCCGCCGCAATGGAACGATGATGAGCGTGACGGCGTCCTTCCCGTGGGGAGGACGCCGTCGCCGTTCCGCGTGGACTACCGGACCGCATCACTAGGCTACCAGGGCCTTCCAGCATGACCGTAGCCATAAAGTACTAGACCGTCCCCGACGCGTATGGCATACTTCTGGATACGAGGATTCAGCGTGCGGAAGGAACAGGGACAGTCATGTCGGATCAGCCACTCGAACAATTCTGGATAGGATCCGATGTCGTCTGCTCGCAGTGCGGTCATCACAACGTGCTGACCGAGGACTTCCCGATCGTGGTGTTGAAGCGAACCCGCTCCCAGGGCGTCGTCTCGATCGGCTTCGCCTGCGAGCAGTGCCAGACCCGCCACATCGTGAAGCAGGACCGCGCCGCCTTCCGGCCAGCCGTGCCGATGCCCTCCTCCCGCCGCGGCCGCCGCAGCCGCCATCTCCCCTCCTGAGCCACTCCTCCTCCCCCTCCCACCCTTCCCGTTTCCCCGGAATCAGCCGCACCCCCGGAACCGTTTGGCGCACACTCCGTTAGAAGGGAGACGCGCGTCATATCGGACCGTTCGACGATCGGCAACGATCGCAATGCGGTGGAGGCGGGGGACTCACGCTCGATGGGGAACGAGGATGACGCCATCCTGGCAGTCCGGGCCCGGCACGACCGTGCCGCGTTCGGGGTGCTCTACGATCGCTACGTCACCGCCGTCCATACCTATTGTTTCCGCCTGCTGGGCAACCGGCAGGCCGCCGAGGACGCCACCGCCGAGACCTTCACGAAGGCACTGGCTGGCTTGGCCCGCTTCGATCCCCGTTCCGGAACCGGGTCGTTCCGGGGCTGGCTCTTCACCATCGCCCATCACGCCGCGATGGATACCCTGCGCCGGCGCCCCGCGCATCCGCTGGCGGCAGGCTGGGAGACGGCCGATCCCGGCCCGCTGCCGGAAGAGCGCATCGTGGCCGACGAGACCGCGCGGGAACTCCACGCCGCGCTGGCGACCCTGACGGACGACCAGCGGGCGATCATGCAGCTCCGGCTGGCCGGGCTTTCCGCCCCGGAGGTCGCGCAGGTGCTGGGCCGCACGCCCCAGGCGATCAAGAGCACCCAGTTCCGCGCCATCACCCAGCTGCGCAAGCGGCTGCAACCACCGTCGCCATCATCCGGCTCGACCGACCTGACCGACCCATCGCAGCCGTCTCAGCTCCGGGACCAAGCGCCCGCCGCTACGACCACCACCACGACGACGACCACTGCCGCATCCAGCGGCCCCGCCAGGGAGGGGACCCGTGCCCGACGCGCCTGACCGCGATCACGCATTCCATCAACGGGCCAGCGTGGACCTGCTCGACCGTGCGATCGACGCGGCGGCCGTCCGCACGGCAGCCAGCACATCTGTCGGCCCGGCTGTGGGCATGGGACGCGACGAGGCACGCGCCAACGGCACACTCGACCCGGACCTGGCGGCAACGATCGACACGCTCTGGACGATGCACGCACGCTCGGCCCCGGCGGGGCCGGACGCGGCGTTCGTCGCCCGATTGCGGGAGGACCTCATGCACGCATCGCCTTTGCCGCTTCCCGTCCCAACCCAACCCCGCCCGTCCGACAATCCACCCCGCACCCCGACCAGACGCGCCCGGATGCCGATCCCGGCCTGGGCAACCTCCGGCGCTGGTGCGATCCCGACGATCCTGACCATCGCGGTCGCGATCGCCCTGGTCATCGCCTCGGTGGGCTGGTGGGACCGCTCCGGCACGCCGCCCGCCCCGACGCCCTCCGAGGTCGCCTTCGGCGCCGCCACCCCGCCACCAGCGTCGACCATAGCCCTCTCCATGTCGGATACAGCATTCAGCCCGGCAGTGCTCGATGTACCGCCCGGCACCCCCTCCACCGTGACGCTCGAAATCACGAACACCGGGAGCAAGGATCACACCGTTTCGATTCCCCGGCTTGGCATCGCCGCCGCCATTCCCGCCGGGGAGACACGGTCTGTGACCCTATCGCTCCAACATGGCGTATATGCCTTCTTCGCTGCCGATGCACAGGATGTGAAGAACGGCCTGTTCGGGCAACTGACGGTGCCGGTTGGCACGGGAGCGTCCAGCCAGCCAGCAATCCCGCCCCTGGCATCGTTCGACACCCCGATCTGGTCGAATGCCACCGTGACAATGAAGGCGCTTCCGGTAAGCGACGGCCGCCCGATGACAACCTATCCCGCAGGGATGGCCTTCCAACCCGTCTCGATCAGCGGAACGCGCTATGGCGGCACCCCCAGCGGCGATCCCTCCTGGTACTCCCAGGTAACCGTTCACGGGATGAGCTGGACCCTCGTTCTAGAACCCGGATCGGGAGAAGTCGGCTGGATCGAGACCGGGCACCTCACCACGACGAAGCCAGCCTATGCCTTCTCGACCCCCGTCGTCGCAACCCCTGCTGCCGCGCTCGCTGTGCCCGCAACCTCGACGGCGGGCGGTCCGGGCCGGAGCTGGACGCTCTCCGACGCGAACCCGCGCACGGGAGGATATCCGCGCCAGATCACAGCGGACATGAATTTCGCAGTCACCTCGGCGCTCGTGGTCGGCGATTCGATCGTCGTCTCCGGCAACGACACGACCTCGCAATACGGGATGGGTGAAATCCGCCGGATCGACCTCCGCACCGGCGCGACGATCTGGAGCATCCCGGCGAAACCACGCGGCGACCTCGCGGCCCAGGGCAACCTGCTCTACACGTTCACCGTGGACCGCAAGAAAATCGCTCGACTCAAGCTTCGCGTCTCGGCATTCTCGCTCTCGACAGGCGAGGAGGTCTGGACAGGGCCGGAACTCGACGCAGGGGCCGACACCGGCGGCTACGGCCCGGTTCTGCTCGACGGGATGCTCTTCGCCACCGATCCCGCTGGAAACACCGTCGCGCTCGACCCGGCGACGGGAGCGACGCACTGGCAATACCCCGCCACCACGATCGAGCTTCCCGTGACGCCGCAGGCTGCGAGCAGCATGATCGGCGTCGATGGCGCAATCATCGTCGCCACGACGGATCATCGACTCGTGCGGCTGGATGCCTCGACCGGCGCGGTGGAAACCGAGGTGACACTCCTAGGAGATATCTGGTCGATCAGGCTTGGGTATGCCTCGGGAGATGCCTTCTCGGCACGCGTTTACTCCGGTACTGGCCAGAACGATACCAGTCTGGAGATCGTCAAGTTCGACGCGCATTCCCTGACCCGAATCGAAGGAAGCGGTTCCATATCGTCCAGATCAACTGATATCGCTGCGGCGAATGGCAGCATCCTGACAATCGTTCAGACACCCTCGGGACCAATCCTGACACAGCTGGTGGACGGATATCCCGCCAGAATCACGATTCCCGCGGACAGCCGTCCGACATGGTCGGCGATCAGCCGTGCTGGCGATACCGTCATGCAACTGGGCCCCGATGGAACGCTGACGTTCCTGGACGTCGTTCGGCACCGATCGTGGACCGGTGACATCCCGATCGCGACATCACGCACCACCCAGGCTCTCCCCCCGCTCATGTGGAACGATGTCCCGGTCGTCGTCGCGAGCGACGGCACCATCTGGGCGCTGGACGGAGCGCCGGGGAGCCCCAGCCCGGACGACACCGGCACCATCATGGCCTTCAACGACGATGGCTTCATGGAAGCGCCATTCGCCGCGACCACCGACACCAACGGCATCGTGACGCTGACGCTCTACAACGACGGCACCCAACCGCGCATCATCGCCATTCCGGGCCTCGGGATCGACGCCCATCTGCCCGCCGGGACAACGCTGACGGTCAAGCGCTCGGTCATTCCGGCTGGGAACCTCACCATGTTCGCCCATACCG
>Ga0182740_1001262_pt1 | contig 17785 bp, 14 predicted proteins | sample eDN5th37CKraftBY_FD_128872 | JGI IMG/M metagenome (GOLD analysis project Ga0182740, IMG submission 128872) | Enriched backyard soil microbial communities from Emeryville, California, USA - eDNA 5th pass 37_C Kraft BY (version 2) (version 2) | ecosystem: Environmental > Terrestrial > Soil >...
AAGGCGTCTCCGAGCGTCACCCCGCCCTTCTCGACACCGACGGGGAGGCGCGCAATTTCCAGGGCCGAAAGGGCCGAGAGCTTGGCGGGCGTTATACCGGAGAGCGTCAGCCGCTCGGTCGCGGGCGCCTTAAGGCGCAGCGTGAAGCCGCTCATCAGATGAGATCCTTCAGATGATAGTGATGCTGTCCAAGCTTGCCGCCGTAGTTGCCGGCTGTGATGCGCGTGACGCCGCGCTTGGCGCCGATGTCGGTCACGGCCTTGAGGCCGGCACGCATCGCGTCAGCGACGGCTTTCGAGGTCAGGCCGTCGATGACGATCTCGAGGACCGCAAGCGTATCGGGCGCAAGTTCGGTCTTCTTGGTCGTGCCGCGCAGCGTCGGGCAGAAGGCGTCGTTCGTGGACGCAAACATGCCCGCGTACTTGGCGCCGACCTTTGAGCCCGAGCGAACGATGCCACCGGGAAAGGGCGTGATGACGTCATCGACCTTGGCGATGGCGTCGACCGCGGCTTCCGCCGTCTCGAGAAGTCCTGCGCGATCGGTGCCGAGGATCAGCATGTTGCCGCCGCCAACGGCGTCGGTGGTCAAGCCGGTTTCCTCTTCGATCACGAACTCGCCGTCCATGACGGGTACGCGCCAGTAGCGCGTGCCGCCCAATTTCTTCGCCGTCTGGAAGCCGTCGCCGAAGAGGCGAGGGCCTTTGCCGAGGCCAATCGTCTTGTCGGCTTTGAAGCCCGCGTAGCAGGCGGAGCCGGGGCTCGTCAGCACGCACTGGCCGATGCGGTTGCGGATTTGCGGAACGAGTGCGTCGGGCGAGAACCCGAAGATGAGGATGCGAACGCCGGGACGGCCGTCGGGCGTCTCGTCGGGCGACAATTCCTTGTCGATGCCGCATTCCGCGCCGCAGCCGATGACGGACGTGCCGAAGCCCGTTGCGACGGTTGCCGCGATGCGCGCCCATTTGAGCGTATCGGCCGTAATGATGATACCGGTTCCGCTCATGCCGAAGGCTTCGGCGAAAGTATCGTCGATGACGACCCCGTTGACGGTCTTGCTCATGCTGCGCGCGCCCTGGTCGGTTGAATGATCAGCGAGCCGCGGCCGCCGTCGATGATTTCATCGTCCGTGAGACGGAAGTTCTCCATGCGGACGGTGTGATAATCCTCGAAATACCGCTTCAGCGATCTCTCGATGCCCGGATCGTAGTTCGGACGCGCCACGTGCGTTCCGCCGTTGACGACCTTGATGATCTTGCCGTTGCGCACGATCAACTCCCCGTTCTTGAACAGAAGCTCGGGCGTCGAGAACATGGCTTCGCGGTCGGGATTGTCGTCGTAGACGGTGATGTCGGCCCAAGCGCCGACGCCGAGGTGGCCGCGATCGACAAGTCCGAGGCTCTTTGCCGGGCCGGCGCGCGTCATGATCGCGATTTCGTAGAGAGTATATTCGCGGTCGAGAGAGGCGAGCGTCGAATACTTCAGCGCGTCGGGATTGATCTTCTGCATCATGTCCTGACGGAAGTTCTTATCCATCAGGAGGCGGATGAGATGCGGGTACCAGGTGAACGGACCGCCGTTGGGATGGTCCGTCGTCAGGAACAGGCGCCACGGATCGTTGACGAGTAGGAACAACTCAAGTCCGATCGCCCACTGCAGCGCGTTGACGAAGCTCTTGTCGCGATACTTGAAGGGAACGACGCCGCAGCCCGCATCGCATTCGATGTCCATCACGACCCACTTCTTCGGATCGGCGGAACGGCTGGTCACGAACTGGCGCATGGAGTCGCCTGATGCCGTGCAGGTCTGCCCGAACATGACTTGGCCGACGTCGCACGAGACGTTCTTGTGCTGGTTGATCGCTTCGGCGATGGGAGCCGCGGCGGAGGAGAACTTCAAATCGCCTTCGGTACCGTAGCTGTGGAACTGAATGTGGGTGAGGTGGATCGGCAGGCCTTCCGAGCCCTTGATCGTATCGAGCGTCGTCTCGTAGCCGCCGGGGACGCCCAGGTTGCAGCCATGAACGTGCAGGGGATGGACGACGCCGAGTTCGTTCAGGCCACGCGCCAGCGTCAGGATGATGTCGCGGGGCGTGACGCCGTAATAGACGTGCTTCTCGTCGAGATCGAGTTTGCGCTGATTGAATTTGAAAGCGCTGATGCCGCCGGGGTTTACGACCTTGACGGCGATCGCCTGCGTGGCGTGCATCGTCCAGGCGATGTAGTCCTTGATCGCGGAGAAGTCGGCCTTGCCGGCGAGCTGACGCAGAAAGAAATCATCGGAGCCGAGCATCGCGAAGGCGCCTTTGTCGATGATCGACGTATCGGCCATCTCCATGTGCGTTTGGCGAGCGTTCACGGGAAGCATCGCGGGCTCAAAAGCTGCGGTGTAGCCCATCTCCGCGTAGCGATAGCCCGTCAGCATCGTCGAGGGGACCGCGTGGCCGGCGCCGGCGCGCGTCAGCTCGGTGCGCGCCACCTCATGGCCGAGGTGGTCCTCGGGCAGCATCATGCGGGCGATGTTCATCTTGCCGCCGCCGATGTGGGAGTGCGGATCGATACCGCCCGCCATGATCACGCGTCCGTGCAGCGCGTATTCCTGATCAACCTTGGCGTTCGGTTCGGGAGAGACGATGCGGCCATTCTCGATAAAGATATCGCGAACCTCGCCGTCCACGCCATTTGCGGGGTCGTAGACTTTGCCGCCGGTGAGCTTAATCAACATTATCGATCTCGATATTGGGCCTAGAGGGCAGCTTCAATTTTTTCCAGTACGCTGGCAGCGCTAGGCAGCTTCGACTGCCTGAGCTTGCGCAACGGGAGCGATACGGCGCTGTCGACGCGCATCAGCACGCCGGTATGATCGACCCCGGGTGTTCCGACCGGAATATAAACCTTGGGCGTGCGCGCCGGTTTGATCGACGGCGTGCCGAGCAGGATCATCGGAATATCGGTATCCGGCGGCGTCAGGTCGGGCGAGAAGGATGCGAGCCACAGCAGCAGGTCGCCTTCCTTCGCAAAGAGCAGGCGGTTCAGCGAATAACGCTCGACATCGTAGTCGGGCTTGCCGCTGGTGTAGGACACGCGCAGAGGGAAGCCTGACTGCCAGGTGCAGACGGCGCCTGCAGACGTGCTGCCTTCGCTGCCGCCGAGGGAAAGACCTGCGAAACGCGACGTGAGGTTGATTTCCTTCACGAACTCGTTGACAGCCTGCACCGTGAGATCGGCGCTCGGGAAGCCGAGCGACGAGGGCGCCCATACGATGACGCCGTAGCTTGCCGCCTTGCAGCGGGCCAGAAGGTCGTCGACGGCGGCGCGCGGTAAGCCACCAATGTCGTTGCCGGGGATCGTCGCGCCTTTATTCAGCGCACGCATGGTGTCGAGGACTTCCCCAATCCGCTCCGCTTTGACGGGCAGCGTGATGACCTCGCCGATGCGCTCTTGTCCCTTAAGGGCGGAATGATCGAGGCCTTCGCCGATGAACACGACCGTTCGCTTCGGCGGGGTATCGGAGAACATCGAGGCTTCGTTGCAGACGATGCGTTCGAAAAAGCGCGGGTGCATTTTCTGCACATCGCAGCCGGCGATGATGAACAGGTCGGCGCGGTTGCGCGCTTCCGTCAGGGTCGTCGTCACCCAGCCGGAGGACTGCATAACGCGGTAATTGCGATACGAACCGTCGCTCAGCGCATGGTCGACGATGCCGCCGCCCTTTTCAGCTAGCGCGATGACTGAGCGGACGCCATCGATGTCGGTGCCAAGTCCGCCGAAAATCGGCAGGCGGCTTTCCTTAATAAGACGGGCGGCCGTCGCGATCGCTTCATCGAGCGACACGTCTTTGCCGTCGACCTGCGGATTGGGTTCCACGAGCGGGCGTTCGAAGCCGGCAACCGCCTTGGCGCAACCGTTCTTCAGGACTTTCAGACCGTCACCAGAGGGGCCGATCTCTAGATCGTCGCAATGAAGGCCGCAAAAAGGACAGGCGACATTTTCAAAATGATTGGCGCCGTTACTCGACTTTTGGGAATTCAAATCCTGCTCCTCATGGTCCCTGGTCACGCAACCGGCGGGATTCGACCAAAGCACGCGGGGGCAGGTAAAACAACGGAGTGCAGACGGTCAAGAGTTGCGAACGGTCACCTAGAATGCGACGAATGCGACACATTTTGCCGTCTTTCCGTTGATGATGAACCTGCCTAATGTCCCCGCGCTCGGCCCCGGCCCACAATCCGGCCAAACGCATGAAACCTTCCGGAGGAAATGTATGCTCAAACGCTTGCTGATCGCCGCGGCGATCTTCGGCCTCGCGCCGCTGTCCATGGCCGCTTCGGCGTGGGCGCATGGCCCGTCGCGCCAGAAGGTGGTCGAGACGATTGAAATCAACGCGCCGGCCGACAAGGTCTGGGCTGCTATCGGCAACTTCCAGGACGCGAGCTGGATCCCGGTCGTCGCCAAAACGGAAGGCAAGGGCGGCAATGAGAAGGGCGCAACGCGCACCCTGACGTTGCAGAACGGCGGCACGGTCGAAGAGCAGCTCGACACGTATGACGCCGAGGGCAAGTCCTACAGCTACGAGATCACCAAGGTCGACGTGAAGGTTCTGCCGGTCAACGATTACTCGTCGCGCATCACGGTTTCCAGCGAAGGCGACAAGACCACGGTGGAATGGAAGGGCGCGTTCTACCGCGGCTACATGCTTAATGACCCGCCGCCGGAGCTTTCCGACGAAGTTGCCTTCAAGGCCGTCAAAGACCTCTACACCTCGACACTCGAAGCGCTGAAGAAGAAGATCGAGGGCGGAAGCTGATCGCGCGCTTGCGGACTACAAGCTTTGGGCGCGAGCTGGGTTTTTGCCTGCTCGCGTTCATCTGCCTGAGGGCGGTTTCTGCCGTTGCGGGCGAGGCGGTCGTGACGGATCAACCGTCCGATAGCGTTTCGTTCGTCGATCTCAAAACCATGAAAGAGATCGGCCGCATCAAAGCAGGCAGCAAGCCTGCGGGCGTCGCCCTATCGCCCGACAAGGCAACGGCGTACGTCACAGCGCCAGACAGCAAAGAGCTTATCGAAATTGACGCCATATCGCGCAGCGTGAAGCGGCGTCTCGTTCTCGGCGGCGCTCCGCTCGGGATTGCCGCGCATCCTTCGCGACCAGAGGTTTATGTCGCCGACTGGTATGCGCATAAGCTGATTATCGTCGATACAGGAAAACTCGAGGTTTCGGGCGAGGTCGCCGTCGGGCAATCTCCATCCGGACTCGCGGTGACGCCGGACGGCCGTCTTTTACTGTCAGCGGACCGGGACAGCGACGCGATATCGATCATCGATGTCGAGACCCGAACGCGTCTGGGCTCGGTTGCGGTTGGGAGCCGCCCGTTCGGGATCACGATCGACGGAGCCGGTGCGCGGGCCTTCACAGCGAACGTCAAAAGCGACGACGTTACCGTGATCGACATTGCGAAGCGCGCGGTCGTGGGCCGCGTGCCATCGGGCCGGCGCCCTTATGCAGTGGCTTTGGCGCAAGGGCGCGGGTTCGTCACCGATCAATATGACGGCACGATCACGGTGTTCGACGAGAAGACGCTTACACCCATCACGCGGATCACGGCCTGCGATCACCCCGAAGGCATCGAGGCAGATACAAGCGAAGCCAATGTGTATGTCGCCTGCTGGGGCGATGACGTGTTGCTGCGGATCGATCCCAAGACGCTCCAAGTCACCGGAAAGGCCAGCACCGGCAGCGGCCCGAGGGCGTTCGGCAAATTCGTGCGCTAGTTGAGTCTCGCAACGGCTGACGAGCCGCAATTGTAAGCCCGTGTTCCGCATCGCCGGCTTACTGCCTTGTAAGTTGAGACTTTGGGATCTTGCGTCATCCTGTCCGGACATTTGCTCCGGCCGGGACGGGGCAGGGCCGCCGCTCGTTGACCGAATATCGCAACTCATCTGGTCAAGCCGCCGCAGTACCGCTACACACCCGGGCAAAAAAATTCGCAATAGACGGCTGGAGGATCGCCCCGAATGTCCAAACTTTCCATCCGCAAAGCCGCCCTCGCGGCCTTCGCGGTTACTTGCTTCAGCGCTTTCGGCGCCGCTGCTGAAGACACGCCGAAACCCACCGAGATTCTTTTCAACCGTCCGCACATCGCGTCAGTCGCGCCCGGCACCGATCTTGTCTACAAATTCGAGCGCAAGCCGTCAGATCCGAAGGCGCTGGGCGAGGGCTTCACCGACGACATCGTCGTGAAGGTCGAGAGCGACGGTGCGCCCGGCAAGAAGAACGTCCTGGTCAACATCTATACCGGCGATAGAGCCCGCGAGCCGCAACGGATCACGGATATGGACGGCAATCCGATGCTGATCGTATTCCTGGACAACTCGGTTTCGCATTTCCGTATGCTGGCAGGCGGAGATACGGCTTATCTCAAGGGTATGTTCAGCAGGTATCTCGCCAAGAGTGCCACCGTCACCCCGGGTACGATCGTCTACAAGGGGCAGCCGGTTGAAGGCTACAAGGTGACCGCTACGCCATTCGCCGAGGACCCGAACCGCGCGAAGATGAACGGTTTTGAAGGCGCGACGTTTACAATTGCACTCTCGGACAAGATCCCAGGATACTTGGCCAAGATGACCGCGAGTTTCACGAACACGGACAAGAAAGCGCCGACTCTCGAAGAGACGACGACGCTCGAGGGGGTAGGAGACGTGAAATGACAAGACACTTTGCGGGCCCCGCATGCAGGGGGCTCTTCGCAGCGGCGGCGCTATTGATGTCAGCTTCTGCAGCGCGTCTCAACGCGCAGGAGCTTCCGGCGAACGATTATCCGACGTCCGTGCGCGCCGACTATGTTTATGCGTGCATGGCGGTGAATGGACGAAGCCGCGAGATCCTCGAGAAGTGTTCGTGTTCCATCGACGAGATCGCGAACATCTTGCCTTACGCCAAGTACGAGGAAGCGGAGACGCTTTTGTCCGTCGGCTTGCGCGGCGGGGAAAACGTTGCGTGGACTCACGCACCGGAATTCCAGGAAAAGATCAAGGATCTGCGGCGCGCGCAAGTCGAGGGCGAGTTGCGCTGCTTCTGATTTTTAACTCCGCCGAAATCGCTCGTTTGCGCTTGGCGATTCCGCTTCGTGGAGCCGGTGGAGGGCGCTTGGCGAGCTTACTCCCATTCGAGTTCGGTAAAGGCTGCCGTAACATTGCGCGGGTGGTGCTCGTCGAATAGAGCCCACTTGCCTTTCTCGGACGGTCCTGCGGTTGCGACCGCTTCTTCGATCGTTCCACCGTCCTTGATGATCTTGCGCACATCACGTGCAAGAACGCTCAGATAGCGCTCTACGGGTGTAATAGCGTCAGGCCAGGACATCGCGTTCGGCCCATGTCCCGGGACGGCACGCGCCGCGTTCTCCCCCCGAAGCACCTCTATGAGATTGAGCCAACCGACGAGCGATCCGTCGAGGGTTGGTATGTGCCCGGAGAACAGAAGATCGCCGAGAATAGACGTGCCGGTGGCTGAATCGAAAACCGTGAGATCATTATCGGTGTGCGCCGTCGGCCGTGCCTTCAAAGTCAGCGTCCGCCCGCCGAGATCGAGGTCGAGCGTGTCTTTGACCAGGAGGCTCGGCGCGATGATTTCGGTGCCAGCGAACGCCGTTTCGCCAAGGCGTTCACGCGCATTGTTGAGATAGCTTTCCTTCCGCGCATTGAGGGCTGCCGGGAGTTTATGATGGCCCACGAACTCGACGCCTTGCGCTTTGAAGGCCGCATTTCCCATTACGTGATCGGGGTGCATGTGCGTGTTGATCACGTAGCGAATGGGCGTATGGGTTATCTCCTGGATAGCCTCGCGAAATTCATTACCGGCGGCAAACGAGCCGCTGGTGTCGATGACGGCGACAGCGGATGTGCCAACAACACAAATCGCATTCGAAATATCTCCGCGATTCCCGCTCGTTACCAATTCGAATCTGCCGGTGTGGACGAAGATCCCCGGCGCGATTTCAGCAACCCCCATGCGCAGAGCGTTAGCCCGCGAAATGCGAGGCAGTAGAGGTAACAGGCCTATCAGGGTTGCTCCGCGTATGAACTTCCGGCGGGAAGTATTTGCAGCGTAAGCAGGAATTTCGCTCATTTTGGTCCTGGTTCGTGGAAGTCACGGATTATGACTGGCAGAAAGGGCACTTTCGCCTCGAATTTTCACGAACGCGCGAGGATTCGTGATCAGAACGCTCAATTTTCAGTCCGGGAGAAGAACTAGACGTGCGTTGCAGCAATTTTTGTGCAGCGCAATTTACCCCCGCGAATACAGGTGTTTTTTGGGTCAGAAGTATTGTCCTAATTTGCCGCAGCGGAATGAGTGTCGCAGTTCGTGTTGCGGGCGGGAAAAAAAAGTGTCTACATGCCGCTCGTTCACGAGGACTACCGATCTCTACACGGTTTCGTGAAGAACCTCTCGCTCCGGCAGGCAAAGACGGGAAGAAAATCCCGCAATTCCTAAGTTCGGAGAAGGGGATATCGGGAGTTTTCGGGATCGACTTGCAAGCGTGGCAAGACTTTTCTCAAAACGGAGGAAGCGCGATGCGCAAAAGTGCATTCGCCTACGGTTTGCTCGCAACTGCCGCGTTCTCGTCGCCCGTCTGGGCGAACGAGGACGTGATCAAGTTGTCGAGCGATCCGAATAACTGGGCCGTCCAGTCCGGCGACTATGCCGGTACGCGGTATTCGACCCTGGATCAGATCAACACCGAAAACGTTGGTCAGCTCAAAGTGGCTTGGACGTTCTCTACGGGCGTTCTTCGTGGTCACGAAGGCGGTCCGCTCGTCGTCGGCAATACGATGTACCTTCACTCGGCATTCCCGAACATCGTGTTCGCGTTGAACCTTGACGACGAACAGAAGATCATCTGGAAGTACACGCCGAAGCAGGATCCCTCGGTTATTCCTGTGATGTGCTGCGACACGGTCAACCGTGGCGTTCAGTATGCCGAAGGCAAGATCTTCCTCCACCAGGCCGACACGTCGCTCGTCGCTCTCGACGCGAAGACGGGTAAGGAACTGTGGAAGGTCGTCAACGGCGATCCCAAGAAGGGCGAGACGGGCACGGGTGCTCCGCTTGTCACGAAGGACAAGGTGATCATCGGTATCTCGGGCGCCGAATTCGGCGTTCGCTGCCACGTCACCGCCTACGACATCAACAGCGGCAAGAAGGTCTGGCGCGCCTACTCGATGGGCCCGGATTCCGACATCCTTGTTGATCCGGAGAAGACCCTGTCGCTCGGCAAGCCGGTCGGTAAGGACTCTTCGCTCAAGACCTGGAACGGCGATCAGTGGAAGATCGGTGGCGGTTCGACCTGGGGCTACATGGCCTTCGATCCTGAACTCAACCTGATCTACTACGGGACGGGTAACCCCTCCACCTGGAACCCTGCACAGCGTGCGGGACCGGATGGCAAGCCGATCGACCAGAAGTGGTCGATGACCATGTTCGCTCGTGACGTCGACACCGGTGTTGCCAAGTGGGCATACCAGATGACGCCGTTCGATGAGTGGGACTATGACGGCATCAACGAGCCCATCCTCGCTGAGCTCGATTTCGATGGCACGAAGCGTAAGACGGCGACCCACTTCGACCGTAACGGCTTCGGCTATACCTGGGATCGCGCTACCGGTGAGCTTCTCGTCGCTGAGAAGTATGATCCGGTCGTGAACTGGGCTTCGGGCATCGACATGGACAAGTCGTCCAAGGAGTATGGCCGTCCGATCCGCGTCGCTAAGTACTCGACGTTCAAGGATGGCAAGGGCCAGGACGTGAACACGAAGGGCATCTGCCCTGCAGCTCTCGGTTCCAAGGACCAGCAGCCGGCTTCTTACTCGAAGCTGACGGGCTTGTTCTATGTTCCGACGAACCACGTTTGCATGGACTACGAACCCTTCAAGGTTTCGTACACGGCTGGTCAGCCCTACGTTGGCGCCACGCTGTCCATGTTCCCGGGTCCGGATGAGCCGAAGCGTATGGGTAACTTCATCGCTTGGGACGGAACGAAGGGCAAGATCGTCTGGTCGAAGCCTGAGCAGTTCTCGGTCTGGTCGGGCGCTCTGACCACCGCTGGCGGCGTTGCCTTCTACGGCACGCTCGAGGGCTACTTCAAAGCCGTCGACCAGAAGGATGGCAAGGAGCTCTTCAAGTTCAAGACGCCGTCGGGCATCATCGGCAACGCTATGACTTACACCCATGGTGGCAAGCAGTACGTTGCGATCTTCTCGGGCGTTGGTGGTTGGGCCGGTATCGGTCTCGCCGCTGGCTTGACGAACCCGACCGATGGTCTGGGTGCCGTTGGTGGCTACGCCGGTCTGTCGGAGTACACGAACCTCGGTGGTTCGCTCACCGTGTTCGCTCTCCCATAAGGCGCGAGCCTACACATAGAGGAGCCGGTGCGGGGAAACCTGCACCGGCTCTTTTTGCCGTCCGAAATCAGCGCTTGCCCAAAAAGCTAAATGGCCGAATACAAACGCCGGCGCCCCAGGTGGCGATCTTCGTTCGTTTGAGAACGCGGACTTAAAGTGTATGCGTTCGATGCGACGGAAGCTCACCACCGACGATCCACGGTCAAAAAACAAAAACGGATCAGGAAGCGTTCAGTGAAGTGGGGACCCACGCAATTAACGACAGGATGAAGAGGAACCTCGTGAACAAGTTCAGTAAGAGACTGGCCGTCGCGCTGATGGCCTGTGCCGCGGCTGGCACTGCCGCTTGCCAGGAACAGAGCAAGCCTGAAGACAAAGCTGCCGCTTCGACGCCTGCTCCGGCAGCGGAGACGAAGTCTGAGGCCGCTGCAACGCCTGCAGCCGAAGCGCCTGCAGCAGCACCGGCAGCCGAGCCCGAGAAGACAGCCGAAGCGCCTGCAGCGCCTGCTCCTGAAGCTGCTCCCGCTCAGCCGCAGCAGGTTGCTCAGGCCGAGCCCGCAGCAGCAGCTGCTCCCAATCCCGATGATCCGAACGCGCCGGAAGCTGGATCGCGGAAGCCCGATGGCGACGCCGTCTATCCGAACCCGGTCAGCGAACTCGCCAAGAGCGAAGGCCTCAAGTTCGAAGATGGCCGCTATCGCACGAAGGATGGCGACCCCGCACCCGTCGTGACGAAGGACTATATGGTCGATTGGGGCACCTGGAATGGCTTCCGCCGTTACCACGACGCTTGCCACGTCTGCCATGGTCCGAACGCACTGGGCAGCACGTTCGCTCCGGCGCTCGCCGAAAGTCTGAAGACCATGGACTACAATGAGTTCCTTGCGACCGTCTCGAGCGGCCGTGTCGCCAACCGCGGCGGAACGGAGTACGTGATGCCCGCGTTCGGCGAAGACAAGAACATCATGTGCTACATCGACGATATCTACACGTACATCAAGGCACGTTCGACGGGCGCTATGCCTGCTGGCCGTCCGAATGGCCGCGAAGATATCTCGCCGGAAGCAAAGAAGGGCGCCGACGATTGCATGGGCTGAGGATCTGGGAATTTTATCCAGTCCTCATCATATGATCATCGGGCTTCATTGCAGGCTTGCCGTGACAGCGTCGCGTCAAGCTGCCTGATATCGCAAGGAAGATTTAAGAGGGGGGGCGGGCCGCGATGCGGCGTGCCCCCACTTCTTATCAGGAGCCGCGACGTTCACGCCGCCATAACAAAAAGGTCACCAACGTGAGGAAACAAGCGCTCAAGATTTCATCCTTCTCAGTGGCTGCATTGGCGCTGGCGGCAGCCGCCGGCGTTTCGCTCATTGCTTCCGCATCTCATTTGCGAGCCGCTGAAACTCCCAAGGCCGATCTCGTCAACAGGCAGCAGCTGCGCGTATGCGCAGACCCGGCGGACCTTCCGTTCTCGAACCAAAAAGAAGAGGGTTTCGAGAACAAGATCGCGAATATCATCGGTGACGAGCTTAAGCTCCCTGTCACCTACACGTGGTTCCCGAAGGCAACGGGTTTCGTGCGCATGACACTCGGCGCCAAGCGGTGCGATCTCGTGATCGGTTGGGGGCAGGGCGATGATCAGGTCCTCAACACCAACGCGATCTATCGTTCGACGACTGCGCTCGTCTACAAGAAGGGCACCGGGCTTGATGGCGTAGACACGCTTGCTGATCCGCGTCTTCAGGGTAAGCGGTTCGGCGTACAGCAGGGATCGGCCGGCGGCACGCTTGCTGCGCGCTACGGCCTGATGAGCAACGTGCACGGCTATCCGATGATGGTCGATCGCCGGTTCGATAATCCGGCCAAGACGATGATCGAGGATATCCGCAAGGGTGATGTCGATGCCGGCGTCCTGTGGGGGCCGATCGCTGCCTACTGGGCTGCGCGCGATGGTGAGCCGCTGGTTGTCGTACCGCTCGTCAAGGAGACTGGCGCGGAGCGGATCGCCTTCCGCATCACCATGGGTGTGCGCAACGGTGACGATGCCTGGAAGCGCAAGCTCAACGAAGTCATCCGCAAGCGGCAGGGCGACATCGACAAGGTTCTGCTCGATTATGGCGTGCCGCTTCTCGTGGATGACGATACTTCGACGGAGATGATCACGAAGCCACGCACCTCTGCTGCCGCAGAGCCTGCGCCGGGCGGAGACGCTGCAGCGGCGCAAGCTCCCGCTCCTGCTGCGCAGTAGGATCGAAGTTTACTCGGAAGCGGCTGACGGTTGCCGCTTCCGTTTCTACCCGGACGGCAAGCTGCCCAAAGGAAAGAGCCGCGCTTGCGATTGATCGTTGCGTTGATTATCTGCGCGGCGCTTTTTATGCCGATGGCGGCCGGCTCCGTGGTCAATGCGGAGGAGGACGTGTCCGGTCCCGCACCCTCCGGCGAGCCACCTACCGAGCCGCCTTCCTATCGCACCTCTGATTATCGCCGGCCTGTTCCTCTCACGCTCAAGGGCGCCCAAGTGCTCTCGGACGATGCGGCCATGGAACTGTGGTCGCGGAAGACCGCGATATTCATCGACGTTTATCCGCATCCGCCAAAGCCGGCAGGGCTTCCGGCGGACACGATCTGGCGCGATCCCACTCATATGACGATCGAGGATGCGGTGTGGGTCCCGAACGTCGGATATGGCGTGCTGGCGTCCCCGGCCGCCGACTACTTTCGTCGGAGCCTTGAAAAGCTGACGCAGGGCGACAAGGCGAAGCCGCTCGTCTTCTTCTGTCTGAAGAATTGCTGGATGAGCTGGAACGCGGCAAAGCGGGCCCTGAGCCTCGGTTACACGAACATTGCCTGGTACCGGGATGGAACCGACGGTTGGCAGGAGGCCGGCGGACTTGTCGTCGAGGCGCATCCGTTCCGTTAATGCCCCGGGCCCGGCCGGGCCTCTGAAACTTTCAGTTCAAATGCAATCTGTCGCATTCAGGCGTCATGCTTTGCACGCGTGTGCGAATTACCCCGGCGCGTGACGGCGTTCGGCGTTGTAACATGGTGCTGTGCACGGCGTATTCTGGACGCGCGGTGAAGCTTCGCTTCATCCGCCCACACAGCTAGACCAGCGGGGACAGATTGACACTACACGAACTCGCCATCCTCTTGGCCGCATTGGCGCTTGCCGCGCCGCTTGCTCGCTGGCTCGGCATCGCTGCCGTTCTTGGCTATCTGATCGCGGGCGTCGTCCTTGGTCCCTACGGCGTCGGGCGGCTCTTCAATGAGCACGATGCCAAGCAGGTTCTCGATTTCGCGGAATTCGGCGTCGTTCTTCTCTTGTTTTTGATCGGCCTCGAACTTCGGCCGAAGCGGCTTTGGTCCATGCGCCAGGCCATTTTCGGCATCGGCACGATGCAGGTGGCGATCACGTCGGTTGCGCTGGGCCTTCTTTGCATTCTGTTCTTCGGCACGCAGTGGCAGCCATCGCTCTTTGCGGGCGCGGCTTTGGCTTTATCGTCCACGGCCTTTGCTTTGCAGGTGCTCGAAGAAAATAACGAACTCTCGACACGTCACGGCAGGCTCGGGTTCTCGGTGCTCCTGTTTCAGGACCTCGCAGCCATTCCGCTCATTGCGCTTGCTCCGTATTTCGCCGTCAGCGCGGCGAAGGCAGCGCCGTCGATCGACTACATTGCATTCGTCAAAGGGCTCGCAATCATCGTTCTCGTCATTGTCGTCGGGCGCTATGTGCTCGATGCTTTTTTGCGGCTCGTCGCCCGGTCGCGCGTGAAGGAAGCGATGACGGCGGCGGCGCTTCTGACGGTGGTCGGCATTACGTTGATCATGGAAACCGTCGGACTGCCGGCCTCACTCGGTGCCTTCATCGCGGGCGCGCTGCTTGCTGAGAGCAGCTACCGGCACGAACTCGAGGCGGACATCGCGCCGTTCGAGGGACTGCTGCTCGGGATCTTCTTCACTGCCGTCGGCATGTCGCTCAATCTTGGGCTTATCCTCGCCGAGCCGGTGCTGATCCTGGCGCTGACGGCGTCGCTGATCCTGGTCAAGGCGGTCATTCTGTTTCTGCTGGGCCGCTGGCAGGGTCTGGAGGCAGGGCCGTCACGGCGGCTTGCGTTTGCGCTGTCGCAAGGCGGCGAATTCGCGTTCGTCCTCCTGTCGGTCGGGCAGGCGGCCGGTGTTCTCGGCAGCAAACCCTCGCAGATCCTCGCGGTCGTCATCACGCTATCGATGGCGATGACGCCGATCCTTTTGCTGCTCGACAGCAGGTTGTCGAAGAAGGCCAAGCCCCACAGTCGGCCCTTCGATACCCTGCCTGAAAAAGACGGGCATGTGGTCATCGCCGGTTTCGGACGCTTCGGGCAAATCACGGCACGTATTTTGCGCGCGAAAGGGATCCCGTTCACCGCGCTCGATATCAGCGTCGAGCAGGTGGACTTCGTCAAACGCTTCGGCAGCAAGGCCTTCTTTGGCGATGCGAGCCGGCCGGAAGTGCTGGAGGCCGCGCAGACGGGGAAGGCGCGGGCGTTCGTGCTCGCCATCGACGATGTCGAGGCCTCGATGCGCGCGGCGGAATACGTCAAGACGCACTATCCGCATGTTCCGATCTACGCACGTGCGCGCGATCGCATGCACGCTTACCGGCTGCTCGATCTTGGCGTGACGGCGCTTCAGCGCGAGACCTTCGCGGCATCCCTCGACCTCACGCGATCGCTGATGCTGGGGCTTGGCTATTCCGAGCGGGTCGCGACGCGGATCGTCACGACCTTCAAGGAGCACGACGAACGCCGCCTCAACGAGGACTACAAGCTGTCCTCGGACGTCGAGAAGCTTCTGGAGCGGGCGCGAACGTCGCAGGCGATGCTCGAGAAACTGTTCCGCGAGGACGAGGTGGAGGAGGCCAAGACCGCGCAGAAGGAAAAGAGCCTGCGCGAGGTCAAGGCCAAGGCGGGCGGCATTCCCTCGTGAGGGAGCGGTCTGGCGCGGTCTTCGAACATGAAAATATGCGCGGTCAGCCGCGTGACACTTGGTCCTCACGGGTAAGGGGACCTAAAGGTGCCCTTTTGCCGTGCACCAAGGGGCTCGGCGCGGTAGACGACGCTGCAACTCCCCGGTAAATGTCCCTCGTCCTTACGGCGGCGCTCGGGCGACGCTCATAAATGCGGATTCACGAACAGAATGAGTAAAGCTCAGATCAAGGCCGACACGTCGCCGGCGGCAAGCCTCAGCGAAATGGCCAATGCCATCCGCGCGCTCGCGATGGATGCCGTTCAGGCGGCTAATTCCGGCCATCCCGGTATGCCCATGGGCATGGCGGACGCCGCAACCGTGCTCTTCACCGAAGCCTTAAAGTTTGACGCGAGTGCGCCCGAGTGGCCGAACCGCGATCGCTTCGTTCTCTCGGCCGGTCACGGCTCGATGCTTCTCTATTCGCTCCTGCATCTCACCGGCTATCCGGAGATGACGATCGAGGAGATCCGGAATTTCCGTCAGCTCGGATCGAAGACGGCCGGCCACCCCGAATATGGCCATGCGCCGGGTATCGAAACGACGACAGGTCCGCTGGGGCAGGGGATTGCTACCGCGGTCGGCATGGCTCTCTCGGAGCGGCTGCTGTCCGCGCGCGCCGGCTCGGATCTCATCGACTATCATACGTACGTGATCGCCGGCGACGGCTGCCTGATGGAGGGCATCAGCCAGGAAGCCATTTCGCTCGCGGGCCACTTGAAGCTCGGCAAGCTCATCGTGCTGTGGGACGACAACTCGATCACCATCGACGGCGCGACGAACCTTTCCGTCTCGGACAGCGAAGTGAAGCGGTTCGAAGCCTCGGGCTGGAACACCATTCGGGTTGACGGCCACGATCCTGCAGCCGTGTCAGACGCGATCAAGGCCGCGAAGGCGGATCCATCGAAGCCGTGGCTCATCGCCTGTAAGACGCAGATCGGATACGGCTCGCCGAACAAAGCCGGTAAGGCGTCGGCGCACGGCGAACCGCTCGGCACCGATGAGATCAAGAACACGCGCGAGAAGCTCGGCTGGCCGCACGGCGCGTTCGAGATCCCGGACCATGTTCTCGCCGCCTGGCGCGCCGCCGGCAGCGCGCACGCGAAGACGCGCGCGGAATGGGTCAAGCGTTTTGCCAATGCGAGCGCCGAAACGAAGGCGCTGATCGAGGGCCGCAATACGAAGGAGATCGTCGCCAAGGCGATTGCCGAAGCCAAGACCGCCTTCGCCGGCGACAGCGCCAAGCGCGCGACGCGGGTCTGGTCGCAGCTCACGATCGAACGCCTCGTTCCCGTCTTGCCTGAACTCATTGGGGGTTCGGCCGATCTTTCGGGATCGAACGGTACGCGGACCAAGCATCACAGCTCGGTGACGCCGGAAAACTTCGCCGGCAACTATCTGCATTACGGTGTGCGCGAGCATGGCATGGCGGCGGCGATGAACGGCATCGCGCTTTCCGGCTCGTTCATTCCCTACGGCGGCACGTTCCTTGTTTTCGCGGATTACTGCCGTCCTTCGATCCGTCTTTCCGCACTGATGCAGCAGCGCGTGCTCTACGTGCTGACGCACGATTCCATCGGGCTTGGTGAAGACGGGCCGACGCATCAGCCGGTCGAGCACTTGAGCTCGCTGCGCGCCATTCCGAACCTCAACGTGTTCCGTCCCGCCGACGGCATCGAAACCGCCGAGTGCTGGGAGGTTGCGATCGCTTCGGAAGGAACGCCCTCGATCCTCGCTCTGTCGCGGCAGGCCGTGCCCAATCTCCGCTTGGATGGCCGCGAGAACCTGAGCGCGAAGGGTGCCTATGTTTTGAAGGCACCTGAGGGCAAGCGCGATGTGACCTTGCTCGCGACGGGCTCTGAAGTCGGCCTTGCAGTCGAAGCCGCTGAGGCGCTCGCCAAGGACGGGATCAACGCAGCCGTCGTCTCGATGCCGTCGTTCGAACTCTTCCGGGCGCAACCCGAGAGCTATCAGCGCGAAGTTCTGGGCGACGCACCGCGCGTTGCCGTGGAGGCCGGCATCGCGCAGTGCTGGTACGAATGGCTCGGCTCCAATGGAACCTTCGTCGGCATGAAGAGCTTCGGTGCCTCGGCGCCTGCGCCTAAGCTCTACGAGCACTTCGGCATCACGGCCTCTCACGTTGCGGACGCAGCGCGCCGCTTGGTTTCGAAAGCCTGACGCCGAGCTAACTCCAAGACACCATCATCGCAAATCGGGAACGGAAGTCGAATGAACCTCGACAAGTTGAAGACCACGGACGGAACCGACGTCAAAGGCAAACGCGTCATCGTTCGAGCGGATCTCAACGTTCCCGTGCGCGAGGGCAAAGTGACGGACGCGACGCGCTTGGAGCGTTTGCTTCCGGGGCTGAACGCGCTCGCCGATCG
>Ga0182740_1001263_pt1 | contig 17752 bp, 19 predicted proteins | sample eDN5th37CKraftBY_FD_128872 | JGI IMG/M metagenome (GOLD analysis project Ga0182740, IMG submission 128872) | Enriched backyard soil microbial communities from Emeryville, California, USA - eDNA 5th pass 37_C Kraft BY (version 2) (version 2) | ecosystem: Environmental > Terrestrial > Soil >...
CGCAGCCGGAAGCCTTCGACCCGCGCTTTGCCGGCAGCCGTTTCGGCAACGTGCTGCACGCCGCGCTGGAAAACGCCGACTTCGCCGCCTGGGCCGCTTGGCAGCCCGGCGATGCCGCACCGCAGGGGCAGGGCGACATCATCGCCGGGGCCTTACGCAAGGAAAGCTATGCCGAAACCGACATCGCCGACGGCGTCGCCCTGCTCACCATGCTGGTCGGCCAGACCCTGACCGTGGCCCTGCCCGAGGGCGGCGCACTGCATGCATTGGACGAAGGCGAGCGCCGCGCCGAAATCGAATTCCACTTCGCCATGCAGCCGACCGCGGTGCCGGCGCTGCTGCGCGTGCTGCACGAACACGGCGTCGCGCGCGGCCGCCACGGTTTCGGCACACGGCAGCGGCTGGAAGGGCTGATGACCGGCAAGATCGACCTGACCTACGTGCGCGACGGCCGCTGGTACGTGCTCGACTACAAGTCCAACCGCCTGCCCGGCTACGCCCCGGCGCAGTTGGAGGCGGCCATGCGCCACAGCGAGTACGACCTGCAGGCGCTGATCTATACCGTGGCCCTGCACCGCTGGCTGCGCTTCCGCCTCGGCGACGGCTACGACTATGCCCGCGACTTCGGCGGCATCCGCTACCTGTTCTGCCGCGGCCTGGACGCCACCCGCAGCCCGTCACCGGGCCTGTACGCCCACCGCTTCGCCCCGGAGCTGGTGCAGGCCGTGGACGAACTGTTCGCAGGCGGCAAGCCTTCAAAGCCCCTCTCCCCCCGGGAGAGGGGTTGGGGTGAGGGGCAAACGGAGTCAGTGGGAACCGAACCATGAATTTGCTGACCGCTCTCACCAAAACCCAAGTCCTTCGCCCACTCGACCACGCCCTCGCGCAAAGCCTGCGCCGCCTCGACCCAACCACTCCGGACGAAGTGCTGGCCGCCGCCGCCCTGGCCTCGCTGGCCGTGGCACAGGGCCACGCCGGTTTCGACCCGACGCAACCGGCACGGCTGGTCGAAGCCCCGTTGCCGTGGCCCGAACCGCAAGCATGGATCGCACAACTGCGCGCTTCGCGCTGGGTGGCGACGCCGGACGACGACAGCGCCGAGGCCGAACAAGCCCCGCTGGCGTGGGAACACGGGCTGCTCTATCTGCGCCGCTACCGCGAATACGAACGCCGCCTCGCCCGGGGCCTGCAACGCATTGGCGCAGCACAACTCGACCAGACCGATGTGGCCGCACTGGCTCCGTTGTTCGCACAGTTGTTCGATGTGGCAGCGAAGCCCGCTTCCACCCCCTCCCTTTTCGGCGAAGCCGAAAGGGGAGGGGCAGACCATCAGGCCCGTGCCGCCGCCCTCGCGCTGCGCCATGCCCTGCTGCTGGTCACCGGTGGCCCCGGCACCGGCAAGACCACCACCATCGCCCGCCTGCTGGTGCTGCTGGCCGCACAGGCCCGCGCTGGCGGCCAGCCGCCGCCGCGCGTGGCGCTGGCCGCACCCACCGGCCGTGCCGCTGAACGCATGGCCGAAAGCCTGCGCAACGCCGCGCAGCAACTGCCGCAACTGGGCGTGGACCCCGCACTGTGCGCGCAACTGCCCACCACCGGCACCACCCTGCATCGCTTGCTCGGCGTGATCCCGGATTCGACGCGCTTCCGCCACCATGCCGACAACCCGCTGCCATTCGACGTGGTGGTGGTCGATGAAGCCTCGATGATCGACCTGCCGCTGATGGCCAAGCTGGTCGAGGCCGTCGCCAGCGGCACCCGGCTGGTGCTGCTGGGCGATCCCGACCAGCTGCCCTCGGTGGAAGCCGGCGACGTGCTCGGCGCGATCCTGCGTGCCGCCGGTGATGGCGAGGCGATCGCCCCGGCCGATGCGCAGGCCCTGCAACCGCTGCTCGGCGAATTGCCGGCCACCCGCGTTCCCGCGGCCGGCGCCTTTGCCGGCACCCGAGTGCACCTGCACCGCGGCTACCGCCAGAGCGATGCCCTGCAATTGGCCCCGCTGGCCGCCGCCATGCGTGAAGGCGACGCCGCCCGCGCGCTGTCGCTGCTGCGCAGCGGCGAACTGCCCGGCGTGCATTTCCACGAGAACGAAGGCGATCCATTGCAAGCCTGGCGCGAACCGCTGCAACGCTACTGGGACGCACTGGCCGCCGCGCAGACCCCGGCGCAGGCGCTCGCACTGGCAGGCCGCCTGCGCCTGCTCACCGCCGTGCGCGAAGGCCCGCAGGGCGCGCGCGGCCTCAACGCCCGCATCGAGGAACTGCTCGGCGGCGCCCCCCCGCGCGGCGGCGCGCCGGCCCATTTCCACGGCCGCCTGCTGCTGGTCACCGAGAACAGCTATCGCCACCGCCTGTTCAATGGCGACGTCGGCATCTGCCTAAGCGATGGAACCGCCCGCACCACCACCGCCTGGTTCCCCGGCGACGACCCCGACCACCCGCGCCCATTCCACCCAGCCGCGCTGCCGGCGCACGAAAGCGCCTTCGCCATGACCGTGCACAAGGCGCAGGGCTCCGAGTTCGACGGGGTATGGCTGCAACTGCCACTGCGCGACAACCGCGTGCTCAGCCGCGAACTGCTCTACACCGGCATCACCCGCGCCCGCCATGCACTGCATCTTGCCGGCGATGCCGGGGTGATCGAGGCCGCGCTGTCGCGCCACGCCAGCCGCCTGTCCGGCCTCGCGCAGCGCCTGGCCGGCAATCCGCCTCCAACCGGGACACCGCCATGAACGCAGCATCCCCCGCTCCCATCGTGATCGTCACCGGCGGCACCCGCGGCATCGGCCGCAGCATCGTCGAGCGGCTGCACCGGGATGGCCACGGCATCCTGTTCACGCATTCGGCTTCCGACGACGATGCGAACGTGCTGGAAGCGGAGCTGCACCGGCCCGCCCAGCCTTGCCGGGGATTGAAGCTCGACGTGACCGCCGATGATGCCCCGGCGCGGATCTTCGCCGCCGCCGAGGAACTCGGCGACGTCGTCGCGCTGGTCAACAACGCCGGCGTGACCGGTCGGATCGGGCCGATCCACGAACTTGCCGACGACGACCTGCAACGGGTCGTCGCGGTCAACCTGCTCGCCCCGGTGCGGCTGTGCCGGGAGGCGGCGAGGCGCTGGGCGGGCCGCACGGCGCGCTCGACCATCGTCAACCTTTCCTCCGTCGCCGCGCGGACCGGCTCCCCCGGCGAATATGTCGCCTACGCCGCCACCAAGGCCGCGCTGGAAACCCTCACCATCGGGTTGGCCAGGGAACTTGCGCCCGCGAACATCCACGTCAACGCCGTCTCGCCCGGCACCATCGACACCACCATCCACGCCAAGGCCGGGCAGCCGGATCGCGCGTGGCGGGTGGCCGAGCGGATCCCGCTGAAGCGCCCCGGGCAACCGGAGGAGATCGCCGGCGCGGTGGCATGGCTGCTGTCCGCCGATGCCTCGTACGTCACCGGGAGCATCGTCAACGTCAGCGGTGGCCTGTAGGAGCCCTGCCGAAAGGCATCGGCCGCGCCACGCCGAAGGACATCGGCGTGGCCACCCGTACCCGCCCGCGCAGGGTGATGGAACGGTCGGCGACCTCGGCTTCCACCGCCTCGCCCTCGTCGAGGATGCACGTAGTGCGCTCCAGTGCCGCTTCGCCGGCGGTAGTCAGCGACATGCGCCGCGAGGTGCGGTGGAACAGGGGGGGCGATGTGCGTTTCCAGCCGGGTGATGGCCTTGGACACGGTGGCCTGTGACACCCCAGGGCTTCGGCGGTGCGGGCGAAGGAGCCGGCCTCGGTGCGCGATGGAACCTCGCTGGCCAGCAAGCCGTGCTCTGCATGACCGGCCATCAGTGTCCTTGTCCATGAGTAGCACACATGTGCTACTTTGATTCGGAATCACCGATCCGACGGAGTAGCTCATGAGCACCACCACCATCCGTCTGCCCGACGATCTGAAGGCCCGTGTCGCCGAAGTGGCGAAAGAAGCCGGCATGACGCCGCATGGTTTCATCCTGGAAGCGATAGCCGAGAAAGCGGCGCTGGCCGAACGCCGTGCCGACTTCGAAGCCGAGGCGGAGCGACGCCATGCCGGGATCGCCGCGTCGGGTAAAACCATTCCCTGGGACGAGATGCGCAGCTATCTGGAGCGTCGGGTGACGGGCCAGGCCGACGGCGCCCCGCTGTCCGCAAGCTGGCGAAATAAGCGGTGACGCGGATTGAACTGGCGCCGGAGGTCGGGGAGGATTTCGAGCGCATCCTCGCCCATCTCGAACAGCACGATGCCGGGCAGCGCATGGCACGATTGGGCGCAATCATCGAGGCGATCAACGTACTCGAGACCAGCCCGCTGATCGGCCGCCCCTGCAGCAAGGACATGCGTGAACTGGTCATCGGTCGCGGCGCACGCGGATACGTGGCTCTGTACCGCTACGTTGCCGGCATCGATACCGTGTTCGTGCTTGCGATCAGGGCGCAGCGCGAAGCTGGGTTCGTGCGCTGAATCGGACTCAGTCCGTGATGCCGGCTGTCGCCGCCCACGGCTCGCGCTGCAGGCGCTCGGCGAGATAGTCGATCAATCGCTGCACCCGCGCCGGGCGGCGCAGGCCGGGTGGGGTGACGATGTGCAGGGCGATGGGTTCCCCCTGCCAGTCGTCCATCGCCATGGCGCCCGTGTCGCCCACGGTCAGTCGCCTTGTCGTCCCGGCATCATCAGGATCACCAATGGCGCGCATGCAGCCTGCGCACAACCCATCAGGCGTGTTTCATCGCCACTGCGCCAGATGCTGGTGGCGGCGGCATTGATCTCGAACTTCCACACCTTTCCCTCGGCCTGAGCTTGTCCCTTGATTGAACATGGCAGCCAGTCGTAATCATGCAGCTGTCCTTCGCGCAGCCTCGTACTCAGCTGGAACAGTGAGGCTACCTGCTGCTTGTCCAGCGACCATGTCCGGCAGGCCGCCTCTTCGCTGGCCATGTACGGGGTACCGGGCGCGGGTTGATAGACCGATGTCGAGACTTCGATGACGTTGACGGGTGCAGGGATGTCATCGATGTGGGCCGGCTGCTGGCATGCCGGGAGTATCGGCAGCAGGAGCAGGAGGCAGGGCCGGCGCATACAGGTCAGCACCCTCGCCGGGCGTTTTGCGCGAGATGGCATCGTGGTGATAAACGTCATGGTCAGTCAGTCCGAAGTTGCGTTGCAGGATGCCTACCAGTTGTTGGATCGAAGCGGTCTGCTCGGGCGTCGGGGCTTCCCAGGTCCGCGTGGCCGGGACGTAACGGGCGACGACCTCGATGCCGAGGCTGTCGCCATTGGTGGGGTAGCGCTCGGGATAGGGACGGGTCGCTTCCACGCGGCTGACGGCCTTGACCGCTCCGGCTCGCCATTCCGCCTGGCCGGCACGTGCGTGTTCAAGCTCGCGTTGGTCCCCGGGGACGAGGGTGCCCTCCACTTCTCCTCGTGAACGGATGGCTCCCACATGCCAGGCCTGTCGGTCCACGCGGATGGTCTGGTGGATGGTGCCGTCCTTCTCGATCAGGAAATGCGCACCGGTGCCGCCAGGACCGGTGCGCCATGCGTTCAAGGTGCTGGCGGCGCTGCCGGATTCGGTGCGGTGCAGGACGATGCCGTTTGGCCGGGACATCGCGCCATGCTGGATCTGCGGGACGGGGGTGTGGAAGATGCCCGGATCCGTCAGGAAGCCGTCCTGCCCAACACTGGTTTTCAGTCCGTAGGCCGACAGCGATTGCCGGGCCGGACGATTGGCGCTTTCCAATGAAGTACGGAAGCGGAATGCCGCCGGATCGGCGCTGTGGCTGTGGTATCCCTCTCGCGGCAAGGCGAACAGCGAGGGCTGCGGGGCAGCCGGGTCACCGGCAATTATCCGGTCGATGTCCCGGGCGTCGATATGTGGCTGGCGGTTGCGGATGTCCGCATACAGCGCGGCTGCGAGGTTTGCGCCATGTTCCGGGCTCCAGCGCTGCAGTTCCCGTACACCATCCAGGATGCGTTGGTACATCGCGTGATCCGGATGCAGCGGGTCATCGGGAAAGCGCGTTGCAGGTGCTTCAGCCATTGGGATCCCTCCTTGGGTCGATGGCGGCCGAGGCCAAGCAGATATCACCTGCGGCGGGTACGGTCAAACTTCAATCATTCCGGCTGTCGCCGCCCGTCGCCCACGGCTCGCGCTGCAGGCGCTCGGCAAGGTAGTCGATCAGCCGCTGCACCCGCGCCGGACGGCGCAGGCCGGGCGGGGTGACGATGTGCAGGGCGATCGGTTCCACCTGCCAATCATCCATCGCCGTTTCCAGCCTGCCGTCGCGCAGGTCCTCCCAGACCAGGAATTCCGGTTGCAGCGCCAGCCCGAGGCCGTCGCGTAGGGCGGTGGCGAACACCTCGGCGTTGTTGGCTTGCAACGCCCACGGCACGGTCTGCGCGAACTCGCCGTGGCGCTGGTGGCGGAAGCGCCAGCCGTTGCCGCCGCGGGCGAGGCTGTAGTGGAAACCGCGGTGATGGGCGAGGTCGCGCGGGTGCTTCGGCCTGCCGTGCTCGGCGAAATAGGCCGGTGCGCCGACCAGCAGGATGCGCACCTGGCACAGCCGCCGTGCGCGCAGGCTGGAATCGGCCAGCGTGGCGATGCGCAGCGCCAGGTCGAAGCGTTCGGCGACCAGGTCCACCTGCGCGTCGCCCAACTGCACGTCCAGTTCCACCTCCGGGTATTGGCGCATGAAGTCCGGCAGCAGCGGCGCCAGCCGCGCCACACCGAAGGACATCGGCGCGGCCATCCGCACCCGCCCGCGCAGGGTGGTGGAGCGATCGACCACCTCGGCTTCCACCGCCTCGCCCTCGTCGAGGATGCGCGTGGCGCGCTCCAGCGCCGCCTCGCCGGCGGCGGTCAGCGACATGCGCCGCGAGGTGCGGTGGAACAGGGTGGTGCCGATGCGCGTTTCCAGCCGGGTGATGGCCTTGGACACGGTGGCCTGCGACAGCCCCAGCGCTTCGGCGGCGCGGGCGAAGGAGCCGGCCTCGGCGACCTTGGCGAAGATCGCCCAGGCTTCCAGATCGGGGAGCGGGTTCATGGTGGCGGCCCTAGTGGGTCTGTAGATCATCGCACAAATGGAAATGATGCATTTCTATTCATTCCATTCCATCGATAGTGGCGCCTGCCTAGACTGGCCCCCATCGCAACCACCCATGCAGGAGAACGCCATGATCGAGCGTCGCCCGTTTGCCAGCCTTGGCGGTGCCAACCACGGTTGGCTGGATGCCAAGCACCACTTTTCCTTCGCCCAGTACCACGACCCGGCGCGCGTGCACTGGGGCGCGCTGCGGGTATGGAACGACGACACCATCCAGCCCGGCACCGGCTTCCCGCCGCACCCGCACGCCGACATGGAGATCGTCACCTACGTGCGCGAAGGCGCCATCAGCCATCAGGACGACCAGGGCAACAAGGGCCGTACCGAGGCCGGCGACGTGCAGGTGATGAGCGCCGGCAGCGGCATCCGCCATGCCGAATACAACCTGGAGCCGGGCGTGACCCGCATCTTCCAGATCTGGATCATCCCGGACGCGCGCGGCGGCGCGCCGTCGTGGGGCGCCAAGCCCTTCCCCAAGGGCGAGCGCTCCGGCCGCTTCGTCACCCTGGCCAGCGGCATGGCCGGCGACGACGACGCACTGCCGATCCGCGCCGACGCCCGCGTGCTGGGCGCGACGCTGAAGGCCGGCGAGAGCGCCGAGTACCACTTCGGCGACGGCACCCGCCACGGCTACCTGGTGCCGAGCAGCGGCAGGGTGGAAGTGGACGGCGTGGTGCTCGACGCCCGCGACGGTGCGGCCATCACCGATGTGCACAGCATCCGCGTGCGCGCGCTGGAGGATGCCGAGCTGGTGCTGGTGGATACCGCCGCCTGAGCGGCAGCATCGCCGCAGGCGCGGATGAAGCAATGGCTGCAAGTGGGCAGTCCGTCGCAGGTGCGGCGGCTGCCTTTGCCGCCATACTCCGGTGCTACTGCCACCGTTTCGTATCGCAACTACATGCGCGACTTTCTCTACTACGCATTGCTGCTCCTGCTGGGATTCGCCTGGTACCGGTTCGGACAGCAGCAGCTCCGAAAAGAACCCTTCGACGAAAACGGCGCACCTACCCAGGGGCTGGTGGGGCCGGTGGGTTTCCTGATGACGACGGGCGTGGCGGGCTATTGCCTGTTCGCCGTCCTGCGCGCATTGGTGCGAGGCGAAGTGCCATGCGTCGGCAAGGGCTGCGCCGGGCAGGTCTATACCTTGGCCACTAATACAAGTGCGTACTGGGCCAACGTCTTCTTCATGGTGTGGTTGGTGCTTGCCCTGGGCTATGCGTTGTACGTGACGCTGAAGATCTGGTTCCGCAAATAAGCCGCGATGCGGCTGTAACTGCTGTGATTCGTATCGCTTCCGGTTTGGTCGAGAATTACCGGAACGAGCACGAGGTGCATTTTCGCCACGAGCAACCGCTCAGGTTCCCAGACCCAAGAAGTCGTGCAGCCGTTGCAGCTCGTCGTCCAGCGCCTGCTTGAACCCGGCATCGCGCGGTGCACGGCCCGCCACGTAGCCGAGGTCGTGCTGCAAGCACCCATCGACGACCTTCAGGTTGCCCCAGCCAATCACTTCATCGCGCCACAGCAGCGGCAGCGCGTAGTGGCCACGCACGCGCTTGTGCGCCGGCGTGTAGGCCTCGAAGCGGTAGGCCCAGCCCCACAGCAGTTCGAAACGGCGGCGGTCCCACACCACCGGGTCGAACGGGGCGAGCAAACGCACTTGTGATGGGCTGCGCCAGCCGCGCGTCGGTGCTTCATCGCCGGGCCAGTACCAGTCCACGCCATCAATGCATGCATGGGCCAGCCGCTGTTTGGCGCGCGCCAGTGTGGGCTTGCGCAAGCTTTCCCACTGTGGCGCAGCACCGGCCAGCATGTTGATCAGTTGCGACAAACTCGCCGCAGGCAGCGGTGCGTATTTGCGTACCAGCGCATCGGCCATTGCATCCATCGCCGCCTGCGGGTCGGCGGCGGCTTGCCACGGCGCGGCCAGCGCATAAACGCGGGTACCGTTGTCGCGGCGGACCACGTCAAGATGGCTGCGGTAGTGCAAGCCATCCAGCAGTTCGGTGGACAAGCGGCTGTTGCCGCCAAACCAGTTCCTTACCGGGCCGTGGCCGAGCGCGGCATCGACCGTTGCCGGGTGCGCCACGCCGAGCCGTTCGACTTCGGCCAACACTGCATGGGCCAGCTTCCAGCGCGGCTTGTCCCACGCGCGGCGCGCAGTGCGCGGGTGCATCAACGCGCGCAGCGCCGGGGTGAGGAAGCCGTAGTTGATGAAGAAATCTTCCTGCAACGGCAGTTGCGGGTAGCGGCGTTCCAGGTCGCCGGCGCGGTAGTTCTTGACCCGGTGGCGCAGGGTCAAATCCTGCGCGCGGGCCGGCGCACGCAGTGGGTCGGCCTGCACGAAACCGCCAAGCCGCTCGACGGCGGCCAGCAAGGTGGTGGGCGGGAACAGGCTGCGCGCCACCGCATGGCGGCGCAGTGCGGCAAGGTCGAGTGGGGTGGGCATGCGCGCCAGCCTACTTCAGCCGCGCGCCCGGGTGGGTGCGGTGGTGTTGCCGGCAAGGCTCATCGTGCGCTGGGCGGCTTGGCGTGCGTGTGGCTGGGTGATCCAGTCTGCAATGGCGTTCAGCGCTGCCGGTGCGATGGTTTCCTCCAGCGTGGCGTATTCGCCCAGCCCGCCGGTGCGCGCGTTCTGCAACAGGTGGTTCACGCCGGGCAGCTCGATGGTGGTGACGTCGTGGTTGGCGGCGGTGGCGGCGCGGATCCCGGCCAGGTTCTGCTGCGGCACTACCTGCCGGTCCAGCGCGCCGTTCAAGGCCAGTATGGGGTTGCGGAAATGCGCCAGCGCAGGGGTGGGGTCGTAGCGCAGGAACCAGCGGAACCACGGGTCCAGCACCTGCCGCTGCGCCGCCTCGCGCGCTGCCGGCGACCGGCGCACGGCGCTGGCGCGTTCGTTGTCCAACACGGCATCCAGCGCCCGCCGTGCGGATTCGGTATCCAGCGTGCTGCCGGCAATGCGCATCAGCTCGGCTTGCAGGGCTTCGGAAGCTTCCAGCTCCGCCGTGCTCAAGCCTTGCGTGGTGGCCAATGCCTTGCGCTGGGCCTCCAGCATCTGTGCGATGGGCACGCCGGGTGCGGCCAGCAGCACCATCCACGCCACCTGCGGGTTGTCCACTGCGGCGAGCGGGCCGACCATGCCGCCCTCGCTGTGGCCGGTGAACTGGAAGTGGCTGCGCGAACCATCGCTCCACCGCCCGGTGAGGGTTTCGCCATCAAGCTGGCCGCTGAAACTCACGCCCGCCATCGGCAGGGAAAAGCGCACCTGGTTGCCTTTGCGCACCAGCGCCGTTACCGGCATGCCTGTGGTCAGCATGTCGGGTGCATCGAACGAGGCGGTGGTGCCGCCGGTGCCGGTGCGCACGTGCAGCCGCATCGTCATGTCGGCGCCGTTGCGGCGGGTGGTGCCTGCCCACGTGCCGTCCAGCCCGGCCACCACCGGTGCGACGGCGAAGGGGCCGCGCGTGAATACCAAGGGCATGCTGCCACCTTGCCGGAACACGCCCGAAAAGCGGTTTGCAGCCGGCTCCCAGCGGCCTTCGTACTGGATGTTGCGGGCCGGCAGGGCGAAGCGCAGTTCGCCATCGGCCACCGACAGCGTGGTCAGCGCGATGGGCTGGCCGGGTGCGTGGTCCAGGCTTTCGAGCTGGCCGCTCAAACCGCCATCGGCGGATTCGGTGATGGTCAATTGCAGCCGCAGCTGCCGTTTTCCGGCCTCCAGCGTGCCGTGCCACGGCCCGGCCCAACTGGCGGGCGTGGCGCCGGCAGCGCTGGCGTGGGCGGGAATACCTGTGAAAGCGGCCAGCAGGCAAAGACTGGCGGCGAGCAGGATGCGGCGCATCGGCGTTACTCCTTCGGTGGCGGGGTGAAGGCCGCAGCCGTCGTCGGCAGGCGGGGTTGCTGCTGCGAAGACGGGTGCCAGCGGCGTTTGTGACGCCCGGCCACGACGGCGCGCCGGGGTTACAGCGCCACGCGGCTGCCGTCCTCGCGCACGCGCCACGCCTTGCCGCCTTCAAGCCACAGCCCCTGCGAACTGCGTGTCGGCAGGGTGGAGCGGTGGTCCAGCGGGTGTTTCACGTCGATGGCGTACACCTTGCCGTGGTGAAAGCGCTTCACCCGCCAGTGCAGCGTGTGGCCGACCACGACGGCGCGGGCACCGAACCGCGCCAGGGTCTTTTCCACCTGCGCCGGTTCGAGGTCGTCCTTGAAATAGCCGCGATACCACGCCGGCCCGGTCTTGGGGTTGATCAGGAAATTCTCCTCGTCCGCTTGCTGCTTCGGGTACCCCACCTGCCGGTAGCGCTCGCGCACGATGCGGTTGATGTCTTCCAGCGACCACGGCTTTTCGGCCAGCGCCGGGTGCAGCCCGCCATGCACGAACAGGACGCCATTGATGACCTCGGCGGTGTTCTTGCTGGCCAGCCAGCGCCCGAGGAAGGCCTCCGGCCCGAACAACTCGGCGTGTTGCCTGCCGAGGATGGCCGCGACGTTGAAGTACTTCTCGTGCCTGGAGCGCAGGTTGCCTTGCAGGCTCTTTATCTCATGGTTGCCGAGCAGGTAATGCACCTGCCCGCCGGCGCGCAGGGCCTGCTGTTCGAGCTTGTGGATCAGCCACAGCACCTGCGTCACCGATGCACCGCGGTCGACGAAATCGCCCACCAGCACCAGGTGCTTGTCGCCGAACGTCCAGTTCAGGCCCGTGTCGATGACCTTGGCGTTGATCAGGAAATCGCGAAAGGCCTGGAAGTTGCCCTCGATGTCGGACAGCGCCAGGACAGCCCGGCCATCCTGGTGGCGGGTGGGCGGGGTGACGAAACGCGGCGTGGCCTGCACGGTGAACGTGCTCTGGTCGAGCGGAAACAGCACCTGCACCGGGAACGGCCCGGCCAGCGCATGCCGCTGCTCTTCCACCCGGAAGCCCTGCTTGCCGTCGCCGCGTATGGTCTGCGCCAGCCACGCATCGCCCTGCTGGAACACATGCGGGCCCTCGCCGCCCGGTGTGTAGGCCGCCTCGTTCTGCCCGTAATAAAAGTCGGCCCCGTGCCACAGGCCGAAGCCGGCGGCGAGCACCGCCAGCAGCACCAGCATGACAAGGAAATGCCAGACATACGCCCACGCGGTTTTATGGACGGTTCTCCAATTTCGGGACGAGTGAACCCTTGCCGCCCTGCAAGCCGCCATGCAGCGTTCGCCGGATGGAAGGAAGGGACGGCTTGCCGCCCCGGGAGCGGGGTTGGCTCAGGACAACCCGCGCCGCAGTGCCCGCAGCACCCGGCGCGTCAACTCGGCGCACCACGCCGAGGCCAGCAGGGCCACCGGCACCAGCCAGTACCCCAGTAATTCTTCCGCTTGCAGATAAGGCGAGCCGGACCAGGCGATGGCGATGGAATTGCCGCCAGCGGTGGACCACACGCCCACCTGCGACGGCTGCACCAGCTTGGCCAACGCCAGCAGCAGCAAGCCCAGCGCGACGCCGAACCCGGACGCGCCCCCCGAGTAATACAGGCCGCGCGTGACCGTCTGCCGGACGCGCTGGATCACGCCGAAGCCGGCCGGTGGCGGCGCGCCGGTGCGGATGTGGGCCACGTACGGGGCGGCCAGCGCCTCGGGCGGGCCGAAGCCTTGCAGCAGGGCGTGGATGTCGGTGGTTTTGCCGCGCGCCTGGGCCTGCTCCACGACATCGCGGATGTGGCCTTCGATTTCGCGCATCACCTCCTCCGCGTCGGCCTTGTCCAACTGGCCAAGCCGCGAGGCGAGCGTGCGCATGTAGGTGCCAATGGGGTCGCGCGAAGTCATGTCAGCTTCCTTGGGTGGAGGGCGCGGCGCTGGCGGGGGCGGCCAGCAGGGCGTTGATGTCGGCCACCGACTGTTGCCAGGCCTGCACGAGGGCGGTGAGCTTGTGCTCGCCTTGATCGGTGAGCTGGTAGTACTTGCGCGGGCGGCTGTCGCCTTCCTGCACCCACCGCGCATCCACCAGCCCCTCACGCTTGAGGCGGTCCAGCAGCGGGTACAAGGTGCCCTCGGTGATGGCCGTGGTGGGGAAGCGTTGCAGGTGGCGCAGCAGGGCCAGGCCGTACACCGGTTGTTCGCGCAGGGCGGCAAGAATCACCAGCTCCAGCGCGCCCTTGCGCAGCTGCACCTGCCATTTTTCCTGTGTGTCGTTGCTGTCCATGCCCATGCCTTAGGGCTTCAGCGGTGCCCGGTGCTTCCTCGGGGCTCGGGTCAGGCCGGGTTGTCCGGCCTGACGCCGCCTGCGGCTACGCTGCCGGCTTCCTGCGGCGGGCCGGCTTGCGCGGGCTGGCCGGGGCCACGTCGTCGGCATGGCTGCCGCCCAGCTGCTCCAGCCACGTCAGCGTGTCGGCATAGGCGACGAAGTGCTGCAGGTAATCGGGGCAGACCTCGCGCATCAGCGCCATCGCGCGGTAGGTCAGCACAGTGGAATGCAGCGGGCCGGCGTCTTCGGGCAGGCCGTCCAGGCATTGCCGCAGCAGGCTGTCGATGCGGATGCGGCTCCACAGCTGCTGGAACTCGTCCAGCAACGGCATGGCCGATGGCTCGGCGGCAGGCGTTGGTTCGCTGGATTCGCTGGGTCGCGGTGTGGATGCGGACTGCGGTCGTGCATCCAGTCGCGGCGCATTCGCCAGTTGTTCCAGCAAGAAGCGGAGCGGACTTGCGTCCGCTCTACGGGGAGACGTCGCTTCCGGCGCGGCGATCAGCAAGGTGGCGTAGGCATCGGCCAGCGCCTGCAATCGCGCATCCAGGTGCTGCCGCACCAGGCCGTCATGCTGCATCGCGCGCCGCGCCAATGCGTCCATCAGCGCAAAGCGCGGTGGATCAAGGCGATCGGCGCCTTGCGCGCGCCACGCATCGAGCCGGGCATGGATGCTGGTGGTTTCAGCGGGCATCGGCCTTGGCATCGGAGGCGTGGCGCGGGATCGGCGCGATCTCGACACGGCGGTTCTTCGCGCGGCCGGCTTCGTCGTCGTTGGAGCTGACCGGCTGCTCGGCGCCGAACGCGGCGGCGAACACCGATGCCGACGGCACGCCGTCGGCGATCAGGGTGCGGGTGACGGTGAGCGCGCGTGCGGCGGACAGTTCGAGGTTGTCGGCGAAGCGGGCATTGCTGGCGCGCACCGGCTGGTTGTCGGTGAAGCCGCTGACCATCAGGATTTCCTCGCGCGCGCGCAGGTAGTCGCGCAGCGGGGCGGCGATGCTCTGCAGTAGTTCGCGGCCTTCCGGCTGCAACTGGTCGGAGTTGAGCGCGAACAGCACGCTGCCGCTGATGCCGATGCGGCCATTGATGACGGTGACGCGACCGGCAGCCAGCGGCGCGGCCAGCGCTTCTTCCAGCGACTTGAGCTTGGCCGCCTCGGCCTGCCGCTGCTGCACTTCTTCATCCAGCTTCTTGTGCAGCAGCAGCTGGATGCCGATGACGCTGGCCAGGATCAGCACGAACGCGCCCAGCAGCACCGACATCAGGTCGCCGAACGCGGCCCAGGTGGTCGCGCTGGACTCGGCGTCGAACTCGATCTCGTCGCTCATGCGCCCGTGGCCCCCTCACGCGCGCCGGCCAGTTGTTGCAGCTCGCCGATGATCTGCTTCTGCGAGAGCATGCTCAGCTCGATCACTTCGCGCGCCTGCGCCACGTAGTAGGCCAACTGCTCGTCGCTGCGCGCCAGCGACTTGTCCAGCGCCGCCTCGATGGCCTGCAGGCGTTCGTTCAACGCCGCGGTGGATGCGCCGAACGATTGCACCGCGCCGCCGAACACCTCACCGAGGCTGGCCACCTCCACCGCGCTGCCGGTGACGTGCGCGGCGGCAGCATCGAGCTTGCCGGCCTCGCTTTCGACCTGCGCGGTGAAGCGGCTGCCGACGCGCTCCAGCAGTTCGGCGGAGGTGGACACCAGCGCGTCGATGGCGCTGCGCTGCTCGTTGGAAGCGTGGTTCACCGCGTCGAGCAGGGTTTGCACGGTGTCCAGCAGGCGGCTGCGTTCCTCCAGCGTGGCGGTGTCGCGCACCATGCTGTCGGACAGTTTTTCCCGCAGTTCGGCGACCACTTCGGCAGCGGCGCGCGGCGCTTCCGATGCGGTGGCGACCAGCCGCGCGATCTCGGCCAGCGTGTCGCGGGCATGGGCCTGCGCCTGTTCGTTGATCGCCTGCGTGGTCTGCGCCAGCGTGTCGCAGATTTGCTGCTGGCGCTGGGCGACCTGCTCGCCGCTGCGTTGCAGTTGCGTGTCGAGCGTGGCGATGCTGGCGTCCAGCGCCTGCGACCAGCCTTGCAGGCGCTGCGCGTCGCGTTCTTGCAGCGTGGTTTGCAGGTGTTCGTGCGAATGCTGCACGGCTTCCACCAGCGCGCGGGCGTGGCTTTCAAACGTGGACGACGCGGCGGCCAGCGCCTGTTCGTGGCGCTGCGCCAGTGCGCCGTGCGCTTCGTGCTGCTGCGCCAATGCGTTGCCCCATGCGCTGGCGGTGCGCGCGGTGTTGTCTTCCAGACGCGTGGCGACGCCGTCGAGCAATGCCGCCGAGCGCTGTTCGAAGGTGCCGGTGAACTGGTGCAGCGCCTGTTGCAGGCCGTCGGTCAGCGCGGCGTTGCCGTGTTGCTGTTCGGCGATGGCGGCGTTCCAGCTTTCGCGCGCGGCATTGGCGGTGTTCTGCACGGCAGCGTCGAGACCGGCCAGCTGCTTCTGTGCGGCGTTTTCGATGGCGGCGTGCAGCGCGTTGGCGCGTTCGGCCAGACCGCTCATCGTGGTATCGACCACCGGTTGCAGCGCCGCGCCGACGGCGTTGGCCTGCTGGGCGATGCCCTCGCGCAAGGCGTGTTGCAATGTGTCGGCCAGTTGCGTGTAGGCCGCTTCGCTGCGCTGGTGGAATTGCTGTTGCTCGGCGTGCAGGCGTTCGCCGCTGCTTTGCTGCTGGCGTTCCAGCGTGTCGGCCAGCGCTTGCAGGCGTTCGACCAGCACCGGCATCAGCGCGTTCTGCTGTTGCAGCAGGTGCAGGGTCTGCCCGTGCTGGAAGGCGCGCGAATGCTGCGGCAGATGCGCAGCGATGCCGGCATCCAGCTGCTGCACCGCCTGCGCGCGTTCGCGGCGCAGCAGTGCCGACAACAAACCCAGCGCCGCCGACGTCGCAACACCGGCAATCGAGGTGCCGAACGCGAAGCCCAGGCCCTTGACCGGCGCGGCCAGCGAGCTGCGGATGGCGTCCAGGTCGGTCGCGCTTTCCAGCGCCATGCCGGTGCCGCGCAACGTCGCCATCATGCCGAGCAGGGTGCCGAGCATGCCCAGCAGCACCAACAGGCCGACGAGGTAGGGCGTCAACGCGGGGGCCGGCAGGCCGATGCGCTCGCCCTGCACGCGCAGGCGCACGGCGTTGCGCAGGCCCGGGTGCAGGCGCGCCAGCCAGCCGTCGAGGTTGCCGGCGGCCTCGTCGATGGACGGCAGCGCCTGCGCCAGCGTGGCGGTGGCCTGCCGGTAGCGCAGTAGTTCGTAGGCGCCAACGAGATAGCAGGCAGCGATGACCGTGGCGACCACTGCCGCCAGCGGGTGGGTGCCGGCGTAGCCGATGCCGATCCAGCACACGGCCAGCAGGCCGGCGAGGAAAACGAGGAGGACGATGAAGTTTCTGGGCATGGATGCGGGTTACCGGGTGCGCAGCGCTGCGAGCAGGCCGTCGATGGGGTGGAAGCGGATCTCCAGTTCGGCCAGCAGCGCGCTGCGCATGTCCTGGCGGAAGCGCGCCAGCCACGGGCCGGCGGGAGTCGCGGGAGTGTCGTTATCCGATGTGTCGGCATCGGCGGATGTATCGGGTGCGCCGGCATCACGCAGGCGCTGGAAATGCTGGCCGAGCAGGCCGGGGACGATGCCCAGCAGCGCCTGTTCGCGTGGGCTGAGGGTGGCTTCCATCACCGCATCCACTTCGGCCAGCCGCGCCTTGGCCGGCGATTGCTGGGCCAGCATGTCGCGCAGGCGGCCGCGCAGCTGGCCGGTGGCTGCCTGCATCGCGCGCTGCATGGCCAGGCAATGCTGGCGGTAGGGCAGGAAGCCGGGGTCGATGGCCACCGCGCTGGCGTCCTTGCGCCTGGGCGGGGTCAGGTCGATGTCGGCGTCGATGGCGTCCAGCAGGCCGCGGCGCACCCGTGCGCATTCGGCGTCGTGGGTGGCGTCGAAATCCGCGCCGGCCCCGGCGTCGGGCAGGCGGTTGTCCAGCGCGCGCGACAAGGTGATGGCGCGGTTCCAGTCGAACCACTGCGCCAGCCGCTCGGTCAGCACCGGCGGCGTGCGGGGCAGGTCTGCGTCGCCGAAGCGGGCCAGCAGGCGAATGAACGCCGGGCCCAGCACGGGCGCCCGTGGGGAAGCTTTCGCCATTGTGCCGACTGGGGAAAACCGCGGATTTTACACGGCAACGGGGGATGAAGGCCGGGCCGGGGGACGTGCCTGCCGCGGCAGGCACGGGGTGCGTCAGGATGTTGCAGTATTGTTAATGATTCGCATTTGATACAATGCGTGACATCAGCCGCTGCACCCGCAGTCAGCCAACTTCTTCTTCGATCAGGTTGGCTTCCGTGCGCTCGCTCCCCCCCACTTCCGCTTTCCGGCCGGCCATGCTGTCGCTGGCCGTCGCCCTGTCCCTGTCCTC
>Ga0182740_1001268_pt1 | contig 17692 bp, 11 predicted proteins | sample eDN5th37CKraftBY_FD_128872 | JGI IMG/M metagenome (GOLD analysis project Ga0182740, IMG submission 128872) | Enriched backyard soil microbial communities from Emeryville, California, USA - eDNA 5th pass 37_C Kraft BY (version 2) (version 2) | ecosystem: Environmental > Terrestrial > Soil >...
AGCCCCAGCCCGCCGCGGTAGCCAAGAAACCTCTGCCTGCAGTATCGCGCCGCGTAGTTCGCTCCGGATACCCGCTGGACAACGCGTTCCCAGGTCTCTGGTTCGATCTTGTGGAACAGGTCCAGTCCTTTGCGCTGGTCGTCTCCGAAAGGTTGGCAAATGCGCATTTGGGAAAACGGTATGCCTACACGGTACATGTGGTCGTACAGCCGGTTGTAGCTGCAGCGTCGGTCGGCAACGTAGCGCCACAGATCTTCAAAGCGCCAGTCGTAGATCGGAAAAAACGACACTGCGCGGCCATCGCCGTTCGGATCCGAGCTCCAGGGGATCGCGGCGGCGGCGGCGTCAGGCCGCCAGGCGCCTTTCTTCGGCGTGTTCCTGGCCTTGACCGCCAGGTAACGATTGAGCGATTCATCCGAGCGGATGCCCACCAGGAAGGCGGTGGGAACGTCCCGGGCCAGCCAGGCATTGAACGCAGGAACGAAGTCCTCGAATTCCATCCGGCTGCGGAAGAAAGGGAAATACTTCAAGTCCCGAATGACCGCGGGGTGGTCTGGCATAGGGCGGATCCAGTCTGCCTCCCGGCCTGGTTCCCAGGCGCACCAGTAGGGCTCGCGCAGGCTGGAGGCATTGCGCAGATTGATGGGCAAGCACACCCACCAGGGACGGACGTCCGGGCGGTCGAACATTTCCCTGACGTGCGTGATGGTGGCGTGATACTGCCCTTCAAGGTCGATGAACAGCACGTCCACCGGCAACCTGTTGAGCTCATGCGCCACTTCCAGCGCCAAGTGCAGGGTGACGGAACTGTCCTTGCCTCCAGAGAATGCCACGCAGACACGTTCGAAGTGCTGGAATGCCAGACGGATGCGTGCCTTGGCCGCATCGTAGACATCAATGTTCTTATAGTTTTTCGCCACCTTCGACTCCATCTCGGTCCGCGCTCTCCATGACATAGGCTGTTGTGCCGGGCGCTTTCCGTATGCGGGCCTGCTCCAGCCGTTGCGTGGCTCATCCGGACAGCATCACGGTTGGCCGCGAGCGCAAGACAATAGCGGGAACCGGGCTCGAAACGTTTAGGACGATTCCTATTTCTCTTGTGACGAACCAGTGCTCGGACCTCCGAGGGGAGACGAAGTAGTATGGCTGCGAAGCGCCGCTGATCGTCGGATCCGGTTAAGGATTGTCTGATGTCAAATCTCTGACCTGAGTCGTAGATTCAGATTATGAGATTAAAGAACTACCTGCAGCAGATCAGTCCGTTGCTTTCCAGTCCTGAAGCCGTTCGGCGCTTGCTTCGGATCTTTGCCGCCGTGTTGTCGATCGGCATCCTCAGCGGCGCCTACAATTTCCTGCTGTTCACGTTCAACAACGATATCTCCCAGCGTCGGGGATACATGAGCAGCGCGATTGCCGAAGCGCACACTTTTTTCACCATACGCGAGGCGTTGCTGGAAAGCCTGAGCCTGTCGGCCGTCCGCCACGTCAATCCGTCGGGGTCGCTGGCGTACGCCTCTTCGGTGGAAGAAGTGCACTTTCTCGTGGGCGAGGCACCGGAAAACCAATGGAGCATCTGGTTGACGCGGCGCATGAGCAACTATCTCGCCGCGCAGCAAGTGAACCTGCTGTACGTGGGAAGCGATCAGCGCTCAAGTGTCACCCGCCTGTTCAACGCCTCCGAAGAAACGCCTGTCCTGCCCAGCCATATCCTTCTGCGCCTGCATGCGCTCCGGGACGATCACGGAGCGCCATTGCAAGAATTGTGGCTGACCAATCGCAACAGGCAGGATCCGTACCTCTACATCTTCAAGCGGCTGGATCGGAACGATCCTAATTCCGGCTGGCTGGCCCTCGAAATGAACAGCCGGGCTGTGTCAGACACGCTTAGCGACCAGAGCGCGGGCGAATTCATGATGCTCAATGCGGATGGCATGCTGGTATTCAGCAACATGCCTCACGAGCGTCATGGCTGGTCGCTGTTTCAACATCAACGCGCCGACTTCTTCGGCTTCGTCGGCGATGGCCTATTTCCCGACCACCTGGTCATTCGCAAAAGCCTGATGTCGTCCGATTGGCAGCTGGTGTACTCCATCGGCCTGGCGGATGTCTTGCTGGGCCTGTGGAAGCAATTGCTGGGCGCGCTGCTGTTCTGCGTGATCAGTATCGCGATGATTCTTTTGCTGATGCGCCGCTTCGACAACCGGCTTATCAAACCTACCATCCACCGCATTCAGGCGTTGATCGAGAGCGAATCATTCAGTCGCGACCTGATCCAGATGGCGCCAGTGGCCCTGTGTGTCGTGCGCCGCAGCGATGCGCAGATGGTGCTGGAAAACCAATTGGCCCAGCAGTGGCTGGGCACTGGCGACGAACGGGAAGCCCTTTGCCGCGGCTGGATCCGATCGGCATTCATGGCACCGAACGTGCCCCATGACGTCAGTTTCGTGACGTCTGAGGGGCGCCATCTGCGTTTGAGTAGCGTGGTCACCCGCTACAAGAGCGAGGACGTCCTGCTTTGCGTGTTCAGCGACATCAGCGCGAGCAAGCAAGCCGAAGCGGCATTGGAGTCGGCGCGCCAGTCTGCCGATGCGGCCAATGCCGCCAAGACCTTGTTCCTGGCTACCATGAGTCACGAAATCCGCACCCCTCTGTATGGCGTGCAGGGCACCTTGGAGCTGCTTGCGCGAACCTCCCTTGACGCCCAGCAGCGCGAATATCTGCGGGCCCTGGAGGGGTCCTCGGCGACCTTGCTGCAGTTGATCTGCGACGTACTGGACGTATCGAAGATCGAGGCCGGCCAGCTGGAGCTGGAAGTCAGTGAGTTCTCCCCGACGGAGATTGTCCAGGAAGTAATCCAGGGCTACAGTGCGGCTGCCTTGGCCAAAGGTCTGGAACTCTATGCTTGCCTGGACCCGCAACTGCCCTTGCGGCTGCAAGGCGATCACGCGCGCATTCGGCAGATACTGAACAATCTGGTGAGCAACGCCGTCAAGTTCACGGACTACGGGCGTGTCGTGTTGCGTGTGCAACTGCTGGACCGGCAGGATGAGCGCTCCTGCCTGCTTTGGCAGGTGACAGACAATGGACGGGGCATCGCAGAAGAAGATCAACCCTACATCTTCGAGCCCTTCTATCAAACGGAAGGCAGTACCAACGTGGTGGCGGGTTCCGGCCTGGGCCTGGCGATTTGCCAGCGGCTCAGTCAGCTGATGAATGGCCAGATGCGCATGGTCAGTGATCTGGGCCTGGGCACGAGCTTCTCCTTGTTGCTGCCTCTGGAGGAGCCGGCCTTGCCGACGGACCCGGAGTCGCCGTGCTGCCACATCCTGCCGGAGCGAATCCATGTGATTTCTCCCCTGCACGAGCTGGCCGAATCCTTGGCCGGTTGGTTGCGCCGTTGGGGAGCGCGAGCCCAGGTTGGCCTGGCGGGGGCCGCGCCGTCGTCCGCGTTGTTGCTGGAAGCGCATCCCGGCAAGCTTGCCGCCGAACTGGCGCCCGGATGGACCGGGCGACGCGTCATCGCCAGTGCGGATGGATGCAGCGATCCCCGTCAGGACGGCGAATCCTGGTATGTCAACGTCAGCCATCTGGCCGCCATCCACCAAGCCGTCTGCCAGGCCCAGGGGCTTTGGGACGTCCACGAAGAAGCCGCTGGGCGTACTCGGGCGGACCGGGCTGGCGCGGGCGGCGTGGCGGATGCGAACCTGGGCCTGAATGTTCTGGTCGCCGAGGACAACGTTATCAATCAGCTGATCCTGCGTGACCAGCTTCAGCAGCTCGGATGCTCCGTGGTGCTGGCGACCGACGGCGAAGAGGCCTTGCGTTGCTGGCACGAGGGCGACTTCGACATTGTGCTGAGCGACGTCAATATGCCCGGGCTCAATGGGTATGAACTGGCGAAGGCGCTGCGCCGCGAGGGCAGCACGGTGCCGATCATCGGCGCTACCGCCAATGCCATGCGCGGCGAGGACCAGCTATGCATGGCCGCCGGCATGAATCATTGCTTAATCAAGCCCTTCACCCTACAGGCGCTATTCCATTGCCTGGTCGCATACCAAGGAAGTATGTATGAAACCCCGTGAAATCCTGATTATCGAGGATCACCCGTTCCAGGGCATGTATCTCCAGCGCTTGTTGACCGAGCTGGGCGAAGTGCATGTGGACATGGCGCGCGACGGCGGCGAGGCCCTGCAGCGCCTGCGGCAACGCGAGTATGGCCTGGTGCTGACCGACCTCATGATGCCGGGAATGGACGGGGTCCAGTTCATCCAGAAACTGGCCACGCTTCCGGGAAAGCCTGGCCTGGCCATCATGAGCTCGGCCTCTCGCCGCATGTTGACCGGTGCGTCACTGGTTGCCAAGCATCTGGGCATCGAAGTCGTTGGCCTGCTATCCAAGCCGGTATCGTCCCAGGCATTGCGAGGCGTGGTAGAGCACGTGCGCGACCAGCGTCGCTCCACGCGCCCCGCGGCTCCCAAGAAAGTTGAATACGATCGCCTGACCCTGATCGACGCCCTGGAAAGCCGCGCATTGCAAGCCTGGTTCCAACCCAAGAAGTCCCTCAGCACCGGCCGTATCGTTTCGGCGGAAGCGCTGGCGCGCTGGATGCACCCCACTCAGGGGGTGATGCTTCCCGGGGCCTTCATCCCCTCCGTCAAGGCCAGCGGCCTGGAGGAACGCCTGTTGTGGCTGGTTCTGGAACAAAGCCTGGAGGTCCAGGCCCATTGGCGGGCGCGGGGCTTTGACGTGCCGGTATCGATCAATTTGCCCACGCACCTGCTGAACGACCATGATCTGGCGGACCGCCTGTGGGAGTTCGTCGTGCGTCACAAGGGCGTCCCCGGAAAGATCAGTTTCGAGCTGATGGAGTGCTCCATGCCCGAGCAGGTCAGCAACTATTACGCGGGCGCTTGCCGCTTGCGCATGAAAGGATTCGGCCTGTCGCAAGACGACTTCGGAAAGGGCTATAGCTCTTACGTCAACCTGCTTTCCATACCGTTCACCGAGCTGAAGATAGACCGCGCGCTGGTCCAAGGCTGCCACGAGGACGACAATTTGCGGGCAACCCTGTCCAGCATCGTGGAGCTGGCCAAGCGCCTTAGCCTGAGCGTGGTCGCCGAAGGCGTGGAAAACGCCGCTGAACTGGCCCTGCTTCGCAAGATTGGATGCAGCCATGCCCAAGGCTTCCTGATCTCCCATGCGGTGCCCGCCGACCAGTTTCTCCATCTATTGAAGGTCGACGGTTCGCAATTCGTGCATTGAGCGGATTTTGGTCAAGTGATGTGTCGTGATTCGCGTGTAGACTCCAAGCGATAAAAGCAATGTGGGGTCATGCGATTCATCATGAAGCATTCTTATGCCGTTCTGGAGAAGCTTGCCCGCAGTTCGTTGCGGCTGAGCAAGGGCGTGATGATTCTGGGCGGAGTGGTGCTTTTGCTCGTCGGCTCCACCTACTGGTTGCTCCAGCGGCTGGTCGACGAAAACCACGACTCGGTGCGTTTTCATTTCACCCGTCTCATGGAGAATATCCAGGAACAGGAACTGTTTCTTGTCTCCTTGCGCCAGCGCAGTTTGCAGGGCGATCTGCTGGGCGGCGATATTCCCCAGATGCAGGTGTTCGAGCCTGCTGCGGAAGAGGCCATCTTCCGCGGCCAGGAAAACGTGTTTTCCATGCCGTTCAATGCCCGCGTCAACGTGCAGGCCAAGGATCCCAAGGATCTCGCCCTGATTCAGGGCTTGGGAGCCCAACTGAGCAGTTACTACAGCGCGTTCTGGTCTACGTCGCATTACCAGTCGCCGCGCGCGTTCCTGTTCAATCGGCGGGGTGAGTTCGATCTGGTTGTCCCCGCGCGGGGAGAGCGCAGCGCCACGGAACGTGATCAAGATGCGCTTTCAAAGGTGCTCGACACGATACGCGCGCGCTCGCCGCAGGCCAACGATACAGAAGTGGAGTGGCGATCCTACGGTCCTGCTGGCAACACAGGCACGGGCGCTCGCCTGCTCGCGTACACCACCATAGACCTGCCGGCGGAATACCGCAGGATCAAAAGCGCCGGCACCCAGGCGACAGCCGCGGTCATGCTCGACCTGGTCCAGGCCAACGACTTCCAGCGCACGATGGATTGGGTGGTGTATGACAAGCTCACCCTTGTCACGCCGTCGGGGCAAATCCTCAAGGGAGTCTCCAGTCCTGATCCTGCCTTGCAAGAGGGATTCAACCTGAACACCGACGGGCTGGTGTTCAAGCTGGTCAATCACCAAGGGGCGCCGTGGGTGGCGGTGTACACCCTGGGCTACAAAAGCTTCTCCCGTTACGCACTGGGCTCCTTGATCACTCTTGGTGCGGGTTTTCTTTGCTTGATCGGCCTGGGCTGGGCGGTAACCCGTTGGTATCGTCGGCGAGTCATCCAGCCCGCGGACCAGGCCCGCGCGAGAATCGCCGAAAGCGAAGCCTTCAGCCGCGCGGTGATCGACACCGCCCCTACCGGCCTTTGCGCGGTGCGCCTGCCGGATCACCACGTGGTGCTCGAAAACCAACGCGCCAAGTCCTGGCGGGGAACGGTGGGTTCTCTCGCGTCCCTGGACCATCTGCCAGACAGCGCAGGGGCCAACGAACACCACCTGGAGGTCGCGGGGCGTCATCTGCAGGTCGGTTTTGTGTCCACGCGCTACCAAGGGGAAGAGGTGCGGCTTTACGCCTTCAATGATGTCACCCGGCATATTGAAGACGCGCGCGAGCTGGAAGAGGCGAGGCGCGAGGCGGCGACCGCCAATGAGGCGAAGACGCTGTTCCTGGCAACCATGAGCCACGAAATCCGCACGCCTCTGTACGGCGTGCTGGGTACCCTGGAATTGCTGCAATTGACTCCGCTGACCGCCCGTCAGCAAGACTATCTGGACACTATCCAGCGCTCATCGGCGACCTTGTTTCAATTGATCAGCGACGTGCTGGACGTGTCGAAGATCGAATCCGGGCAGATGGCGCTCGAGCCGGTGGAGTTTTGTCCGCTGGAGATGATCGAGGACACCCTGCGCACTTACGCTGCGTTTGCCGAGCGCAAGGGCCTGCTGCTCTACGGTTGTGCCGATCCGGCGTTGCCCGATCGCGTGTTCGGCGATCCCATGCGGATCCGGCAGGTCCTCAATAATCTGCTGAGCAATGCCATCAAGTTCACGGATCGAGGACGGGTCGTCCTGCGCACCCGCGTGCTGGATAGCTCCGACGACCAGGTAACCCTGGAATGGCAGGTCGCCGACACCGGCGTTGGGCTGTCCGAAGCGCAGCAAGCCCGATTGTTCGAGTTGTTCTACCAGGTTCGCGAGGTGTCGAACGAAGGCGGAGCAGGCTTAGGACTGCCGATCTGCAAATGGCTCTGTGAAATGATGGGAGGGCAACTGAAGGTCGTGAGCGACCCCGGCCTGGGCAGCAGCTTCGTCATGCGGCTTTCGTTGCCTGTCGCGGGCCGCGGCTTGTCCGTCCCGGCGACGCCCGGCGCGGACCGGCCGGCAGTGTTCGTACGAGCCCCTGTGGAGGAGCTCGCCCAGCATTATTGCGACTGGCTGGCACGCCTGGGGCTGAACCCCCGTCCGCTGCCGGCGGTGTCCAGCGCCATGTCGCCCGGGGCCGTGCTGGTTGACGTGCTACCCGACGACCGGGCGCCGTCCTGGCCCGGGCGGCGGATTTGCTGCCACGCCGCAGCCGCCGCGGGGGAGGCCAAAGGCGACCTGGACGCGAGCATGTTCGATGTGCGGGAAATCGCCCGTGCCGTGCGGCAGTTGAGCCGGGGGGATGAAGGCAGGGCGGATGAACGTCCCGCTACCCTCAGCGCCGACCTGCATTTGAATGTGTTGGTCGCGGAAGACAACCCGATCAATCAGGGCATCGTACGGGAACAGCTCGAAGCCCTGGGCTGTCGCGTCGTCGTTGCCGACAATGGCCAGCAAGCCTTGCGGCTGTGGCAACCGGGTGAGTTCGACCTGGTGCTGACCGACGTCAATATGCCGTTCATGAATGGCTATGAGCTGGCCCGCGCGTTGCGCGAGCAGGACGCGGACTTGCCCATAATCGGGGTAACCGCCAACGCCATGCGTGAGGAAGGCGCGCGCTGCCTGGAAGTCGGGATGAACGCCTGGCTCGTCAAACCCCTGACGCTGAAAATCCTGCGCGCCGAGTTGGTTAAATTGGGATTGGGCTCCGCGCATGACGCGGTGCGGGATTCTCACCCCGAGGCGGTTGCGGCCGAGGATGGCGAGGATGGGGATGGCAAGGATGGGGATGGCAAGGATGGGGATGGCAAGGATGGGGAATGGCCGATCAGCCTGCCGCCCGCGATGCGTGGCATATTCGTCCAGACCATGGAGGCGGATATCCTGGCCATCCGGGACGCCTGGGATCAGGGGGATCTTGCGAAGGCTGGACAGTTCCTGCACAGGATCTCGGGCGCGCTTGCGGCCGTGAGGGCAGCTACCCTATCAGGGCGCTGTTCGCAGGCGGAGATCCGACTGGCCACCGAAGGCTTCAGTGAATCGCTGCACCAGGAAGTGGGGCAACTATTGAGCGACATTGATAAGCTGACCAAGGCGCTGGGCTAGAAAAACATCATGCATGCCGCCCACAAGAGGCCGGTGGCATGCAAAACTCCATTCGCGGAGGTTCTATGGAAACACTAAACGTCATCATCGCGGACGACCATCCGATCGTGCTGTTCGGTCTGCGAGAACTGATCAAGGGAGACGCGCGCTTTCGTGTCATAGGCGAAGCAATGAGCTCCAGCGCCCTGGTCAAGCTTTTGCAGGAGCAGCCCGTCCACGTGGTCATTACCGACTACAACATGCCGGACGACTCATCCTACGGGGATGGGCTGAAACTGATCGACTATCTGATCCGGAACTTCCCGCAGATCCAGGTGCTGGTATTGACGATGATTTCCACGCCTACGGTCCATGCGCGTCTGTTGGACATGGGAGTTGTGGGGGTGATTCAGAAGCGGCACATGCACACGGAGATCGAGCGCGCGCTGGGCGCGATTTTTCTGCGCCGCCAATACCGGGGCTCGCAGTGGGACGCGCAGTCGGGCGGCGAGTCGGCACTTGACGAGGACCACCGCTTCGCCAGCCTGTCCTTCAAAGAGCGGGAGATTCTGCGGCTATTCGTGACGGGCAAGACGGTGGGAGAAATCGCGCGCAGCCTGAATCGCAGCCCCAAAACCATCAGCACCCAAAAGATGTCCGCCATGCGCAAGCTTGAGCTCAATAGTGACCAGGAACTGATGACGTACTGTATGGAAAATCGCTACTTCAGTTGAGTGAAATGCTTGATTTCTAAGGATTGTCTGATTCGTGATGGTGCGCCGCGTTGCTTTAATGAATTTCGTAGCCCGATTGCTACGACATTCACTGATCAACTAGGAATCCATTATGAATAAACTCTCCGTCGCTGCCGTTGCCCTGTCGGCGCTCGTGTTTTCCGCTGGGGCCTTCGCTGCCGATCCTCCGGCTCCTGTGAAGGGCGGTGAAGGCAAGATCACCTTCAGCGGCGTCATCAACAATGATGCTTGCTCGGTCGACGGCACCGACTCCGACCGCGTGATCGCGGTGGATATGGGCAGCGTCTCCATCAAGGACATGGGCACTGCCGAATCGCCCGCCTCCGGTCGTGTGACGGGCAAGGAGTTCAGCCTCAACGTCAACTGCAACCAAGGCACCAAGGTGACCATGGTCTTCGACCCCGCCGCGGGCGGTGGTTCCGGCATCGTGACCGGCAAGGGCGTGCTGGCCCTGGATCCGGGCAGCGATGCAGCCAAGAACGTCGGCATTGCGCTGATCGACGGCAACGGCGCAAAGATCGACCTCAGCACCAAGACCACCTCCCTGATCCAGAGCGACATGCGCGGCGGCGCTGCCGGCGGCGACGCCACTCTGCGATTCTCCGCTGCCTACGTCACGACTGGCGCCGCTGGCTCTGCCACGGCCGGCCGCGGTGACGCCACCCTCCCGTTCATCCTGCAGTACCAGTAAGTCTCACCCTTTGGGTCGTCAGCGGCGAGGCTCTGCCGAGCCTCGCCGTCCGCTTCAATCGAATAGGGATGAGATTTGCTTATGTTGTTCCAACGACTTTCCGCATGTCTGGGCTTGCTGGGCGTGCTTGCGGCTGCGCCTGCCATGGGTGGAATCTCATTGAGCGCCACTCGCGTGATCTTCGATGGCGCGCACAAAGAGGCCAACCTTACGGTGCGCAACAGCGGTCAGGACGTGCTGGTGCAGTCCTGGATAGACACGGATGAAGGGCAGGGCCAACGCGTTCCGTTCGCGGTCACGCCGCCGCTGGCCAGGGTCATGGCCAAAGAGCAGCAGCTGCTGCGCATTCTGTACGAAGGCGTCGGCATGCCTGCCGACCGCGAATCCATGGTGTGGCTCAACGTCCAGGAAATTCCCAAGGCCAGCGAGCAGGCAAACACGTTGCAACTGGCTGTGCGCCAGCGGATAAAGATCTTCTTCCGCCCGGCAGGGTTGCCCGGCAGCGCCTTGACCGCGCCTGAAGAACTGGTGTGGCAGTTGACGCAGAACAGCGGCTCGACCGTGTTGTCGGTCCGCAATCCCAGCGTCTACCACGTGTCCATGGCGGACCTCAAGGTCGACGCTGGAAATCATTCGGCGGTGGCCGCCGAGCTGGCAACGATTGCACCGGGGCAATCCCGAACCTTCAATCTTGCCAAGGTATCGGCTAGCGCACCTGCGAGCCTGACCTTCATCAGTATTAACGACTACGGCGCACAGAACGAGTATCGCGTTCGCCTTGCTCCGAATCAAGGTCGCACCGCCAAGGTTATCGAGACCACTGCCACGCCCTGACGCTGCCGGCGTTTGTACCGCTTCGGTGTGCGTCTTCGAGGTGCTTGCGGTACCTCATGGATTAAATGGGATTTCTTGTATGTTCGATGTCTGGTCCTTCCAGGGCAGGCGCGCGCGTGCGCGTCTCATCTTTCCCGCGACCTTGAAGCTCGCGGCGCTGACCCTGGCCATCCAGAGCGCCTGCGCGCATGCGGCGACTTCGGAGCAAGAAGTCGCGGATCCGCAACTGCTTGCCTTCAATACTGCCTTCTTTCAGGACGCACCCTCATCAGTGGACCTGCAACTGCTGTTGGCGGGCACCAATGTGCCTCCCGGCAATTATCGGGTCGATCTTTATAGCAACGAGGTGCTGGTTGGGCGGCGTGAAATCAGCTTCAATCGCAATCCGGCCAATGGCCGCGTCGAGCCCTGCCTTACCCTTGACGTACTGACGCAACTGGGTATCGACATGGAAAAGCTGCGAGCCCAAGGAAAGATCGACCCCAAGGCGGAACAGTCCTGCATGGACCTTGCCGGGCTGATCGATATGGCGACGGTACGCTTTGATGCCGGCCGCATGCGTTTGCTGGTCAGCGTGCCGCAGGTCGCCATGCAACGAGGCATACGCGGCTACGTGGATCCCGACTTATGGGACAACGGGGTTCCCGCCGCCTTCATCAATTATCAGGTGAGCGCGAACCGCAATGGCGGCGTCAGCGGCGTGCGCTACAACAACAACCTGGGCCTGCGCAACGGAATCAACCTGGGAGGCTGGCGCTTTCGCAACGAATCCAACTTCAGCCACGGGACGGGGCGCCCCAGCACTTTCCAGAGCAATCGCAGCTACCTGCAGCACGACGTGACCGCGCTCAAAGGGCAGTTCAGCGCAGGGGATGTTTTCAGCGATGCGCAGTTATTTGACAGCGTGCGCTACCGCGGTCTGAAACTGGAGTCCGATGATGGCATGCGCGCCGACAGCGAACGCGGCTATGCGCCGATCGTCCGTGGCGTTGCGCAGACCAACGCCACCGTGGAAATCCGGCAGAACGGCTATCTGCTTTACTCCACAAACGTGCCGCCGGGCCCGTTCGAAATCAGCGATATCTACCCTAGCGGATCCAACGGCGATCTTGAGATAACCGTAATTGAGTCCGACGGGCGGCGCAGGGTAAGCCAGCAGGCCTTTTCCAGCCTGCCCATCATGGTGCGCGAAGGGCAGCTGAAATACAGCTTCTCTGTGGGCCGCTATCGCAGCAACAGCGCGGGCGTTGCAACGCCTCAGTTGATCACCGGCAACATTGCGTATGGCCTCGGCAGCAATTTGACGGGGATAGTGGGGCTGCAGGCTACCGACGGATACCGGGCGCTGGCTGTTGGCGTGGGAACCAATACCCCGATAGGCGCAATGTCGTTGGACTGGACGCACTCCACAAGCAAAGGCCACGGCCAAGGCCAGGATAAGTCGGGTAACAGCCTGCGCGCGCTGTACGCGAAGACCTTTACCGGCACGGCAACGACATTCACGCTGGCAGCCCATCGTTATTCGACCGAGGGCTACCGCACGCTTGCCAATCACGTCGAAGATCGAAGCGCCGGCCTGCTTTCCCGGACGCCTTACTCCAAGACCCGGACCGACCTGACCATCAACCAGAGCCTGGGCGAGCAGGCGCAATGGGGCAGCCTGTACGTAAGCGGCAGTGACCAGCGCTATTGGAACCGCGGCGGACTGCAAAGCATCTCGGCCGGCTACAGCAACAACTGGGGGGACGTCAGCTACAGCCTTAACGTGAGCCGCAGCAGGGATATTGGTGGCCGAAGCGCTGCGGGCGATACCATGGTCAGCCTGTCGATCTCATTCCCGTTGGGCGGGCGTTCGCGGGCGCCGCGCGCGTTTGTCACCACCAGTTCGCAAAAGAGCGGAGGCAGCGTTCAGGCCGGCATCAACGGCTATCTGACCGAAGAGGCCAACACTTTCTATTCCATCCAGGGCGGAGCGCGCAGTGGCGGAGACCGGTCGGCGTCGGCCAACATCAGTACGCGTACATCCGTGGCGGACATCAGCGCGGGCCACAGCCAAGGCCAAGGCTACAACGCTCAGAGCCTGAACGTCGCGGGTTCGGTCGTTGCGCATTCGGGGGGCGTCAATATGGGGCAGACCGTGGGCGAGACCTTTGCGCTGGTCGAGGTGCCTGGCGTGCAAGGCGCCAAGATCAGCAGCTATAGCGGCGTCGCCACTGGCTACAACGGGTACGCGGTCGTTCCTAGCGCCCAGCCGTATCGGGTCAACTGGATCAGCCTGGATACGCGAGAACTGGGCGCGGACATCGAGATCGACAACGCGACTCAGCAGCTTGTGCCGCGTCGTGGCGCCATTACGCTGGCCCGCTATACCGGCACGACCGGCCGGCGTGTGCAGTTCGAACTGTATGACCATCAAGGCGGCAAGATTCCGTTCGGTGCTTCCGTGGAAAATGCGGGTGGCAAGCAGCTGGCGATTTCCGACCCCAGTGGCATGGCGCTGGCACTGGTTGAAGAGGACCAGGGAACGTTGCGGATCCGTTGGGGGAATCAGCAGTGCTCCGCCTCTTATGCGCTGCCTGAACGCAACAAGACGCTCAACTATGAGCGTGCCAAATTGCATTGCGAGCCTTGAGCCACGCCGTCGCGACGGGCATCTTTGCGCAGAAAGAAAAAAGGGCCCGCGGGCCCTTTTTTTCAAGAAGTTCAGGTTTTCCGATGAAGAAAGCCTGAATCAAAATCTGGAGCGGGAGACGAGTCTCGAACTCGCGACCTCAACCTTGGCAAGGTTGCGCTCTACCAACTGAGCTACTCCCGCATTTCCTGCCTGGCGCCATTCGTGATCGGAGAGATCCGGAACAGGCTTGCGGCAAGAGAGGCGGAAGTATACCTAATTTTTAAAAAGACGCTTTTCAGGTCCGCGTGGGGTGTGGGCGCGCCCGGTTCCCGCCTCGTCTGGTGTCCGGAGGCGGCCAGTGATCGTCAATCGTTGAACATGCGGCGCTGCGGAAGGCGCGAAATCGTCAACATCCCCCTATGGGCGGGCCGAAATTAACTTCAAAAAATATCAACCTAATCTATATTGATTCAAATGTACGCAAGATCCAGAATTCTTCTCATGGACGCAACCTGTCGTCCGAGGGCGGAAAATGGATACGAAGAACTCCACGAATCAGAGACAGCTCACGGTCCGCATCTCTCGGGGAACCGAAGATGGAAGCTATTCGACCTACTCAGTCCCCTGGCGTGAAAACCAGACGGTACTGGACGTGGTGACCGAAGTGCAACGGACTCAGGAACCCAGTCTCTCGTACCGCTACGCCTGCCGGGTCGGCGTATGCGGGTCCTGTGCGATGACGGTCAACGGCAAGCCCCGCTGGACCTGTCGGACCCACGTGAGCCGCGTCGAGGAAGGCGGTGTGATCGTGATCGAGCCGATGCGCAATATGCCGCGGATCAAGGATCTCGTTGTCGACATGAGCGAGTTCTTCCAGAAGTGGGCGCGCGCCGGCAACACCTTTGTCGGCACGGCTACCCGCAATGATCCGCCGGCGCTGGTATCGCCACAGAGCAAAAAGCGCAAGCAGGCCGACGCCGCCATCGAATGCATCAATTGCGGCGTGTGCTACGCGGCCTGTGACGTTGTGTCCTGGGACAAGGATTACCTGGGACCGGCCGCCCTGAACCGCGCGTGGACGCTCTTCAATGACGAACGGCATGCCCATCCCAAGGATGTGCTGCATAAGGCCACCTCCGGCAGCGGCTGTAATTCCTGCCACACCCAGGGCAGTTGCATGAAGCACTGTCCGGTCAGCCTCAGCCCCACCGGCAGCATTGCGGGGCTCAAGCGCAGCGCCATCCTGAGCCTGCTCAAGGGGGGCTGACATGGAAGCTCGGCTTTTCGCGCTCCAGCGCCTGACGGCGATGATGATGGCGCCATTCGTCCTGGTGCATGTGGGCTTGGTCATTTATGCGGTCCGTGGCGGCCTGACCGCGGGCGAGATCTTGTCGCGCACCCAGGGGAACTGGTTCTGGATCGCCTTTTATGGCTTGTTCGTGTTGAGCGTATCAGTCCACGTGCCCATCGGGGTGCGCAACATCCTGATCGAATGGTTGCGAATCGGGCGGCCTGCGGCATCCGTCATCGGATTGGCCTTTGGGGCGGGACTGCTCGTCCTGGGCGTGCGCGCCGTGGCGGCTGTGGGAGGGCTGATGCAATGAAATCCGCGCGCAACCATCAGGCGTACTGGGCGTTTCTGGGGCATCGCATTTCCGGCCTGGCGCTGGCCCTGTTCCTGCCGGCCCACTTTTATGTGTTGGCAATGGCATTGGATGAAGCGCGGCTGGACGGCTTCCTGAAACTTGCCGAGATGCCTGCAATGAAGTTCGGCGAATGGGGGCTGGTGCTGTTGCTGACCCTGCACATGTTCTTCGGCCTGCGCCTGTTGGCGCTTGAGCTGCTGCCCTGGCGATCGCCGCGGGATGCGCGCGTCGCCTGGATAGGCTGGGGCTTTGCGGTGTCGATGGTGACCGGCCTGGTTTTCGTTGCTGGAGTGATCTGAGATGCGGATCGACAATTACAAGACGGACATTCTGGTGTTGGGCACGGGCGGCGCGGGCCTGTTTGCGGCGCTGCATGCCAAGAAGGCAAACCCGTCCTTGCGGGTGACCGTGACGGTGAAAGGGCTGCTTGGCAAATGCGGCTGTACCCGCATGGTCCAGGGAGGCTACAACGTCGCGCTGGCGGCGGGCGATTCCGTCGAGCGCCATTTCATGGACACCATCGAGGGCGGGAAATGGCTGCCGCGGCAGGATCTGGCGTGGCGGCTGGTCGAAGGCGCGGTCGAACGGGTGCGCGAGCTGGAAAACGAGATCGGCTGCTTCTTCGACCGCAATCCCGATGGCACGCTGCATTCCAAGGCATTCGCCGGCCAGAGTTTCGACCGGACCGTGCACAAGGCGGACCTGACCGGCATCGAGATCATCAACCGTCTCATGGAGCAGGTACGGGCGCTGGACATAGACGAGCTGGAAGAGCATCGCGCCATCGAGCTGATTCCCGCTGCCGATGGCTCCGGCATCGCCGGTGTGCTGTTCATCGACATGCGGGCGGGCACGTACCGCTTCATCCAGGCCAAGGCCGTGCTTCTGGCCACCGGCGCGGGCCCGACGATGTATCGCTACCACACGCCCTCCGGCGACAAGACCTGCGATGGGCTGGCAATGGCGCTGCGCTATGGCTTGAAGCTGCGGGACATGGAAATGGTGCAGTTCCATCCGACCGGCCTGCTTGGCGGGCCCGACACCCGGATGACCGGAACGGTGTTGGAGGAAGGGCTGCGGGGCGCTGGCGGGTATCTGTTGAATGGCGACGGCGAGCGCTTCATGGCAAATTACGACAAGCGCGGCGAACGGGCCACCCGTGACGTGGTCAGCCGCGGCATTTACGCGGAAATGCGGGCGGGGCGCACCGGGCCGATGGGCGGCGTCTATATCCAGATGAGTCATCTGGGTGCGGACAAGGTCGCCAAGACATTCCCCGGCATGGTCAACCGGTGCAAGGATTGCGGCTTCGACCTGGCGGGCGGCAAGGTAGAGGTTGTGCCGACGGCCCACTACCTGATGGGCGGCGTCGAGTTCAACGTGGACGGCTCGACAGCCTCGCCGGGGCTCTACGCGGCCGGCGAGGATTGCGGGGGCGTGCACGGTGCCAATCGCCTGGGCGGAAACGGCGTGGCCAACTCCACGGTGTTCGGCGGCATTGCAGGCGATTCGATGGCCGCCTATGTGGCCAAGTCCGGCCAATGGCGCGATCCCGACACGGGCATCATCGAGCGCGGCGTCGAGCGCGCCGAGTTCCCGTTCTCCCGGCGTACCGGCCGCATTCACGAATTGCGCGATGCGCTCTCGCAGACCATGTGGGACGACGTCGGCGTGCTGCGCCGCCGCGACGCGATGGAGCATGGGTTGTCAGCCATCGCCGGCCACCACGCCGCCTTGCGCGACATCGGCGTGGCCGACGGCGACCGCCGCTACAACCTCACCTGGCACGACTGGCTCAACCTGGAAAGCCTGGTGGATATCTCGAAAGTCATCACGCTTGCAGCGCTTGCGCGGGAGAACAGCCGCGGCGCGCATTACCGCGAAGATTTTCCCGAGGCCGGCGACCTGCAAACCAGCAGCTATACACGCGTGAGCGCGCAGGACGGCGAGATAGCGCTGGAGATGGTTCCGGTTTCCTTTGACATCGTAAGACCCGGCGAATCGCTTATCCAAGGCGAGGCGGGCATCCCCCAGAGCTGAGGCACATCCAACCATGAGCATTCCCGTCCAGAAAGTTGAAGAGGCGGCGCTGGAAATCATGCGCCGCGCGGCGATCGAGATTCCCGCCGACTACAAGCAAGGCATCCAGGAGCTGCAAAAGAAAGAGACTGGCAAGCTGCCGCGTTTCGTTATCCACGCAATGGTCGACAACTGGGAGGCCGCCGACCAGGACCGGCGGCCCATGTGCGCCGACACAGGCTTGCCACGCTATTACGTCAAAGTAGGCAACAACGCCTCGGTCGACGCGGGCTTCGTCGCGGTCGAGCGCGCATTGCGCCACGCTACGGCGGAGGGCACGGTCAGCATTCCCTTGCGGCCCAACCGCGTGCATCCGCTTTGGCGCACCGACCACAACAACAATGTCGGCATCAATGCGCCCGAGATCGAATGGTCCTTCGAGCCCGACCGCGACTGGATAGAAATCACCACCGTGCACAAGGGCGGGCTGTTCGGCACCGACTACCGCATGTTGTTCCCCGGCGACGGCATAGACGGCATCAAGCGCTTCGTGCTGGATACG
>Ga0182740_1001269_pt1 | contig 17674 bp, 17 predicted proteins | sample eDN5th37CKraftBY_FD_128872 | JGI IMG/M metagenome (GOLD analysis project Ga0182740, IMG submission 128872) | Enriched backyard soil microbial communities from Emeryville, California, USA - eDNA 5th pass 37_C Kraft BY (version 2) (version 2) | ecosystem: Environmental > Terrestrial > Soil >...
AAACCCAAAATGGTCGCCATCATCGCCGTTGCGCGCAAATTGCTCACCATCCTCAACGCCATCCTGCGAGACAACAAGCCATGGCAAACCGCTTGACCGACAACACAGTCGCTGAGGAGGTCATGTCAATGACCGTCTCGAAGGACGAGGGCGCCTCCAGAGACCACTGGACAATCCTTCGAGACGCCGCTGACGCGGCTCCTCAGGATGAGGTGAGGATTCTGTGAAACAGCGCCCCAAGCTGAAGCTCAGAGAGTAATCGCCCGCCTCCATGGCGGGCTTTTTCTTGTCATCCCGGTTGGAGCTTGCCCGGCTCCTCGATCGAGGCGATCGGCAGGGTGACGAGGCGCAGTTCCGGGTCGTCGGGATCGATCCGGATCGTGAAGCCGAGATTGCGGCACATATCGAGCATGGTGGTGTTCTCACGCAGCACCTGCCCTTCGATCTCCCGCAGGTCCTCCACCTTCGCCCATTCGATCATCAATCGCATCAGCTCCCAGCCCAACCCGAGCCCCTTGAGGTCGGAGCGGAGCAGGATGCCGTATTCTCCCGTCTCGTGGTTGGCATCCGCATGGAGACGGACCGCGCCCATCATGTCACCGGTGTCCTCGTCGAAGGCCACGAACGCGATGGCGCGGGCATAGTCGAGCTGCGTCAGGCGGGCGAGGAACGTGTGGCTGAAATCGCGGACCGGGGCGAAGAAGCGCAAGCGCAGGTCTTCCGGAGTGATCTTTTCGAAGAAGCGGCGGAACTCCGCCTCGTCCTCCGGCCGGACAGGCCGGACGAAAGCCTTCCGCCCGTTGCGCAGCTCGATATGGCGTTCCCATTCCCTGGGGTATGGCCGTACGGCGAAACGCGGGTGGCCGCTCCCCTTCCGGGCCTCGGGCGCGACCGCCACCCGGGCGTCGACGGCGATCACTCCGGTATGGTCGGCGAGCAGCGGGTTAATGTCGAGTTCGCGGATCTCGGGGATATCGGCCGCCATCTGGGCGAGCTTCACCAGGGTGAGGGCAATCGCCCCCTCGTCGGCCGCCGGAACGTCCCGGTAGGCCTTCAGGCGCCGCGACACGCGGGTGCGGGCGATCAGGTCGTTCGCGAGCTTCAGGTCGAGGGGCGGCAGCGCCAGCGCCTTGTCGTTGATGACCTCGACGGCCGTGCCGCCGCGCCCGAACAGCACGACGGGGCCGAAGGAAGGATCGTCCGCAAGACCCACGATGAGCTCGCGGGCCTTTGCCCGCCGCACCATGGGCTGAACGGTGACGCCGGTCACATGCGCCTGCGGCTTCAGGCGGGCGGCCCGCTCGAAGATCTCGGCCGCGGCCTTGCGCACCGCCGCCTCCGACGTGAGGTCGAGCTTCACGCCGCCGATGTCGGACTTATGCACGATATCCGGTGAGAGAACCTTGACGGCCACCGTCCCCCCATCGGCGATGATGGGCCGCGCCGCTTCGGCTGCCTCGTCCGGCGTCGTGGCGAGGACCACAGGGGCGGTCGGGATGTCGTAGGCCCGCAGGAGCGCATTGACCTCGAGCGGGTCGAGCCAGCGGCGGTTTTGGGCCAGCACGTGGTCGACGATAGCGCGGGCCGCCTCCGGGTCCGGCTCGAAATCGTGGGGCAGGTTGTCCGGCGTCTCCATGAGCTGGTCCTGCGCCTCGCGGTAGCGCACGAGCTGGATGAAGCCGCGGACCGCATCGGCCTCTGTTGCGAAATGCGGAATCCGCGCGTCCTCGAACACGCGCGCCGAGTCCGGATCCTCGCCGATCCAGGCGGCGAAGACCGGCTTCTGGCGGTATCCCCGAGCGCGGTCCCGCTTGACCACGTCCGCCACGGCGGCGGCCACATCCGAGGCCCCGGCGATGGCCGTCGGCACGTTGAGAACGAGAATGGCATCGTTCTCCGGGTCGGAAAGCAGCGCCTCGAGCGCGCCCGCATAACGGGCCGGTTCCGCATCCCCGATGATGTCGATGGGGTTCCCTTTGGACCAGGTCGGCGGCAGGATCGCGTCGAGGGTCTCCCGCGTCTTGTCCGACAATGTGGCGAGCGTCCCGCCCAGGTCGATCAGCCGGTCGACGGCGAGAACCCCGACACCACCTCCATTGGTAAGAAGTGCCAGCCGGTTGCCAGGAAACGGCTTCTGCCGCCCGAGCGTCTCCGCCGCCGCGAAGAGCTGGTCGAGATCGAGCACGCGCAGCAATCCGGCGCGGCGGAAGGCGGCGTCATAGACGGCGTCCGACCCGGCCAGCGCACCCGTATGGGTCGCGGCCGCTCTCGCCCCTTGAGCATGGCGCCCCGCCTTGATGACCACCACCGGCTTGACGCGCGCGGCCGCGCGGGCGGCCGACATGAACTTCTGCGCGTTGTCGATGGACTCGATGTAGAGCAGGATCGCCCGGGTCGCGCTGTCGGCGGAGAAGAAGTCGAGGCAATCGCTGAAATCCACGTCCACCTTGTCGCCCAGGGAGACGATGGCGGAGAACCCCACCTGCCGCTGCGCCGCCCATTCCACGAGGCCCGCCGCCACCGCGCCCGATTGGGACACGAGCGCCAGATCGCCGGGCTTGGCGCTGTGGGCCGCAAAGCTCGCATTCATCCTGGCGCGCGGGGCCAGCACGCCGATGCAATTGGGGCCGACGATGCGCAGGCCATGGGCACGCGCCGCAAGCCTGACCTGGTCGCCCAGGGAGCCCTCGCCGTAGCCCATGCCCGCCGTCGCCACGATGGCGGCGCTCACGCCGCCTTTCCCGGCCTCCTCGATCACGCCGAGCACCCGCTCGGGCGGCACGGCGACGACGATGAGATCGGGCACTTCGGGGAGCGCGGACAGGGAGGCGAAGCAGGGCCGCCCCTCGATCTCGACATGGTGCGGATTGACGGCGAAAAGCTCGCCCCTGTAGCCGCCTCCAATGAGGTTGCGCAGGAAGGTCAGGCCGAGAGACCCCGGACGCGAGCTTGCGCCGACCACCGCGATGGAGCGGGGATTGAAGAGCTTGTCGAGGCGATAGGTAGACATGGCGGTTCTTCGTCCCGGGGCATATCAGGTCACAACCTATTGCGACCTCCGATAACCGCAATAGGCGCCCTTCTCATTGATCTATCTCAGCCCGGATCGCGAGTACCCCCTCGAGGGGCTAATCCCGCACCCACCGATAATGGGCATCGGGCATTCGTTCTTCGTTGCCGGATCCGTCGGTCGTAGCGACCAGCCGGAAGCCCTGCCTTTCGTAGAAGCGGCGAGCCTGTGCGTTTTCCTGGAATGTCCAGAGATTGAGCTCCGGTCGATCCTCTCTGACGGCAGCCAGAAGAGCCTGCCCGACGCCGCGACCGTGCCAGACGGGATCGACATACAGATGGTCGAGCCAATCGAGTCTTGCTCCGGCGAACCCGATCAGCCGCTCCCCAGCCTGCGCAAGCCACATCTCCGACGTCGAAAAGACATGCTCGCGGAAAAAAGCCAGATCCTCCTCCGGCGTGTGGAGATCCGGCAGATAGGGAAGGCAGATCTCGCGGACATGGCGATTCAGGCGAGCCACGGCCGGCATATCCTGCAAAGCGGCACGGCGCAGAACGAAGCCGGACACTATTCCGCCATCACCCGCGTCGGCGGGAAGATCACCTCGACCAGCGTTCCCTCGCTCGGCTGGCTCGCGATCTGGAGCGCGCCGCGGTTCGCCTCGACGAGCGCCTTGGTGAGCGGCAATCCGAGCCCGGTGCCGCCGCGCCTGCGCGACGTGGCGAGCTGGCGGAACGGCTCGAGGGCGGCTTCGACCTCCTCGGGCGTCATGCCGATGCCGGTATCGCGCACCCGGAAGGCCACCTCGCCCCGGTCGGTCATGGCCGTGGAGACGATCACCTGCCCGCCCGCATCCGTGAATTTGATGGCGTTGGACACGAGGTTGAGCACGATCTGGCGCATCGAGCGCTCGTCGGCCATCACCGGAGGCAGCTTCGGGGCGAAGCTCATGCGCCTGACGATCCGGTCGCGTGCGGCCTGCGGCTGAAGCAGGGTCACGCAGGACGAGACCAGCTCGTTCAGGCCGACGCCCGTGAAGGACAGTTCCAGCCGGCCGGCCTCGATCTTGGCGAGATCCAGGAGATCGTTGACGAGGCTGATCACATGGGAGCCGGACGCGTGAATGTCCTTGAGATATTCCTTGTAGCGGTCATTGCCGATGGCTCCGAACCGCTCCTCGAGCATGACTTCGGCGAAGCCGAGAATGGCGTTCAAGGGTGTTCGGATCTCGTGGCTGATCGTGGCCAGGAGATCGGATTTCTGGGCGCTCGCCTCCTCGGCCGCATGCTTGGCGCCGATGAGCTCGCCCTCGGTCCTCTTGAAGGTCGTGATGTCGCGCAGAACCGCGCAGAACCGCCGATCCGGCCCGTCGCCCAGGCGACCCATGGTCATGAAGAGCGGGATCGATCCGCCCTGACGCTCCCGGCCGACGACCTCGCGCCCGTCGTTGAGCAGGCTTCGCATGCCCGGAGAACGCAGGCTTTCGAGATAATCGAGGGCCACCATGTGGCTCTCCGGCGCCAGGAGCACCGTGATGGCATCGCCCGCCACCGCCTGCTCGTCATAGCCGAACAGCGCTTCGGCCGACCGGTTGAGCGAGAGGATGCGCCCCGTCTCATTGAGAACGATCACGCCGTCCGTCGCCGTATCGAGGATTGCCTCCAGCTCATGGACCCGGCTGTCCTGCGGCTGCGTCTCCACGTTCAACGCCGTGCGGATGACCATCAGCTCCGCCGGCTCACCCTCCCACTCGGCGGAGGAGGCGCGCACGGTAACGGCTATGTTCTCATTGGCCTGTGTGGTCAGCGCGAGAGCAAAATCCTCGTCGCCTGTCCCGCCGAGAGCAGGAGAGCCTCGAAACAGATGAACGAGCCCCCCATCGGACCGCATCTGCTCGACATCCTCATAGCCAGTCAGGTCCAGAAGGAACCGGTTGGTGAACAGGATGCTGTCGCCGCGATGGACCAGAATCCCGATCGGCAGCCGATCAAGGATACCGTTGTCGTCCGGCAGGGTCGTCGGCTGGGGGGCAAGCGACACCGGCTCTGGAGCGGGCTCGATGTCCTCGGGGCCGGCCGCCTCCTCGGGGGCAGGCGTACCTTCGTCCAGGCGTGCTCCGAGGGCGCGGGCGATTTCACGGAAGGCGTTGCGCTCCGTGCTGGAGAGGCCCGATGCCTGCGGCGGCTTCTCGGCCGCGCGGGGACGTTCGATGGGCTCCGGTTCGTGCGGCTTGGGGCCGGAAAGCGCGGCGGCCACCTGGTTGCGCAAGTTCGAGAACCAGGTCTCCTCGTCCGAGGGAGCCGCTTCGGCATCCGGGTCTTCCGCCGGCATTTCCTCAGGTGGACGGAACGGCAGCGTGTCGTCGTTGACCAGGCTCTGCGCAATCAGGTCGGCCGCCCCTTGCGGGATCGCCCGCTCCTGGAGGGCGTCCATGCGCAGGAGGCCGAAGCCCCGGAAACCGATGAGTTCCCGGCCGGGACCGAAGACAGGCATCCCGGCCCAATCCACGGGAACCTGCAGCGGGGAATTGTCGATGCTCCAGAGGATCGTTCGCCCGCTCCAGGTTTCCCGGCGAGCGAACAGGGCCGCGACACCGCCGTCCGGATCCTCCACGACGCTGCGCGACACCTCCTCCCACGTCTGGCCGACGATGTTGCCGGCCATGGCGCCCACCGCCAGGGGGAGATCGTGTGATACATCGGTGAAACGTGTTGCCGCATCCGTGTGCCAGATGAAGCGAACCGGACCCGGGCGCCGTTCCGGCAGACGGGTGGTATCGCCTACCACTGGCGCTGGTGGTTCGATGCTCGGCGGCTCCGATGGCCGGACCGTGCGGGGAGCCGAGGCCCCTTTCGGCACGGGCCCGACGAAGGCTGTCACGAGAACGGTCTCGCCGGTCTCCAGGGACGCCAGGCGGCAGAGGGTTGCAACCGGCAGCCACGGCCGGGACGGATCGAGCCGCAGGCGCTCCTTCAGGACGCCGTGCCGGGGTGCGAGCCCTCCCGCCAGGGCCTTGATCCGGTCGCGGGCCCGGAGGCCGGGGATGGCCCGGCCGTCCTCGTCGGCCAGCGCGGTCCGCAACCTCTCGGCGGCGGGCGAGGCCCAGAGCAGCCTCTCCCCTGCCCGATCCCAGACGAGCACGCCCGTTCCGGGCTCGGCCAGAAGGCTCAGGCCCGGCTCGGTGGCAAGCTGCGCGATCAGCGCTCCAAAGGGGTTGGGACCACCCGTCATCAACGGTCCTTGCGATGAAAGATCTGAGAGTCACTCAAGAAGAGCTTCTAGACTAATATCGACGGCCAAGCATGCAAGGCGGGACACTTGAATCCATTTACTTTCAGGTAACCTTAATAGGGCGAGGCACGAGGGAGTTGATTTTGCATCGCACAATGTGATATTGCACTGCACAAATACCCAACGATGAGGAGCAGCCCATGGCCACGAATCCGACCCAGAACTACGAAGTCCCCCCGGAAATGCGCGATTTCGCCGAGAAGAGCGTCGAGCAGGCCCGCAAGGCCATCGACGGGTTCATGACGGCCGCCCAGAAGACGGCCGACACCTTCGAAGGTTCGGCGAACACCGTCCAGGCCAGCGCCAAGGATGCCGCGCGCAAGACCTTCGCCTATACCGAGCAGAACCTGTCGGCCGCCTTCGACCTCGCGCAGAAGATGGTGCGCGCCAAGGACGTGCAGGAAGCCATGCAGATCCAGGCCGAGTTCGTCCGCAACCAGTTCGAGGCGATGCAGGCCCAGATGAAGGAATTCGGCTCCCTGGCCCAGTCGGCCATGAAGCAGCCGGGCTCCAAGAAGTAACACTCCTTCTCCCTTAAACCTTGCGAGGACCTCACGATGGCGGAAGTGAAGAAGCCCAGAGCCAAGACGACAGCCAAAAGCGTGCAGAAGGCCGACGATCTCGTCGAAATGGCCGCCCTCCCGGCAGCCGAGACAGTCGAGGTCGTAGCGGACGCAAAGCCTGCTCCGCTGCCTGCAACGGCCGCTGCGCCCGTCGAAGCAGGGGCCCTCTTCTCGTCCGCCCAGAAGCAGGGTGACGTCTTCCGCAAGGCCGTGAGCGAGGCCGTGGCGGCCTCGGCCAAGGGTGCCCTGGAAGTGAACGACAAGATCATCGACGCCATGAACACGCAGCGCCATGCTGCCCTGGATCTGTGGCGTTCGGCGATCAGCCCCTCCCCTCTGCCCGAGGCTCTCAGGGTTCAGAGCCAGGCGACGCGTCAGGCTTACGAAACCGCCTCCGCCCAGTGGAAGGACATTGCCGAGACGACGGCACTCTGGTTCACCAAGAGCCTGGAGCCGCTGCAATCGGCGCTGCACCGCGCGAGCCGCTGAACAAGCTACCCAGCGGCGAATCTTTCGGTTAAGGCTCGGCCCATCCAGGCCGGGCCTTTTTCATGTCCTCACCCGTTCCCGCCGTCATTGCCGTGGTCATTCGCGAAGACCGGACATTGCTGGTCCGCCGGGCCAACCCACCCGATGCGGGGCTTTGGGGATTTCCCGGCGGGAAGATCGAGTTCGGCGAGACGATTGCCGATGCCGTGACCCGGGAGCTTCTGGAGGAGACCGGCATTCAGGCCGAAGCCCAGGACGTCATCACCACTCTCGACGTTCTTGTCCCGGGTTCATCCGGCGCAACGGAGCAGCACTACATCCTGGTCGCCGTTCAATGCCGGTGGATCGCAGGCGAGCCCGTGGCCGGAGACGACGCTCTCGAGGCCCGCTGGTTCGACCTTGCCGAACTTGATCCACGCCGACTGGCCATGAGTGCGGATGTGGATGTGATTGCCCGACGGGCTCACGCGGCTTCGAACCTCGGCCGTTCCTGAGCGTGGCGCAATGGCAAAAAGGCCTCGCCTTGGGAAAAGGCGAGGCCAAGTTCTGTCTCTTGCTTTGAGGCCTCGCGGCCAAACTTCACGCCGCGATCTGCGCATAGTCGGCCTCCGATCTCAAGCTGAACGCAGGCGCCATGGTTGATGAAAAGTAAACGTTCATCATTCATCAAGCATGTTTCGAGCGATTGAGCCGAACCATATTGCAACATTCTCTCGCGATCCCTTATTAGAACCCTGACAGGCAATAAATGCCTATCCGATCTTTTGTTGCTAAGCACGGAATACAGTAATGCGTAACTCTGCTCTTGGACTTCTCGCTGCCACTGCGGCTCTCGCCATCGCGGCTTCGACGGCTCACGCGGCCGACCTGCCGAGCCGCTACTCGCCTGCTCCGGCTTACAACGCGCTTCCGGTCTTCACCTGGACGGGGTTCTATGCCGGTCTGAATGCCGGCTACGGCTGGAACGTCGGCGACAGCCGCTACTATGATCCGGCTTTCGGTACGGTCAGAGGCAGCCGCGGCGGCGGCTTCGTGGGCGGCGCCCAGGCCGGCTACAATTATCAGTTCGGCATGTTCGTGGCCGGCGTCGAGACCGACCTTCAGTATGCCGCCGTCGGCAACAAGGGCGCGTCCTACGGCACGACCTATTATGACGGCGATTCCGACGGCTTCTTCGGCACGATCCGCGCCCGCGCCGGCGTCGCCTTCGACCGCGCCCTCGTCTACGGCACGGCCGGCTTCGCCTACGGCGATATCGGCGGCAACCGCGGCTACGATCCGGTGCTCGGCTATCACACCGGCGACGAGGTCAACTGGGGCTGGACCATCGGCGGCGGCTTGGAATATGCCATCACCAACAACTTCACCGCCAAGGTCGAAGGCCTCTATGTCGATATCGACACGAAGGACAACTACGTGCGCGGCGGCAGCGTGAACGTGGACCGCGATGCGGAATTCGGCGTGATCCGCGCCGGTCTGAACTACAAGTTCAACTGATCGCGTCACATCTTCGAAATGCAGAAGGCCCGGTGGCAGCACCGGGCCTTTTTGCGTGACGAAGCAATCAGGATGGCATCAGGGATCGTTGACGCCTTTCGGCACCATGAAGGTGTTCCGTCCGGTCTCGCGTCGTTTGAGATCCAGCAGGCGCCGCGCGGCGATGCCGCCGGGCTCGGATGAATAGAGCCTGCCGTTGAGCACCTCGATCTGCCAGCGCTGCAATTCGAGCAGGGCTTGCAAGCCCCTCACCCGGGCCTGGAGAGCGAGAGCATCCTTCAAAGGGTCTGGTCCGCCGGTCGTCATGGGACCATCCCTGGCAATCTTGGGATGAATCATGTCTGAACGCGCAATGTGAGAGGCCGAACACGAGTTCGTTCGAATGACCACGGAATATCGTCCCCGGGTCCTCGAGCAGGAGGATCAAGCTAGACAATATTACGTCAGAAACATGTCTTCTTCTCCTGTCAGATTGTCGCGCAGGAACCCGGACGGCGTCAGGCGGTTGCACCTGCACAGCTTGATGGAGAATGTCATGCCCGAACCACGCCATGAAACGGAGGCCGAGAGGATCCTTGCGCAACTGAGCGCCGCGACGCCGAACGAGCAGTCCCTGCTGCAGAGCCGGCGCCTTCTGGCGGAAGCCTTGGAGCGAGCGGAAAAGCGCGGTCGCCAGATCTCCGGGCATCAGAAGGAATCGAGCGGCTGAGCTTTTTCGGCGAAATGGATCCGGTTCGCCGTCGAGGAATGCGGCATAGCAAAGAAGCGAACTGATTCCGCGCAAGTGGAAACGGCTCCAGGGTTCTTCAGAGATTTCTAACGATGGGCGTGCGACATCCATCGATGATGGCCCCGCCCTCTCCCCTGCGACATCGACGGCGAGGAACGGCCCCTTGCGAGGGGCGTTCCTTTCTCGTGTGCGATAGGACACAGCGGAACGGCCCCGGACGTGGTGATGTCCGATCGTCAGGAGAACGGATCAATGCGCTCTGCCTTGCTTGCAACCATGCTCGGCACCTTGGGTGTCTTCGCAGCCGGCTCTGCAGCTCTGTCGGCCGATACGCGCATTGCATCCATGCCTTTCAACGAATGCCTCTCGATCATCAACGAAGCCGCGCAGGACGTGGACGAGGAACCGGTCAAGCTCGTCAGCACGGACGATATGGTCACGGTTCGGATCAACGCCTCCGACGGCTTTGTCACGGTGTCCTGCGACCGCAGCGCCGACAAGATGACCTTGACCAAGAGCCCGGTTCCGGAAGCGGCCGGCCTGACGGCCTCTCGCTAGAGCATCAAAGCAACTCTCATCCTGAGTATCCGGCCCAAAAGACGAACGCGCGTCTCCCTCTCCCTGGGGGAGAGGGTTGAGGTGAGGGGTTACAGGTCTCTCCGGATAAGGCGTCCCCCCTCACCCGCGCCTGAAGGCGCGACCTCTCCCCACGGGAGAGGTGAAGAGGAGCCATACTCGTCCAGCGGTCTCGGAGCTATTCGCCGTCCGGGATGACGTGATCCTGCGCTCACTTCTTCCTGTTATAGACGTCGAGGGAAACGGCCGCGAGCAGCACGAGGCCCTTGATGACCTGCTGGTAGTCGATGCCGATGCCGAGGATCGACATGCCGTTGTTCATCACGCCCATCACGAACGCGCCGATGACGGCCCCCGTCACCTTGCCGACGCCGCCGGTGGCCGACGCGCCGCCGATGAACACGGCGGCGATCACGTCGAGCTCGAAGCCGAGGCCCGCCTTCGGCGTCGCCGTGTTGAGACGGGCTGCGAAGATCAGGCCCGCCAGACCCGCCAGCACGCCCATGTTGACGAAGGTGAGGAAGGTCAGGCGCTCGGTCTTGATGCCCGACAGTTTGGCCGCCTTCTCGTTGCCGCCGAGCGCATAGATGCGGCGGCCGATCGTGGTCCGGTTGGTCACGAAGGCGTAGAGCGCGATCAGCACCGCCATGATGACGAGCACGTTCGGCAGGCCGCGATAGGTCGCCATCAGGTAGCAGAAGGCGACGACGAGAACGGCCAGCAGGGCGTTCTTGAACAGGAACAGGCCGAAGGGCGCGGTCTCGACCGCATGCTTGAGCTGATTGGCGCGGCTGCGGAAGCTGAAATAGATGATCGCGGCCACGCTGGCGGCGCCGAGGAACAGGGCCGTATAATTGAAGCCCTGGCCGCCGAAGACATCCGGGATGAAGCCGGAGCTCAGGCGCTGGAATCCGACCGGGAACGGACCGACCGACATGCCGCCGAGCAGCGCCAGGGTCAGGCCTTTGAAGACGAGCATGCCGGCGAGCGTGACGATGAAGGACGGCACCTTGAAATAGGCGACCCAATAGCCCTGCGCGGCGCCGATCATCCCTCCCACGATCAGGCACGCGATGGTGGTCGTCACCGGATCGAAACCCCAGCGCACCATCATCATGGCGGCCAATCCGCCCACGAAGCCGACGATGGAGCCCACCGATAGGTCGATATGGCCTGCCACGATGACCAGGAGCATGCCCAGCGCCATGATGACGATGTAGCTGTTCTGGAGCACCAGGTTGGTCAGGTTGAGGGGCCGCAGCAGGGTTCCGTCCGTCACAACCTGGAAGAACAGCATGATCACCAGGAGCGACAGCAGCATTCCGTAATCGCGGAAATGGGTTTTGACGAACTCCATCCACGACGTCTTCTGCTGGGGAACCTGGATCTCGTCGGCGGTTCTCGTGTCCATCTCAGCGTCTCCCCGACTTAACGATGGCGTGCATGATCTTTTCCTGGGATGCCTCGGCGATGTCGAGCTCGGCGATCAGGGAGCCTTCGTTCATGACGTAGATCCGGTCGCACATGCCGAGCAGTTCCGGCATCTCGGATGATATCATGAGGACACCCTTGCCGGCATCGGCCAGCCTGTTGATGATCGTGTAGATCTCGTATTTCGCCCCGACGTCGATGCCGCGGGTCGGCTCGTCCAGGATCAGGATCTCCGGGTCCGAGAAGAGCCATTTGCTCAAGACCACCTTCTGCTGGTTGCCGCCGGAGAGGTTCACCGTCTCCTGGAAGACGCTGGGGCTGCGGATGCGCATCTTGGCGCGGTAATCGTTGGCGACCGCCAGCTCCTTGATGTCGTCGATGACGAAGTTGCTGGAGACGCCCTCGAGATGGGCGAGCGTCACGTTCTTGCGGATGTCCTCGGCCAGCACGAGCCCGTAGGTCTTCCGGTCCTCGGTGGCATAGGCGATCCCGTTGGAGACGGCCTTCTCCACCGTGCTCACGTCGATCTCCTTGCCGTGCAGGGTCACACGGCCGGAAATGTTCTGGCCATAGCTGCGCCCGAACAGGCTCATGGCGAACTCCGTCCGCCCTGCCCCCATCAGCCCGGCGATGCCGACGATCTCGCCGCGCCGGATGTTCAGGTTGACGTTCTTGACCACCTGCACGTGCTTGTGGAGCGGGTGATGGGCGGACCAGTTCTCGACCTGGAAGATCGTCTCGCCGATCTTCGGCTCCCGCTTGGGATAGCGGTCCTCCATGGTGCGGCCCACCATGCCGCGGATGATGCGGTCCTCGCTCACGGCCTCGCCCCGGCAGTCGAGCGTCTCGACCGTGCCGCCGTCGCGCAGGACCGTGATGGAATCGGCGACCTTCGAGATTTCGTTCAGCTTGTGCGAGATCAGGATCGAGGAAATGCCCTGCTCCTTGAACCGGAGCAGCAGGTTCAGGAGCGCATCGCTGTCCTTTTCGTTCAGGCTCGCGGTCGGCTCGTCGAGGATGAGAAGCTTCACCTTCTTCGAGAGCGCCTTGGCGATCTCCACGAGCTGCTGCTTGCCGACGCCGAGATTGGTGATTAGCTCGTCGGGCGACTCTTTCAGGCCGACGAGCTTGAGCAGCTCCCTCGTCTTCGCGAACGCGGCGGACCAGTCGATGACGCCGTACTGCGCCTGCTCGTTGCCGAGGAAGATGTTTTCCGCGATCGACAGGAGCGGTACGAGCGCCAGTTCCTGGTGGATGATGATGATGCCGAGCTTCTCGCTGTCGGCGATGCCCGAGAAGCGCCGCTCCTGGCCGTCGTAATGGATCTCGCCGGAATAGGAGCCGTGCGGATAGACGCCGCTCAGGACCTTCATCAGCGTGGATTTGCCGGCACCGTTCTCGCCGACCAGGGCGTGGATCTCGCCGGCCTTGACCGTGATGTTGACGTTGTCCAGCGCCTTCACGCCGGGAAACGTCTTGGTGATCCCTCGCATCTCAAGGATCGCATTCATCGCATGACCTCAGGCCAGGAGCCTTCCAGAAATGAGTAAGGACCCTGCGCGGGTGCGCAGGGTCCATCTTTGGGACGGCCGGTTACTTGAACTGGTCTTCCTTGTAGTAGCCGCTGCCGATCAGAACTTCCTTCCAGTTCGAGGCATCGACGCTGACCGGCTTCAGCAGGTAGGACGGGACCACCTTCACGCCGTTCTCGTAGGTCTTGGTGTCGTTGACCTCAGGCTGCTTGCCGGAGAGCACGGCATCGACCATGTTGGCCGCGACCTTAGCGAGCTCGCGGGTGTCCTTGAACACGGTCGAGGTCTGCTCCTTGGCGAGGATCGACTTGATCGAGGGCACTTCCGCATCCTGGCCGGTGATGACCGGCATCGGCTGCTGCGCCGTGCCGTAGCCCACGCCCTTGAGCGACGAGATGATGCCGATGCTCAGGCCGTCGTAAGGCGAGAGAACCGCATCGACGCGCTTGTCGGTGTAGTAGGCGGAGAGCAGGTTATCCATGCGGGCCTGGGCCACCGCGCCGTCCCAGCGCAGGGTCGAGACCTTGTCCATGCCGGTCTGGCCGCTGACCACCTTGAGCTTGCCGCTCTTGATGTAGGGGTCGAGCACCGACATGGCGCCGTTGTAGAAGAAATACGCGTTGTTGTCGTCGGGCGAGCCGCCGAACAGCTCGATGTTGAACGGACCCTTGCCGTCCTTCAGGCCGAGGGCCTTCTCGATGTAGCCGCCCTGGAGCACGCCGACCTGGAAGTTGTCGAAGGTGGCGTAGTAATCGACGTTCTTGGAATTGCGGATCAGGCGGTCATAGGCGATGACCTTGATGCCCTTGTCGGCGGCCTGCTGGAGCGCATCCGAGAGCGTCGTGCCGTCGATGGCCGCGATCACGAGCACCTTGGCGCCCTTGGTGATCATGTTCTCGATCTGCGAGAGCTGGTTCGGAATGTCGTCTTCCGCATATTGCAGGTCGACGCCGTAGCCCTTCTCTTTGAGCACCTTGACCATGTTGTTGCCGTCGTCGATCCAGCGCGCGGACGACTTCGTCGGCATGGCCACGCCGACCGTTCCCTTATCCTGCGCCTGCGCGGCGCCCAGCAGGCCGAAGGCTCCAAGAGCCACGGCCGCAATTGTGGTCGTGAATGTCTTCAAGGTCGTTCTCCCTCTCGTCCATGCCCGGAACGCCATCATCGCGCCCGGCGCATATTCAGCATTCTTCGTTTTGGGGCCGCGTTCGGCGCAGATATCCGGGCCGTTCAGGCCGTCCCTTTTGGACCTCATGATAAGGGCAGGATGACCTTTCAGGAACAGCCCCGCCTCTTCGCTTGGGACCGAGTGTTAGATCTCTCCTGCCTTCCTATAAATCATACTATAATACTAATTTGGTCAACAAGGCTCCTGGAGCGTATGATCAGCCCCGGCGCATCGACAGGCGGATCACCGGCCTGCCTCTTCCACCTCCGAGAAAGCATGGATCTGCACCGTCGCCAGCGCACTCGCCGCATGCTTGATCCGAACCCGCTCCGCCGCCTGGAGGATCAGTTCCGACATAGCCTCGCTCGCGGCCGCTGGACTGCCCTGCTCGATGGCGTCGAACACCGCCTGATGCTGCCGCATCACCTCCCGGAAGCGGTCGTCGCTGGATACCGGGGAGCTGATCGTGAACGAGGTCGCCAGCGCCGCGCCGATGACCGAGCCGATCGATTGCAGGAAGGGATTGCCGGAAGCTTCCAGGATGGCCTGGTGGAAGGCGAGATCCGCCTTGGTGAAGCCCTGCCGGCTGCTCTCGCACTGGTACATGGCCTGGAGCGCCCGGTGCATCTCCTGAAGCTGCTCCGGCGACCGCCGCACGGCCGCCGTGGCGCAGGCCAGGGGCTCCAGCATCTGCCGGATCTCGAAGAGCCATCCGAGGAAACGGGCATCGACCCCCATCTCGAGATGCCATCCGAGGATGTCGGCATCGAACATGTTCCAGTTGTTGCGGTCGAGAACCTTGGTGCCGACCTTCGTCTTGGACTCGATCAGGCCCTTGGCCGCCAAGGTCTTCAACGCCTCCCGGAGCGCCGTTCGCGATACGCCGTACAGCTCCATCAGCTCCGCGTCGCCCGGCAGGGTGCTGCCGACCGGGAAGCGGCCCTGCATGATGTTCTGGCCGATCCCATGGGCAACGAGATCATGGGCTGATCGCGCTCTCGCAGGCCTCTGGACACCGTTCAGCAACACCCTTCTCCCTTTAGTCTACCGTGTTCGAAGCGAAGCCGCCGACAGGCCGCGCTGCAGCACGATGAAGGCGAACAGCAGGGCGCCGATGGCGATCTTGGTCCACCACGAGCTCAAGGTTCCCTCGAACGTGATGTAGGTCTGGATCAATCCCTGGATGAGCACGCCCACGAGCGTGCCGATGATCGTCCCGTAGCCTCCCGTGAGCAGGGTGCCGCCGATGACCACCGCCGCGATCGTGTCGAGCTCGACGCCGGTCGCGGCCAGGGAGTAACCCGCTGAGGTATAGAAGGAAAAGACGATCCCTGCCAAGGCGGCCAGGAAACTCGACAGCATGTAGATGCGGATGGTTGTCTTCCCTACCGGCACTCCCATCAGCTCCGCCGAGGTCCGGTTGCCGCCGAGCGCATAGACATTGGCGCCGAAGCGCGTGAAATGCGCCAGGACGATGCCGACCGCGAAGGTCAGAAGCATTACCATGGCGATGAAGGTCACCCGCCCGCCCCCCGGCAGCCTGAAGGCGATGTCCGTGATCTGGCCATAGGCCGGCGCGTTGATCGGGATCGAATCCGTAGTGAGTACGAAGCACAGGCCCCGGGCCAGGAACATGCCCGCCAGCGTGACGATGAAGGCGGGGATCTGGAACGTGTGGATCAGGAAACCCATGGCGGCCCCGAACAGGCCCGCGATGCCCAGGATCAGCACGAAGGCGAGATACGGATTGAGGCCGTATTTCTCGATGGTGACGGCGAGGAACACGCCCGTGAAGGCGATGACCGAGCCCACCGAGAGATCGATGCCGCCGGAGAGGATCACGAAGGTCATGCCGACCGCTACGATGCCCAGGAAGGCATTGTCGGTCAGAAGATTGCCGATCACGCGGGTCGAGGCGAAGCTCGGGAACTGCGCCAGGCAGATCAAGTAGCCGGCGATGAAGACAGCCAGCGTGATGAGAACCGGAAGATGACGCCTGATCATGCTCTTGCCTTCCAGACGGAGCGAATGGCCGACAGGACCGGCGACTGGGCGAGAAGCACGGCGAGCACCACGATGGCCTTCACGATGAGGTTGTATTCGGGCGGATAGCCGCTCAGCAGGATGCCCGTGTTCATCGCCTGGATGATCAGGGCGCCGACGACCGAGAGCCCGAGACTGAAGCGCCCGCCGAACAGGGACGTGCCACCGATCACCACGGCGAGAATCGCATCGAGCTCGAGCCAGAGGCCGGCATTGTTGGCATCGGCCCCGCGGATGTCCGCCGTCACGATCAGTCCCGCGATCGCCGCGCACAGGCTGCACCACATATAGACCGCAATGGTCACGACCTTGGTGCCGATGCCCGCATAGGCGCTCGAGCGGACATTGGCGCCGATGGATTCGATGAAGAGGCCCAAGGCCGTGTAGCGCACGATGAAATGCGTGATGACGAGCATCACGACGGCAATGACCACCGGCATCGGCAGCATGAGGAACGAACCGCCGCCGATGGCGGCGAACCCCTCGCTCACGAAGGTGATGATCTGCCCCTCGGTGATCAGCTGCGCGAAGCCCCGCCCCGCCACCATCAGGATCAGGGTCGCCACGAAGGGCTGGATTTCGAGCACCGCGACGAGGAAGCCATTCCAGAGGCCGCAGGCCAAGCCGATCCCCGCGGCCGCGGCCAGGGCGACCGGCAGCGGATAGCCTTGAGCCGTCAATGTCGCGGCCATCGCGCCCGCAATCGCCATGACGGCGCCGACGGACAGATCGATGCCCCTTGTCGCGATGACGAGCGTCATGCCCAGCGCAAGGATGGCCACGGGCGCGCCACGGTTCAGCACGTCGATGAGGCTGCCGAAGAGCCGTCCGTCCTGCAGGCGCAGGGCAAAGAAGTCGCGGAAGACGAGCCAGTTGACGAAAAAGACGACGAGGAGCGCCGCAACCTGCGGAAGCCCCTTGGGAAGCGTGCGAGCGCTGCTCGCCTGAATCATGCCGCTCATTCAATGGCCCGCAATGGTTGTCATGATGGTGTTGGCGCTGACCTCGGCCCCGGAGAGTTCGCGCACATGCCGCCGGTCGCGCAGGACGACGACCCGGTCGCTGTAGGAGGCGATCTCCTCCAGCTCGGACGAGATGACGAGAAGGGCGAGCCCGTCCTCGCACAGGCGCTCGATCAGCCGGATGATCTCCGCATGGGCGCCAACGTCGATGCCGCGGGTCGGCTCGTCGAGGATGAGGAAACGCGGCTCGGTGGCGAGCCAGCGGGCAAGCAAGGCCTTCTGCTGGTTGCCGCCCGACAGAAGCCCAATGGGCTTTTCGGCATCCGGCGTGCGGATATCGAGAAGCTTGATGAACCGGTCGGCGATCTCCTCCTGCCTGCGT
>Ga0182740_1001271_pt1 | contig 17662 bp, 16 predicted proteins | sample eDN5th37CKraftBY_FD_128872 | JGI IMG/M metagenome (GOLD analysis project Ga0182740, IMG submission 128872) | Enriched backyard soil microbial communities from Emeryville, California, USA - eDNA 5th pass 37_C Kraft BY (version 2) (version 2) | ecosystem: Environmental > Terrestrial > Soil >...
GACCCCGCTGGTCCGGCTGAGGCCGGCGAGCGCCTCGCCCACGAAGTCGGCGACCAGCCGCGCCGCGCCGGGGATCGGGTCGGTTCCCGGCGGCCCGGCGGTGCCCGTCCAGCAATCGACCGCCTGGGCGAGCGCGGTCGGCGCCGGATCGCCGCCGATCCAGCGCAGGCGATAGCCGAGCGCATAATGGCCGCCGGCCTGCGCCGCCGCCGCCGGCGTCCAGAACGCGACGATATTGTCCTCATATTCGCGGATGGTGGGGATTTCGTAGAGCATCACCGCGCCCTCGCCCCAATCGCCCTGCGGCTCCACCCAGAGGTTCGGCCGCTTCTCATAATAAGCGCTGTCGTCCTGATAGTGGTCGAAATCGCGATCGCGCTGAAACAGGCCGAAGCCGCGCGGGCCGTGATCGGCGAAGCTGTTCATCACCGGCGCCGGCGGATTGGCCAGCGGCCGCCACAATCGCTCTCCGGCCCCGGTCCAGAGCGCAAGGCCGTCCGAATCGTGGATTTCGGGGCGCCAGTCGATCCCTTGGCGGCGATTGCCCTCGCCATACCAGAACATGCTGGTCAGCGGCGCCACGCCGAGCCGCGCGACATCGCGGCGCAGCCAGAATTCGCAGGTCACGTCCTGGGTGACGCCGGCCGTGCCCCGGCGGTTGACGAACCGCCAGACGCCGACGACGCTCGGCCCGTCGAGCAGGGCATAGATCGTGATCGCCTCGCCCGGCCCGCGTTCGAGCCAGAACCGGGTGAAGATCGGAAACTCCTCCTGCCCGCCGATCCCGGTGTCGATGGCCAGGCCGCGCGCCGAAAGCCCATATTGATCGAGCGCGCCGGCCGACCGGAAATAGGACGCGCCCTGAAAGGCCAGCCAGTCGCCAATCCCGCCGGGGTTCATCACGCGCAGGCCGCCGAAACCGGGCAGCAACCGCGGGGTCTTGCCCGCTTTGTCCTCGGTCAGCGTGAACAGCGTCGGGCTGAAGCGGAACGGCCGCGCCCGGCCGCCCTCGACGACGAAGATGTCGACCGGCGTCGGCGCCGCCCGGTTCAGCGGAAAGAAACGCACCGCAAACCCGTCGCTATCGCCCCACAGGCTCCGGTCCTCGCGATAGGCGATCTGGCCGGCCGCGTCGTAATCGACGCCGTGCGCTTCCGTTTCATGATGCGGCGGGCGCCATTTCGCCCGCGCCACGCGCCGGCCCAGCGCGCGCAGCCGGTCCCATGAAAACGGCTCGCCCCGCGTTGCGGCCGCACCCGCGCCGCCGCCGAGCAGCAGGGCGGCGCCGAGCGCGATCAGATATTCGCGACGATCGATCACCGCCGCGCCGCTCCGCGCCGACCGGCACACCCATGCATTACTGTCATCCCGCCCTCATACCCCGCGTGAGCACCGCCTGCCCAGACGCGGGAGCGGCGATTTTGTTCAATGCGCGAGGCGGGAAAGCGCCGTCAGGCGACCTGGGCGGCGGCGGCCTCGTCGGGGTCGCGCAGGACATAGCCCCGGCCCCAGACCGTTTCGATGTAATTCTCGCCGCCGCAGGCGAGGCTCAGCTTCTTGCGGAGCTTGCAGATGAACACGTCGATGATCTTGAGCTCGGGCTCGTCCATCCCGCCATAAAGGTGGTTGAGGAACATTTCCTTGGTGAGCGTCGTCCCCTTGCGCAGCGAAAGCAGCTCGAGCATCGCATATTCCTTGCCGGTCAGGTGAACCCGCGAGCCGTCCACCTCCACCGTCTTGGCATCGAGATTCACCGCGAGCTTACCGGTGCGGATCACCGATTGCGAGTGGCCCTTCGAACGCCGGACGACCGCATGGATGCGCGCCACCAGCTCTTCGCGGTGGAACGGCTTGGTGACGTAATCGTCGGCGCCGAAGCCGAGCGCGCGCACCTTCGAATCCATCTCGGCGATACCGGAGAGGATCATCACCGGCGTCTGCACCCGCGCGACCCGCAGCTTCTTGAGCACGTCGCAGCCGTGCATATCGGGCAGATTCAAGTCGAGGCAGATAATATCGTAATCATAAAGCTTGCCGAGGTCGATACCTTCCTCGCCAAGATCTGTCGTATAGACATTGAAGCCTTCGGCCCCGAGCATGAGTTCGATGCTTTTCGCCGTGGTCGGCTCATCTTCGATCAGCAACACACGCATTTGCCTACCCCCTGTCACCGCGCCGGCGCCGTTACCGAAACCGGGCACGCGGGATCCTTCATGACGTGATCGATCTATGAACGCAAAAGGTTAATGTCCGGTAAAGGTTGACAGTCTCTCAACGACGGCGCCGCCGCGCCCCGGATTGCCGGCGCCGATCGCTTCAACCCCCATCGTGTCGGCCGGCGCCGGCCGCACGGCGGAAGTTCGACAGCTATGCACCGAAAGCGTCGGTAATTTTTACATTTTTCGGATTCCGCCTGGCCGAAACCGCGCGATTCCGCACTCGGCACGCTTATTGCTTATATCCGGAAGTAAGACCCAGTAATCCGTTTTGTGAGGTTTGCGTTATGTTCAAGAAAACGTTGTTTGCACTGGCCGCTTCCACGTTCATCGCCGGTTCGGCGAATGCGGCGACGATCATCAATCTCGACGGCAAGGCCAACGCCTCGAAGGACGGCTCGAACGCGGTTGTCCTCGCGCTCGCAGCGGGAACCTACACGGCGACCTTCACCCGGACGGCCGACAATCAGGACGCGGATTACACGGCGTTCAGCCGCTGGAGCAGCAACACGGGCTGCGACAGCGCCGGGGCAAACTGCCGTCAGGGTTGGGAACTGAGCGCCGGCTACAAGATCGGCGATACGCTCACGACGTTCGGCGACGCGGGCGGGACCGGCAATTACGGGCCGACGGCCACACCGGACGACGCTTTCTATGCCAGCGCGGAGCAGGCGTTCGCCGCCGGTGCCGGGCTCTACAGCGCAACCTTCACCCTGGCTTCGGCCGGCAACGTCGGCTTCTACATCTACGACAACAATGTTGGGGACAATCGGGGCGGCATTTCGCTCTCCCTGACCTCCGCCGTACCCGAGCCGGCGACCTGGGGCCTGATGATCGCGGGCTTCGGCCTGATCGGCATGGCGGCACGCCGCCGCCGCCGGATCAGCGTTACCTACGCCTGATCCGTTTTCTCATGAAAACAGAAAGGCCGGGGCTCACGCTCCGGCCTTTTTCTTTGCGTTTTCGCGGTCTGCCTGACGGCGCCCGGTTCAGCGGGCCGCGTCGTCACGATACTTGATGTCGAGATAGCGACGCTGGGTCGCAAGCGCGTCGAGATCGCCGCTGGCGAGCAGCCCGCTCATCCGTTCGAGTTCGCCCTGGACGGTGCGCAGCCCCTCGGTGAGCTGCGTATCGGGGCTTGTCCCATTGCGGGACAAGGGGCGCAGCGCGGCGGGAACGCGCTGATAGCCGGAGACCAGATCGGGCAGTTCCTCCCCGATCAGCTTGCGGATCGCCGCCGCCGCCGGCGCGCGCGGATCGAGCGTGGCCAGCTGCGGCGCGATCGCGGCGAGGCGGTCGCCGATCGCGTCGGCGATCGGGCGGGCCGGGCGCGGCAAGGCGGCGCGCCGGGCGGCCAGCCACGCCTCGGCCTGCGCCGGCATCCGCGCGAGATCGGTGCGGACGAGGGTTTCGGGAGTGGGCGACGGCGCGCGCGACAGCCATGGCACCGCGACCAGCGCCACGATCATCGCGGCCACCGTGAGCATCACCCCCTCAACGCCGAGTGGGCTCACAAACGCCCCCCAGCCGGCGGCGGCGACCAGAATCGCCGCGATCGCGACCAGCAGCCGGCGCGCGATCAGCCGCGCGCGTTGCCAGCGGCGCTGGCGCGCGCGGCGGGCCTGCTCGCGGCCCTCAGGCGAGAGCCGGCGCAACAGCGCGTCGACATGCTCGATCAGCGGACCGCCGTCGCTCATCTCAGCCGTCGAGCGACGCGAACGGCTCGCCCTGCCCCGCCAGCCTGGCCTGCGCGGCGCCTTCCGCCCGCGCGATGTAGCCGCGCGACTTCTCGACCTCGTCGGTCAGCGCGCCGACGGTCTGCTTCATCGCGGCGAGCGCCTCGCCCTTGAACGTGTCGATCGTGTCCATCGTATCGTAGATGTTCTGGAAGGCGCGTTGCAGGGTTTCGAGCGGAATCGTCGAGGAAGCGGCCTGACGGTGGATCGCCCCGGTCTGGCTTTTGAGCATCGCCCCGGTCGAATCGATCATGTTGGCGGTCGTCGTGTTGAGCGCCGTGATCTGATCGAGCACCAGCTTCTGGTTGGTCAGCGCCTGCGCCACCGTCACCGCCGTGCGCAGCGCCGCCACCGTCGTCGTCGAGGCGCGATCGACCCCCTTCACCAGCTCGACATTGTTCTTCTTGACCAGATCGAGCGCGAGATAGCCCTGCACCGATACCGCCATCTGGGTGAGCAGATCGGTGGTCCGCTGGCGGACGTAGAACAGCGCGGTCTCGCGCACCGCCTTCGCCTTGGCGGGATCGCCCGTCTCCAGGTCGATCGCGCGCGCCTCGAGCCGGGCGTCGAGCGCCTTGGAGACATGGATCATCTGTTCGAGGCGCCCCATCGCGCTCCACAGATTCTGGCGCTCCACGTCGATCGCGGCATTGTCTTTCAGCAATTCGTCGCGGCCGTCGGCGAGCCGCGTCAGGATCGCGCCGATATGGCTCTGCGCCGACTTGTAGCTGTCGAAATAATTGCGCAGCTTCCCCCCCATCGGGATCAGCCCGAACAGGCGCCGGGGCGCAAGCAGGTTGCCGCGCGTGCCCGGATCGAGATCCTCGATCGTTCGCCGCAACTCGGCGAGATCGGCGCCGACGTCATTATCCTTGTCCATCGCGCGGACCGGCCGATCGAGGAACCGATTCGACTGGCCGGCGGCCTCGGCGATCTCGCGCCGCCCCATATTGGTGATCTGATCGACCTTCTGCCCGAACGCCGGCGAGTTGGTGTCCTGCGCCACCAGTTCCTCGACGAAGGCATCGACCTTCTCGTCGAGCTTGGAACGCTGCTCGTCGCTGAGCGGCACCAGCCCCGACGCCTTCGCCGCCGCCACGGCGCGGACCGGCTCGGGCGGGGTGAGCACCAGATCATCGTCCGTTTGCGTCGCCGTCGTCGCCATGCCTACCCTCCAGCCATCAAGGGCGCCAAGATGGTCGTATCCGGGGCCGCGTTCAAGCAGCGCCCGCGCGACGCCGCGGCGAAACCTCGTCAGCCTCGGCCGCGCGATGGCCCAGCCATAACTTCACGGTCAACTCGCCTCCGCGCAGTTCGGCGGGGGGATCGCTCGTCAATCCGGCGGCGGCATACCATTGCGCGATCTGCTCGTCGGCGAAGCCGAGCCGGGCATGCGCGTTGCCGGCCCGCAACTCCTCCCGGTCGTGCGGCGCGAAATCGACGATCAGCAGCCGTCCGCCCGGCGCGAGCAGCCGCGCCGCCTCGGCAATGGCAGCGGCGGGCTGCTGGGCATAATGCAATACCTGATGCAGGATCACGACATCGGCCGACCCGGTAGCGAGCGGGAGGGCGTACATGTCGCCCTGGCGCAACTCCACCCCGGTCAGCCCGGCCTGCGCCAGCTTTGAGCGCGCCATCCGCAGCATGCCGGGGCTGCGGTCGATGCCGAGCGCGCTCTCGGCATCGACGCCGAACAGTTCGATCATCCGCCCGGTGCCGGTGCCGATATCGACCAGCCGGCCGATCGGCGCCCCGCCCAGCGCGAGCGCGATCGCCGCCTCGACCTCGCTTTCGGCAACATGGAGCGAGCGGATCGCATCCCATTCGGCGGCATGCGCCTCGAAATAGTCCTCGGCCGCGGCGGCGCGGTCGGCGCGCACCGCGGCGAGACGCGCCATGTCGGCCACCGCCCAGGGATCGCCCGGCTCGTCGGCGGTCCAGGCGTCGATCGCGGCCAGCAGCGGCTCCATATCGCGCGCCGGGCCGAGGCCAAGGAACACCCAGCTGCCTTCCTTGCGCCGCTCCGCCAGGCCGGCGTCGGCGAGAATCCGGACGTGACGCGAGACGCGCGGCTGGCTCTGCCCCAGCACCTGCGCCAGTTCTCCCACCGACAACTCCATCGCCCGCAGCAGCGCGAGAATCCGCAGCCGCGTCGGATCGGCGACAGCCCGGAAAATGTCGAGAGCCCGCTTCATCGCCGGGGATTCATGGAGGGGCCTCCCCGCCATGGCAAGGGCCTTGTCGTATGGAAACCCTACCGAAAACGGCCTATGCCCGCCGCCGCCGCGATGATAGAGACGCGCGGTTTGGCTCGAAGGAGGGTTTGCAGCGTGCGCGCAGCCGTATCGGTTCTTCCTCTCTTGCTGCTGTGCGCCTGTGCCACGACCGGTCAGACCGACAGCCTCACCCAGGAACGCGATCCTCTCGAAGGCTTCAATCGCGGGATGTGGAACGTCAATATGGCGGCCGACAAGGCGCTGATCCGGCCCGCGTCGAGTGTCTATCGCACGGTGACGCCCCGGCCGGCGCGGCGCGGCCTGTCGCGTATTCTCGCTAATCTCGAGGAACCGTGGTCGTTCGTTAACAACCTTCTTCAGGGCAAACCGGATCTGGCCGTCCGAAATCTCGGCCGTTTCGTCGTGAACACTACGATCGGCGTCGGCGGCCTCGCCGATCATGCAACCGCGCTCGGCATCCCTGACAGCCAGGAGGATTTCGGCCAGACGCTCGCGACCTGGGGGGTGAAGAGCGGGCCTTATCTGGTCCTGCCGCTGTTCGGCCCGTCCACGGTGCGCGACGGCATCGGCAGCGGCATCGCGCTGTTCGCCGATCCGTGGCGGGTCTGCCTCGATCGCTGCACCAATCTTTCAATGGTCGAGAAGCTGGGCGTGAACGCGATGGAGGTGGTGATTCTGCGCGCGGACGCCACGGAATCGGGCGCGGACACCTTTCTGGCGACCAGCCTCGACCCCTATGCGGCGGCGCGCTCCGCTTTCTATCAGAGCCGCCGCGCGGCGATCCGCGACAATGCCGGCGACAGCCTCGCGCCCGAGCATGACGCCGTCGGCGGGGCCTCCGACGGCGACGCCGATCTCGACGCCGCAATCGCCGATCTGGAGCGTCAGGCCGACGATGCCGCCGGGGATGATGCGGCGCCGGAACCGGCCGGCGACCCGGCCGCCAATCCGGCTCCGTCAACGCCGCCAGCACCCCTAAACAAGGAATGAGTCTACCGAAACAAGAGACATTGCGTAGTGTTCTACGAACGGGTAAGAGGCATTTCGCTGGTTTCGGGGGGAAATACGCCTGATCGATCTCAACGCGGCGTCCACGTATCCATCATTACTTATTTTCCAGGAGGGTCTAGCCCATGAAGAAGATCATTACTCTGTCGCTCGTCGCCGTCGCCTCGCTCGGTCTCGTCGCGTGCAAGAAGACCACCAATGAGAGCACGGTCGTCAACGAGACGGAAACCACCGTCACGACCAACGAAGCCGTGACCGACCTCAACGCGGCAACCGACGCGCTCGGCAACGACGCGGTCGTCACGGAGAACACGACCGAGACGACCACGAACACCACCACCACCGACGCCCAGTAAGCGGAACGGCGCCGCGCGGCGATCCGCCACGCGACGCCTCGGGATACGAAAGGGCCGCGTTCCAAGGGAACGCGGCCCTTTTTCGTGTCCGTCCTCCGGGCGCGCCGTCCCCGGCCCCTTCGATGACCGCGCCCGTCCGCGCATCGGAAAATGCCGCGAGCGAAGACGAAGTGCGCTATAGTGCGGGCGGAGGCGGCCGGACCTGAAAGAGCGCGTGTCGCGGACCGGCGCGAATCGGAGGGAGAGGATGATGGTGAAATCAATCGCGGGCATGGCCATGCTGGCGCCGCTCCTGCTGCTCGCGGGCTGTGGCGGCGGAAACGACACCGCCCGCCACAACGATGGCGAAGCCGGCGCCGCCAACATCGCGACCACCGTCGAAGATACCTCGCCCGACAGCCTCGTCGCGCCGGACAATATGACCTTCGGAACCGGCGACGACGACGCCAATGATATGGGCGCCAACGCTATGGGCGCGGATCTCGATTAGCCTCCGCTTCCGTGACGCTGAATCCGAGACGATAGCGGCCGGCCAATCACATTATATCCGTGGGCGGCCGGATGGCGCGCGGGCCGGTCCCGAGAACGCGGGTGTCCAACCCCAGTGACCGCATCCGGCGCCCGCGCGGCGGCGACCACGAAAAAGGGCCGGGGATCGCTCCCCGGCCCTTCTTTTCGTGCCTGAACGGCTGGATCAGAAATCCATGCCGCCCATGCCACCCATGCCGCCGGGCATCGCCGGGCCAGCCGGCTTGTCTTCGGGCATCTCGGCAATCGCCGCTTCGGTGGTGATGAGCAGACCGGCGACCGACGCCGCGTCCTGAAGCGCGGTGCGAACGACCTTGGTCGGGTCGATCACGCCGGCGGTGACGAGATTTTCATAGGTCTCGGTCTGCGCGTTGAAGCCCCACGACGAGTCCTTGCTCTCGAGCAGCTTGCCCGAAATCACCGCGCCGTCATGACCGGCGTTCTGCGCGATCTGGCGAACCGGCGCGTAGAGCGCCCGGCGGACGATGTCGATGCCACGGGTCTGGTCGTCATTGACGCCCTTCAGCCCCTCGATCGCCTTGGTGGCGTAGAGCAGCGCGGTGCCGCCGCCGGCGATGATGCCTTCCTCGACCGCGGCGCGGGTCGCATGGAGGGCGTCGTCGACGCGATCCTTGCGCTCCTTGACCTCGACCTCAGTCGAGCCGCCGACCTTGATGACCGCGACGCCGCCGGCGAGCTTGGCAAGGCGCTCCTGAAGCTTTTCCTTGTCATAGTCGCTGGTCGTGACCTCGATCTGGCGACGGATCGCCTCGACCCGGCCCTTGATCGCGTCCGCCGAGCCGGCGCCGTCGACGATGGTCGTGTTGTCCTTGTCGATGGTGACGCGCTTGGCCGAGCCGAGCATGTCGAGCGTGACGTTCTCGAGCTTGATGCCGAGATCCTCGGAGATCATCTCGCCCTGCGAGAGGATCGCGATGTCCTCGAGCATCGCCTTGCGGCGATCGCCGAAGCCCGGCGCCTTGACCGCCGCGACCTTGAGGCCGCCGCGCAGCTTGTTGACGACCAGCGTCGCCAGCGCCTCGCCCTCGATGTCCTCGGCGATGATGAGCAGCGGACGCCCGCTCTGGACCACGGCTTCGAGGATCGGCAGGATCGCCTGGAGGTTCGACAGCTTCTTCTCGTGGATCAGGATGTACGGCTCGGTAAGCTCGACCGACATCTTCTCCGGGTTGGTGACGAAATAAGGCGACAGGTAGCCGCGATCGAACTGCATGCCTTCGACGACATCAAGCTCGAATTCGAGGCCCTTGGCCTCCTCGACGGTGATGACGCCTTCCTTGCCGACCTTCTCCATCGCCTTGGCGATCTGGTTGCCGACGACTTCGTCGCCATTGGCCGAGACGATGCCGACCTGCGCGATCTCGTTGGAGCCGGCGACCGGCTTCGAGCGGCTCTTGATGTCCTCGACCACCTTGGCGACGGCGAGATCGATGCCGCGCTTCAGATCCATCGGGTTCATACCGGCGGACACCGACTTCATGCCTTCGCGGACGATCGCCTGCGCGAGCACGGTCGCGGTGGTGGTGCCGTCACCGGCCTTATCGTTGGTCTTGGACGCCACCTCGCGCAGCATCTGCGCGCCCATGTTCTCGAACTTGTCCTTGAGCTCGACTTCCTTGGCGACGGTGACGCCGTCCTTGGTGATGCGGGGGGCGCCGAAGCTCTTGTCGATCACGACGTTGCGGCCCTTCGGCCCCAGTGTGACCTTCACCGCATCGGCCAGAATATCGACGCCGCGCAGGATACGCTCCCGGGCTTCGCGCGAAAACCTTACGTCTTTCGCTGCCATGATCTCTCTATCCTCTATCTAGACGTATGACAATAAAACGGAGCGATATCGAAGACGTCGCGCTTAGCCGACGATCCCCAGAATATCGCTTTCCTTCATGATGATCAGATCCTTGCCGTCGAGCTTGACCTCGGTGCCGGACCATTTGCCGAACAGGATGCGATCGCCGGCCTTGACGTCAAGCGGAACGACCTTGCCGTCCTCGGTCTTGGCGCCGCCGCCAACCGCGACGACTTCGCCCTCCTGCGGCTTTTCCTGGGCGGTATCCGGGATGATGATGCCGCCGGCCGTTTTCTCCTCGGCCTCGACGCGGCGAACGAGCACACGATCGTGCAACGGACGGAAACCCATGCGTGCTACCTTTCATTTATGACGGGGAGCCATCCGCCCCGTCCCCTCATTGCAAACCGATTGTTGGCACTCGCTTCGGGTGAGTGCCAACAGCAGCCATATGGACCGCGAAGCGACGAGGTCAACCCCCCTTCGCGACGGGATTCGCACATGGGATTGCTCCCCCCGCGCCGGCCGCCGCCGTTTACACGGCCGCCGCGCTGCGATAGCGCGGTTCAGCCGGGACCGGGGCCAACAGGCAAGGATCATCAATGCGGCTGCTACGTGGCTTCTGGGCATTGCTGGTGGGGATCAAGGATTTGCTGGTCCTGATCTTCATGCTGCTTTTCTTCGCCGGGCTCTATGCCGCGCTCTCGCTGTCGCCGACACCGAAGGCGGCGGGCGGCGGGGCGCTGGTCGTCGATCTCGACGGCAGCCTTGTCGAGCAGCCCGCGCCGGTCGACGCCTGGCGCGCGCTCGCCGGGGGGCCGACCCCGGTGGGACGTGAATATCGCCTGCGCGACGTCGTCCGCGCGATCGAGGGCGCCGCCGGCGACGACAGCATCAAGGCGGTCGTGCTCGACCTCGATTCCTTCATCGGCGGCGGCCAGACCGCGATCGAGGCCGCCGCGCGCGCGGTCGACAAGGTGCGGCAGGCGGGCAAGCCGGTCCTCGCCTTCGCCACCGGCTATACCGATGGCGGCTATCTGCTCGCCGCACACGCCAGCGAAGTGTGGCTCGATCCCCAGGGCGCGGTGCTGCTGGCCGGACGCGGCGGCAACCAACTCTATTATAAGGGCTTGCTCGACAAGCTCGGCGTGACCGTGAAGGTCTACCGCGTCGGCCGCTTCAAATCGGCGGTCGAGCCCTTCATCCGCACCGGTCAGTCGGACGAAGCCCGCAAGGCCAATCAGGCGCTCGCCGATTCGCTCTGGCAGAGCTGGCGCGCCGATGTTCAGCGGGCACGGCCGGCGGCGCGGCTCGCATCCTATATCGATGCCCCCGCGGCGGCCATCGCCGGCGCGGGCGGGGACACGGCGCGCGCGGCGGCGATGGCCGGGCTGGTCGACCGGATCGGCGACCGGATCGCGTTCGGCAAGCGCATCGCCCAGATCGCGGGCGCGGACCGGCGCCAGCCCGGCGCCTACCGCGCGGTGCCGCTCGAAAGCTGGCTCGCCAGCCATCCCGAAACCCGTTCCGGTTCGCTCATCGGGGTGCTGACCGTGGCCGGTACGATCGTCGACGGTCAGGCTCAGGCCGGCACGGCGGGCGGGGACACCATCGCCCGGCTGCTGCTCGACGAACTCGGGAAGGGCCGGATCAAGGCGCTGGTCGTCCGCATCGATTCACCGGGCGGCTCGGTCACCGCGTCCGAACGGATCCGCTCGGCGATCCTCGAAGCGAAGGCACGCGGGCTGCCCGTCGTCGTCTCGATGGGATCGGTCGCCGCGAGCGGTGGTTACTGGGTTGCCACCGCCGGCGACATGCTGTTCGCCCAGCCCTCGACGATCACCGGCTCGATCGGCGTATTCGGCATGATCCCGACATTTCAGGGCACGCTCGCCAAACTCGGGCTCAGCGCCGACGGCGTCGGGACCACGCCGCTCTCGGGCCAGCCGGACGTCTATCACGGCACCTCGGAAACGTTCGATTCGCTAATCCAGACCGGGATCGACAGCATCTATCGGCGGTTCACCGGGCTGGTCGCGGCGTCGCGCCATCTCCCGGTCGCGAGGGTCGACGAGATCGGGCAGGGCCGCGTCTGGGCCGGCACCGAGGCGCAGCGTATCGGCCTTGTCGATCAGTTCGGCGGGCTCGACGCCGCGATCGCCGAAGCCGCGCGCCGGGCGAAGCTCGACCCGGCCAAGGTCTCGCCGCTCTATATCGAGAAGGAACCCGGCTGGGCGGGCCGGCTTCTTGCCACGCTCAACCGCGACCGCAGCGACGACGGCGAGGCGGCGCGCGACGCCTGGACCCGGCTGGCGCGCGAGCCGCAGCGCGCGATCGCGACCGCGCTCGCCGATCTCCAGACGATGGCAGGCGGCCCCGCGATCCAGGCGCGCTGTCTCGAATGCCCGATGAGCGGCGCGCCGCGGATGCCGGCGCGCGCCGGCTGGATGACGCTGCTGCTCGCCAGACTCGGCCTGTCGTGAGCCTCGCCATCCGCGCGGCGACACCGGACGACGCCGAGGCGATCGCCGCGATCTATGCGCCGTACGTCACCGGCACCACGATCACCTTCGAGGTCGATCCGCCCGACGGCGCCGAAATCGCGAGGCGCATCGCCGCGGTGACACGCGCCTATCCGTGGCTGGTCGGCGAACGTGACGGTAGCGTGGTCGGCTATGCATACGCCACCCGTTACCGCGAACGGGCGGCCTATCGCTGGGTTTGCGAAACCGCGATCTATCTCGCGAAGGAGGCCACCGGCCAGCGCCTGGGCGCGCCGCTCTACACCGCGCTGCTCGATGCGCTTGAGGATCATGGCTATGTCGCGGCGGTCGGGGTGATCGCGCTCCCCAACCGGCCGAGCGTCCGGCTTCACGAAAAGCTGGATTTCGAGCGGGTGGGAACGCAACCCCGGATCGGGTTCAAGAACGGCACATGGTGCGATGTCGGCCTGTGGCAACTCGATCTCGCGCCGCGCCGGCGGGCGCCGGCCGAACCCGGCCCGCCACGATAAAGCGGCCTGCCGCGCGCGCGGTCCGCTCAGCGCCGCCGATAACGGAAATACCAGACCTCGCGGCCCTCGCGCCGGGCCTTCGCTTCATAGCGCGTCTCGGGCCAGTCGGCGGGGCGGATCAGGAAATCCGACGGCGTCTCCGCCAGCCATGCGAATTCGGGCCGCGCGGCCATCACCATCATCGCCCAGCGGCAATAGACCGGGTGGTCGGTGCCGAACCGGAATTCGCCGCCGGGCCTCAGCTTCGCCGCGATCAGCGCGATCGGGCCGGGGTTCATGAACCGGCGTTTGGCGTGACGCGCCTTGGGCCACGGATCGGGATGCAGCAGATAGGCGCGCTCCAGCGCGGCGTCGGGCAGCCGCTCGAGCACGTCGAGCGCGTCGCCATGATGAAGGCGGACATTGTCGAGGCGATCGTCGCGGATATGGCGCAGCGCGCCGATCACACCGTCGAGAAACGGCTCGCAGCCGATGAAGCCGTGCGCCGGCCGCATCGCCGCCTGCCCGGCGAGGTGCTCACCCTTGCCGAAGCCGATCTCCAGTTCGAGCGGGCGCCGGGCATCGCCGAACACGGTCGCGGCGTCGAGCGGCCCGGTTTCGGGCAGCGCGACGCCGGGCAACAGCGTCTCGACCAGTTCGGCCTGCGCGGCCCGCAGCCGGTGGCCCTGGCGCCGGCCGTAGAGGCGACGGATGGTGGTGGGATCGTTCATGGCCGGACCGCGCTCTGCCCTGCCCCCGGCCAAAAGAAAAGACCGCCGCGCGGCGCGACCGGCGATCTCCACGGATTCTTTTGCGCGCCTAGCGCCGACGCTGCCATAGAATCGCGACAACCGCCAGCAAGCTCGCGAAAAGACACGGGAGGCTGTTGCCGAATCGCGCGAACGGGGTGGGCGCGCGCGGCAGCGGCAGCGCCCGGTCGATCACGCCGGCGCGGTGGAGCGGCACGCTGGCGAGGACGCGGCCCTCGGCGTCGATCACCGCGGAGATTCCGGTCGGCGTCGCGCGCACGATCGGCAGGCCCTCCTCGATCGCCCGCAGCCGCGCCTGCGCCAGATGCTGCGGCGGCCCGGTCGGCCCGAACCAGGCGTCGTTCGACGGATTGAACAGGAAGTCCGGGCGGTGGGCGCGATCGACGACATGGCCCGAAAAGATGATCTCATAACAGATCTGGATCGCGGCGGTGCCGAACCCCGGCAGCGCCAATGTCCGCGGCCCCGGCCCCGGCCAGAAATCGAGGTCGCCGGGCGCGAGCCGCGACAGCCCGAGCAGCGACAGCACCGGCCGCATCGGCAGATATTCGCCATAGGGCACGAGATGCGCCTTGTCGTAATAGGAAAGAATCCGTCCGGTGGCGTCGAGCACGAACAGGCTGTTGCGCGCGCCGATCGGGCGGCCGCCGGTGCTCCATTCGATCCGGGTGCCCCCGGTCATCAGCAGGTCGCGCGGCCCGAGCAGGCGGGCGAGCCGCGCCCGCGCCGCCGGGTCGTCCTCAAGAAAGTCGCTGACCGCCGCCTCGGGCCAGAGCAGCAGGCGCGGCGCCGCTCCCGGCTCGCCCGAAAGCGCCGCGAGCCGCATGAAGTTGCGCGCGTCGAACGCCGGCGACCATTTTTCCTGCTGGCCGATATTGGGCTGAACGACGCGAACCACGGCGCCCTTGCCGGCCGGCGGCGGTGGCGTGGCCAGCCCGGCAACGCCCGCGATCAGCGGCAGCGCGAGGAGCGCGGCCGCGCCGCGCCAGTGTCGCCGCGCCAACAGGTAGAGCGCCCCGCTCGCGAGCAGGGCCAATGTTGTCAGGCCGTAGGTGCCGACCAACGCCGCCGCCCGCGCGACCGGCGGCAGCGGCAGCCAGACGACGCCCACCGGGTTCCACGGAAAGCCGGTGAAGAAGCTGCCGCGCATATATTCGCCAAGCGTCCACGCCACGGCGAAGAGCAACGCGAAGGCCGTGGCGTCGCCGCGCCCGTGGCGCCACGCCAGCCCGGCCGCGATCGCCGGATATAGCGCGAGATACAGCGCGAGCAGCACCACCGCGATCCAGCCCAGCCAGTGCGGCATCGCGCTCTGATAGTAAAAGGCGGTCGCGATCCAGTTCAGCCCGAACACGAAATGGCCGACGCCGAACCACCAGCCGAGCCCGAGCGCGCCGCGCAGCCGCGCCGCCCCGCGCAGGAGCCAGAGGAAGGCGGCAAAGGCCAATATCGTCGCCGGCCAGAGGTCGAGCGGGGCAAATCCCGCCGCGGCCAACGCACCCAGGGCAAAAGCGGCGAAGCGATTCTTCACCGCCGCCCTATCGCCCGGCCCGGCCCGCATTTCAACGCCCCGCCGGCTCGACTCCGCCGCGCCGGGGTGATTAGGAAGGGCGATGACCAGCCTGCGCCCGTTCCACATCGCCTTCCCGGTCCACGACCTCGCCGCCGCGCGCGCCTTTTATGGCGGCGTGCTCGGCTGTCGCGAAGGCCGCAGCGCCGCCGAGTGGGTCGATTTCGACCTGTTCGGGCATCAGATCGTCGCCCACCTCGATCCCGGCATGACGCCGGTCGCCGCCGCTTTCACCAACGCCGTCGACGGCCACGACGTGCCCGTCCCCCATTTCGGCGTGGTGCTGACGATGGCCGATTGGGACGCGCTGGCGAGCCGGGTTCAGGCGGCGGGGATACCGTTCGGCGTCGCGCCGCACGTCCGCTTCCGGGGCCAGCCCGGCGAACAGGCGACGATGTTCTTCCGCGATCCATCGGGCAACGCGCTCGAATTCAAGGCCTTCGCCGACCTCGGCCAACTCTTCGCCCGATAGCGGTTCGCGCGTCGGCCCCCCGGTTTATTGCGCGCTCACCCGCCAGATGCGGTTGCCGGCGTCGTCGGCGACGAGCAGCGAGCCGGTCCGGTCGATCGCCACTTCCACCGGGCGGCCGCGCGCCTCGCCCTTGGTGTTGAGGAAGCCGGTCAGCACCGGGAGCGGCTTGCCGGTCGGCTTGCCGTTGACGAACGGCACGAAAATCACCTGATAGCCCGCCTTGGGCTTGCGGTTCCACGAGCCGTGCTGGCCGATGAACGCGCCCTCGGCGAAGCGGGCGCCGAGCATCTGGCCGGTCGCGAAATTCAGGCCCAGCGCGGCGGTGTGGGTGCCCAGCGCATATTCGGGGCGGCGGATATATTGCGCCTGCTGCACATCGCAATCCGCGACGCGCTTGTCGACATAGCCGCCCCAGTAGAAGCAGGGCCAGCCGAAGGAATCGCCGAGGCCGACGCTCGCCAGATAATCGGGCACGATATCGGAGCCGAGGCCGTCGCGCTCGTTGACGACGGTCCACAATTCGCCCGTCACCGGATTCCACGCCATGCCGTTAGGGTTGCGCAGGCCGGTGGCGAATATGCGGTGCTGCCCGGTCGCGGCATCGACCTCCCAGATCGCCGCGCGCCCTTCCTCGACGGCCATGCCGTTCTCGCCGATATTGCTGTTCGATCCGATCGTCACATAGAGCTTCGCGCCGTCGGGGCTGGCGATGACGTTCTTCACCCAATGGTGATTGAGCGGCCGCGACGGCAGATCGACCACCTTGACGCCGGGCGCGGTGATCGTCGTCTGGCCGACCGTGAACGGGAAACGGGTGAGCTTGCTGGTCTCGGCGACATAAAGCTGGCCGTTGGCGACCGCCATCCCCACCGGGGAATCGAGCCCCGACAGCAGAACGGTGCGCGATTCGGCGACGCCGTCGCCGTCCGCGTCGCGCAGCAGGACGACCCGGTTGGCATTGTCGCCCGCCGCGCCCGCGCGCCGCATCACGAAGCCGCGGACAATGCCCCTCAGGCTTTTCGCGGGCGGGCGGCGCGGCCCGGTGGTTTCGGAAACGAGCACGTCGCCATTCGCCAGCGGCACGATCCAGCGCGGATGATCGAGATCGACCGCGAAGGCGTTGACCTTGAGGCCGGCGGCGGGCGTCGGCGTCTCGCCATCCTTCCAGCCGACCACCGTGGCGAAGTTGAGGGTGGTGACGATCGGCGGATCGGGCGCCAGTATCTCGGGCGAGACCCCCATCTGGTCCTCCAGCGCCAGGGTCGCCTTGCCGCTGTTCCTGACGACGGCCCAGCCCGCGATCGCAACAACGATCAGGACCACCACGGCGATGACGAGCGCTTTCTTCCAGGACATCCGCATCGCGATCACTCCTCTTCCGGCGGCGCCGCCGTCGCGGGGGGATGGAGCCGAAGCCGCGTCACGCGCTTTCGGTCGCCATCCGTGATTTCCAGCGCCCAGCCGCTGTCGTGCCGCACCACCTCGCCCGCCTGCGGGACGTGGCCGACCATCACCGACACCAGCCCGCCCAGGGTCTGCACGCCCTCGTCACCCTCGGCAAGCCGCGGATCGACCGTGGTCGCGACCTCCCCAAGCTCGACACGCGCGTCGGCATCCCAGGCGCCGCCGTCCAGCGGCACGAGCATATCGGCGGCTTCCTCGTCATACTCGTCTTCGATCTCGCCGACAATTTCCTCGACCAGATCCTCGATCGTCACCAGCCCCGCCGTGCCCGAATATTCATCGACGACGATCGCGAGATGGGTGCGCGTCGTCCGCATTTCCGCCAGCAGGTCGAGCACGCCCATCGCCTCGGGCACATAGCGCGGCTCGCGCAGCAGGCCGTCGAGGCTGGTCGGGTGCGGGCCGTTGCCCGCCAGAATCGCGAAAACGTCCTTGACGTGGACCATGCCGACCACGCGGTCGAGATTGTCGCGATAGACCGGCAGCCGACTGTGCCCCGCCTC
>Ga0182740_1001272_pt1 | contig 17650 bp, 16 predicted proteins | sample eDN5th37CKraftBY_FD_128872 | JGI IMG/M metagenome (GOLD analysis project Ga0182740, IMG submission 128872) | Enriched backyard soil microbial communities from Emeryville, California, USA - eDNA 5th pass 37_C Kraft BY (version 2) (version 2) | ecosystem: Environmental > Terrestrial > Soil >...
ATCTGGTCGACGATCGTCGCCTCCCAGCGCCGGTTCGACCAGAACACCTTGCCCTCGAAGGAGACGGTGCCCTCGTCCTCGTCGAGCTGCGCCTTCTCGACCTTCTTCATGAAGTCGGGCCAGCTGTCGTACTCGGTCCAGGCGTCGTACACGACGTCGACCGGGGCGCCGACGTCGATCGCCTCGACGATGTTGATGAACCGGTGCCCGCCGCCGCTGCCGCCGCCGTCGCCCCCGCCGCCGAAGACGTCGGACACCTTGTCCTTCACCGCCGTCATGGCCGACTTCGCGCCCGCCTTGAGCGGCGACCCGCCCTCGGCGAGGGTCTTGGCACCCTCGCCGACCGCGGAGCTGCCGGGGTTCTGTGCGTAGTCGGTCAGCCGGTCCGTGACCGAGCCGACCTTGTCGCTGACGGCTCCGACCGCGCGGTCGCCGAACGCCCGCGCGAGGCCGCCGACGGACTCCTTGAGACCGCCGAACCCGTCGGACGCGGGGGACTTGGCATTCTCGCTCATGGCTCTCTCCAGTCCGCTCGAGTTCAGGACGACGTGCGCGAGGATCGGGAGCCCGAGGACTTCGAGCCCGACGAACGCGAGCCCGAGGACTTCGAGCCCGACGAACGCGAGCCCGACGACTTCGAGCCCGACGAACGCGAGGCCGACGACTTCGCACCGGACGACTTCGCACCGGACGAGCCGGACCTCGACGACGCGCGGCTCGCGCCCGACGACGCCGTACGCGAGCGCGTGGAGCTCGACCCGGAGGAGCTGCTCCTCGACGTCGCACCCCGCCCCGAGGCGGAGCTCTTGCGCCGTGCCGGCGTCTTCTTCGCGGGCTCCTCCTCGGGCTCCTCGACGGGCTCGTCAGCCGCGTCGTCGGCCCCTTCGTCGGTTTCGTCCTCGTCGTCGGACTCGTCGCCGGTCCCTTCGTCGGCTCCGTCCTCGTCGTCGGACCCGTCGTCAGCTTCGTCGTCGGCTTCGCCGGGCTGGGCCTCCTCGGGGGCCGCCTCGTCCTCCGGCGGCTCGTCGTCGACCTCGTCGGACTCGTCGGCGGGCTCGTCGTCCTTCGCGCCCCGCCCGCCGGCCTCGAGCCTGGAGGTGAGGTCGTCGACGCGGCTGGTCACGGCCGCGAGCGCGGCGCCCTTGCCGGCATCGACCAGCCGGCCGGTGATGTCGCCGGTGAGCCGCTTCACCTCCGGCGAGGACGCGAAATCGCGCAACCCGCCCAGGCTGTCGAGCAACGCGCCGCGTGCGGACTCGTCCCGCAGCCGGTTGCCCGCCACGGCAGCGCCCAGCAGCACGGCCGTCTTCAGCTTCTTGGTCCTGCCGAGGAGATATCCGCCGAGGAGAATTCCCGCAAGCTTGAGCTTCTCGTCCATCGCAACCCCAGGGGTGGTTGGTGGTGGCCAGCGCTCTGCTCGACTGGTTCGACCAACGTGGCACAGACGGGACCTGCTCGCCGGATCGTTGCTGCCCGCACGGGACGGGAGCGCCCGCGGCCGGTACCCCGGTCCTGCCGCACGGGCCGGCTTACTCCTTGTGGAAGGCGTCCTTGACGGCGCCCGCGGCCTTCTTCATGCTCGTGGCGCCCGGCGCCGTGCCGTGCAGCCGCTCGTCGGGGGTCGTGGGCGGGGGCATCGGCACGCCGGCGGGCGGCTCGGCGACGTAGGCGAACTCGCCCTTCCCGTCCGGGGTGGGACCGCTCGCCCAGGACCCTTCCGCCGCCTGCTCGCCGTCGGAGAAGTTGATGTACTGGTAGGCCACGTCCCGGTCCTCCTTGCCGAGTGGGAAGGTGCTGGGCACCGGCAGCTCCTCGACGCCCTCCTCCCGGAGCTCCTGGACCGCCGCGATCCACTGGTTCTGGTGCATCGTGTCGCGTGCCAGGAGGAACGCGAGCAGGTCGCGCACCCCCGCGTCGTCGGTCATGTGGTACAGCCGGGCCACCTGCAGACGCCCCTGCATCTCCGCGTTGGCGTTGGCGGTGAAGTCGGCCAGCAGGTTGCCGCTCGCCGTCACATAGCCGGCCGACCACGGGTTCCCGTTGGAGTCCACGGGGCGCGCGCCCGCGCCGGCGACGATCGCCTGCTGCGGGTCGGTACCCCCGACGATCGCGGCGACCGTCGGGTCGTCCTGCACGGCCCCCTCCACGGCGCCCACCGGCGCCTTCTCCAGCAGCTGCGCGATCATCGTCGCGAGCATCTCGACGTGGCCGAACTCCTCGGCGCCGATGCCGAAGAGCAGGTCGCGGTACTTGCCCGGCAGGTGGGCGTTCCACGACTGGAACCCGTACTGCATCGCGACGGTGATCTCGCCGTACTGCCCGCCCAGCACCTCCTGCAGCTTGCGGGCGTAGACGGCGTCCGGCCGGTCCGGCGTGGCCTGGTGCTGCAGCTCTTGACGGTGGAAGAACATGGGTCGCTCCCGTCCGAGGCGCGGTGGACGCGACCTCGATCTGTGAGGCGCACGCCACGGCTCGACGCGAACACCTCACCATGACCCGCGTCCGTCCGGCCCGCACCTCGGCCCGGCCGAGGCGCGGACGAGCGAGCACCGCCGTCGGCTGCGAGCCTGGCGCCAGCCGGCACGGCGCAGGACGGCGCCCGGTCCAGGAGGTGTTCGTGACGCAGCCCGACAGGACGCGGGAAGCCGTCCCGCCGCACGCCGTCCGGGTCGTGGCGAGCCGGCAACGGTGGAGCGCGGTGACGTTCCTGCACTGGGCGTACCCGCCCGACACGATCCGGCGGTTCCTCCCCCGCGGCCTGCAGGTCGACGTCGTCGACGACGCCGCCTGGGTGGCGGTGACGCCGCTGGTCATGCAACGGGTGCGGGCGTCTGTCCTGCCGCCGGTCCCCGGATGGTCGGACTTCGCCGAGGTCAACGTCCGGACGTACGTCCGGCACCCGGCCAGCGGCACCACCGGCCTCTGGTTCTTCACGCTCCTGTGCCCGCGGGCCGCGATGGTCGGGGCGATGCGCGTCGTCGGTCTGCCGTACCAGCAGGTTCCCCTGGTGGCCACGAGATCCTCCGGCGCGGTCCGGTACCGCGGACCGCACGCGCAGGACGGCGACGGCGGCCTCGACCTCGAGGTGCGGCCCGGCGGGCGCGTCGTCGACCCCGGCCCCTGGCTCGACGCGGTGACCGGCCGGTGGAACGCCTACGTCCTGCGCCTCGGGCGGCTGTGGCGCGTGCCGGTCGCCCACCCGCCCTGGCCGCTGTACCGCGCCACCTGCGACGGGGCGGCAGGAGCCGAGGGCCTGCTGGCATCGGTCGGCCTCCCCGCCCCGGCGGGCGCACCGGTCGTCACCTGGTCACCGGGAGTCGACACCCGGATCGGCGTCCCCCGGCCGGCGACGGCACGCCCGCACTGCCGGGACCAGGACCCTTCGCGTCCACCACCTGGGTGAGACTCAGGAGTCGGTGGCCGCGCTGGCCTCGGCGAAGCGCCGCAGGCCGTCCGCGAGCACGTGGACGTCCTCCTCGGCCCAGCCCTCCAGGAGGTCCGCGAGGCGATCGAGACGGAAGGCGGTGGCCCGGTCGGCGAGCGCGCGACCGGCAGGTGTCGGCGCCACGAGGACCTGCCGCGTGTCGTCGGGTGCGGACGTCCGTGTGACGGCTCCGGCGCGTTCTGCTCGCGTGACGAACCGGCTGGCGGTGGAGTGCGCGACGTCGAGCCGGGCGGCGACGTCGCTGACGCTCTGGCCCTGCGCCGGCAGACCGTCGACGACGAGCAGGGTCGACAGCTCCACGGCCCCGCCCTCGTCGAGGACTCGCGGGGCCGTGAGGAACCGGCGCAGGCTGATCAGCGCTCGGTCCAGCGTCTGGAGGTCGGGACGACTCGCCATCATGCATGTACGGTACATGCATCGACGGGAGGCGGGTCGGATGATCCTGGTGACGGGTGCGAGCGGGAACGTGGGTGCGGTGGTCGCGCGCGAGCTGCGGGCCGTGGGCGCCGACGTGCGTCTCGGGGCGCGCTCCCCGGCCCTCGACGCCGCGGACGAGGTGGAGTTCGACTTCACCGACCCTGGCACCTGGGCGGGCGCGTTCGACGGCGTGACGTCGATGTTCCTCGTGCGGCCGCCCGCGATCGGGAACGTCAGTCGCGACCTCCTGCCCGCGGTCGCCGCCGCGCGCGACGCCGGGGTCGAGCACGTGGTGTTCCTGTCCCTGCAGGGCGCGGAGAAGAACAAGGTCGTCCCCCACGCGACCGTCGAGGCGTGGCTGCGCGCGTCCGGCCTGACGTGGACGTTCGTGCGCGCCTCGTTCTTCCACCAGAACCTGTCCACCACCCACGTGTCCGACGTGCGTGACCGCGACGAGATCCTCGTGCCCGCGGGCAAGGGCGCGACCGCGTTCGTCGACGCCGAGGACGTGGGCGCCGTCGCCGCGGCCGCTCTGCTCGACCCCGCCCGGCACCGGGATCGGGCCTGGACCGTGACCGGGCCGCGCGCACTGACCTACGGGCAGGTCGCCGAGATCCTCACCGCGGAGCTCGGCCGCCCGATCCGGTACCCGCGCCCCGGCGCCCTGCGCTACGTGCGCCACGCCCGCCGCACCCTGGGCATGCCGTGGGGCATGGTCGCCGTGACGACCGCGATCTACACCACCGCCCGCCTGGGGCTGGCCGCCGGGCTGACCGACGACGTGCGCACCGTGCTCGGGCGCGAACCGATCGACTTCACGGCGTTCGCCCATCGCGAGCGCGACGCCTGGAACCCCAACCGCACCGCACCGCAGACCGGCGGCTCCCGTGCCACCGGAACCGACGACCCCGAGGACACCCCGTGAAGCTCGCCCTGATCGGCGCGACCGGCCGCACCGGCGCCCACGCCCTGACCACCGCGCTGGACCGCGGCCACGACGTCACCGTCCTGGTGCGTGATCCCGAGAGGCTCCCGGCCCCCGCCCGCGAGCGGGTCCGCGTCGTCGTGGGCGACTCCACGGAGCCGGCCGTGCTCGCAGCTCTCGCCTCCGGCACGGATGCGGTCGTCTCGGCGCTCGGGCCCACCGGTAGGCAGCCCGACCTGCACACCCGCACCGCCCGCGCGCTGGTCGACATCATGAGCGCCGACGGCCCCCGGCGGTTCGTCGGCGTCAGCGGCGCCGGGATCGACGTGCCCGGAGACCGTAAGGCGGGCAAGGACAAGGTCATCTCCTGGCTCATCCGCACCCTCGGTGGCGACGTCGTCAAGGACAAGCCCGCCGAGTACGCCGTCTGGGCAGCATCCGGACTGGACTGGACCCTCGTGCGGCCGCCACGGCTCGTCGACGGCCCAGCCACCGGCCGGCTCGAGCACGACGCCCACCACTCGACCCGCTCCACCCAGATCACGCGCGCCGACCTCGGCGCATTCCTTGTCACCACGATCGAAGACGATCTCTACCCCCAGAAAGCGCCCTTCGTCGCGACCGCTCGACGCGGTCCCCGCCGCCCGGCCACCGCCCCTCGGTGACCCACCGCGTTCCAGCTCGACCCCCTGGCGCTATCCGGGCCTCGACGCCCTTCGCGACAGCGGATGACCGCGCCTCCCTGCTGGCCTAAGGTTCACGCGAAGGCCCGTGGAGATGCGCCGACGAGGAGACCTGTTCGTGAACGACAGCCAGCAGGACCACGACGACCTCGAGGCTGCGCTCGCGCCCGGGAGCCGCCCCCCGCTCGGTCGATACCGCCTCGATCTCGCCACCGGCACGTGGGCGTGGTCCGACGAGATCTTCGAGATGCACGGGTTTCGGCCCGGGGAGATCGTGCCGACCACCGATCTGATGCTCGCGCACAAGCACCCGGACGACCGCGCACGGGTGGACAGCGTCCTCAAGAACGCCGCCGCGACAGGCGAGCCGTTCAGCTCGGTGCACCGCATCCTCGACGCGCAGGGCAGGACCCGGACGCTCGCCGTGACCGGTCAGGGTCGGGCGGACCCCGACACGGGGCAGATCGTCGAGCTCATGGGCTACTTCATCGACGTCACGGAGGCGAGCCGGCAGATCGCCCAGCGCGAGGCGACCGCGTCGATCCGGGCCGCCGCCGAGAGTCGGTCGGCGATCGACCAGGCGAAGGGCGTCCTGGTCGTCGGCCTGTCGCTCGACGAGGACGAGGCGTTCGACCGCCTGCGCACGGCATCGAACCAGAGCAACGTGCCGGTGCGAGTGCTCGCCGACCGGCTCCTGGAGGTGTTCTCCCGGCCGGGCGTCGAGACCTTCCCGACGGCGGACGAGCTGACCGCGTTCCTCGCGCAGCCGGGTGCCGCCTCCGGCACGGCCGGATCGCCGGCGTCGGCAGGCTGACGGCCGACCGGCCGCGGAGGCTCACCCCTGCCCGCCGCCCGGCGACGTCGCGGACGTGCCGTGCCGGGCGAGCTGGCCGAGGAAGTCGTGGCACCGGTGGGCACGATCCGAGTCCTCGGCCATGACCTGCTCGAAGAACGCCGCGATCTCCTCCTGGCCGGCGTTGCGGGCGTCGCGCACGTACTGCCCGTAGTCGTGTCCTGCCTTGAGCGAGTGGTACTGCACCGAGACGAGGTCGTAGGTGACGTCGTCGAAGCCGGTCTCTCCGGTCGCCATGGTCGTCCTCCTTGCTGAGAGGGACGGCCCCCTGCTGGACCTCGTCCCACCGTCCCAGCCCTGCCCCTGCTCGCAAGCGGGCCGGTCAGGAACCGGGGGCGTCGGAGGACGGCGCCCCGTCGGCCTCGCGGGCGAACCGGTCGAGCTCGCGCAGCACCAGGGGGAGGAGGCCGGGGTCGACGAGCGCCCGGAAGTGCCCCGGGGTGGCGAGGCGGACGTGGCGGGCCCCAGGCAGCTCGCCACCAGCCGGGACGTGCGGGTCGAACCACGTGGCGGCGGACACGATGCGCGCGTTGTCCGAGCGCTGCGCGTCCAGGGCGGCGATCACCTCGTCGTCGGGCAGGAACGCCCGCACCGCGCGCAGCGGCAGCCACCGGGCGTACGGCGACCCGGAGAACGGGGTGTTCACGGCCACCATGCCCAGGACACGGTCGCCCACGTCGGCGCGGCCCATGAGCGTCTTGCCGATCAGCCCGCCCTTGCTGTGCGCGACCACGACAACCCCCGACAGCCCGCCGTCGACCAGCGTCCGCGCGGCGAGGTCGGCCATGTCCGGGATGCTGCCCCGGTTGAACCCCATCGGGGCCACCACGTGCACGGGGTGCCCGCGACGGTGCAGGCCGCGTGCCAGGGGCTCGAGGAAGCGCCAGCTCTCGTAGACGCCGGGCAGCAGCAGCACCGCAGGCCGACGGACGGGCCAGGGGCGGGCATACGTCTCGGGGCCGGAGCGCGACGCGATGCCCGCGACCTGCCTGCGCGCGGCGTAGGCGTAGTCAGCGGCACGCCAGGACAGCCGCCGCCACAGCTGCGCCACGTCAGGCCGCCCGCTCACGGATCCAGCGCGCCACGACCGCGGGGTGGGTCGCCATCGCCACGTGCCCGGCGCCCCGCACCTCTCGCAGCTGACCGTGCGGTGCCGCGAGCGCCAGCCGCCGCGCCCACGGCCGGGAGCACACGCGGTCCCGCTCACCGCGGACCACGAGGATGCCACCTCGAACCCGCGAGACGGCCGCGCACGTGTCGAAGCCGAGCATCCGAGGAAGCATCGCCGCGTACCACCGTGGCCCGGTCCGCAGGTAGTCGACCGTCACGGCGGCGTTCACCCGTGCCGGCTCGTGGAGCCCGTCACGGGCGAGCCGCCACGCCTGGCCGGCGGGCGACGGCGCCCCGGAGTCGACGACGGGTCCGATCAGGACGCCCGCAGGTGCCCGAGCCGGCGCCCGTGCCATCATCGCGGCGACGACCTGGGCGCCCATCGAGTGGCCGACGAGCACGGCGGGGCCCACCTCCCGCCGCCCGAGCATGCGCAGCACGGTGCGGGCGACGTCCTCGACGCTCGGCGCGGCCGCGGGACGCGGACTTCGCCCGAAGCCGGGCAGGTCGGGCACGAGGACCCTCCGGTCGGCGGCGAGCTCCGCGGCCAGGGGACGGAAGTAGCGCTCGGACATGCCGATCCCGTGCACGAGCACCACGGCCGGTGCCGTCGGGTCGCCCACCTCCCGGACCGCGAGCGGTTCGGCCCGCCCCACGGCGCGCCGACCGGGGGCGGTCACGCCGCCCCGTCTCCCGCGCGGGCGGCCCGCGTGGCCCAGCGCGTCAGGAGGTAGACGACCAGGCCCAGCGCGAGGAGCACGCCGGCGAGCGCCCAGTGCTGGGCCTCCTGCTGGGTCAGCAGCACGACGCAGGTGACGACGGCGAGCACCGGCAACGCCGTCGGCGCCCGGAAGTGGTCGTGGTCGACGTCGTCGCGGCGCAGCACGAGCACGGCGACGTTCGTCGAGAGGAAGACGAACAGGAGCAGGAGGACCACGGTCGAGGCCAGGTCGACCAGCTCCCCCGTCGCCGCCAGCACGACGGCCACGGCGGTCGTCACCAGGATGGCCACCCCGGGCGTACGGCGGCGCGGCAGCACCCGGGCGAGCGGGGCGGGCAGCAGCCCCTGCTTCGCCATGCCGTAGGAGAGCCGGCTCGTCATGATCATGGTCAGCAGGGCCCCGTTGGCGACGGCGACGAGCGCGATCACGGCGAACAGCTCCGGCGGGACGGCACCGGCCGCGCGGACGACCTCGAGCAGCGGGCCCGAGGACGCCGCGAGCTCGGCCGGGGGCACGACCGCCGGCGCGACGAACCCGAGCAGCACGTACACCGCGCCCGCGGTGGCGAGCGCGCCGAACAGGGCACGGGGGTAGACCCGCGAGACGTCGCGGACCTCCTCGGCGAGATTCGCCGACGTCTCGAAGCCGACGAACGAGTAGAACGCCACCAACGCGCTCCCCAGCACGGCGAGTCCCACCGACGAGTCCTCCGGCGGGGTGAACGCCCCGCCGAGGTCGGCGTCGCCGCGACCGATCACCCACGCCCCGAGGACGATGACCAGCACCAGGCCGCTGGCTTCGATCACCGTCATCACGACGTTGGCCCGCAGCGACTCCTTGATGCCCCACGCGTTGACCAGCGCCACGACGAGCAGGAAGACGATCGCCGCCGGGACCTGCGGGACGTCGAGGAAGGCGGTGAGGTACTCCCCCGTGAACGCCAGCGACAGCCCGGCTGCGCTCACCACCCCCGCGGCCAGCATGCAGAACCCCACGAGGAACGCGACCAGCGGGCTGCGGAACGCCTTCTCGGCGAAGACGGCCGACCCGCCGGCCCGCGGGTACTTGGTGACGAGCTCGGCGTAGGAGAAGGCCGTCAGCATCGCCATGGCGAGCGCGATCGTGAACGACAACCACACGAGGCCCCCCGCCTCGCCGGCCATCTCGCCGATGAGCGCGTACACCCCCGCCCCGAGCACGTCGCCGAGGATGAACAGGTACAGCAGCGGCCCGGTCACCGCTCGTCGCAGGCTCGCCGCGTCTGAGGCTCCACGGGGTCCGGAAGTATCGGTGCTGGTCATCTGCCGAGTCTCGGGACCCGGCCGCTTGCACGCCCGTCGGAGCCGCTGACTGGCGGAACCGGAGGAGAGTCGGTGGGCCCGGAGGGACTCGAACCCCCGACATCCACGGTGTAAGCCTCGGAACGAGTGGTGACCTGCAGCTTCGCTTCGCCAGGATCGCCCACGGGGGTCCAGCGGGGGTGTGCCGGCACGCATGGCTGCATATGCCTACGGTGCCATGGCTCGTCCACGCGCGAACGGCGGGATCCAATTCGGTCACCGTAGGTGACTTCGGATAGCTCGGGCCGCTTCGAGCCAGCGCTGCTGTCACCGGCCAACGGGTCCGCCAGGCGTAGTTGGGCTCATCCCCATCGAGGGTGTAGATGAGGCCTGAAGCCGCCGGTCTCGAACACGTCGTCGTAGGCCGCGCCAGGCCCGCATCCGGGCCGCCCGCGGCCCCGGGGGGCTGAGCAGCTGGTGGTGGATCCGACGTACGTCGGCCGCGATCCGCTCGATCGGAGGGCCGGCTGGCCACCTCACCCTTCCGCGGGCCTCGCGGCGTTTCCTCCGTCCGGGGCGTGTGGCAGCTGGCCACCGACTGGGCCGACTACGCCGAGCAGATGGCGCAGGTGCTCGATGCCGAGCCGGGCATTCGAGGGCGGCGTGGTCGATCGCTGGGCCGACGGCCGGTGACGAAGTTCGAGCGCAAGGGGACTGCCACCGGCCGCAGCAACGCCGACCGGACGCAGCGCGGATCGGTAGGTCAGCTGCCCCCGGCGATGTTAACCAGCCACGAGGTCCCGAACCGGTCGACGCACATCCCGAACTCGTCGCCCCACGGCTGGGTGGCCAGCTCGACCGTCACGGTCCCTCCGTCCGACAGCGCCTGCCAGTAGCCGCGCAGTTCCTCGGTGTCGTCCCCGCCGAGGCTGATCGCGAGATTGTTCCCGGGCCGCAACGTCTCGCCCGGCAGCATGTCGGCGGCCATCAGCGTCAGGCCAGACGCTGTTTCCAGCTGGCCGTGCATGACCTGGTCGCCCACGCCGTGGTCGTCGGTGCAGAAGTCGCCGAAGTGGTTGATCGTGAGATCGCCGCCGAACACGTCCTGATAGAACGCCAAGGCGGCCGAGGCATCACCCGCGAAGCTGAGGTAGGGATTCAGTCGAGTGGTCATGGACCGACGATAGAGTGCTCATCCCACTCGAGGGTGTAGTTGCTGCCTGAACCCGCAGGACTCGAGGAGTGATCTCGCGATGTCATTCGTCAGGTTGCGGAACCCGAGGGCGGAAGCACGGAGGTGCTCGATCCGGCCGTTGATCGCCTCGGTCGGGCCGTTGGAGGTGCTGGGCCGGTCGAAGTAGGCCAGTACGTCGGCTCCTCGCTCTTCAATGTGCGGCCCAGGGTGATGATCTCGGTGAGGGCCTTCAGCACGCCAGCGCTGACAGACCCGAAGAGCTTGACCATCAACTCTCGTCCCTTCGCCCGGTCGGGCTCGCGGCAGGCGGCGATCATCCGCTGATAGATGCCCCAGGTGGCTTCGACCTGGACATGGTGGTGGTCGGCGAACAGCGGGGAGTCGTTGGCAGTGTCCCAGGCCACGCCGAGCCCTTCGGCAATCCGGGCCACGGTCAGGTGCTGGACTACGAGAACCTCCAGAGCCCACCGCAGGCCACGACGCGACAGCTTGGCCCGAGGCTCGGCCGCCGTGCTGGTGTCTTGGCGCCATGCGTGCCCGCAGAGCCGCCGGGACGACCCTCCGACAGCGCAGTTGCCCACCTGGGGTAGACCCTGAGCGCCACCCGCTGTTGCCCGCACCGCCCGGGCCTGGCACCGGCGATACAAGTGCCCCGGGTCACGCTTCAGGGCGCATCGATGCCACGGTTGACCTCGTGCAGATAGAAGAGGTCGTTCCCACGCACCTCCCTTACCGCCTTCGCACGATCGGACGCGGCGCGCACGGCGAGGCTCGCAGCGCTTGCCACCGCGGGCGCAGCGGCAGCCAGTGCGGTAACAACCGAGTCGATATTCGTCATCGATTGAATGCCCAGAAGAATTGCGCCGGGGCTCCCAAAACCCGCCGCGACCGTCAATGGATTCACGCCGACCTGCGTGGCGAGATGCTTAACGAAGGCGTTCTGTTGCAATCCGTCACGCAATTCATCCAGCACCGGCGCAACATTGGTCCTCCATAGATCATCAATTTCAGTTGCCGATTCTTCGTCGTACGCCTGCGACTGGAGATGTCCCGACAGTGACGTGACCGCACGACGGTAGCGGCCAAGCAACGGCCTCAGGTCTTCACGAAGCGCGAGGATGTCATGCATTTCTGAATACTGGAACGAAGGCAGTCGTGCCAGGAGCCCGCCCCCAACGGCGGCCTCCTTGGCGTGGGTCAGGGTGAGCTTGTTTGGCGCAACATGCCCCTCCCGGACCAGCGACCGAGCGAGCGAGGCTGCCGACTCGTCGAAGACCGCGTGCACTGTGGGGTCCTGCAAGGCACGCTTCAGGTGGTTGACGTACTCCGCCATCATGACGTCGATGTCACCTTGCCCGAGGCCGACCTCATTCACTGTGACCAAGCCCAACATGATCGCCTCGTCTAGCTCACGCAGGCCCGAAGAATCGAGCATCTCGGAAGCGACCAAGCGCATTTTCCCTGCCGAGTCATCTAGCTCCTCGATGATCTCGAACAAACTTTCAAGTTCTGGATACTGATTCAGCAGTCCCTGGCGAGCAGCTGGCGGTAGCTCGCCGAGCGAGCGGCCGAGATCGACGATTTGACGCCAATTGCTTGGAAGCGCATCGCCGCCGAGATGGCGCAGAGTATTCCCATCCAAGGAACCAAGCAGGTCGAGCGCGTCTCCCGTCGTAGCAGACTCAAGCATTCCCATGGCAGCGACCATCGCGGCACTAGCGCTGACGAGCTCAACTGAGTCGGCGTACAACAGTGCTGCTTTTGTGAGAGCAACATCAGAGCCGAGATCAACACCCTCGCTTGAAGTCTTTGGTTGCGTTGCGATGATGACCCGGAGCTGAGAGCCAACAGAGACGTAGCGAACACGCTTCGGCCTACTGCGGCGGTTCGGACGACGTGACGGTTTGCCCACGCACCAAGTGTGCCCGAATGTCGGCACCGACCTTGGGTGAATTCGTTCGGCAAGTGCGAAGCTGCCTAGTCCCTGCTGATGGTTCATGGCCTCAACCCGGTGCCAAGACGCGCTGCCCGTCGCCGCGCCATCGCTGCGGCCCTAGCTTCCGACTTACGGTCGACCTTCTCGCGGTGGCCTATCCCTCGGGAACCGGCCTCAACAGGACGCCAGGAGAGGGCCTGAGACCGGTCGCGCATGTCCACGTCCGCCGCGACCATGCCAGCAAGCGTTTCAATGAGTCTGCGGCGTTCGGCCAGTGCGCGCGCCGAATCCTCGCCCAGCGGCCCGCGGGCGGCGGGGATGAGTCCCGCGATGAGGTCTGGGGTTGTGTGCCGCGCAGCGCGTTCGGTGGCGCGGGTCAGTCGAGCTGTCAGGACGGCGGCAACGTCGTCAGCGTCGAGGAGGCTCCGTCGGGCGACGAGTCGCGGTAGCAGCGCGTCGACGTCATGGCCGTAGGCCTCGGCTCGACGCAGCTCGGCGGCCAGAACGCCGAACGCCTCCGACTGGATGGCCCTGTCAGTATCGACTGGCGCAAGTCGGCCGACGTCCCGCAGGGCATGTCGAACGACGCGGGTCCAGCGGTCTCGTTGCGCGGCGGCGGCGATGGTCTAGTACTCGGCGGCGATCTGGGCCATGCCAGACCAGCGGTTCTGCTCGCTCTCGGTCACCTGATGTGCCGAGGCCTCGGCGCCGTTGTGGTTCAGGACTCCGAGCAGGACGCTGCGTGCGGTGACGTCCGGGTCGGGCGGGGCAGCGTGCAGCGGGTCGGGCCGGTCGAGTGCCACGTAGGCGGTGTTCGCGTGGCGGCCTCGGGTCATGGACACGTAGAGGTTCTCGCGGGTGCTCGACGGAGAGACGACGACGTGCGCGGTGTCGACGGTCATTCCCTGGGCGCGGTGGGCGGTGACGGCGTAGCCGAGGTCGACGTGCTCTGCGACGTAGTCCGCAGGCAGCACCAGGCTCCCCCGCCGCCGCTCGGGGCGAACTTCCAACCCGCCGTCGAGGCGCACGCGGGTCACGGTCCAGCGGTCGCCGTTGCGCACCCACCCGTGTGGCCCGGTGCGTAGGCGGCGGTCATTGCGGCGCGTGACGATGACGTCTCCTGCGGAGGCCCGCGCGTCGTCGTGCAGGGCGATGTCGCGTCCGGCGGAGGTCAGCCCGAGGCCGATGCGTTCGGCGCGGGCGCGGTCGTTGAGCTGCCGGACGGTATCAGAGGTCTCTGTGACCAGGAGGCTCGCCCGGCCGGCATCGACGTCGTGTCGCCAGGCGGTGTAGGCGGCGTCGACCATCTCGTCGGTGCTGCCTTCGCGGAGTCGGCCGTGCGCCTCGTACTCGTCGACGACTGTGGGGTCGCCGTCGCGCAGCCCCAGCGAGGCGGTCTTCTCCCAAACATGGACAAACCGGTGGACCCCGGTCAGCCGCGGCGTGTCCTCGCCGCGCGCCGATACCAGCATCGCGAACGCGCCGCCCGCGTCCACGGACTGCAGCTGGGCCGGGTCGCCGACGAGGACGACCTTGGCGCCGATCTGCGCGGCACGGGCCGTGATCGTGTCCAGGGCTCGGGTAGACGCGAGGGCCGCTTCATCGAGGATCACCAGTTGGCCCGCGGCAAAGGACGCCCGGCCGCGGCGGTGGTCGTAGATCCATTTCGCGGTGTTGTCGCAGGGGATCTGGAGGTCGTGGGCGAGCACCTGAGCGGCTGCGGCCGACGGCGCCATCCCCACCACGCTTCCCTGACCGTGCGTGGCGATCCAGCCGGCAGCCAGGGCGCACATCGCCGTCGTCTTGCCCGTTCCGGCAGGGCCGACGAGCAGGTCCAGCCGCCGCCCCGAGGTCAGAAGCTGCGCGACGGCGCGAGCCTGCTCGGGGTCGAGTGTCACGCCGTCGGGCGTGCGTCCAGCGACGACGCGCAACGCGGTCGTCCGATCGACAACCTGCCCGCCGGCGTCGTCCGCGAGGCGCAGGAGCCCGTCCTCCATTGCTAGGAGTTCGTGACTGGTGAACCTCGCGCTGTGCCGCCGACGCAGGGTGCTCGTCCCGTCGGGCCGCCGCATCGCCGCAGGGGTGCTGGCCAGCTCTCCGGGCGTGAGCTGGACGGAATGGCGTGTGGCGGCGTCGGTGATCATCGCGACGACCTGCTCGCGATCCTCCGCCGTGGCGAACCGCAGGTGCATCGTGCGGCGCGAGGCTTCGGCCCACAGGTTCCAGTGTTGCCATGTCGACCGCTTCTGCGAGACGTTCGCCACCACCTCGGCCGCGACCTGCTCGACGACGTCGAGAGGCACGGCGTCAGCAGTGAGGAACGGGGCGGTTCCTCCGGCGGTTCGGTTGCGCGCCCATTCGGTCGGATCCCGGCGCATCAGCCGTTCTGCCCGGCGCCGCCAGTCGGCGGTCAGGTCCGCCAAGGAGTGGATGGACTTCTCCGGTCGCGTGGCGAGGGTCGCCTGGGCACGAAGCTTCACGATCGCCCGCGGCGAGGGTCGGTGGCCATGCGCTGCCGCGTAGCCGGCGATGAGTCGGTCAGTGACGACGTCGATGTGACGAGACCGGGAGGAGAACTCGGTCAGTAGCTCGTCGGGGACGCCGGCGATCTCCCACTGCGTGGACCTGTCCGGGCCGCGGTCACGCCGCTCCCACGCGACGCCGAACATGTTGGTGAGACGGTCGGCCAGGACGGCGTTGTAGTGCTCCGACAGCGCGACGACCGCGTGATGCAGGGCGCGTGAGTCCAGGGTGCGCCACTGCCCGTCGTGAGCGGCCTTGACCTTGTTCGAGATCACCAGATGCGTGTGCAGCTGCGGATCGTTCGCCCGCGAGTCCCAGTGGTCGTACGCCGTCGCCGCCACCCCCACCACCGAGATCTGCGCCACTCCCCCATGCCCCGTCCGTGTCGCGGCGACCTCCCGCTCCAGGAAATCCAGCACCTGCCCGACAGCGTCGTGGTGCGCCGCCACGATCAGCTCCTGCGTCGTCGCGTCCGCCAACCCCCACAGCACCGACACCGACTTCGGCACCGAGAACGTCAAGTCGAACCCCGCCGTCGCCGTCTGGCTCCCGCGGGCCGCCTCCCGTGCCTGGATCCGCGCCACCTCGGCGTCGAACGCCGCCGCAGGCAGCGAACGGTCCACGTCTCGAACCCGGACGGCCGCACGCTCCTTCGCCGTCGGGTACTCGCGAAAGGGCCGCCCCAGCGGCTCACCTGTTACCGGATCCTCGCCACGCCCCAGCAGCGTCTGCAGCTGCGCCGGCGTCACCGCCATCCCGCCCTGCAGCGCGCCGCCACCGAGGTGCCCGACGCCGCTGCCCATCCACACCCCGGGCGGCGTGCCCGCCTCCGTGAAGTACCTCGTGAACGCCGACGCCTGCGGCCCGCTCCCGTCGCCGGTCACGACCGACCGCAGCAGGCACGCGTATCCCTGCCCGGCCGATATCACTCGTAGCGAGACCGTCACACCTGACAGGTGTGGGGCTCGACCCGCCTCGGGTGCCAGAGGTGTAAACCGATCGTTCCGGTGCGTACCGGGGTCGATCTGAGGCGCAGGCCGGGCGTGGCCGCGACGACGCACCGGCACCTCGCGGGTCGACATTCGTGCGCGAGACGCCCCTTGCCGCGACGGCGTCGGCGAGGCGACCTTGAGAGCCCTCCTCCACGGCGGCGGACTGGGGCCAGGCGGGGTGGTACGTGACGCTGCTCTTCACGCTCGCCCGCTCGGCGCGCAATCGGATCCCCCGGAGCATGCGTCGGGTCATCAGCAGGGTCACCGGCTCGCCGAGACGTGTGGCAAGGCGAAGCGCGCTGCTATTCGGCATCTCGGTGCGGGAGCGCGACAGGAGCCGGCAGGTCCCGTCGGGGCATGGGAGGACATGAAACGACCAGACGCCGTTCCACGGATGCTCCGGGGGACTCTGCCGGAGCACGAGAGTCCGTGGACGGTCGGCACGTGCGACGCGGAACGCGTAGCCGGTTGGCATGCCTGCATACCCTTCCGGCACGACGACGACCCGGTCACCCGGCGACAGGTGCTGCCACTGCGGTCGCACCTCGTTCGTGCTGTGGATGTCGAGGCCGACCAGGTTCTCGGCCCAGTCGTAGCTGTACATCCCCCCGCGGTCCTGCCCGATCTGGACGAGCCACGACCAGATCGTCGCCGCAGGCGCTGCGACCGTGGTCCCCAGCGTCGTGGACTCGGCCGGTTCGGGGACGAGGTCGTCACCGGGCAGGTCTCCCACGATCTCGTCGGCCGTGGCACCCCAGTGCCGGTAGTCGTGCAGGAGGCGCAGGCCGAGGCCGACCGCACCCACCACCGCGAGCAGCGTGCTGAGTCGACGGCCCCGCGCCCTGACCGATCTCACGTCCCCTCCCGCTCCGAGGCGTTATCGCCGCAGCTGGACGTCGCGGTGCTCGATCTCCGCGATGTCGTCCTCGGTCGCGCTCAACAGACGGTCGGCCACGTCACGCAGAGCACGGCTCACGGCGAGCTCCTCGCCGATCTCCGTCACGGCGACGTCCCGCGGGCTGCGGCGTGCGTAGCCACGCCCCTCGACCTGCGTCCCGGCCGACGTCGTCAGGAGGGCGTGGGCCGCCGTGACGACACCGTCGGCCCCCGGGTCGTCGGCGTCGAAGAGCTGGATCTCGGCCTTCCAGGTGTGGGTCATGGCGGTCTCCTTCGTGACAAGGCCGACGCACCTGCGCGCAGGCTCCTTGCCCCGATCGTCCGTCCCTCGGCGTCACGGGCACAGTGCCGTCCGGCCGGACCGCACGAGAAGTGCGGACCGCCCGGTAGTGACCAACGGCCCTGTCGCTCGACGTCGCCCGTTGCCACCGTGGAGTTGTCGCGCACGACGCCGGCCACGGCCTGTGGCCGGCAAGCGGCAGGACGAAGGAGAACGACGGTGGACGACCGACAGATCAGGCTGATCGACCATCCCGGGCAGGCGGCCGTCGGGGTGCGGCGGATCGCCCACCCCGACGAGCTCTCCGCGGTGTTCTCCACCCTTCTCCCCCGCGTCGCCGAGCTCCTGGACCGGCTCGGCGCCCGGCCGGCGGGCCCGCCCTACGGGCGCTA
>Ga0182740_1001273_pt1 | contig 17647 bp, 11 predicted proteins | sample eDN5th37CKraftBY_FD_128872 | JGI IMG/M metagenome (GOLD analysis project Ga0182740, IMG submission 128872) | Enriched backyard soil microbial communities from Emeryville, California, USA - eDNA 5th pass 37_C Kraft BY (version 2) (version 2) | ecosystem: Environmental > Terrestrial > Soil >...
AACCCGGCCATCGCCATCATAGGCAATCTGCGTGACCGGCGCACCGCTGCCAGGATCGGGATAGGTGACCCTTATCGGATTGCGGTCATCGTCATAAGCCGTTGCCACCGTAGCGTCGACGTCGATGCGAGGCCCTTTGACCGTGATCTGATTGCCGTAGCCGTCATAGCCATAGGTGGTCGTATAGTTGAGGCCCGAAGGGTCGAGCGTCGCGGTTTTGAGCGTAAGCCCGTTGGCGGCGGTGTCATAGCCAAACACCATAACGATCGATGGCGGTGAACCTGCGGTCGCGGTCACCTGTCGCTGGGTGAGCAGGTTGATATTACCCGACAGGCTGGCGGTGGCCGTGTAGCTGTTGACCGTTTTCGGAGCGCCAGCATAGCCCGAAGGCGCAGGCAGCGTAACGGTATCCACCTGACCATCGATTTTGTAGCTGTAGTTGGTGACGTTGCCGAGCGGATCGGTGATCGACGCGGGCTGGTTGCAGGTATTGATCGACGTGCAGTCCCAGACCGACGTACCCTCATTATAGGCGATCGTCGTCCAGATATGTTGCGAGCCACTCGACGTGTCACAGGCTGGATAGGCGCCGGCTGTCTTTGGAATAATGCAGGTCCGGGTAGGATTGGAGCGGATGTCGTAACTGATTTCGGTTGCATTGCCTTCGGGTAGGTCGGTCCTGACGAGACGGCTCAGCGCGTCGTAGGTGTATATCGTCGGCAGACCCGTGCGAGGGCTGACATCGCGGATCGTGTTTCCGAAGTTGTCGCTGTAACGGATCACGTGGACATCCGCGACACCGCTGCCGGGATGAGTCACCATCTCGGAGCGCGTTCCAGCGAGGTAGAGGTCAGTGACATGGCCGCCGCTGTCGGTCTGCTGTTTCACCCGTCCGAGGCTGTCGTATACATTGGTAATGTGCGCGCCCGGCGCGGCGCAATTGGTGCCACTACCCTCGGTCGGCAGATAATAGGAGGTTATCCGTCCGGACCCGTCGTAGCAGTAGAGTGTCCGTCCGCCGCGCGTGTCGGTGACCTGCTGGAGCAGGTTGCCGGTGTAAGAGTAGCTGACCGTGCGCTGCGTCGCGCCCAGCAACGGCGTATCGGTGACGCTGCTGATCTTCCCGCTGGTCCAGTTGAGGTTGAGCCGACGACCAAGATTGTTCGAAACTCGCGTTAGCAAGCCGGAGGTGTAGGTGAACGTTGTCTTGATCCCGCTCGGCTGCGTTATGGTGCTGACGGAGGCAAGACCGTTCGCGTCGGGCGTGCCGAACACCATCTGGTTCCCGCCTGCATCGGTCACGACCCAGGCCAAAGGCGATCCCGAGAGGCGAGCCGTGGATTGCTGCGAAGGATTATAGCTGTTGTCCGCCAGCCGGTGGAAGTTGGTGGCGCTGGTGCCGCCATTGACGGTCACGATGTTGTTGACGATGCGGTCCCCGATCCAGCTGTAGCCGATCGCCGCCACCGCCGCATTGAGAAGCAAGGGCGACGTGTCGCTTACCAGATCGCGGTTGACGAACTTGACGGCGAGCATTTCAGCGGCGTCCCAGGCGTCGTACATGCCCATCGGACGCACCCCGTCACTGGTGGTCTGCGTCGAGATTTGCAAATTGCTCTTCCAGCCTTGGCCGAAGGGCGAAGAGGGCAGAATGTCAGCCGCCGTGTAGCTGCGCTCGAGCGAAATCAGACACGGCGAGTCCGCCTCCCCGACCGATATATCAGTGGCAACGTTCAGGAAGGACCCAGATACCTGGTCCACCGGGTCCGCCAGCGCTCTGCCAGGGTGCGTTATGTAATAGCCGGCGCATTGGAAGAAGCCTTTGCAGACAGCGGGCTTCGGAGCGGGAGCACTCGGTCTTGGGGCGACGACCAAGATTTCGGGTACCTCAGGAGCAGACAGGGTGGCCTCCGGCGAACGTCCGGTGACAATTATGTCCTGAGTGGCTGCGTTGAGATTGGCGTTGACGCTATTCGCCTGAGTCTGTGGAGCGCCGCTGTAACCACCCGCATAACCACCCGAAATGATCGCCGCGTAAGGGCCAACATTACCGGGTGGGTAGCCATAGAAGCCCGCGCCCGTCCATTTCGGCGAGGTGGTAATTGCCGGGTTGGAAAGGTTCCCGCGCTGAGGCAAGATAACCCGATAGTTCGATGTGCAGACGTAGGTTTTGATTAGGCTGAGCGTACTATTGGGGTCGCTCTCAAGACCATAGCCGACCAGGCTGCTCTTATAGGTGTTGAAGTCGGTGCAGGACGTGAAGTCGTAGATGAAGCGTCCCGGGTTTTCCGGAGGCTCCTATCTGCATCATAGCTGTAGGTAGTGATTTCCCATGCTTGCGCTGGCCGCGATAAAAAGGAGACCTGAAGCGATAACCGAACGAACTATCTTCATGCTATTAATTCTTGTTTTGCTTTAAGCGTGGCATGGATAAGCGATATTATATTGTTAAAGATATTATACCACCATATGATTGTACATAAGTCTACACAAACCGTATCACCCCGCAACCGTTAGGTAACTAATGTGGCAGTAGGAACTTCCTGCGTCATTCGTTAAAGAGGCAGAGATAGTCTTTCCTGTGGCGTATGCCGTCGTAAGTATGCTAACGAACACTTGGTAATTAGAGTCTGCTTGATTGAGGTAAACCCAAGATTCCGTGCCTGGTCCGCACGCATTGGAGATGATTCCTTCGACATTTACACGAAAGTCAAAATAATTTCCGCTATTTACGTCTATACTCCCAATTTTTCCTGTAACTATACCATCCCAAGCGCTCGCCGGCGTAGACCACATAAGAACAGCCGAAAGAAGTGTGGGTATAAAACTGCGGTAAGCAAGACGCATAGTTAATCCCCCCGGCTAGCCTTAAATTAGGAAGTTTCCTCTCGAAGCGATCCAGCGTGGCAATTATGTGCTAACAAATAGTAAATAGAAATCAGGGTAGTGAAGAAAATCTATCAAGATGCTGAAATATACGGTTTCGTCGCCATTGCGGTATGTAAATTCCTTTCGAGACAGCTGTCGTACGTGGATTAGCGCATTTTCCCCTGATACTTGATCGCTTTGTCGGCACCATTCCATTCGAAGTCGATGCCGCGCGACGTTGAAGCAGTCGAACGATGCTCGACACCGAAACAGCGATGCTGGGATGACGAAATTGCGAGGGTTAGCGGCAATCCCACTGACCTTGACCGGCGGGCGATCGACTTGAAGTGTAGCCAGCATTGAGCCTGTTGTGTGCTAGACAGACCGATCGGCGACCCGACGCCTACGACCCGGCGATATGACGCTGGATAAGGTGGAGCGGGTGCTGATATAAAAGGAATCGCCGACTTTCCAGACATTCAGCGGTCCAGATTCGCTCCCTGAAACCCGCCTTTCATCGATTAACGTGTCAGGATTGGCGACCGAGTGTGCGGACAGCTCGGAAGGGCAGGATACGGTGGGCAATTCGGAGAACCTGCCGTTCGGCCAAGCCGACGAAGCGTGGGCAACTTCGCGGTGTCCTTACGGTCGTTGCAGCGCGTGGTCGGTCGCGTCGCCGCTTCGGCGATCGCCTCGGCATCGCGACCGTCATTCTTCTGCGCTTTCACATACAGCCGTACATACTCGGGTGTCGGAGTGATGTTCGATTACGGCGGCGCTGGCGCGAAGCGACAGGGCGGGCAACATTGCTGCCCATCAGCGGGAGGGGGAACAATGAGGAATTTGCGTGGCTTATCGGCGTCGCGGCCTGCGCGCTCGGCTCCGGCGCATAGGTGTCGTCCGGCGATGGTCGGGCGGCGACCGACCATGCCTTCCAGACGGCGCTGGCCCAGCACAACCTCTACGCTGCGGGCGTGGCCTTGAACAATCTCGTTGACGCACGATTACCGGCCAAGGATACGGGCAGGCCGGACCCACTCCTCGACCGCCTTTTCGCCGACCTTTTCGCCGCCAGTGGTCATTTGTCGTCGGCGGGGCCAATTCTCCGGCGGGTGCTCGATGATCCCGCCACCCCGGAGCCCGATCACTACCGCCTGCTGTTCGCATCTCATGAGGAGAGCACGGGCGCGTGGTCGGATGCGGAAGGCCCGTATCGGCAGATCGCCGACGATCCCAAGTCGTCACCCGAAACCGCCCTTTTGGCCCAGTTCGGGATCGCTCGGCTCCAGATGGCCACCGATCCGTCCGCCGCGCTGGCGACCTTGACCGCCATCGACCGCAACCACATTCCAGGCAACATGGCATGGGAGGTCGATCTTCTCATCGAACGAGCGGCCAATATGGCCGGACCGGACAAGGCGGCTATGGCGGCATCGGCGCTGGATCGAGCTTGGGCAGAGCCCGCCAATGCCGGTGTCGCGGACGGCGCGGTTGCGCAGGTGGCAAGTGATCGCGCGCTCGCCGCCGGCCGCAAAGGCGATCGTGAGACGCTGATCGCGATGCTCGGCGTGGACAGGTCCAACCGCGGAGCCAATCAGAAGCAGAACATGATCGCCAGCGACTTGCCGATCTGCGGGGCCAATGGGATTAGGCCAGAGTATGTCGTGATCATCAATGTTGCTCACCAGCCCCCCGTCGGGGCGGCCGGCCGTTGCCTTGGCGTGGGCGAGCCGTCCGGGCATTGCCGCTCCTTTCCTGCTCGCAGCGGAGCGCAGCGATGCTCCTTCGGTTCCAGACGGACTGGTCGCCTCCTTCGCTTTGCGATGCCGAACCGTTCCTGCGGTGAGCTACGTTGCGCGTAGTTCGATCGTCGAGGACACATCACGGGATGGATGACAGGCGCGGTACCTACCCGGCGTCCAACAGTGATGCCGGCGATGGGCTATCATCGCTCGCGACCAAGCTCGCCCACCGTCAGGCCCGGTATGGCTCCAACTCGGTCATGCTGTTGCCGTTGCTGTTTCGCATCGCGATGCCGGACATGGTCGATTTCAGCGACACCGAGGGCAGGAAGCACGCGTCGGAGGTGACGGAGCACATCGGCACCATTCTCCAGCAGAACCACGCACCGGCGTCGCTGACGTTGATGTGGCGGCTCTCGTCGATCAGCGTAGCGGTCATGGCCCAAACAAAGACGGAAGCCGAGGGTCAGGCCGAGATGCAAGCGTTGCTGCAAAAGATGACCGACGACCCGGCCTTGCCTCTCGATACGCTCTATATGCTCACCAATGGCACCGCCGACATGCCCACCCTCCCAACCGAGTTCAAGCAGATGATGCTCAAATCGACGCTCGACTTGCTGACACGGAAGGCCCCGGCGGGAGACCAGCGAACTGCCGCTATCGCGCTGCGACTGCATGAGCTTCGTGCCTCGGCGGGCGACAAGGCCGGTGCCCGGGACGCAATCGCCAGGATCGACATCTCACACGATGCCTGTGAGCTTTCCGATCCACAGTCCCATTACGTCTCGTCGAACATCACAGCGGACGACTATCCCGGCGATCTTGCCTTTATGACTATGCCGGGCGTCAGCACCGCCGAGTTTGATCTCGACGCGTCGGGTGCGGCGCAGAACGGCAGGCTATTGCTGGAAGACCCGCTCTATGCGTTCGATCAGATCGCGTGGGCGCGCATCCCGACCATTCATTACGACCCGGCCCGATTTGACGGGAAGATGTCGGAGTGCCGGGCGGTGACGCAGAACATCCGGTGGCAGATGCCCAACAGCTTCATGGGGATGTGGTGATCCCCGAGGCGTCCAATGCGGTAGGGCAGATCAAAGTTCGCGCGTCATGCATGAAGTGTATCCAAGTTCGTCGAGCACCACCAGGTCGAGCCGTGACATGATCGTCAGCGACAACGGCACCGAGCTTACCTCCAACGCAGTACTGGCATGGTGCGGAGAGATCGGCGTGGAGTGGCATTACATCGCGCCCGGCAGGCCGATGCAGAATGGCTATGTCGAGAGCTTCAACGGCCGCATGCGCGATGAGCTGCTCAACGAAACGCTATTCCTCAGCCTCGCAAATGCCCGGGACAAGATCGCGGCTTGGGCGGAAGACTACAACCAGGAGAAACCGCACTCATCCCTGGGCTACGCAACCCCGGCGGCGTTCGCTGCCGAACTAGATAAGCAATGGTCCGCTTCGCTACGCCCTTCGGGCTACGCTGCGCAGGCCATTGCTCAACCCGCGCTCATGCGCGAAACAACCGCTCGGCTCTAATCCCAGCTGGGGGTCAGGTCACCACCGTCCGAAAATGTCTTAGACGCAGGCGCATACACGACTTATAGGCCCGAGCTATCGAACGCGAAACCGGAAATCCTTCCGCCTCGTTAAGCTACTAAGGGACTTGCGCCATCATGAGAGAATTTCACTCCTATCGCCCGGCTGAGGGCCATCGTCTCAAGCATGAGCCGGCCAACTCGATCGTCGCGCCCCGCCCGATCGGCTGGATCAGCACGGTCAGCACCGAGGGGGTCGCCAATCTCGCCCCGTTCAGCTTGTTCAACATCTTCAGCTATCGCCCGCTGATCATCGGCTTCTCCTCCGGCGCGGAGAAGGACAGCGTCCGCAATGCGCGGGAAACCGGTGAATTCGTCTGGAACCTGGTTGGCCGCGATGTCACCGACGTGATGATCCTGACGGGGGACGAGGTGGGGCCCGACGTCGACGAGTTCGACATGGCGGGGATCGAGAAGATCGCCTCGATCGATGTCGCACCGCCGCGCGTGGCGGCGAGTCCCGCCCAGTTCGAATGCAAGCTGACCGAGATCGTCCACCTCAAGGATCTGGACGGCATCCCCAGCGACTTCCGGGTGGTGTTCGGTCAGGTCGTGCATGTGCACATCAATCAGGAATGCATCCTCGACGGCATCTACCAGACCACCCATGCGGTCCCAGTGTCGCGCGGGGGCGGTCCGGCCGATTACTATGAGGCGCATGCCGATGCCCTGGTTCAGAAATGGCGGCGCGGCCCGATCACGCCGGTCGACCGCAAGCGAGAGTTTTCCAAGTGACCTTCCAAGTGACCTTGCCCGCTCGAAATGCGAGCTTGGGGAGAGTCCGGTCTCATCATCGGTTCTAACAGACGACGACGGGAGCCGAGATCGTAGCCACGCAACTTGCTGTCGATGGCCAAGTCGAAAAGTGCTCGCTCGCGCAGGCGCTTGTGCTCGTCGAGATAGAAGCGAATTACCCAGATATCGCGTAGCTTCAATGGGCGCTTCTGCCCCACGTTCTGACCGGCATTCTAAGGACGCCGCTCGTGCACGGCGGGGTCGAGGTCCGAATGTCCCATGATAGTTCTCCGATGGCCGGAATAGGCCAATCAGAATATGCCGGACACCGAACGACCATGGGCGCCAACAAAGCCGACGCTCCGGCTGTGGCCTCCGCAGCCTGGAAGGTGCCATTCGTTCATGGAGGCCACGGAGGCTGACCTGTGTGATTCGCACATTTTCGATATCCGCGGTGGGCTGCTCCGTTGCGGTCATCTCGTGGCACGCTAGATTTGGCGGATGCACCGGGTAGTCGAAGTCGTCGTTAATGATCGAATGCAGCAGGGCTATCGCTACACCCGCTCTGTGGCCATCGGACAGGGCTTCGATCCTGGATTTTTCCCGGAGCTTACGCCTGCGGAAATGCTGAGTTTGGGCGTTTTCTGCGGTAAGTATATGACGGACTGCAAAGCTGAATTTCCAGCGGATTGGTTTGAAGATGCCAAGCTGGCTCCTCATCGCCCGGATTGTTCATTGAACTACTTCGGGGTGCGCGCGAGTGTTCCCCTCCGCGTCTGGATCGAGAAGGGTTGGATATACCCGGACGATCCGCGCGGATGGTTTCAATGGTACTGTCGATATTATTCCGGTCGAAGGCTGCCGCAAGAAGATGCCCGCCAGATCGCGCGCTGGAGAGCCTTCAAACGCCATGCCGCTCAGATCGTGAAGCACTGTAATCCGGGAGATCCGTTTTGCCGCCCCAGGCAGAGGCAGGCTCTCCTTCAGTGGGCTTATGACAGTCGGCTTCTATAACTGGGTGTTTCTCGATGGTCGCCGTTCCCGCTGACATAGCCGCCGCTCACGGTCATAAATTAGTCAGTCGAGAGCTGCCGTATATTCATGGCTTACGAATGACGCGGGCTGACCGCTTGCCGACCGTCATGTTTGCGGTGAAGAATGTTGGAAAGGCGCCGATCGGCGGCCCCACCGGAAACTTTCAATGTCCGCATCCAAAGCATTAATCGAGGAAGACATTCGCTTCATTTTCTCCGAACGGGCCCGGTTCGCCCGGATGGAGCAGGAGTGGTTCTCGACCAAACAATGCCCGGGCGAATTGCGGGAGGCGTTCCTTTGGGAGATTCCCCATCCCACCGACAAGGCCAATAAACTCACCGTCGGCCGGGAGGCTATTGTGAGGCTCGAAGGGCTGGCCGCAACCGCGCTTCAGCGCGCAGGGATCGAACAGCAAGTCGATCTTTCGACGGTCAGGATGCCGCTCGGCACGATCCTGTTTCGCAAGTTCGCGCTCGAGGAGCGCCCCATTGATACGAAGAATGTCGACCGGGCACTTTCGGAAGTGGCAAAGCTCGCCGCACGGTCGATCAAGGCCCGGACTCATTTCATTCCCTGTCACCTGATGCACGCCAAGGAACCACCCGAATTCAGGATCGGGCCAGTTCGCTTCATGAGCCAGCGGACGTTCCGCTCGCGCGTGGCGGGCCTCATCTGGCAGGATCGCAGCAGCTATCGGGGCGACAATTGGCTCCGCCGCGAATCCGCGAAATATTATGGGAGCTTCGGCTGGATCGCAGAGGTGACCATCCCCTGCTGCGACGAACGAACCTCGGAGCGGCTCGCTACCGCGGCAGTGACGTCGGCGCTCGATTGCTTGCATATTCTGTTCCGAGCGAGCCACTCCGCGCGGATGGGTGTTGGGGGGCCCGCAGTGAAGCACGACCGCAGGGCGACGCTGCAGCTCGTCGACAGCGCGCTTTCTTTCTCCACATCGGTCGGCTGGCCCGGCGAAGTTGCTTTCCCGGACGACTGGGCCACGGCATTCGAACAGCCGGAACATCGCTACGTCCTTGACCTGTTCGGCGCAGCTCTGGAATCGGCTGTCGACCCGCGACTGGACAGGCCGCTCAGCGAGCGCTTCCTGGATGCGGCGCTGTGGTTCGGTGAGGCGGTGCGCGAACCGTCTCGCGCAGCGAAGGTGATCAAGTATGTGACGGCGCTCGAGCGATTGGTGATGACCGACGAGAAGGACGACATCACTTCCCAGGTCGCGGCGCGGGTGTCGGCGATCTGCGTCGATCCCGACGACCCTAACAGCCGCGAGCAACTCCGTAAGGAGGCCGAGCGCGCCTATTCACTTCGATCAAAGCTCGCCCATGGATCGCTATCACCCAAGTCGGACCAGATTTTTGAAGGGGTGAGACTTGGCGCAAAGCTTTGCGAGCTTACCCTCGTCAATGCGCTCGCGATGTTCGGTTTCCAAGGGTTGCGTGCCGAGCAACTCACGCGATCGGACGTCGTCGCCGGCTTTCAGACCGTCGTCGCCCGCGCCGATCGGCTGACAGGTTCGAGGGAAACCCATGTCGCCGGCGGTGAGGCCGAGGACAGGGGTCGTTCGAAGGAAACCGCATCGATCGCCGCAGCAGGTGCAGAGGAAGCCGACCGCTCATCGAGCGACGATTGCGTTGCGCCGAGCACCGACAAGGAGACGAATGCATCGGAACCTGTCATTCGCACAAGTGGTCAGTCACGTCGCTAAATGACCGGAATCAGATTCTATCCTCGTCGACTCGATCGGCGGCAACGTCGGGATAGCCGCTCTTTCTTTGACTCGTCGGCACCGCGCTACTTTAGCGCGGTGTTGATGGCCGCGATGAGCTTGGTCCAAGAGGCTCTTTCCCCTTCAGAAAGCGCGTTGGCGTCGTTGTCGCGGGTCCAGCGCAGAAATGCCTTCGCCAGCTTGTACTTGCTGAAGCCCGTCACGGCGGAAAAGATGTCTACGAGGGGGCGGTTGGGCTGCTCCGCTGCTTGGTCAACGACGTCCCAGCCGAGCTGATCTCGCGCAATGATTGGCAAGGTGTCGCGCAGAAGGTCCTCAATCTCGGCCTTTGCGACTCCCGGTGCATAATCCTTTGTGCGTAAGATACCCTTCTGCCCGAGCTTGTGGACCAACGTATCCTGCTTGGCGGCAGCCTCCCCGGCGTTGTCGGAATCTAGCAGCGCTGCGACCTTGAGGTTGTGAGCATGCAGGATGGTGGCGAAATACACGACCTTCCCGGCCGTATCGGCAGTGACCAAAGCGATCTTGTCGTTGAGTTTGATCTCGCCTCCATCTGCGAGAAGTGCGGAGGCACCTTCAAGATACCATTCGTCCGTCAGTCCCTCGAGCACGAGATTTCTCTGCTGAGCGAACAGACTCTGCGCCAAGTCGTAGCCCAGCGCCTCCTGAAGAGGTAGCAATGCAGCGGGATCGCTCGATGTAATAGTGGTGTGCACTTTGGTGCCGACATTGCGGTCGTTCAACTCTACCACACGGACGTAGTCGAGTTCGTTTGGTCCCACCAAGAAGGGGGAGTGTGTCGTGTAGATTGTCTGATTCTTGTCAGCGAGCTTCGTGATCGTTTCCCGAAATTCGCGCTGTTTGAGCGCATGCAAGCTCATGCCGGGTTCGTCCAGCAACAGAATTGCGTTCTCGTGCTTCTCGGCTGCCTCCGCGAAGAAGACGACGAAGAACGAGACGAGCCACTGAAACCCTTCTGAGCGTTGGTCCAGCTCGATCTCCACGCCCAGCTCATCTTCGACGACCACCTTAAGGTACTGACCGTCGGCATCAAGGCGGAGGCGATCCGCCTCCGGCCGGGTACTCGATGGCTTCCAGACCGAGCGGATTTCGTTCGTGAGTTGCACGCTGGCTGCGTTCAATTGATATTTGCGCTTGTCGAGCTGGTCTCGGTATTCCTTTAGGGCCTCAGATTGATTAGCCTGCGGCTCGGCCGCTTTGCCGAGTTCAGACAGGTCCCGCGCTGTAAAACCGAGCAACTGCAGCAGACATTTGTTTCCGTAGTCGTACTGTTCATCGTCCAGGATGTTCGAGTCTAGACGATCAGCGAGATGGCCCAGATGTATGAGCGGGCGAACCCGGAAGTAGTTGCTGAAAAGCACGAACACGGGGATACGTGCCTTAAGAGTTTCGAGCGCCACATCGCGGTCTGTCGCGATGGAGAATGCCGCCTGGAGCCTGTCTATCCTTGCATCTTCGGAGTCATCGGCGTGTGCGACCAATTCATCTACCCACTTTTTCAGGGAGGCTGACAATGCCGATGACACGGCCCACTCGTCGCGCCAATTCTGCAATAGCGCATTTAATTTTTCCGCCTGCACAGTCGAAGGTGTTCCGCCCTCCGCAACCGGTATGCGGCCATCTACGTGAGCGGCGAGACGCACAACATCCTTCCTGATCGAGCCGACCGTTGGCAGCGCAGGCGCACCAATCAGAGAGTGCGACCCATTATTGGCGATATACCGGGTGTAGGAGTAGCCAGTTATGCTGCGCATGGAGACAGGCAGTGCGGCCAGGTCGTTCTCATCCAGGGTAAAGGTGACGGTTGCGACCGGCACTTTCTTTGGGTCAATCTTTCCTGTGGTGATGTCGTTGTACTTGGCGCGAGGATAGTCGCGCAGAGCATCGAACCTTTTTACACCCTCTGGTGGATTGATTTGCTGCAGTGCCTGCAGGACGGCAGTTTTACCGGCTTCGTTTGGACCAACGAGGATCGTCTTGGCCGCTTCGACGTCAAACTCGCCCGTGTCGCGAACGCTCCTGTAATTCTGAATGTGCGCGGTCTTGAGTTTCATGCCCACCCCCTATTACTTCGCTGACCGGTAATTGCTTCTTGCATCTATGGAGGAACAAAGGTCGAACGGCAAGGCTGGCAAGTTACTTGCCTGCACGGCTACCGGCCGACAAAATTCCATAACCTTCGGCCAACCAACATCGAATGCCTCCTTGCGCGCGTCGACGTCCACCATAAGCCTTTTGATATGCTCGGGCAGTAGAGGGGGGCGGTTTCAGGATGCGATCATCACTCTGAGTTCGCCATCGATCCGCTAGGCCGCTTTGCCGATAGCGGTCGTGATAATGGCGGTGGCAGCGGCTCGTCGTTTCAGCTCTCGCCATTGTTTGTGATGAAACTCTGCACGGGAACGGCACCGAGCATCGATCTGCGCCGCCTCGTAAAGACGGGAGACCAACTTGGGATAGAGCCGCAACTTCTCGCCGTCATCCGAGCACGCCGCGATTTCTCGCGTCGCGTGGCTGATCTTCTGCCACCGGGAAAAGGGCAGAGCGATGCCTTCTGGCCCGACCACCACGCCTGTCACGATCTTCACGGTGTCGCCCGTAAACGACCGATCCTTGTGCGCGCGCAGGCCCGCCTTAAAGATCGCCGAGCGTGCTTCATGGAGGACCGCCCGCGATGCGCGGGAACCGGACATAGTGATGTCGTCGACATAGCATGTCATGACGAGACCATGCTGCGCGGCGAGCCCCGCAAGGCCGTCGAACAGCGACTTGTACGCGTAGTAGGAAATGATCGGGCTGATCGAGCTGCCGGTTGCGAGAACGCCCCGGTAGCAGATAAGGTTGGCGAGCAGGCCTGCCACATCGGGTGAGCAAGATAGCACGTCGCGAAGTGCATGACCTTGTGCTGCGGGACCGACTGATAGAATTTCGCGATGTCGATCTTCAGCAGCTTGCCGTCGCCGACATGAGCGCGGGCATTGGATAGGTAGGACCGGCCCTTCACGGCTGAATGAAGATAGGCAGGCACCTCGATCCGGGCCAGATACCGATGCAATTGCCGATGGAGGCTCTGCAGCGCGGCACCCGGCTCCTGAATCTCGCGGCCGGTCTCCTTGTGCTTGTAGACGCGGTAGCCGCCGTAAGCGGCTAGGCTGTCGAGCTTGTTCAGCTCCCAACCCAGCCGCTTGGCTAGCGCGTGCGGCGACTTGATACCGTAAAGGTGGCAGCGATCAATCGGTATGCGCGTTTGCTTTGTCTGCTTCCCTTGGCTCACCGTCTTCCCCTTCCGCTACCCATTCCAGCATCTTCAAAACCTTATCGGCAACGAAGACACGCGCCTTGTCGAATGTCGCGCCCGCTCCCTGTTCCGCAAACAGCATGAGGGACGACAAAGGCACCTCGAACCGTTCGGCATATTTCTTGAGAACCTCTAGGCTGGGTTCTTTTTTGTTGCGCTCGATCTCATTCAAATAAGACCGAGAGATATTGATCTGTTCGGCAAGGTCGGCCTGCGATAGCCGGTGATATTGCCTGATGGTCTTTAACGCTCTGTCATACATAAGTGCCTCCGCAACCTCCGTTGGGAGAGTTAAGGGGGGATTACGTCAACATGTCCCAGATCTTCGCGCCCACACGTATCGCCTTCAGGATGAAATCCAGGGCGGCCGCCGCGGCCTTCCAAGTCTTCGGCTTCAGAAGCGCATCCCGAATTGGATGCCCCCGTCGGCTAGTCTTCGCACGCTTCTTCTCAGCACTCGGTGAGGGAATAGTTCCCATAGGTAGTTCTCCTGCACGCTCGCCCCAGGATTAGGACCAGCTCCACCAGCAGGAGTACAACGAGAGAAGAAGCATCCCCCCGAAACCCTTCGCGTCCGGTCCACACGGACGCGCCTTATCGGTGCCGGCGGCGGTCCCCTCGCGGGGGCCCCTCAAGCTCCTGACAAGTGTGAGGATCAACCGAAGAAGATCCCGCAGGTGATTGCTCACCCAGAGTTCAGTGGGATGTTGCCTATGTCCCGAATGCTTGACCGTCATATGCACGACCTATCGTCCCGAGTCAACATATATTCGCTATCAGCGAATATTATTTTTTATATGCTGACATTCCGTGCAGTCCCGACTGCTAGTTCTCGGAATGGCCTTCCTCCGCCGCCCGGCAGCTAAGCTGAGCGAATCTTCATTTGCAGTGGTTTATGAAAGGTCGGCTTCACGACTTGCTACCCTAGAAGCTGCCGTTCGGGACTGTCCGCCTTTTTCGCCGTTCCGCACCGATTAGGACCAGTCTGCTCCGGCTCACCGCTCCACATGAGGGTGGGCTCGCAAAAACCTAACATTGCTGACATTGGCGGAAACCCGCCGTTTTGACCTAACATCTGACCTAACATGGACCTAACCAGATCATATGAGTTTGATCTAACATTTCGCTTTCAAGGACAGCAGATTTCTGCGGACGTTAGATTTTTCGGTCGAGAATGTGTGGTCGATCAGGTGGCAGCCCTAACGATTTTATCGTTAAGAAGCAGTAACTTAAAAAATGGTCGGCCACGGAGTTAGGAATGTTAGGTTTTACCGATACACCCTCGTCTCTCTGGAAAGCAGGTGGAAAAAATCATGCCCTCCCCTGTCGCTCATGGAGCATGATGATCGTTCCTCGCACACACGGCGGAAATCGCTTTCAGGTGCATCAATCCGCATCACCAACTTAGGCGTTTGCACAGGCTTTCGAAGTCCTCATCCGACGCGAAAACTGGCGCTTGGTACCTCTTCCGCGCGCTCAGAATCGCTGCATCAAAACCGATCCCACAAGCGGGCGGGCGAGGTGGGGGGCCTAGCGCGGCGCGGCGAGTTGAATGGAAACGTCCGTCCGGCGACGAGGGCCGCCGCCGCCTGGTGTGGGCGGACTTCCGTTTTGGAGCCCGACTCCAGAACGCGTGTGCGTTGCGATCGGCGCGATCATCGGCCCCTGTTGCGCGCTCCGCCTCCACCCGGAGGCAACCGGAGCCAGAAACCCGCCATGGCCAAAAACAAATTTTTTCGCGCCTGCATCGAGGGCACAAACCTGTTCGCCGTCGCCGACGAAACACCGATCGATTTCGAGGAGGAAGCTTCGGCCGCGCGTGATAGCGCCATCAAAGCCTTCATGCCGCCGCTCTCCCGTCCGGTTTCCGGCAACGGCACTCAGACCACGGCCGATCCGTCCCAGCCAGCCGAAGAGTCCAAACCCGCCAACGACAACAAGGCCGCCGCCGATCCCGAGGTGGATGCTGCACTCACCCGCATAGCCGAGGCGATCGGCCGCCATATCGCGCGCCAGCATATCCGCGCGCACAAGGCAGCGAACGATAATGACGGGCAAGAGACAATATGATGGGGGCGTCGACAATGCTCTCATTGGATGGCACCTGATCGATCATGAACGCAGAGTCGTTACTGAACGAGCGACGCCAGCTTGGCCCCGGCGGCTTCGTGGCGCTGTGGGTCTCCACACGGAAGGGGGATCGCCCTTCCCTATAACGCTATCCATGTCGATTTCATGCTGACCAAGGCCGTCTGACGGCAGAACCGGAGACGATCCATGCCCCGTATCGCCCTGTATGCGCGCTATTCCTCGGACCAGCAGAGTGCCGCCTCGATCGAGGATCAGCTGCGTATCTGCCGCGAGCGGGCACAGCGCGAAGGCTGGCATGTCACCGGCGTCTATGAGGATGCCGCCCTCTCGGGGGCGAGCATGCTCTTGCGTCCCGGCATCCAGGCGCTCGTGCGGGATGCACGGGATGGGCGGTTCGATCTCGTGCTGGCCGAGGCGCTGGACCGCGTATCGCGCGATCAGGCGGACGTGGCGACGCTCTACAAGCATCTCCAGTTCGCGCGGGTGACGCTGGTGACGCTGGCCGAAGGCGAGATCAACGAGCTGCATGTCGGCCTCAAGGGCACCATGAACGCGCTCTTCCTCAAAGACCTTGCGCAGAAGACGCATCGCGGCCAGCGCGGCCGGGTCGAGAAAGGCTTCTCGGCGGGCCCCGTGGGCTATGGCTATCGCACGGTGCGGCGGCTCTCTGCGGAAGGCGAGCCGGTGCGCGGCGAATGCCGGATTGAGCCGACCGAAGCGCAGGTGGTTACGCGCATCTTCCGCGCCTTCGCCGCCGGCAAGAGCCCCTATGCCATCGCCCGCGATCTCAACGCCGACTCCGTGCCCGGTCCCGCGGGGCGTCCGTGGAGCGACACCACCATAAGGGGACGGCGCAGCCGGGGCATCGGCATCCTCAACAACGAACTCTATGTCGGGGTGCGGGTCTGGAACCACAAGCATTGCCTCAAGGACCCGCGCACCGGCCGGACGGTCAGCCGCGCCAATCCCGAATCCGAATGGGTGCGGGTCGAGGTGCCGCAGCTGCGGATCGTCAACGACGATTTGTGGCAGGCGGTGAAGCAGCGGCAGGAAGCGCTTGCCGAGCAGTATAAGCCGACCGTGGTCGGCGTCCTCGCCGCCCTGGCGAGCCGGATGCATCTGGCCCGCCGTCCCGCCTATCTGCTGTCGGGCCTTCTGGAGTGTGGCCTGTGCGGCGGCAAAGTGGGGGTGGTCGTCCACGATCGCTATGGCTGCCTCAACCATCATCGCCGCCATATCTGCGGCAACAGCCGCACCATCCGCCGCGATACATTGGAACAGCGGGCGCTCGCCGGGCTTTGCGAGCGCCTCCTGTCACCCGAAAAGGTCCAGGCCGCCGTTGCCGCGTATACCGGGCATATCAACCGCGCAAACCGCGAGCAGCGGGCACAGCGGGACGCCGATGCCCGCGCGCTGGAGAAGATCGAGCGGGCGATCGCCGGCATCGTGACGGCGATCGAGGACGGGCTGTATCAACCTGTCATGAAGGCCCGCATGGCGGAGCTGGAGGAGCAGAAGGCCGAAATCGCCGCCCGCATGGCGCAGGGTCCGCAGGCCGTCCCCGACGTGCATCCCGGCATCGCCGCCCTCTATCAGCGTCAGGTGGAGCGGTTGGTGCAAGCCTTCAAGGACCCCGAAACCCGGCTTGATGCCTCCGAGGCCATCCGCTCGCTCATCCACCGCATCGTCCTGCATCCCGGCGACAGGCGCGGCGAAGTCCATGCCACCCTCCACGGCGCCCTCCTGGGTATCCTCGAGTTCGCACAGGACACCCCGAAACCCGCCGACGCTCCTATAATAAAGGTGGCCCTGGGTGCGCGGGAATGACGATGAGGGCGTGGGGGCTGGCCCCTCAGCGCACGTGGCCGGTCCAGGTCCTGAGGCCCGGCGCGGTGCGGTCCTCGCCGGCGAGCGCCCTGGCGACGGCGGGGCGGGCGGTGACCCGGTCGCGCCATTCAACGAGGCGCGGCGCGCGCCCGGCGATGTTCATCTCGGGGAACATCCGCTCGACCATCATCCCGCAATGCGCATAGAAATTGATGTCGGCGAGCGTGTACATCTCGCCCGCAAGCCACGGCGTCTTGCCCAGTTGCGCCTCGACCTTGTCGACCGCCACCTCGATCTTGCGCGTGGCATTGGCAAGATCGGCTTCCGAAAAGCCCGAGCGCGCCGTCTTCCACTTCTCGCGCTGCTCGTGGAGCGGAATGCGCTCGACCAGCTTCTCGAACTCGCCCGTGTCGATGCCGCGCGCGATCACCCCCACCATCCGGTGCCAGCCGTGCATCGAGACGAAGTTCATCACATGCTCGTCAACGAACTTGTTCCACCAGCGCATCCGCGCCTTGCCCACCGGATCGCCCGGGCGCAAAGCCGGCGTGTCGGGAAAGGCGTCCTCATAATATTCGTTGATCACGCTCGTCTGCGTGATGATCGTCCCGTCATGGTCGAGCACCGGCACCTGCCCGTCGGGATTGAGCGCCACGAACCACGGCTCATGCTGCTCGAACTTGTGCAG